>Ga0081538_10001958_pt1 | contig 20618 bp, 20 predicted proteins | sample TabmetS5T2R1_FD_71022 | JGI IMG/M metagenome (GOLD analysis project Ga0081538, IMG submission 71022) | Tabebuia heterophylla rhizosphere microbial communities from the University of Puerto Rico - S5T2R1 | ecosystem: Host-associated > Plants > Roots > Rhizosphere ...
GGTCGCCGACGTACGGGCGCTCGCCGGCCACGAAGGCCTTCAGGTCCATCCCCGCGCAGAACGTGCCGCACGCGCCGGTGAGGATCCCGGCCCGCAGCGCCTGGTCCTCGTCGAGCCGGTCGAGCGCCGCGGCGATCCCCTCGGCGACAACCAGGTTGACCGCGTTGCGCGCCTCCGGCCGGTCGATGGTGACGACCAGCACCTCGCCCTCCGGCTCGGCGCGGACCGGCGTCATCCGAACAAGGTGAGCGCCGGCTCGCGCTCCCCGCGCAGCTCGGCGAGATCGACCTCCACCCAGTCCAGCCCTCGCGCTTCTGCGAGCACGCGCGCCTGCGGCTTGATCACCTGCGCCGCGAGCACGCCGCGGCAGTCCGCCATCGCCGGGTCGAGCCGGATCCGCTCGAGGTAGCGCGAGAGCTGCTCGACGGCCTCGATCGTCCCCACGCGCTTGATCTCGACCGCGATCCAGCCGTCCTCGTCGTCGCGGCACATCAGGTCGACCGGCCCGATGTCGGTCGGCCACTCGCGGCGTACCAGCCGGAAGCCGTCGCCGCACCACTGCGGAGCGTCGGCCAGCAGCACCTGCAGGTCGGCCTCCACACCGTCCTTCTCCAGCTGCGCTGCGTCGAAGTCCATCGGATGCGTGACGTCGCTCAGGACCTCGGCGAGCTCGATGTCCAGCCGGTCCTCGCCCCTGAGCTTGCGCACGACGATCCGACCGGACTCCTCCTCCACCACGGTCGGCGGCGTCATCCAGTTCAGCGGCTTGTAGCCGCCCGCGTCGGCGTGCACGAGCACCGACCCGTCGGCCTTCAGGATCACCAGCCGCAGCGCCACCGGCAGCCGCGCCGACAGGCGGCCGGAGTACTCCACTGAGCAGCGCGCGACGATCAGGCGCATCGACCGTGGGACCGTAGTCGGCGCACCGGACAGTGCGTGGGGGGAGACGCCACCGCCCCGGCGGTCGGTAGGGTGCCGCCCAACGCAGATGAGCGCGGGAGAGGGGCATCTCGTCGAACTCGAGCACGTGCGAAAGAGTTTCGGCGACAACCTGGTACTGGACGGTATCGATCTGACGATCGACCGCGGCGAGGTCGTGGTCATCGCCGGGCCGTCGGGCTCCGGGAAGTCGACGATGCTCCGCTGCATCAACGGGCTCGAGGGCATCGACGAGGGCGACGTGCGGTTCGACGGCGCCTCGCTCGCGCGCGCGGGCAAGGGCGTCAACCGGATGCGCGCACAGATCGGGATGGTGTTCCAGCAGTTCAACCTGTTCGCCCACAAGACCGTCATGGAGAACCTGACCATGGCGCCGATCGAGGTCAAAGGGCAGGGCAAGGCGGCCGCCCACGACCGTGCGAACCGGCTGCTGGAGCGGGTCGGGCTGACCGAGAAGGCAGACGCCTTCCCGGCCGACCTGTCCGGCGGGCAGCAGCAGCGCGTCGCGATCGCCCGCGCGCTCGCCATGGAGCCCAAGCTCATGCTGTTCGACGAGCCGACGTCGGCGCTCGATCCGGAGATGATCCGGGAGGTGCTCGACGTCATGCGCGACCTCGCGCGCGACGGCATGACGATGGCCGTCGTCACGCACGAGATGGGGTTCGCGCGCGAGGTCGGCGACCGGATCGTCTTCATCGACGACGGCCGGATCGTCGAGCAGGCGCCGCCCTCCGAGTTCTTCGCTGCCGCGAAGAGCGATCGGGCGCGCGACTTCGTCGACAAGATCATCCATCACTAGCGAGGAGGCGGGAATGAAGACCACACGCTGGGCACTGCTCCTGGTGCTCGTACTCGGGCTGTTCGCAGCCGCTTGCGGCGACGACGACGAGGAACAGCCGGCCGGCGGCGGCGAGGCCACCGCCGAGGCCGAGCAGTTCCCCGAGGACACCACGATGGGCAAGATCCAGGCCGCGGGCGAGATCAAGATCGGCGTCAAGTACGACGTCCCGCCGTTCGGGTTCAAGAACCCGCAGAACGACGAGATCGAGGGCTTCGACGTCGACCTCGGGCGCGCGATCGCCGAAAAGCTCGGCGTCGAGCCGAACTTCATCGAGGCGATCTCCGACAACCGGATCCCGTTCCTGGAGGACGGCACGGTCGACCTGGTGCTCTCGACGATGACCATCAACAAGGAGCGCGACCAGGAGATCGACTTCTCCGAGCCGTACTACATCGCTCGCGGACGCATCCTGGTGCCGCCGGACTCCGACATCACGGGCGTCGACTCGCTGGCCGGCAAGAAGGTCTGCACGGCGCTCGGCTCGACCTACGAGGAGACGATCAAGGAGCAGGCCCCCGACGCCGACCTCGAGCTCGTCGACTCCTACTCGGAGTGCCTCGAGCTGGTGCAGAACGGCGCCGTCGACGCGGTCTCGACCGACGACGTGATCCTCACCGGCATGATCATCCAGGACGACACGCTCAAGCTCACCGAGGGCGAGCCGCTGACCACCGAGCCGTACGGCGCCGGCCTCCCGAAGGACGACGCGGAGTTCAAGGAGTTCGTCGACGGCGTCCTCGAGGAGTACAAGAGCGGCGGCGGCTGGGCCGAGGCCTACGAGAAGTGGGTCGGCCAGTACACCGGCGAGCAGCAGGATCCGCCGACGATGACGCTGCAGGAGGCGATCGAAGCCACCTCGTAGCCCCATGGGCGACCTCATCAGCGTCCTCACGGACAACCTCGACGAGTGGCTCGCGGGGTTCTGGGTGACCCTGCGCATCGTCCTGGTGGCGTTCGCGATCGCCATGGTCGTGGGGACGCTGGTGGCCGCCCTCCGCATCGCGCCGAACCAGTGGCTCCAGCGGCTGGGCGGCATCTACGTGGAGACGTTCCGCAACGTCCCGCTGCTGGTCCTGCTGTTCATCGCGTTCGCCGGGCTGCGGCGCGCCGGCGCGGACATCGGGCCGTGGGAGGCCGGCATCACCAGCCTCGGCCTCTACACGGCCGCCTACGTCGCCGAGGCGCTGCGCTCGGGCGTGTTCTCGGTCAGCAAGGGCCAGATCGAGGCCGCGCTGTCGCTCGGCTACACGTATCCGCAGACGCTGCGCCGGGTGGTCTTCCCGCAGGCGTTCCGGACCGTCATCTCGCCGCTCGGCTCGCTGATCATCGCCATGATCAAGAACTCGGCGATCATCGGCGTCTCGCTGCTGGCGCTCGACGACCTGCTCAAGACCGCGCGCACGATCGGCTCGCGCGGCTTCGAGTACAGCGAGGCGTTCTTCTGGGCGGCGGTCGGCTACCTGACGCTGACCGGGCTGGCCACGCTGGCGGTCCGGCTCCTCGAGAAGCGGTACGCGATCCGCCGATGAACTACCTCTTCAACCCGGACAACTGGGAGTGGGTGATCACCGGGAACAACCTCCGGTTCATCCTCGAGGGCTTCGCGGTCAACCTGGAGATCGCGGTGATCGCGATGGTGCTGTCGCTGATCAGCGGGCTCGCCCTCGCGCTCCTGCGGCTCGCGCCCTGGGCTCCCGTCAGCTTCGTGGCGGGCGCCTGGATCGACATCTGGCGCAACCTGCCGCTGATCTTCATCATCCTCTACCTCGCGCTGACCATCCCCGGCGCGTGGCCGGACGCGTACGAGGACGCGATCCCGTCGTGGTTCCCCGAGGGCCTCCAGTCGGGCCGCGTGCTGGCGGCGATCCTCGGCCTCGTGCTCTACAACTCGGCGGTCCTGGCCGAGATCATGCGCGCCGGCATCCAGTCGCTCGACCGCGGGCAGAACGAGGCCGCCCGCGCGCTCGGGATGACCTACGGCCAGTCGATGCGGCACGTGGTGCTGCCGCAGGGCCTGCGGCGGATGGTCCCGGCCACCGTGTCGCAGCTCATCACGCTGAACAAGGACACGACCCTGGTCAGCATCGTCGCCATCCAGGAGGTCATGCGGCACGGCCGGATCCTCACCGGCACGAACTTCTTCGGCGGCGACGTGCCGGTGCCGATCCTGCAGGTCTTCCTGCTCATCGGCGCGCTGTTCATCATCGTGAACCTCGCGCTCTCGCGGCTCTCGCGCCGGCTCGAGGTCCGCGAGCGCAAGCGCACCGCCGCGGTCAAGCCCGTGCGCGACCTCGCGGAACAGGCGGCCTAGGCCGCTTCGGTCAGCTCGCGCGGGGCGGCCGCGCGCATGCGCTCCAGCAGGTCCCGGACCTCGGGGTCGGGCGCCAGCTCGAGCGCCTTCTCGCAGGCCGCGAGGCAGTCGGACACGCGGTCGGTGCGCGCGAGCGCGTGCGCGTAGCGGGCCCAGGCGTCGGGCGACTCGGGCGCGATCGCGGTGGCCTGCTCGCAGGCGGTGACCTCGGCGCCGACGTCGTCCATCAGGTTGGCGACGAGGGCGAGGTCGAGCAGCCCCTGCTCGCTCGCCCCCTGCTCGCGCGCGCGCTCGAGCGCCTCGCGCGCGCCCGCGCGATCGAAGGCGCGCATGCGCAGCCGCCCGAGCCGCTCCCAGGCCGACGCGTCGGACGGGTGGCGGTCGACCTCCTGGGTGGCGGCGTCGACCGCCTGCGAGAGCGACCCCATGTCCTCGTAGATGCGCGCCGCGTAGCGGTAGGGGGCGGGGCGGTCGGGCTCCTCGCGGATCCAGTCGCGCACCGCGCGCGCCGCCGCCGAGAAGTCGCCGGCCTGCCAGAACGCGAGCGTCATCAGGCGCAGGACGGCGGTGTTGCGCGGATCGGCATCGCGCGCGTACACGAGGCGCCGGGCGGCGAGCTTGAAGTCGCCTTCCGCGAGCGCGTGCTTGGCGGCGGTCATGAAGCGCTGGACGCGCTCGGCGCCGGGGTCGGGCTTGGAGAAGTCGACGAACTGCAACGAGCCGGCCGGGACCGTGCGCACGCCGAGATGGAAGCTGACGCGCGCCCACTGCTGGATGTCGTCGCCCCCGCCGGTGAAGTAGATGCCGTTGACGCTCCCGACGCCCCACTCGGGGTACGACAGGCAGCGGGCGTAGCGGTGGACCACCGAGTGGTCGGGGACGCGCGAGCCGAACGGGTCGTGCTTGGCCTGGTCCTTCGCGCGCTGCTCCTCTTCGTAGGCCCGCCGTCCCTCCTCGGCGCGGCGCTTGCGCGCGGCTGCGGCGCTGACCTTGACGGCGTTGCGCGTGACGCGCCCGCCGCGCGACTCCTCGGCCAGCTGCTCGAGCTGGTCGGCCGCCTCGTTGATCGCCTTCAGGTGCCGCTCGTGCTCGAGCTGGCGACCCGGGGGTGCGATGTCCGGGTGCCAGACCTTCGCGAGCCTGCGCCGCGCGAGCTGGATGTCGCGCTTGCCGAACGGCGGCTCGATCTCCAGCAGCAGCACGGCCTGCTCGATGTCCAGCACCTGTGGCATGACCGTTCTACGGTAGCGGCGGTTTCGGCCGGGTGGGCCTTCCCTGGCCCCCATGCCGAAATTTCGAGCAAGTTCTGTCTCACGTCTTCGTTAATGCCGCCAGCCCATCACATGCCTCCTTCTTCGTCCGATGTTTGACGGGACCCATGTCGCTAGTGCCGCCAGCCCATCGCCCTACCTCCTGAGTCGCTGATTGACCGGAATTCGTCGTGTTAGTGCCGCCAGCCCATTGCCCTACCTCCTGTCGGTTTGCCGGTTGCCAGGAATCCGCTCGCGCTAGTGACGCCAGCCCATTGCCCCACCTCCTGTTCTCTGCCGTTCCGACCCGTATGCGCCCGCGCTGGCTCCCCCAGTCCACGCTGGCTCCTTTGCTGGTGATCTGCGCTACCGACCACCTCCCTATGGTCGTCCCACTTCCCCCTGGGTTCCCGACTCGAAGTCGTCAAGTCGGCATTTCGTCCAAATGGTGGCACCGCCAGGCGCCGCTCACTACCTTTCTGTCTCAGCCGTGATTATCTGGCTAGCCGTCGCCCTCTGGGTCGTGATCGTCGCGTGGTCGCTCGCGCTCATGCGAGCGGCCAGCCTCGGCGAGCGCGAGATCGCGCCGGCTCCCAGCAACGATCCGCCACCGCCCCCGAGGCTCCCGCGGGCGCTGGGCCCGCACACGGAGACCATCGTCGTCACGGCCGAAGCCGCGCTGCTGGTCGTCGTCGCGGTCTCTGCCGTGGCGTTGTCGACGGCCGACCAATGGCAGCCGCCGGAGCTGGTCGGCCTGCTCGTCGTGCTCGTGCTCGGCAGCGACTTCATCGTCCTCAACGCCAAGCGCTTCCGGATCGGCGCCTCGTTCCTCGGGATCGTGCTGGCGATGGCGGTCCTCGGGCCGGCGCCGGCGGTCGCGATCGGCTTCCTGGCCGCGCTCTGCGACGCCATCCGGAGCCGGACGCGCGGCTCGTACCTGCTCAGCAACCTCGTCACGTACGCCACCTTCCCGCTCGTCGGCGGGCTCGCCCTCGAGTGGCTGCAGAGCGTGTACCCGGACGAAGGCGCCTTCGCGGTTGCTGTGTTCGTCGTGTTCATGGCCACGAACCTTCTGAACTTCACCATGATCGCCGGTCATGTGGTCCTCCTGCGTGGCGGCTCGCTGGGGCGGATGTTCCGGTTCGTGTACCTGCCGGTGCTGCCGTGGGAGCTCGTCACCGGATTGTTGACCGCCATGGCCGTGTACGGCTTCGAGCTCTACGGCCACGGGATCATCGGGCTCTTCGCGCTCGCCCTCGGAGTCTGCCAGTTGCTCCTCCGCGCGCTTTTGCAGGGACAGGCCGACGGCGAGGAGGTCGTCCGCCGCACCGATCAGCTCGACATCCGCCACGAGGGGATGGTCGGACTGCTGCTCGAGACGCTCGCGTTGCGGGACCCGGCCGCCGCGCGGCATGCGGCCGCGGTCGCGCATTACGCACACGAGCTTGCACGCGCCGCCGGACTGTCCGAACGTGAACAGGCGGTCGTGCACACCGCCGGGCTGCTGCATGACATCGGCAAGGAAGCGCTCCCTGACCACATCCTGCTCGGCCGCAGCGAGTTGCATGCGGCGGAGCGGCGGCTGGTCGAGCGCCATCCGGCCGACGGCGCGCGCCTGCTGCTGCGCGTCGAAGGGCTCGGCGAGGTCGCCAACGCGGTGCTCGCGCACCACGAGCGGATCGACGGTCACGGCTACCCGGACGGCCTGGCCGGCGACGACATCCCGATGACCGCGCGCATCCTCGCCATCGCCGAGGTCTACGACGTCCTCACCGCGCCGGACTCGTACAAGATCCCGCTCGGCGCCGCCGAGGCCGAGGACGAGCTGCGCCGCGTCGCCGGCAGTCAGCTCGACGGCCGGCTCGTCTGGCTCTTCGTCACCCAGGTCCTGCGCGGCACGGTCATCGACCACGAGGGCCGGATCGCCGACCTCGAGACCGAGCTGCAGATCCAGCGCCGCATGCGCGGCGTGCTCGACCAGCCGCTCGTGCTCGGTCCGCCGTCGGCTTAGAGCGCCAGCTCGTACTCGATCGCGTCGCCGTCGTAGCCGGCGCGCAGGAAGCCGAGCCGGTGCAGGAGCGCGATCGACGCCTCGTTCTCCCACAGGGTCAGCGCGGTCAGGCGCTGGATCCCGTTGGCGCGCGCGGCGCGGACGAGCCGGGCCGCGAGGCGGGTCCCGACCCCGCGGCCCTGCCACTCGTCCGCGACCGTGACGGCGATGTCCGCGACGCGGCCGTGGGGGTCGGCCGTCGCGTAGCGGGCGACGCCCACCATGCGCCCGTCGCGCTCGTCGATGGCGACGAGCGCCGTATGGCTGACGTGGTCGACCTGGGTCAGGTAGGTCAGCTCACGCTCGCTCAGCCTCGGCTTGGGGCCGAGGAACCGCCGCCGCCGGGACTCGTCGCTGAGGCGGCCGAACCACTTCGCGAGTGCGTCGCGATCGGTCGCGTCGATGGGACGGACGCCGAGCTGGGCTCCGTCGGCGAGTACGAGGGCTGCGGTGTGCATGGCTCTTGGAGGACGCCTCCTGCGCGGTCGTTTATTCCGTCGGGCGGATGTTGTGGTTGAGCCGGAAGACGTTGGTCGGGTCCCAGCGGTCCTTGGCCTCGACCAGCCGCGCGTGGCGCTCGGCGCCGTAGGCGACGGCCACGCCGGAGTCGGCGATGAAGTTGGGGAACCCGGCCGGCCGCGCCCACGGGGCGAGCGCGTCGGTCAGCGCGCGCACCCAGGTGCGGTTGGTCGTGTCGCGCTCGGGCTCGAGCCACTGGGCGAGCACCTGGATGCCCCAGGCGGCGTCGCGATGGCCGAGCGCGGTCTCCATCTCGCCGACGCGCCCGAAGGCGCCGCCGAGCGGCTGGAGCAGGACGGCGGACAGCGTCGACGGCGCGTTCTCGGCGCCGGCCAGGATCGTGTCGATCGCCGGGTCGGTCAGGTCGTCGATGAAGCCGGCGCGGTAGTAGTCGCGCAAGCCCTCGGGGTGGGCCTTGTCCATCATCGACTGCACGGCGCAGTACGGCATCGGCTGGACCGCGTCGACCGCGGGGGCGAGCGCACGCAGGCGCCCGACGTGCTCGAGGCCGCGCTGCGGATCGCCGGCGTAGAGGACGACGACGCTCACGGCCGGGCGGCCCTGCAGCTCGTGCGGCACCATCGGCGCCGCCGGGGCGGTCATCAGCGCCAGGCCGCCGCAGAGCGCGTCGGGGGCGTCGGCCATCAGGTCGCGGTACGCCCGCATGACCTCGCCGGCGCGCTCGCGCGGCCACAGCAGCATGCCGCCGAGCACGATCGGGCCGACCGGCCGGAGGGCGAACTCGAACTCGACGACGATGCCGAAGTTGCCGCCACCGCCGCGCAGCGCCCAGAACAGGTCGGGGTTCTCGGTCGCCGACGCCTTCACGATGTGGCCGTCGGCGGTCAGCACGCGGGCGGCGCGCAGGTTGTCGGCCGCCAGGCCCATCTTGCGCTCGAGCCAGCCGCTGCCGGAGCCGAGCGTGAAGCCGGCCACGCCGGTGCTGGAGACGCGGCCGCCGGTGACGGCGAGGCCGTGCTCCTGCGTGGCGGCGTCGAGCTCGCTCCACAGGACGCCGGGCTGCACCCAAGCGATCTGCCGCACCGGGTCGACGTGGATCGCCTTGAGCGGGGACAGGTCGATCACGAGGCCGCCGTCCGTGGTGGCGAAGCCGGGAGAGGAGTGGCCGCCGGCCCGGACCGCCACTTCCAGCTCGTTCGCGCGGGCGTACGCGAGCGCGGCGGCGATGTCGGAGACCGACTCGCAGCGCGCGATCAGTGCGGGCCGGCGATCGATCATCGCGTTGTAGACGCCGCGGGCGGCGTCGTACGCCTCGTCGTCGGGGCCGATCAGCGTGCCGGCGAAGCGATGGATCGAGGGCGAGGAGGGGAGCAGCAGCGACATGAGCGCATGGTCCCGGCCGGCGTTCGCCCTCGCATCGGGGGAGTCCCTAGTGCGAGGTGCGGGTTGCCGCCCGCTCAGGCGGCGCGCTTCAAGGCGACCGGGCCGGCCGCGGCGTCGACCAGCGCCTCGAAGAGGACGCGGTGGCGCGGCTGCGCCGTGAGCCCCTCGGCGTGCCATTGCACGGCGAGCACGAAGCGCGGCCCGCGGCCCTCGATCGCCTCGATCGTGCCGTCGGCGGCGAAGGCGACGGCTGACAGGCCGCGGCCGAGGCGGTCGACGGCCTGGTGGTGGAAGGAGTTCACGCGCAGCACGTCGCCGCCCAGCAGTTGTTCGAGCCGCGTCCCTGGCTCGACATGCACGGTGTGCGTGGTGGCGGTGGCGGGCTCGGTCTGGCGGTGGCCCGGCAGGTGCTGGTGCAGGGTCCCGCCGCGCGCGACGTTGAGCGCCTGCGCGCCGCGGCAGATGCCGAGCAGCGGCAGCCCGCGCGCGTCGGCGGCGCGCGCCAGCGCGAGCTCGAAGGCGTCGAGCCCCGGCTCGGTCGGCCCGAGCTCCGCGTGGCGCTCGGACGCGCCGTAGGCGTCGGGGTCGAGGTCCGGGCCGCCGGACAGGCAGATGCCGTCGAGCCGGTCCAGGAACGCCTCGGCGTCCCCCAGCGGCGGCAGCACCACGGGCAGGCCGCCGGCTGCCTCGATCGCCCGCAGGTACGTCATCCCCAGCGCCATCTCGGCATGCGGCGGCTCGCCGTGCCGGCGCAGCGTGCCGGCGCTGCTGGGCCGCAGCTCCGAGGTGGTGACGCCGATCAGCGGCCTCATGACCGGGGTGATCGGCCGGAGCGATCTATCCTCAACCGCCGATGTCGAGCCAGTACATATTCACGATGTACAAGCTGTCCCGGACGCACCCGCCTGACAAGCAGGTGCTCAAGGACATCTCCCTGAGCTTCCTGCCGGGCGCCAAGATCGGCGTGCTCGGCCTCAACGGGTCCGGCAAGTCGACGCTGCTGCGGATCATGGCCGGGCTCGACAAGGAGTTCCGCGGCGAGGCCCAGCTCGCGCCCGGCGCCAGCGTGGGCCTGCTCGAGCAGGAGCCGCAGCTCGACGAGAGCAAGGACGTGCGCGGCAACGTCGAGGACGGGGTGGCCGAGACGCGCGCGCTGCTCGACCGCTTCAACGAGCTGGCCGCCAACTACTCGGACGAGACGGCCGACGAGTTCGCGCGCCTGCAGGAGCGGATCGACGCCGCCGACGCCTGGAACCTCGACTCCCAGCTCGACCAGGCGATGGACGCGCTGCGCCTCCCGCCCGCCGACGCCGACGTCTCCAGGCTCTCCGGCGGCGAGCGCCGCCGCGTGGCGCTCTGCCGGCTGCTGCTCTCCGCCCCCGACCTGCTGCTGCTCGACGAGCCGACGAACCACCTCGACGCGGAATCCGTGGCCTGGCTCGAGAAGCACCTCGAGGACTACAAGGGCACCGTCGTGGCCGTCACCCACGATCGCTACTTCCTCGACAACGTCGCCGGCTGGATCCTCGAGCTCGACCGCGGCCACGGCATCCCCTTCCGCGGCAACTACTCGAGCTGGCTCGAGCAGAAGCAGGCGCGGCTCGCCCAGGAGGAGCGCCAGGAGTCAGCGCGTCAGCGCACGATCGCGCGCGAGCTCGAGTGGGTGCGCACCAACCCCAAGGGCCGGCGCACGAAGTCCAAGGCGCGCCTCGCCAACTACGAGCGCCTGCTCGCCGAGGAGCGCAACGTCAAGCTCGACCAGGTCCAGATCCACATCCCGGCCGGCCAGCGGCTGGGCGGCACGGTGATCGAGGCCGACGACGTCCGCAAGGGCTTCGGCGACCGCCTGCTGATCGAGGACCTCTCCTTCTCGCTTCCGCCGGCCGGCATCGTCGGCGTGATCGGCGCCAACGGCGCCGGCAAGACGACGCTGTTCCGGATGATCGTCGGCGAGGAGAAGCCGGACGCAGGCGCCATCAAGCTCGGCGAGACCGTCGACCTCGCCTACGTCGACCAGTCGCGCGACGCGCTGGCGCCCGAGAAGACGGTCTGGGAGGAGATCTCCGAGGGCTACGACAACATCAAGGTCGGCGACCGCGAGATGAACTCGCGCGCGTACGTGGCCGGGTTCAACTTCAAGGGCTCCGATCAGCAGAAGAAGGTCGGCGCGCTGTCCGGCGGCGAGCGCAACCGCGTGCACCTGGCCAAGCTCCTGCGCCGCGGGGGCAACGTGCTGCTGCTCGACGAGCCGACCAACGACCTCGACGTCGACACCCTGCGCGCGCTCGAGGAGGCGCTGCTGGCGTTCCCGGGCTGTGCGGTGATCATCTCCCACGATCGCTGGTTCCTCGATCGCGTGGCCACCCACGTGCTCGCCTTCGAGGGCGACTCGCAGGTGACCTGGTTCGAAGGCAACTTCGAGGCCTACGAGGAGTGGCGCCACGAGCAGCTCGGCGCCGAGGCCGACCGTCCGCACCGCATCACGTACAAGAAGCTGACGCGCGCCTGAGACTCTTCACCGACCCCGGATGCCCGCCGGATCCTGCGTGGCTGCGCCTGCGCTGGCAGTACGGCGGCCGGGTGAGCTGGGAGCTGCGGATGATCGGCGTGCGGCCCGACCGCGGCGAGGACTGGCCGCAGGCGCCCGGCAGCGACGCCACGATCCACGCCTGCCGGGCGGTGGTCGGCACGCGCCTGCGCTGGCCTGACCGCGAGGCGGCGATGCTGCGGCACCTCCAGGTGCTCGCGCAGGCCGGCGAGCTGCTCGACGACTCCGACACGCTCGAGATCGCCGCCGCGCGGGCCGGCCTGCCGGTCGCCGAGTTGGCGGCCTACTGCGCGCAGCCCGAGGTCGAGGCGGCGCTGCAGGCCGACCTGGCGGCGGCGGCCGGCCGGGCCTGCGGCGAGATCGAGGGCACGACGGACGGCCTCGAGCCCCGGCCCGCCCCGGCGTCCGTCGCCGAGGTCCTGGAGTGGGCGGGCGTGCCGCTCACCGCCGCCGAGGTCGAGGCCGTCTGCGACCGCGACGTGCGCGCCGAGTTGGCGCGCACGGCGCGGTCCGAGACCGGCTACTGGTCGATCTAGCCCTTGCCGTAGGGGTCGACGAAGACGTCGTCGATCACCCACGCGCTGTCCGGGCCGTCGGCGACGAAGCGGAACTGCACCTCGTCGGCGAACAGGTTGGCGAAGATCGGCACGATCGCCGACGGGGCCCACTCGTCGCCCTCGTCGATGCCGAACAGGACCTCGACGGGCAGGGAGAGACCGTTCGGGAGCACCGCCTCGACGGTCAGGGTGCCGTAGTCGCCGCCGACGTCGCGGACGAAGAACCGCATGGTCGGGTGGTCGCGGGTGATGCACAGCGGCGGCGTGGTCGCGCTGCCGCCGCTCTCGACGCGCACCGCCGCGGGCGTGTCGCCGCCGTGGACGTACCACGGCTCGTTGTCCTCCACGACCTCGGCGTTGTCGAGCTCCCAGCCGTCGGCGCCGGCGGTGAGGTCCCCGTCGGGCATCAGCGTGTAGTCCGCCCCATCGCCCCACGGCGTGAACGGCTGCTCGATCACCTGCCCGGGGCAGCCGCCGCCGAGCTGCTCGGCCTGTGCTGCGGGAGCCGCGAGCAGGAGGGTCAGGATCGCCGTGCACCCGATCAGGAGCGAGCGAAGCGAGAGGTGGGCCGTGCCAGGCATCGGGACCGTCCTTGCAGTAGGGGAACGCATCTGGCGAGGTCGCTATCGGGCGGTCCGGAGAGGGCCTTGAGGGCCGAGGTTCGAGTGGTGACAAATTTCCCCTCAAGTTCTTCCGTGGAGTGCCGATGAAACGCGCGTGCGTGGGGTTACAGAGCAGCAGCGAGGGCGCTCCCGGGTGGAGCGTCTGCTCGAGCGCTGGCGCCCCTATGACGCACGCCGGCTGACGAGCCGCGAGCGGCGCGTCGAGGCCGCCGCCGCCGTCGCCTTCGTCGCCGCCGCGGCCGCCATGGCGGTCGGCATCCCCTCGACGCGCTCCTTCGACCCTGCACTGGCGGCCGCGCTCACCGTCAGCCTCGCGCTGGCCTCCAAGGTGCGGCTGCACCTCGGCGCCGGCTTCGCGATGCCGACGCAGCTCGTGCTCGTCCCGATGCTGTTCCTGCTGCCGCCCGAGACCGTCCCGGCCTGCGTCGGCCTCGGCCTGGCCGGCGCCGCGCTGGTCGAGCGGCTGCGCCGGCGCGCGCACGCCGAGCGGATCCTGACCGGGACGGCCGACGCCTGGCATGCGGTCGCGCCGAGCCTCGTGTTCGTGGTCGCCGGCTCGCCGCCGCCCGAGCTGAGCTACTGGGCCGTCCCGCTGCTGGCCGTGCTCGCCCAGTGCGCGACCGACCTCCTGTTCGCCACCGGCCGCGAGTGGCTCGGGCGCGGCATCGCTCCCGGCGCCCAGCTGCGGGTGATCCTCACCGTCTACGCGATCGACGCGTGCCTCACGCCGGTCGGCTTCCTGCTCGCGCTCGCCGCCGCCGGCCAGCCGTTCGCCGTGCTGCTGGCGCTCCCGCTGCTCGCGCTGCTCGCCGCGCTGGCCGACGACCGGCGCGCACGGATCCGCGAGGCGGTCGACCGGCTCGACCAGCTCACGATCGAGCACGAGCGGCTCGACCGCGCGATCCACCGGATCGGCGAGGCGTTCGGCTCCCGCATCGACCCCGCGGCGCTCGTCGACATCGGCCTCCGGACCGCCGTCGAGGCGCTCGGCGCCAGCCTGGGGCGCGCCAACCTGGCGACCGGCGCGATCGAGATCGGGCATGGCGCGGCCGAGGCCGCCGCGGCCGCCGAGGAGGCCGCCCAGCGCGGCGGGGCGCTGCGGGTCGCGGCGCTCGGCGACGACGTCGCCATGGCCCATCCGCTGACCGGGGGCGGCCGCGCCGCGTCCACCGAGGTGCTCGTCGTCGCGCGCAGCGGGCGGCCGTTCACGCAGGAGGAGCAGGCGCTGTTCGCCTACCTCGCGCAGCAGACCGCGCTGGCGATCGAGAACGTGGTCCTTCACGAGCAGCTGCGCCGGCAGGCCACGGTCGACGAGGTCACCGGCCTCTCGAACCACCGCCGCTTCCAGGAGGCGCTCGAGCACGAGGTGGTGCGCACGCGCCGCTCCGGCCTGCCGACCGCGCTCGCGCTCGTGGACATCGACGACTTCAAGTCGATCAACGACACGTACGGGCACCAGCTCGGCGACACCGTGCTGGAGTCGGTCGCGGGCGTGATCCGCAAGGCGTGCCGGGCGACCGACGAGCCGGCGCGCTACGGCGGCGACGAGCTCGCCGTGGTGCTGCCGGAGACCGATCTCGCGGGCGCGTGGACGATCGGCGAGAGCATCCGCCGCGCGGTCTCGCAGCTCGAGCTCACGCTGCCGGACGGCGCGCCGCTGCGGATCACGATCAGCGTCGGGGTCAGCGCGATGGAGTCCGGCGAGGGCGACGCGTCGGCGCTGATCGAGGCCGCCGACATCGCCCTCTACGACGCCAAGCGGGCGGGCAAGAACCGCACCCGCAGCACGGGCTGGGCGCGCGGGGCGGGCGTCGAGGAGGAGTACCCCGGCAACCGCTTCAGCCGCGCCGCCGCCGCCCGCCCGCCGGTCTGAACCGACCATTGCCGCCGGCCTGAACCGACCACCGCCGCCGTCCGCCCGCCGGTCTGAACCGACCGTTGCCGCCGGCCTGAACCGACCGTTGCCGCCGCCCGCCCGCCGGTCTGAGCGGCGCCGAACCGGCGGGGCGGACCGGGCCAGTTGCTACCTTCGGCGCCCTCATGGTGTCGGTGGTCGCGTGCCTGGTCCTGGGTCTCGTGCTGCTCGCGTCGGCGGTGTTGAAGCTCGTCGACGGCGCAGGCAGCCGGTCGGCGCTGGCCACATACGGCGTGCGCTCGGAGCGGGCGGCGCGGGTCGTGTGGGGCGCGCTCGTCGCCGTCGAGGCCGCCCTCGGCGTCGCGGTCGCGGCGGGGATCGACGCAGCCGCCTACGCCGCCGGCGCGCTGCTCGCCGCCTTCTGCGCCGCGCAGGCGCTCGCGCTCGCGACCGGGCGCGGCGGGGCCCCGTGCGCGTGCTTCGGCGCGCGCGGGCGGATCTCGCAGGGCTCCGTCGCGCGAGCCGCCGTGCTCGCCGCTGCGTTCGCCGCGCTGCCGCTGCTGCCGCGCAGCGAGCCGAGCACCGAGGGCTGGCTGGCGATCGGCCTGGCCGGCGCGCTGCTCGGCCTGGCCGCGCTCGCGGTCGTGGTGCTGGCGCTGGCGCGCGAGGTCGGGATGCTGCGGCTCGCCGCCGACCCGCGCGGCGCGCTCGAGGTCGCTCACGAGGGACCGGAGGTCGGCGGCCGGACGGCGCTCGCCGAGCACTTCGACGTGGCTCCCGGCCGGCTCGGCCTCGCCGTCTTCAGCTCGGAGGGCTGCGGCCTGTGCCGCGCCCTGGCGCCCGCCGTCGAGGCCTTCGCGCGCGACCCGCGGGTCGTCCTGCGCACCTTCGACGAGGTCCGCGACGCCGATGCCTGGGCCGCCGCCGACGTCCCCGGCAGCCCGTTCGCCGTCGCCCTCGACGCCGACGGCACCGTGCTCGCCAAGGGCACCTTCAACACCGGCGCCCAGCTCGAATCCGTGCTGGCGGCCGCGGAACGACGGCGGGGGGCGGTCCGTGCCTAGCGGCGCCGAGCGACGGCGGGGCGACGAATCGTGACGAGGCTCAGCGATCGCGTGGCGAGCGGCACGTCGCGGCGCGGCTTCCTCTCGCGCGTCTCCGGCACGGTCATGGGACTCGCGGGCGCCGGCACCGTCGGCGGGCTGGTCGCGCCCGGCGAGGCCGAGGCCTTCCACTTCTGCGGGCACATCTACACGACCGACTCGTGCCCGCACCCGACCGGCCTGCCGCGGATCGACTCGCGCGGCTACCCGCTGCGCGCCGCCGACGGCCACCCGCTCGACGACCTCGGCCGCCTGATCGGCGCCGACGGCCGCGCCGTCGACGAGGACGGGCGGCCGCTCACCGACGCCGACGGCCGCCCGCTCCCGATCGCGCCGCGCACCCGCGTCTGCGACGCGGTGGCCGACCGCTTCAGCATCCGCACGAAGGTCGACGGCGCCTGGTACCGCTGCTGCGGCGGCCACATCCGCAAGCTCGTCGACTGCTGCTCGCCCAGTGACCGCCGCATCAACGGCGACGCCTCGCTGACGGGCTACTGCTACAAGGGCCGCAAGGTCTTCTGCGTCATGTACTACGACACGAAGATCAAGTGCTGAGCGCCGCGCGACGACGCGCGCCGTGCGGCGGGTCGAACGGGAGGCGGATCGCGTGCTAGAGGCCGTGCTCGTGCTCGCGGCGGCGGCGGCCGGGGTGACCGGCGCGTGGTCGCCGTGCGGGTTCTCGATGGTGGAGACGCTGGCGCCGGACGGGTACGCCGGGCGGCTGCGGACGTCGCTGGTCTCGTGCTCCACGTTCGCGGCCGGCGCGCTGGCCGGCGGAGCGATCACGTTCGGCGGCCTCGCCCTGCTCGGGCAAGCGCTGGGCGCCAGCGCCCCGGTCGCGGCCGCCGCGCTCGCGCTGGCGGCGGCCATCGGCGAGGCGCGCGGCGTGCGGATCGTGCCGCAGGTGCGCCGCCAGGTCCCCGAGTCGTGGCGGCGGCGGATGCCGGTGCCGCTCGCCGCGGGCCTGTACGGCGTGCTGCTCGGACTCGGCTTCACGACCTTCATCCTCACCTTCGCGGTCTGGGCGCTCGCCGGCGTCAGCGTCGCGCTCGGCGACCCCGCGCTCGGGGTCGCGATCGGCTTGGCGTTCGGCGCCGGGCGGCTCCTGCCCGTCGTCGCGCTCGCGCCGGCCGGCGGTGGCCCGCTCCACGCCGCGATGGCCGAGCGGCCGCAGATCCTGCGCTCGCTGCGGGCTGTCGACGCGCTCGCCCTGGCCGCCTGCGCGGTCGCGCTGGTGGCCTGATGGCAGAGCGGCTGGCGGCCAACGCGAGCGACCCGAGCGTCGACGGCCGCCTCGTCGCCTGGCACGAGGCCGGCCAGGCGGGCGTCCTCGTGCGCGGCGGCGAGCCGCAGCGCGTCGGCGGCAGCCATCCCGCGCTCGGCGGCGGCCGGCTCGCCATGATCCGCGCCGACGGCGCGATCGAGGTGCTGCCGACCGCGGGCGGCGGACCCGACCTCACGGTGCCGGCCCCCGGCGCCGACGCCCTCGCGGTCTCCCGCGACTGGCTCGTCTGGCGCACGCGCGAGGCCGCCGGCGACGTGATCCGCGCTCAGTCGCTGGCCGGCGGCCAGCAGGTCGAGGTCGCGCGCGCGGTCGAGCTCGGGCGGCCCGCCATCGAGGGGAGCCGGATCGCGTTCCACGTCGCCAGCAACCGCTCCGGCCGCATCATCGTCTTCGACCTCGCCACCGGCCAGGCGCGCACCGCCCGGCAGGAGCGGCGCGCGCTGCTGCTCAACCCCTCGCTCCACGACGGCCGGCTGCTCTACGTGCGCGCCGTGTTCTCGCGCCAGGAGCTGCGGCTCGGCCCGCTCTCCCGCCGCTCGCCGCGGCGCGACCGCAAGCTGTGGTCGACCGTCCCCACCGGCCGCCGTGACGCCGGCCACGAGCCGGGCAAGCGCCACCTGCGCCACGGCCATCCGCACAAGCTCTGGAAGCGCCCCCGCAGCGGCGTCTCGGCCACCCTGTGGACGACCGCCCTGGCCGCCGACACCGCGTACGTGACGCGGCTGCGCCAGGTCTCCGGGCGGGGGCTGACCGCCGAGATCCTGCGCGTGCCCCGCTGAGGGTCTGACGCCGCGCGGTCTCGGGTAGGGGCCGTGGTACGACGTCTTTCGGGAGGGACAGATGACGCGCAGGATCCTCGCCGCGGCGCTCGCGACCGCGGCACTGGCGGCCCCGGCGGCGCAGGCCGGGCACCATGACGACTTCGTAAAGGAGCCGACGGCGGTCGGCAGCGGCGGCGCGGCCGGGACCGTCGACGCGCTCGCCACCAAAGCCGCCATCGACACCCTCGAGCGCGGCGGCACCGCGGTCGACGCGACCGTTGCCGCGGCCGGCGTGCTGGGCGTGACCGAGCCGTTCTCGGCCGGCATCGGCGGCGGCGGCTTCATGGTCATCCGCACGCCGCAGGGCCGGGTCACGACCATCGACGGCCGCGAGAAGGCGCCGGCCGCCATGCGGCCCGACTCGTTCTTCGAGAACGGCGCGCCGCTGGCGTTCGCCGACGCGCGCTGGAGCGGCCTGTCGGCCGGCGTGCCGGGCACCGTCGCCCAGTGGGAGCTGGCGCTCGAGCGCTTCGGCCGGTTCTCGCTGAGCAAGGCGCTGCGGCCGGGCATCGAGGTCGCGCGCCGCGGCTTCACCGTCGACCAGACCTTCTTCGACCAGACGACGCCGAACGTCGACTTCTTCGACGACATCCCGTCGACGGCCGCGATCTACCTCGACCCCGACGGCACGCCGCGCGACGTCGGCAGCACGCTGCGGAACCCCGACCTCGCGCGGACGTACGAGTACATCGCGCGCCACGGCGCCCGCGCCTTCTACCGCGGACCGCTCGCGCGCGCGATCGCCGCCGCCGCATCCGATCCGCCGGTCGCCGACGACGCCAACCACACGTGGCGGCCAGGGCTGATGACCGAGCGCGACCTGCGCGAGTACGACGCGGTCTGGCGCGAGCCGACGCGGGTCGGCTACAAGGGCCTCGAGGTCTGGGGCATGGGCCCGCCGTCGAGCGGCGGCTCGACCGTCGGCGAGGCGCTGAACATCCTCGAGGGCCTGCCGCTGTCGGCGCGCAACCGCACGCGCTCGCTGCACTACTTCCTCGAGGCGTCGCGCTACGCCTTCGCCGACCGCGGCGCCTACCTCGCCGATCCGGAGTACTTCGACGTCCCGCTGCGCTGCCTGCTCTCGGACCGCTTCGCCGCCGAGCGGCGCGCGCTGATCACCGAGACGGCGGCCACCAGCCCCGTCGCGGCCGGCGCCTGCCCGACCCGCGGTCACGTCTCGACGGCGAGCGAGGGCCCGTCGACCACGCATCTCACCGTGGCCGACGACCGCGGCTTCGTCGTGTCCTACACGTTCACGGTCGAGTCGACCGGCGGCAACGGCATCGTCGTCCCCGGCTGGGGTCTTCTGCTCAACAACGAGCTGACGGACTTCGACTTCTCCTCGCTGACGGCGCCGAACCGCGCCGACGGCGGCAAGCGGCCGCGCAGCTCGATGGCCCCGACGATCATCACCCAGCGCGGGAAGCCGGCCCTGGCCGTCGGCTCGCCGGGCGGGTCGATGATCATCACCACGGTGCTGCAGGTGCTGGTCGAGCGGCTCGAGCTCGGCAAGTCGCTGCCGCAGGCGATCGCCGCTCCGCGCGCGTCGCAGCGCAACACGGCGACGACGATCCCCGAGCCCGGGTTCGCACCCGAGGAGCCGGGGCTCGAAGCGCGCAACCACGTGTTCGGGACCCCGCAGGCGGAGATCGGCGCGGTGACCGGCATCGAGTTCCTCGGCCACGGACGCTTCCTCGCCGCCGCGGAGCCGATCCGCCGCGGCGGCGGCAGTGCGGCGGTGGTCAAGAAGCGCTGAAGTCCTCGAGCACGGGCAGGAGGGCGCGGGCGTCGTCGACCACGGCGTCCGCGTCGGCCAGCGCCTCGATCGCGTACGGGCCGGTGGCCACCGCGGCCACGCGCACGCCGTCGGCCCGCGCGCAGGCGATGTCGCGCGGCGTGTCGCCGATCACCACCGTCCGCTCGCGCGACCAGCCGCCGGCGCGCTCCCGCGCGATCCGGGGAAGCTCGGCGCGCGACGCGTGGTCGGAGGCGAAGCCGCCCTGCCCGGCCGCGAAGTAGCGTCCCAGCCCGGCCCGCTCGAGCTTGAGCCGCGCCACCGGCTCGAGGTTGCCGGTGACGAGCGAGAGCCGGAACTCGTCCGGCCGGCCCGCGAGCGCCTCCAGCAGCTCGACGACGCCCGGCAGCACCCGCTCGGACAGGTCGTCCGGGCAGAGGCGCTCGTACGTCTCCATGGCGGCGTCCTGGACCTCCGCCCAGCGCGCGTCGGCCGCCTCGCCGGGAATGCCGGCGGCGGCCAGCAGGTCGCGCACGATGTTCGCGTCCGTGCGGCCCGCGAACTCGACGCGGATGCCGTCGAGCGGCGGGATCCCGTGCACCTGCGCGGCGGCCTCGCGCAGCGCTCGCCCGTGCTCGGTCGATCCACCGCGCAGGAGCGTCCCGTCGACGTCGAAGAGGAGGAGCAGGCTCAGCGCCGCAGGTCCAGGCCGGGCTCGAGCCGGCGGACGAAGGCGGCGATCAGCTTGGCGGCGTTCTCGACGTCGTCGAGCTGGACCATCTCCACCGGCGAGTGCATGTAGCGCAGCGGGATCGAGACCACGGTCGACGGGATGCC
>Ga0081538_10001959_pt1 | contig 20612 bp, 22 predicted proteins | sample TabmetS5T2R1_FD_71022 | JGI IMG/M metagenome (GOLD analysis project Ga0081538, IMG submission 71022) | Tabebuia heterophylla rhizosphere microbial communities from the University of Puerto Rico - S5T2R1 | ecosystem: Host-associated > Plants > Roots > Rhizosphere ...
GAATGCGCACGAGTCCGCCGCCGGAAGAGACGCTAGGGCGCCGTAGGATGCCAACTGTGCCTCGAGCAGGTGCCGGCGATGCGCGATCGACGCCGGGATGCCTTCGAGCCGCAGCGCCGTCACGGCGCGGTCTGCGCCGATCGCGCCGGCGGCACGCCCGGCGATTCTCCCCGGCAGGTGGGCGGCGCCCGAAACCTCGCAGGGCGCGCCCAACGCGGCGCTCATCGCCGCCACCGCGGTGGCGTCGTCAAGGCCAAGGATCACCAGCGTCTCCTCGGTCTCGGGTCGCGGCAGCACCTTGATGGTCGCCTCGGTCATGACCGCAAGCGTACCCCATGAACCGGCCATCAGCTTGCACAGGTCGTAGCCGGTGACGTTCTTGACCACGCGGCCGCCCGATTTGAACGCCTCGCCCCGCCCGGACACTGCGGAAAATCCGAGGAAATGATCGCGTGCGGCGCCGGCCTTGATGCGGCGCGGACCCGCCAGGTTGGCCGCCAGCACGCCGCCCAGCGTGGCGCGACCCGGCGCCCCGCCGAGGATGGCGCCATAGTCGAGCGGCTCGAATGCGAGCATCTGTCCGTGCGCGGCGACCAGCGCCTCGATCTCGGCAAGCGGCGTGCCGGCCTGCGCCGTCAGCACCAGCTCTTCCGGCTCGTAGAGCGTGACGCCGGCGAGGCGCGAGAGGTCCAGGGTGAGGTCGGTCTGCGCCGGGCGGCCGATCGCGCGTTTCGAGCCGCCGCCGATGATTTCCAGGGCCTTGCCGGCGCCGATCGCTCCTTGCACGGCGTCCTCGACGTCCTTGGCGTCGCGCGGCTCGAGCCTGTCGGTCATCGACGCCTGCTTCAGAACCTCGGAATGTCCGGGAACGGCAACTGACCGCCGCGCACGTGCATGCGGCCGAGCTCGGCGCAGCGGTGCAGCGTGGGAAACACCTTGCCGGGATTGAGCAGGCCCTTGTCGTCGAACGCGCATTTGAGGCGCTGCTGCGCCTTGAGGTCGACCTCGGTGAACATGGTCGGCATGAGATCGCGTTTCTCCACGCCCACGCCGTGCTCGCCGGTGAGCACGCCGCCCACTTCGACGCACAGCTTGAGGATCTCGGCGCCGAACGTCTCGGCGCGTTCGAGCTCGCCCGGCTGGTTGGCGTCGTAGAGGATGAGCGGATGCAGATTGCCGTCGCCCGCGTGAAACACGTTGGCGACGCGCAAGCCGTACTTCGCCGACATCTCGCGCATGCGGTTGAGCACTTGCGGCAGCCGCGCGCGCGGAATGGTGCCGTCCATGCAGTAATAGTCCGGCGAGATGCGCCCCACCGCCGGAAATGCGGCCTTGCGGCCCGCCCAGAACTTGAGCCGTTCCTCCTCCGAGGTCGAGATCTTCAGCGTCGTGGCGCGGCAGCTCCTGGCAATCTCCGCGACGCGGTCGAGCAGGTGATCGCATTCCGCCCGCGGCCCATCGAGCTCGACGATCAGCAAGGCCTCGACGTCGAGCGGATAGCCGGCGTGCACGAACTCTTCGGCCGCATGGATCGCCGGCCGGTCCATCATCTCCATTCCGCCCGGAATGATCCCGGCGCCGATGATGCGGGCGACGCAGTCCCCGGCATCCTCCGCCGATGGGAAGCCGACCAGCATCGCCCGCGCGTTCTCCGGCTTCTTCAGGATGCGCACCGTGCCCTCCGTGACGACGCCGAGCAGCCCTTCCGAGCCGATGACCAGGCCGAGGAGATCGTAGCCGCCGGAATCGAGATGCTTGCCGCCGAGGCGTACAATCTCGCCAGTGATCAGCACCAGCTCCACGCCGAGCACGTTGTTGGTGGTCAGGCCGTATTTCAGGCAGTGCACGCCGCCGGAATTTTCCCCGACGTTGCCGCCGATGGTGCAGGCGATCTGCGACGACGGATCGGGCGCGTAGTAGAAGCCTGCTTCCGCCACCGCATCGCTGATCGCCAGGTTGGTGACGCCGGGCTCTGCCACGACCGCGCGATTTGCGAAATCGATCTCGCGGATGCGGTTGAACTTGGCCATGCCGAGAAGGACGCCGTCGGTGAGCGGCAGGGCTCCGCCCGAGAGCGAGGTGCCGGCCCCGCGCGGCACCACCTTGATTCCCTCCGCATGGCAATAGCGCAATATCCGGGCGACCTGATCGGTCGTATCCGGCAACACCACCACCAGGGGCATCTGCCGATAGGCGGTGAGCCCGTCGGACTCGTAGGGCTTCATTTCGTGCGCCGTCGCGATCACGCCCTCGCCCGGCACGATCCGGCGCAAGCCCGCGACGATCCGGTCGCGGCGGGCGAGCACGTCCGCGTCGGGCGTAAAGGTTCTGCTGCCGGACATGGGACCTACTCCCGCCAGATCGAACCGACCTGTATATAGGTCCCGGCATGCGCCAAAGGGATAGTTTTCATCCGGGAACTAGGCCCTGAATTGCCCGTTGACACCCCCCGAGGAGGCGGCCATCCCAGTGCCGGGGTCGACCTGCCGCAATCCTTTGGGCTTCCCTTCTCCAATGCCGGGATCGAAAGGAGCGATCATGACGAGGATGTTGGTGCTTATCACGGCGGTGCTCGCCGTTTCGACCGGAGACGCCTTGGCGCAGGACGTCGCGGCGGGAGAAAACTCGTTCAAGAAATGCCTGCCGTGCCATGCCGTAGGCGCCGATGCCAAGAACAAGATCGGCCCCCTGCTCAACGGGCTCGAGGGCAGGAAGTCGGGCACCATCGAGGGCTACACTTATACCGAAGCAAATAGGAATTCAGGGATCATCTGGGACGATGCCACGTTCAGGGATTACATCAGGGATCCGCGCGCCAAGATACCCGGGACCAAGATGGTCTTCGCCGGCATCAAGAACGACAAGGAAGTTGCCGATCTTTGGGCCTACCTCAAGCAGTTCGGTCCCGACGGCAACACCAAATGACGGCTCCGCCTTTTGCTCTGGCGGACCGGGTAGCCGCGCCATTGTTTTCCCTCAAGGCCGCGGCGCCCCTTCGGGGTAGTTTCAGCGTACGCCCGGTTGCTCGCGGGCGGGACCATAGGAAGCGCCATGATCAAGGATGTTATCGCCTGTCTGTCGGCGGGAGGTGCGCGCGATGTCGCCGCCGATTATGCGGTGTCCGTCTGCGCGGCATTCGATGCCCATGTGACCGGTATCGCGTTCGCCTACGAGCCGGTGGTGCCGGGCACCGTGATGGGTGGATTCCCCTACGAGTTCATCGAGTCGGCCCGGACGGAAGGCCGCAACGCGGCCCAGGCCGCCATGGCGCGATTCGAGAAGGCCGCCAAGGCATCAGGGGTTGCGTGCGAATCGCGCCTGTTCGAAACGACCCTGGTGGGATCGGCCGAACTGTTTGGCCGCTGCGCGCGCCGCTTCGACCTGTCGATCGTGAAGCAGGCCGAGCCGAATGTCGATGCGGGAGAAGACCTCATCATCGAGGCCGCCCTGTTCCAATCCGGCCGGCCGGCGATCATCGTGCCCTATATCCACACCGCCGGGCTCGCATTGGACCGCGTCCTGCTGGCCTGGGACGGAAGCCGGACGGCTGCCCGCGCCATCGGCGACGCCATGTCGATCCTCGCCCGCGCCGCGACGGTGGAGGTCGTCATCGTGGCGACGGAGCGCGCCGAGCGGGACAAGATCACGGGAGCTGATCTCGGACGTCATCTCGCCCGCCATGGCTTGAAGGTGGAGGTCAAGCGCATCGTGGCGAGCGATATCGACGTCGCGAACACCATCCTGTCCTATGCGGCGGATAGTTCGGCCGATCTCATCGTCATGGGCGGATACGGCCATTCGCGCCTGCGCGAGTTCGTCCTCGGCGGCGCCACGCGGGCCATTCTCCAGTCGATGACCGTGCCAGTGCTGATGTCGCACTGAGGCGCACAACAGGCGGATGTGGGTGAGCTCGTGACCGAGCACCGCCTCGACCGCGGCATCGTCGAGATTGTCCAGCATGCCTTGCGTGACCGAGATCGCGTAAGGCCCCGGGCGTCGCGCACGGCGCGGGGTTGGCTTGGGCGGCGTCATCCCTCACAACTTCACCTGCGGTGCCTGCTCGAGCTGCGTGCGCGACTCGCCGAGATCGAAGAACACCTGCGGCTTGAATCCGAACGCGGTGGCGAACAGCGCGGTGGGGAACTGCTGGATGCCGGTGTTGTACTCCTGCACCGAATTGTTGAAGAGCGGCGAGCGAAAACTGTGAGAAATCTAGCAAGATGGACCGGCCGGCAGCCAAAGTGCTAAGCGGCCCTCCGCCATCCTGCGCTGCCGTACGACCCTTGATGCATGAGCGACCTTGCCGTCACCATCCTGCCCGAGACCGCCGATGATGCCCTCGCCATCGAGCGGCTGCACGAGCGCACCTTCGGTCCGGGGCGTTACGCCCGCACCGCTTATCGTGTGCGCGAGCAGCTCCAGCATCGTTGCGACCTTTCCTTCACGGCGCGCATCGGCACCTTGTTGGTGGGCTCGGTGCGCTCGACCCCGATTCGCATCGGAGAAACAGCCGCGCTATTGCTCGGTCCGCTCACCATCGAGCCGCCGTTCCGCGAGCGCGGCATCGGCCGCGCGCTGATCGACCGCGCGCTCGCCGCCGCGCGGGCCGAGGGACACCGGCTGGTTGTGCTAGTGGGGGACGAGCCCTATTACGGCAGGTCCGGCTTCAAGCGCATCCCGAAGGGAACTGTCAGCATGCCGGGGCCGGTCGATCCGGCGCGCCTGCTCGTTGCCGAACTCGTCGACGGCGCCTTCGCGGGCGTGTCCGGCGCGATCCGGCCGGATTGGGATGCAGCGGGAACGGCGTCGCGTCCATGAGCAAATAGACGACTTACGCCGCGGCCGACTCCTCATCTCCGTAGCGCCGTCGTTCGCGCCGCCGGCGCCGGCCGAAGCCCGGGGCAAACCGGAACAAGTCGTCGAGGAAGCCGGCCCAGCGCTGGCCACGGGCAAGTTCGCGGTCGAGCGCCGCCAGCGTGCGGGCGAGACCGGGATCCTCGTCGTTCAGCCACACGCGCAGCACGCGCGCGTAAAGTAGCGCCAGACCTTGCGCGCGGATGAGCCCGCGCGGACCCGACGCAGCGATGCCGGCGGCGGTGAGCATCCATTGTTGCGACCGCAGCGCGAGGCCGTTCAGGGCAAAGGCGACGCCGGGATTGCGCGAGGCCGACCGCAGCAGCGAGCGGATCGCCGCCCGGTGGGGCGCGAGCGTCTCGAGCCGGCGCATCAGCACATCGAACAGCCGTTCGCGCGGCGGCTCTTCCGCCATGTCGCCCTCGCCGCCGGCCAGCACCTTGCGATCGATTTCTTTCACGTAGGCGGCGAGCACGCCGATGGTCGAACTGAACTCGCTGCGACATTCCGCCAGCGACAGGCCGGAACGCGCCGCGATCTCTCCGAAGCCGATCTTCTCGAACGGCTGTTCGGCAAGCAGCGCCAGGAACGTTTCGACGATCTTTTCGCGATTGCTCCTGGTGGGCGGAGGCAACTGCGGCTCCTCGCCACGTCGTGCGGCGCCTCTTGGCCTGCGGGCCATGACCGGCCTCCATTGGACTTTGTCAGGATAAAATTGTAGGCGCTCGAACGACCCCGTTCAAACGCGGCCAGAGGCCGCAAGGGAAGGGAATCGCGAATAGCGAATAGGGGGCGAGCCGACGCTGTTCCCTCTTTCCCTACTCGCTCTTCGCTACGCGCTAATCCGCCAGCTCGCGGGAGCGCCGCGTCGCGGCCGCGACCGCGTCGCGCATCAGGCGATCGAGGCCATCGCTCGCCATCAGCACGTCGAGCGCGGCGGCGGTGGTGCCGCCGGCCGAGGTCACGCTCTGGCGCATCGTTGCCGGATCGAGGTCGGAGCGATGCAGGAGCTCGCCCGATCCGGCGACGGTCACGCGCGCCAGCCGCGCCGCGAGGTCCGGCGGCAGTCCGGCTGCCGCGCCGGCTTGTGCCAGGCTCTCGGCAAGCAGGAACACATAGGCCGGCCCGGAACCCGACAGCGCCGTCACCGGGTCGAGCAGGGCTTCGTCTTCCACCCACTCGACCGCACCGGTGGCGACCAGGAGCTTATGCGCGAGATCGCGCTGCGCGCGCGTCACCCGCTGATTGGGGACGGCGACCGTGATCCCGCGGCCGATTGCCGCCGGCATGTTGGGCATCGAGCGAACGATCGCGGTGTCGCCGGGCAGCGCGTCGGCCAGGAAATCGAGGGTCTTGCCGGCCATGATCGACAGGACCACCGTCGAGCCGCCCACGGCCTGTGCCAGCCAGGGCATAATTTCGGCGGCGTTCTGCGGCTTCACCGCAATCACGACGGCATTGGGCTCCCCGACCACGTTCATAGCCGGGTTCAGCCGTAGGCCCTGCGCCGCGAGCTCCGCGATCTCGCGCGACGGCTGCGGCTCGATGATCGCCACACGGGCGGGCTCGAGCCCCAGGCGCAGCCATCCCTCCAGCATGGCGCTGCCCATCTTCCCGGCGCCGACCAGCACCAGGCTGCCGGCAAAGTCGCGCAGCGACGCGGCCGGGTGATCCTCGCGACTGATTTGGCTCATGTTCGAAGCCTCCCGCAACGGGACGACTCAAACCATCAACCCTGGCTCACCGATTGTCTACTTCAGCGTGCCGGCCGGCACCCTGTCGCCCCAGGCGGTGCTGCCGAGCGCTCGCCCGATGTCAGGCTTCGCCCGAGGTCTCGAACAGTGCAGCGTCGATCGCTTCGCGCGCGCTGGTCCCCGCCCACACCACGAATTGGAACGCCTGGTAATAGCGTTCGCAGGCATCGATCGCGGCATCCAGCAGCGCCTCGCACTGGCGCCGCGACGCCTCGACTCCGCCCGCCAGGATGAGGGCGTGACGGAACATCACCACCCCGTCCTGGCTCCACAAATCGAAATGGCCGAGCCAGAGTTGCTCGTTGACGTGGCTGATCAGCGCCAGCACCTCGGCGTGGCGGCGCTCCGGCACCTTGAGGTCGAACGCGCAGGCCAGATGCAGCGCCTCGATATCGTCCATCCAGGTAAAGGCAACCTGGTAGCCGGTCCACCGCCCGGTGATCGAGATGGTGATCTCGTCATCGCCGGCCCGCTCAAACGCCCACTCGTTCAGCGCCGCAACGCGTTCGACCACATCGACCGGGTTCACTTGGCGCTCTTCGGTGTGTTCCATAAGGGACATGCCGCCTCCACATCTCGGGTGACTTAACGCGACGCGACGATCCTTAGAGAACGTGCCCGACAGGGCAGCCGCGGCCGGTCAAGCCCGGCCGAATCACCGGTGCAATGCACTATACCCGCTTCGGGCCCCTGGACCAAAACGGCCAAGCGGGATTCATCAAGGATTCACAGATACTTGAGATTGCCACAAGGGGTGGGCCGGTCGCGCCGGGCAAATCCGCCAGTCAATCGAACAGGCTAGAGACCGACTCTTCGGCGGCGGTGCGGCCGATCGCTTCGCCGATCAGGGTGGCGATCGACAGGACCCGGATGTTGCGGGCGACCCGCACCGCCTCAGTGGGCTGAATCGAATCGGTGATGACGAGTTCGTTGAGCCGCGACGCGGTCAGCCGGGCGACCGCGCCGCCCGACAGCACACCATGGCTGATATAGGCATGGACCGCCTTCGCGCCCTGTTCGAACAGCGCATCGGCCGCATTGATCAGGGTCCCGCCGGAATCGACGATGTCGTCGACCAGCAGGCAGGTATAGCCCTCGACGTCGCCGATCACGTTCATGACCTCCGACTCGCCCGCCCGCTCACGCCGCTTGTCGACGATGGCGAGCGGCGCGTTGATCCGCTTGGCGAGGCCGCGCGCGCGCACCACGCCGCCGACGTCGGGCGAGACGACGGTGAGGTTCGACAGATCGAACCTTTGCTTGATGTCGCGCACCATGACCGGCGAGGCATAGAGGTTGTCGGTCGGAATATCGAAGAAGCCCTGGATCTGACCGGCGTGCAGATCGAGCGTCATCACGCGGTCGGCGCCAGCACGTGTGATCATATTGGCGACGAGCTTGGCCGAGATCGGCGTGCGCGGGCCGGGCTTGCGGTCCTGGCGGGCATAGCCGAAGTACGGAATGACTGCGGTGATGCGCCGGGCGGAGGCGCGCCGCAGCGCGTCGATGATGATAAGCAGCTCCATCAGATGATCGTTCGCCGGAAACGAGGTCGATTGCAGCACGAACACGTCGGCACCGCGCACGTTCTCAAGGATCTCGACGAAGATCTCCATGTCGGCGAAGCGGCGCACCACCGCCTTGGCGAGCGGCGTTGCCAGATAGGCGCCGATCGCCTCGGCGAGCGCCGGATTTGAATTGCCGGCGACGAGCCTGATTGCCCCGTTGTTGCGCGTCATCGCCTCCTCGCACCCCCGACAGGCGCGGTGGTGATAACAAGGAGGCAACCGGCCGGCAATGAGGGTTTTTGCAACACGCCGTGGCGGCCTATGGCCGCGTGTTCGCGAGGGTCAACGCAGCCTGCAGCCCGGGAGCGCTGGCGGCCGCTTGCGCCCGGCGCGGCGGCACTGTCGTCGTCGCGGGCAGCTGCAGCGGGGCACCTGCCGTCTCCAGGACGACGTCGCCGGCTGCCGCGACGACAGCCCCGTCGGCGCCGCCCGGCGATCGGGTCGCCCCGGGCGCATCGAGGAATGCGGCGAGCCGATCCATGCTGGCGCTGGCGATCCGGCGCAGCATGGCATCGTCGGCCGCGGCCCAGGCGTCGCCGACGCGGCGGCCGGCCGGCTCTTCGCTGGCGATGCGGAGCACCCGGCGCCGGTTCGCGTCGTAGACGTCCCACACCCAGCCGATATGGATGCGCCGGCCTTCGAGATGCGCCGCCATATACCCGCGGATGCGGTAACGCGGCGTTGCCTCGCGCGAAATGACGGCGACCTGACGCGCGACCGCTTCGGTGGCGAGATTCTCGACCAGCTTCTGGAACACCGGCTTCGGCGGCCCGTCGATCGATTCAAAGGCGACGGTCGCGCTGCGACCGCTGACGAACGAGGCGGTGGGATGCCCATCGGCGGCGCATGCGGCCACGGCCAGCGCGAGCGCCAACGCCGCGGCCAGGTGCCACACATTGGCTCTGCCCGCGCCGGACATCGGCCGGCCCGCCGCATTCCGCATCGACACCTCCGGGCCGGACGCGCCGCGTTGTGGCATCCCGCGGGAAGCAGGCGTCGCCGGCCGAGGATGTGGTAGCTTCAATCGGTGATGAGGTCCAGTCGCGTCGGTGGACCCCGTGCTTCACTCTTTGGCGAGGGCAATCGCGTTGATGTGGCGGCCGTAGTCCGGCTCGGCGCGATGGGTGGCGCGACGGTAGCTGAAGAAGCGCGCGTCGCTGTAGGTGCACAGCCGGACATCCTCGATGCGGCCGATGCCGGCGCCGGTGAGCCGCGCCGCGACATATCCGGCGAGATCGAACATGGCGTGGCCCGCCCGTGGCGCGGGCGCGAAGAATCGCGCGTTGTCGGAATCGGCGGCGCTGAAGCGCGCGACGAGCTCCGGCCCGACTTCATAGCTCGGTTGGCGGATCATCGGGCCGACGGCGGCCAGGATGCGCGAGCGCTTCGCCCCGAGCCGCTCCATCGCCGCCACCGTTTCGTCGATGACGCCGGCCAAGGCGCCCCTCCAGCCGGCATGGGCCGCGCCCACCACGCGCGCCTCTGCGTCGGCCAGCAGCACCGGCCCGCAGTCGGCGGTCGAGACGCCGATGGCGAGCCCCGGCACGCCCGTCACGATGGCATCGGCTTGCGGCCGCGTCTCGTGCGTCCAGGGCGCATCGGCCACGACCACGTCGGGCGAATGAACCTGATAGGCGGTGATCAGGTGCGCGGGCGCAACACCGAGCGCGGCCGCCATGCGGGCGCGGTTCTCGTTCACGTGCTCGGCTGCATCGCCCGATCCGCGTCCGCCGTTGAGACTTGCATAGAGGCCGCCGGAGACGCCGCCCTCGCGGGTGAAGAAGGCGTGGCGCACGCCGGCAAGGGCGGACAGCGAAGCCGCCTGCACCACCGAGCTTGGGACAGCTGCCGTCATCCGCGCTATCAGCCGGCCCACTGCATTGCCTCAGCTTCGAACCCCGGCAGCGTCGCCAGCCGCGGGTGAGCAAACGCCATCACCTTGAACAGCTCGCCCATGCCGGTCGGTCCGGCGGCGGTGAGGCGGGCGAGCGCCGCGTCGATCTCTTCCGCCTGCTTGGTTGCTGCTCCTGCCTTGAGCTTGCGCGCGCGCTCCTCGATCCCGAGCCGATGCAGGAATTCGCCCTGGGTCAGTGGCCCGTAGACACGCGCTCCTTCGCCTGCCGCTGCTTCGCGCAACGCCTGAAAATCCACATGGGCGGTGAGGTCGGCCTCGCCCGGCGCCTCGAGCGGATCGGCAAAACCGTGTCGGGAAACCGCCTGCAGGGTATCGCCGATCCCGCTCTCGACATGGCCGTAATCGATCGCCAGCGCGGTCCCATGCCATGCCGCAAGACGACCGACGTAGCGCATGAGCCAATCGCGTCGCCATTCGAACACGGCGCCGATCGGAGCAGCACGCATGCCAGGAGGGAGTGCCTCATCCAGCCGCCACATGAGTTCGGGATGCAAGGCGAAGACGAGGTGGTCACCGTCGAGCGCGACCCGGCGCTGATGCCAACCGCCCGCCACCTTCACGGCCTGATGTACCGGCACTGCATCGAAGAATTCATTGGCGATGATGATCAACGGGGCCCATGGCAGGTCCATCACGTCATCGTGCCAGTGAACCGGCACGCCACAGCCTGACAACACTTGCTCCTGATGCTGGCGCAGGATCGGGCTGGTTTCGACCAGATGCACGCGGATGGCCGCGTGAAAGCCGGGAACGACGCTTGCGGCGCGCAGCATGTCGGCCATCAGCGTGCCGCGACCCGGCCCGAGCTCGACGAGATTGATCGCGTCGCGTGGAGGCATCAACTGCCACACGGCAGCCGCCCACAGGCCGATCAGCTCGCCGAACATCTGGCTGACCTCCGGCGCGGTGACGAAATCGCCGCGCGCGCCGAACGGGTCGCGCGTCATGTAGTAGCCATGCTCCGGGTGGGTCAAGCACAGCTCCATGTATTCGGCGACCGACATCGGTCCTTTGGTCGCGATCGTTGCACGGATCTCAGCTTCGAGCGGCGTCATGGCTGGTCGGCATGGCGGGGTTGCGGCGCGCGCGCGCGAACAGCATTCCAGATGAATCCGAGCCCCGCCAGCATGAGCGGGATCGACAACAACATGCCCATGGTGAGCCCGCCCCACAGGAACCCGAGCTGCGGGTCGGGCTCGCGGAACAATTCGCAGAGGATACGGGTGGAGCCATAGCCGAGCGCGAACAGGCCGGTCACCAGCCCCGGCCGCTTGAGCGCGCCGCGGCGCATGAACCAGGCCAGCACCACGAGCAGCAGCAGCCCCTCCAGCATGGCCTGATAGAGCTGGCTCGGGTGACGCGGGATCGGCCCGCCGCCGGGGAACACCATGGCCCAGGGCACGTCGCTCGGCCGTCCCCACAGTTCGCCGTTGATGAAATTGGCGATGCGGCCGAGGAAATGGCCGGCGGGATAGACCGCGCAGGTCACGTCGGCGAGCGAGAGAAACGGAATGCCGCGGCTGCGCGCAAACACGAACACCGCCAGGACCACCCCGACGAAGCCGCCATGGAACGACATGCCGCCCTTCCACAGCTGGATGATCTCGGCCGGATTGGCGGCGAAATGCGCCGGATTGTAGAACACGACATAGCCGATCCGCCCGCCGAGGATGACGCCGAGCGTGACCCACAGGACGAAATCGTCGTAATCGGCAACGGTCATCGGCGCCTTTCCGCCCCACAGCGGCTCCGACCGGATGATCGCCCGCGCGTAGAGCCAGCCGAGGAGGATGCCCATGATGTATGCGAGCGCATACCAGCGCAGCGCAAACGGCCCAATCTGGATCAGCACCGGGTCGATGGACGGAAACGGCAGGACGAGCAGCGGCATGGCTTGGGCCCGATCAATCGCGCCGTGATGCCGTTGCGGCGCAGGCCTCGTCAAGGCATCAGCGGGCCTCGATCGTCGCGCAGGTGGAAAAAGGGGCGCAAATCCTTACAATCCGATCGAGTTGTTGGGTGGTCGCCGATGAAACCGGAAGCCAAACCATCCTTTCTGCCTGCCATTCAATTGGGCGGTGACCTGAAAGAGTCGTCCGCCTCGCCCAGCACCGCCGCACAGGCCGCGCTCGTGACCGCGCTGTTGCAGGCGCTGCGGGATCGCGGCGTGCTGTCCCGGGACGAGATCGACGATGTGTTGGCGGATGCCGCCAGTCGTGTCGAGCACGGCGATCCGACGCGCCTCATCGAGCGCGTGCGTGCGGAGCTGGAACATCAGGGCGAGGAGGTCGAATAGATCCGCTGCCCGGCACGCGCCGCGTTGCGGCGCCGGGATCTCTTGCGGGCCGGCGAGACAATCCCCATTGTCAATGATCGGGACGCTCCGGGAGACGGGCAATGACACAGACCACGAATCGCTTCCTCGACGAGGTCGCACGGCTGATGAACGACGCCGCCGGCGTCGCCCAGGGCGTGCGGCGCGAGGCCGAGACGCTGTTGCGCGTGCAGGCCGAGCGTATCCTGCGCGACCTCGACGTGGTCAAGCGCGAGGAGTTCGAGGCCGTCAAGGAGATGGCCCGGCTTGCCCGCGAGGAGAACGAGGCGTTGAAGGCGCGCATCGAGGCACTCGAAGCCAAGGGCAAGAAGACCAAGACGCCCGACAGCGGTCCGGCCGCTCCCGCCGGCACGACCGGGGTGTGAGCCGGCCGCTTCACGCTATGTAGCAGCGGCGGCAAGCGCCATGTGGTCGCCCCGTGGGCGCTCACGCGGGATGCGCTGCAGGCTCCGTGTTTCCTTGTTTTTTCCCGGGACCGCCGCTATAAGGCCGCGCCGCAGGCTAGCGCCTGCCGCAACATCATTGCGGCTCCGACATTCCTGGAGGCATGCCGCGAGACCGGCGGCTCTGACGCCGCCTTTTCCATTGCAAGAGGATTGAGACATGGCGACCGTCAAGGAATTGAAGGCGACGGCGCGTCCGAAGGCCGGCAAGGGGGCCGCCCGGGCGGAGCGTCGGGCTGGTCGCGTGCCGGGCGTGATCTACGGTGACGGCAAGCCGCCGGTTCCCATTTCGCTCGATCGCGCTCATATCCGGCAGAGCATCTACGCCGGACATTTCCTCACCACCCTGCACGATCTCGATATCGAGGGCGTGAAGCACCGCGTGATCCCGCGCGACTATCAGCTCGATCCGGTGCGCGACACGCCGATCCACGTGGACTTTCTGCGGCTCGGCGAAGGCGCGCAGATTCGCGTCAACATCCCGGTCCACGTGGTCAATGCCGACCAGGCGCCCGGCGTCAAGCGCGGCGGCACCGTGAACATCGTGACGCATGCGATCGAGGTGCGCTGTCCGGCCGATGCCATACCGGCGGCGATCGATGTCGACGTCACCGGGCTTGAGATCGCCCATTCGCTGCACTTGAGCGACATCAAGCTTCCCGAAGGCGTCAAGGTTCTTGCCAGCCGCGACGTCACGCTCGTCACCATCGTGGCGCCGTCCGGCTATCTGGAAGAGCAGAAGGCGGCAGCGGAAGCGGCCGCGGCGGCGGCAGCAGCGGCAGAGGCAGCCGCGGAGGCCGGCGTACCGGCCGAAGGCGCGCCGGCCGGCGCCCCAGGCGCGGCGCCCGGCGCCCCCCCGGGCGCGGCTCCGGCGGCGGCTGGCGGAGCGCCCGAAAAGAAGTGAGGCGGCGGCGCAGCGCGCCGGGACGGTCCGATGGGACTCATCCTGTTCGTCGGGCTTGGCAATCCGGGCGCGTCCCATGTCAACAACCGCCACAACGTGGGATTCATGGCGGTACAGGCGATCGCGCGCCGCCACGGCATCGGCCCGTGGCGGCGCCGCTTCCAGGGCGTTGCGACGGAGGGGCCGATCGGCGGTGCGCGCGTGCTGCTGCTGCTGCCCGGCACCTACATGAACGAGTCGGGCCGCGCGGTTGCCGAAGCCATGCGCTTCTACAAGCTGGAGCTCACCGATGTCGTCGTGTTCCACGACGAGCTCGACCTGCCGCCCGGCAAGGTGCGCGTCAAGGTCGGCGGCGGCGTTGCCGGGCACAACGGGCTGCGCTCGATCTCGGCGCATGTGGGCAACGAGTATCGCCGGGCGCGGATCGGCATCGGCCATCCGGGCGTAAAGGAGCTGGTGCATCCTTACGTGCTGAGCGATTTCGCCAAGAGCGAGCGGCCATGGGTCGAGGCGCTGTGCGAGATCATCGCCGACAATGCTCCGCTGCTGGCGAACGGCGAGGACGCGAGCTTTCAGAACAAGGTTCACCTCGCCATGGACGCCAAGGGATTCGCAACGCCGAAGCAGCCGGAAGAGCCGCCTGAATGAATTGCGACCGGGCGCGGGAACGATGACACGGGACCACTCATGGGCTTCAAATGCGGCATCGTCGGCCTGCCGAACGTGGGCAAGTCAACCCTCTTCAATGCCTTGACCGAAACCGCCGCGGCGCAGGCCGCCAACTACCCGTTCTGCACCATCGAGCCCAATGTCGGCGAGGTTGCGGTGCCCGATCCGCGCCTCGACGTGGTGGCCAGGCTTGCCAAATCGGCCGAGATCGTGCCGACGCGGCTCACCTTCGTCGACATTGCCGGCCTGGTGCGCGGCGCATCGAAGGGCGAGGGCCTGGGCAACCAGTTCCTTGCCAATATCCGCGAAGTCGACGCCATCGCCCATGTGGTGCGTTGCTTTGCCGATCACGACGTCACCCATGTGGCGGGCGACATCGATCCGATCGCCGACATCGAGACCGTCGAGACCGAGCTGATGCTCGCCGATCTGGAAAGCCTGGAACGGCGCGTCGAGTCGCTGGAGAAGCGCGCGCGCGGCAGCGACCGCGAGGCCCAGGAGGCTAAGGAGACACTCGTTCTCGTCGGTCGCGCGCTGCCACTGTTGCGCGAGGGCAGGCCGGCGCGCCTGCTCGAATGCGGCGCTGACGAGAAGCGCGCCTTCAGCCGCTTCGGCCTCCTGTCGTGGAAGCCGGTGCTCTACGTCTGCAACGTCGACGAGGCTTCCGCCGCGAGCGGCAATGAATTTTCCCGCATGGTCGAGCAGCGCGCCAAGGAGGAAGGGGCGGCTGCCGTCGTCATCTCGGCCAAGATCGAAGCGGAGATCGCGATCCTGCATCCGCACGAGCGCGAGGAATATCTCGAGGCGATCGGGCTTACCGTGCCGGGCCTCAACCGGCTGATCCTTGCCGGCTATCGGCTGCTCGATCTCGTCACCTATTTCACCGCCGGCCCCAAGCAGGCGTCGGCCTGGACGGTGACGCGCGGCACCAAGGCGCCGCAGGCCGCCGGCGTCATTCACACCGATTTCGAGCGCGGCTTCATCCGCGCCGAGACCATCGCCTATGACGACTACGCCGCCTTTGGCGGCGAGGCGGGCGCGCGCGACGCCGGCAAGATGCGGCTGGAAGGCAAGGACTACACGGTCGCCGACGGCGATGTGATGCACTTCCGCTTCGCCAACTAGCGGGGCGCGCGAATCGTATGGCCAGCGCTTTGGGACCTCTGATGCTTGGCGGCAGAGGTCTTCAAAAACCGGAGGTTCGCCATCAAGCCGGAAAGGCAAGCCACTTGGAACCGCGGCCGCGCCGCGCAGCTGACGTTGGGAGCCCGCTCATGCTCAAGAAAGTCGCGTTCACGATGTACCCGATCCGCGACGTGGTGCGGGCGCGCCGGTTCTACGAAGAGACGCTCGGGCTTACAGTCGGCATGAACGGGAACCAGGGCGACCAATGGTGGATCGAGTACGACCTGCCTGGCGGCGGCTGTGTCGCGCTCACCAATTTCATCCCGGACGAGCCGAGCGCCGCCGCCGGCGGCACGATCGCTTTCGAGGTCGAGGATCTCGACGCGCTCATCGCCGACCTCAAGTCGAAGGGCACGACGTTCCGCGGCGACGTCGTCCATGGCCCCAATTGCCGGATGATCACCTGCCTGAACACCGAGGGCAACTCGATCATCCTCCATCAGCTCAATCCCAAGAATAGATGGCAGGCGCGCGAGCGCGTTCTTGCCGTGGCGGCCAATCCATTCCGACCGTTGCTCGGCGCCGCGCGAGGGACTCCGACATGGGCGCCGCAGCGCGCGACCCGCGGGCGCCGAGATCGAGCCAGTAGAGGCGATCAGTGCGCCGCCGCCGACCTGCGCCGCCTCAGTTCGGTCACTACATAGAACATTGCGCTGTCACATTCTGCGTATGACTTGAGCAACGCGGCGGCGGGCGAGCGACGCCGCTGCTTTGCCCAGGTCTTGAGTGGCGAGCGGAGAATGCAATGGCGCAGCCGTTCGTGGAGCCGTGCAGTCGCGGCGTTATCGCGGCCGAACCCTGTCCGCGAGAGCTTGGGCGAGAAATACCGTCCGCTCCCCGGCGGATGGTCCTCGCCGCGTGTGTCATCGCCTCATCGATGGCGTTCATCGACGGTTCCGCGCTGACCGTTGCTCTGCCGAAAATACGTGCCGATTTTGGCGCCGACCTTGCCTCCGTGCAATGGGTCCTCAACGGTTACGTCCTTGCGCTTGCGTCCCTGACCCTGATCGGCGGCGCACTCGCCGACGTCCACGGCAAAGCCCGCATGCTGTCCATTGGCTGCGTGCTGTTCGGCCTGGCGTCGGCGGCCTGCGCGCTTGCTCCGTCGGCGGCCTGGCTGATTGCCGCTCGCGTCATGCAGGGGATTGCCGCGGCAATTCTCGCGCCGGCGAGTCTCGCCCTCATCGGTGCCGTCTATCCGCGGGCCGAACGAAACCGGGCCATCGGCGTGTGGGCGGCAGCATCGGCGCTGACGACCGCCGGCGGCCCTGTGCTCGGCGGCTGGCTGACCGAAACTTTCGGCTGGCCGCTGGTGTTCTGGATCAACCCGCCGCTTGCCCTTGTTGCGGTGAAGATCCTGGCGGCCTTCGCGCCCGAGGATCGACGCGAGCCGCGTCGGCTCGACGTGATCGGCGCCATCATTCTGGCGGTGGCGCTTGGGGCGCTGGCCTGGGCGCTCAGCCAGATCGGCGCGAGCGAGCCGCAGGTCGGCGCCGCTTCGTCGGCTCCCGACGCCGCACCGGTTCGCGGCGCCGTGATTGCGATCGTCGCCGCGCTCGGATGCCTCGGGCTCGCCGTCTATGCCGTTCGGGAGCGCGTCAGCGAGCATCCGATGACGCCGCCGCGTCTCATGGAGAACCGAGCCTTTGTCGGCCTGAACCTCGCCACCCTCATGATCTATGCGGCGCTTTCGATCATGTTTTTCGTGTTGCCGTTCGACCTCGTTGACCGCCGTGGTCTGCCGCCGACCGAGGCCGGGCTTGCGCTGTTGCCGTTCACGCTTGGCGTCGGTTTCCTGTCGAGGCTCTTCGGCGGTCTGGCGGACCACTTGGGGGCGCGAGCCATGCTGATCGCCGGGCCGGTCGGAGCGGCGTTCGCCTGCGTCTGGATGGCCCTTGGGCAGGGCTCCGCCCTCATGTTCGGCGTGATCGCCCCGATGACGCTGCTGGGCCTCTCATTCGCCGTGCTGGTGGCGCCGTTGACCGCGTCGGTCATGTCGAGCGTCGATCAGGCCGACGAGGGGTTGGCATCCGGCATCAACAACGCCGCGAGCCGCATCGCGCAACTCGCCGGCGTCGCGCTGGCCGCTGGCGTCGCTCCGTTGGCGTCCGGCTATCAGGTCGGTCTCATCACCGCAGCCGCTGTCTCGATCGCCGGCGCCCTTGCGGCGGCGGCGACCATACCGTCGGCCGCGGTTACATTGGACGGCTCCCGACAGCATTAGTTAGCGGCCTGGTTGGCTGGCCGTCTGGACGCCGGCTCCGCCAGGGCGTACATCGGACCAGCGCATGTTCCGGCCAGGAGTCAGCCCATGAGCGACTTGGCCAAGCTGAAAGTCTGGGACGATCCGGCGATCCGCGCGGCGCTGCCGTGGTACCTGGACGTCGCCGAGAACCGCCGCCCCGCCAAGTTCCGCATCGCCGCAACCGTCGCCACCACGCTCGATCCGGCGGCCGCGAGCGAGGACGCGCTGTGGGCCGAGCTCGACCGCCTCACGCCGATTTTTCTTGCGCGCCAGCAGGCCATTCGGGCGGGCGCACGGTTGCCATCTGCGGCGGAGGGCCCAAGCCTGTTGGAGCTTTGCCGCGAGCTTGCCTACCGCATGCTTGCCCACTGCAATTTCTGTCCGTGGGATTGCCGCGTCGACCGCCAGGCGGGCGCCAAGTTCGGTGCCTGCAAGCTCGCCTCCGGCTCCCGCGTCAGCTCGCATTTCCATCACACCGGCGAGGAGCTGTTCTATCGCGGCACGCAAGGGTCGGGCACGATCTTCTTCACCTCCTGCAACATGCGCTGCGCGTTCTGCCAGAACGGCGACATCAGCACCGACAAGGACAACGGCGAGGAGACCGACCCGCGCACGCTCGCCACGATGGCGTGGACGCTGCGGCGCGAAGGCTGCCACAACATCAATTGGGTAGGCGGCGAGGTCGTCATCCACCTGCATGCCATCGTCGACGCCATCGCGCTCCTCGGCCGCGGCTTCGTGCCGACGTCGGCGGAGCTCAAGCGGGCGTGTCGGACTAAGGCCGACCGTTTCTTCTTCTTCGACGAGGTGCCGGGCGCCGCCGTCTATGACGGCAGGTTCAACGCGCCGATGTTGTGGAACAGCAATTTCTTCATGACGCCCGAGAGCATGAAGATCCTGCGCGTGCTCACCGACGTGTGGCTGCCCGATTTCAAGTTCGGGCCCGGCCGCTGCGCCATGACGCTGGCGAAGACACCATGGTACTGGGAGACGGTGACGCGCAACATCGCGCTCATTGCCGAGTGGGGCGAGGATTTTTCCATCCGCCACCTGGTGATGCCCAATCACGTCGAGTGCTGCACCTATCCGGTGCTGGAATGGATCGCCGCGCGCGTGCCGGCGGCGCCGGTGAACGTGATGGCGCAGTTCCATCCCGACAATTTCTGCGATCCGGCGAGCGCCAAGTACCGTGACAAGTATGCCGAGATCGCCCGCCGGCCGACGCGCGCCGAGCTCGATGCGTCCTGGCGCCGTGCCGGCGACCTGGGGCTGCGGTTCGAGACCACCACGTTCGAGCGCCGCCATGCTTTCGGCATGGCGATGCTCGACATCTGACGATCCTCCGAACGCGCTCTCGCCGGAAGCCGCGCGCCTGGCGCGGCAGCGGTTCAGCCATCTGCTCGAGTAGCCCTATTGCACCGCGAGAATGAACAGGCGGGGAAATTTCAGCATCACCTTGCCGTCCGAACGTGCCGGGTAGGCGTGCCTGATCTCATCGGTGTAGTTGGCTGTGAATGTCTCGCGCATTGCCGCATCGAGCGGCGCGAGGAATGGTCGCAGCGCCGAGCCCTTGAACCATTCGACCACACCCGCGTGGTTCTCGATGATGTGATGGTAGTGAGTGTGCCAGATATCGATATGGACACAAAGCGGACGCAACAGATCGTAGTAGTCCTCCGGCCGCGGCAGGTCTTTGCGCGGCGCATTCGCCTGCGCGATCGCAGCGGTCCACGGGCCGGATGCTGCGACCTTCTCCATCAGCATGAGCGCGGGCTCATTGGTGTTGTCCGGCATCTGCACGGCGAGTGCACCGCCCGGCCGCAGCGACTGCAGCAACCGCGCCAGTACCTTGGGATGGTCCGGCACCCAGTGGAACACGGCATTGCCAAACAGGAGATCGGTGTCCCGCTCCGGCATCCAGGTCGAAAGATCGCTCTCGACGAATGTACAGCGTGGCAGCCGCTCGCGCGCCTGCCGCAGCATATCTGGCGATGAATCGACCCCGATGACTTCCGCGTCGGGAAACCGCTCGATAAGCAATTCCGTCGAGTTGCCAGGCCCGCAGCCGAGATCGACCACGCGCCTGGGATGATCGAGCGGCACCTGTGCCAAGAGATCGCGAGGCGGGCGGGTACGCTCGTCCTCGAACTTGAGGTACTGCCTGGCGCTCCAGTCTTCGACCGCTTGGTAGCGAAAGGGGTCGGCCATTGCGAATTCGTTTCGGCGACGATGATACGGGGATGCTGGTATGCGCGAATAATGCTATCTTTTTATATCCATATATCAGATATGCAATAGGTGCCGAGATGCAGGCGAGCGATCGCATCGGACGCCGGATGAAACTGCACGACCTCCATGTGTTGATGGCTGTCGTCGAGGCCGGGAGCATGAACAAGGCGGCTTCGCTTCTTCACACGACGCAGCCGGCCATTTCCAGGTCGATCGGGGAACTGGAGCGGACCGTTGGCGTGCGGCTACTCGACCGCAACCCCCGGGGCGTGGAGCCGACCGAATACGGCCGCGCCCTGCTCGAGGGCGGTGCGGCGATGTTCGACGGCCTGCGCCAGGCGGTGAAGAACATCGAGTTCCTCGCCGACCCTACGGCTGGGGAAGTGCGGATCGCATGCAACTCCATACTCGCCACGAGTTTCCTGTCCGCCGTCGTCGATCGGATTTCCCGTCGCCATCCGCGCCTCGTGTTTCATGTCGTTGTCAAACAGGCTGAAGCGCTGCATCGCGA
>Ga0081538_10001960_pt1 | contig 20612 bp, 22 predicted proteins | sample TabmetS5T2R1_FD_71022 | JGI IMG/M metagenome (GOLD analysis project Ga0081538, IMG submission 71022) | Tabebuia heterophylla rhizosphere microbial communities from the University of Puerto Rico - S5T2R1 | ecosystem: Host-associated > Plants > Roots > Rhizosphere ...
CGCCCGGGAGGCCAGAGGACAGCTCAACCTCGGAGTACCGCGCAAACGTCCGCTTCAACCACCATTGGACGCCGAGGCCGAGCAGAAGCGGCGGGATCATGAAGGCGAGGTAGAGGCCGAAGTCGCCCACGGCCCGGTAAGCCTACCGGCCGGAGGAGACGCGCCCGGGGGCTGTCCCTGGGCGCCCCGGCGAGCCGCGTCTTCGTGCGTGGCACACGTTCGAGAGCGAGGACGGTGCGCCGCCGGAGCGCGGCTCTGCCGCGCGGGAGGCACACAAACAAGAGAAACGGTGGACGGAGCGGGTGAGCCGACGGCTCCGCGGACGAACGATCCATGACCACGCCGCGCAAGGAGGGGGTTCGTGGGGGAACCAGGGTTTCCCCACGGTGGGACACGTCCGGAAGGGCCAGTACGGTCGGCGCATGCGCTTGCTCGTCGCCCGCTGCGAGGTCGAGTACACGGGCCGGCTCAGTGCGTTCCTGCCGGAGTCGACGCGGCTGCTGATGCTCAAGGAGGACGGCTCGGTGCTCGTCCACGCGGACGCCGGCGGCTACAAGCCGCTCAACTGGATGACGCCGCCAACCGTCCTCGAGGAGCGCGACGACCGGCTAATTGTGCGGAAGCGGGCGGGCCGAACCGAGGACCGTCTCGAGATCCGCCTCGTCGAGGTGCTGAGCGACGTCACGCACGACATGGGGGAGCAGGCGGGGCTCGAGAAGGACGGCGTCGAGCGCGACCTCCAGGAGGCGCTGGCCGAACGACCCGAGGAGCTCGAGGACGGCCTTCGGCTCGAGCGCCGCGAATGGCCGACGGATGTCGGGCCCGTCGACCTGATGTGTCGCGACGCGGACAGCGGCTGGGTCGCGGTCGAGATCAAGCGCACGGGGACGATCGAGGCGGTCGAGCAGCTTTCCCGGTATCTCGAATGCATCCGTGTCGACCCGGCGAAGGCGGCGTGCCGAGGCATCCTCGCCGCCGGCGAGCTGAAGCCGCAAGCGGTCGCGCTCGCCACCTCGCGCGGCATTGCGTGCGTCCGGGTCGACCCCGACGTGCTCCGCGGGCTGCGTGAGCCCGAACTCACGCTCTTCAGCGCCTGAGCGCTTTCCAGGCCGCCGCGGCGAGTATGACGACGCCCACCGCGCGACCTTCTTCTCCGGCCGCTTCGGCTACCGGTTCGAGAGCCACAGGCCGCCGGGGTACGACGGGCGGCCGGCACACATCCACGTCCGCGTGACGGCTCGCGGCTTCCGGACGCTCGTGACCCAGCACTACCCGCGGCGAAGCGCCAGGCGCGGGTTGTTCAACATCATCCTGACGCGCTAGCCTCGAACCTCCCCCACGAAAGGAGCGCGCATATGTCGTCCCCGCCAGGTGCTCGGCCTGTCAGCGGGTGGGCGGTGGGCTTCGCCGCCTTCGCCGGTGCCGTGATGCTGATGATCGGCATCTTCCACGCCTTCGCCGGCCTCGCGGCGCTGTTCAACGACGAGTTCTTCGTCCGGACTCCCAACTACACGTACGACATCGACATCACGGGGTGGGGCTGGATCCACCTGATCGTCGGGATCGTGATCATCCTCGCCGGGCTCGGGGTCTTCTCGGGCGCGACGTGGGCCCGCGTCGTCGGCATCTCGCTCGCGCTGCTGAGCGCGATGGCGAACTTCTTCTTCATCCCCGTCTATCCGATCTGGGCGCTCCTGATCATCGCCCTCGACGTTCTCGTCATCTGGGCGCTGGCGACGATCGGCGATCGCACGACGAGCGATGTGATCTGACGTCAGGCAGTCTCTAGCGGCGGTCGTCTTCGTCGACGTCGGGGTCGACCTCATCCGCTTCGCGAAGCTGTTCGTCCGCCTCCGCGCGCTCGCGCCGTGCCTGCTCGGCCTGCTCCTCGGCGAGCGAGGCACGCTCGTCAGCGCGCTGAGCCTGTGCCTCCGCCGTCGAGCGCAGTTCGCGGGCCTCTTCACGCTTGCCTTCGAGCTGCCGTTCCCGAGCGCGCCTGCTCGCGAAGAATGCGATTGCGAGCACGACGAGGACGCCGACGATCACAAGGATGATCCAGGTATCCATGGCCGATTCGTTCCTGTGCAGGCAAATCGCTAAACCGGCGTCCTATGATCGGCGCCGTGGCGAGGCGCGGACGGCAGCTGAGCGTGCTTCTCGAGCTCGCCGTCGCCAACGCATTGGCAAGCCAACTCTTCGTGCGCGAGCTCACACGTGCGGGTTATCCGTTCACGCACGTCGGCCTGCTCACGCTGATCGACCTCTACGGGCCGATCACGCCCGGTGACCTCGAGCAGGAAACGGCGATCCCGAAGACGACGCTTCGCGGTCGCCTTCACGGGCTCTACAGCCGTGGGTTCATCCAGCGGATCCCGAACCCCGACGACCGGCGCTCGCACTTCATCGAGGTGACCCAGGAGGGCACGCAGTTCCTGCGCGAGATGCAGCCGATCGTGCGAGCAACGGAGAAGGTGATCGAGGCGGAGCTCGGGAGCCCCCTCGAGGACTACCGCGTCGAGCTGGCGCGCCTGCGGACCGCCGAGCGGCGGCTCCTCGGCCTCCGGGATTAATCCACCGTTAAGAAGGGCGAATCGGTCCTAGATTTAGGGCGGATCCGTCCCTATTCTGCGAGGGGCCGTGAGAGTGATTCTGTACGGACTCCCGCAGCCGCGTCCGAAGCCCAAGCCCCAACCGCTGAGCGAGAGCGTTCGATCAGTCGCTCCTGCTTCTCCTCGGGCTCTTCGGTGCGGATGACCTGGACGATCAGGTCGTCGAACTCCTGGCTTTCGACGTAGTCGACCATCGTCTCTGCCAGGTGCGGCACGGCCTCGGCGCAGAACTCCTGGAACAGGTCCGTCTGGAAATACGCGTGGCTGAGACCGGCGTAGCGCTCGAGCTTCTCCTCGTACGGTAGGTCGCTGTCGCCGATCGCGAAGTAGTCGCGCGTCGGCTGGTAGACGCCAACCTTCCGGTCGGTCGCGGTGCAGAAGAGACACCACGCGGCGAGGGCCTGGATCGCCCACGGGAAGTAGTAGTGGAGGCTGACGAGCGCCATGTCGGGCGATGCGTTGGCGTAGTCGATCGGCTGCGCCTCACCGTCCTTGACGATCACCTCGCAGGAGTTGAACTCCCAGCGGAAGAACGCGTTCACGAGCCGGCCGATCTGCTCGACCTCGCGGAGCTGCTCCGCAGGGAGGAAGTCGTCGCCGACGATGTAGCGGTAGTGGCCGTCGGCCCCAGGGTCATACTGCATCACCTTCGTCTGCGGGCCGATCGAGAGGCTGCGCGTGAAGACGTCGAAGTCGTCGACCGCGGCCTGGAGGTGCATCAACCGCTCGCCCGACTCGTCGTAGCTTCGGTGCAGCTCCTCACTCGACTCGATCCGCGTGACGCCCACCCACATGCCGCCGTCGAAAGGCTTCATGTAGAGCGGATAGCCGACCTGCTCGGCGACGTAGTCGAGGTCGAACTCGGGGCTGTAGCGCTCCGCCATGGGGACGTAGCGCGGGTTGTCCGGCGGGAGCTTGTGCGGGATCAGCCACGTCTCCGGCACTTTGATCCCGAGCCGCATCATCGCGCAGTACGCCGAGTGCTTCTCCATCGCCTGGAAGGTGAACGGGTTGTTCAGGAGGTACACCTCGTCCATCAGCGCGAGCTTCTTCAGCCATTCGCGCGGCACGTCGTACCACCAGGCGAGCCGGTCGATAATCAGCTGATAGCGCGGCTTGTAGCGCAGGTCGAACGGCTCGTGGACGATCCGCTCCGTCGGGAACTCATGCGTCTCGCCGCGCCAGCGGATGGGGCCCAAACGTTGGAGAAGCGTCTCGAACGCCGTCGGCCAGTCTTCTTCGGTGGCGAGGAGCAGCCCGATCAAGTGCCGCCTCGCCACGGCCGGCTCAGGCGGTGGCGAAGCGCTTCTCGGCGCGCGCCCTGCGGCGCGCCGCTTCGACCTCGCGGTCTCTCGGCGCCGCGTTCGTCACGAGCGCCTCGAGCAGCCGCGTCGAGGCCTCGGTCACCTCGTCGACCGCGCGGGCGAAGGCTTCCTCGTTCGCCTTCGAGGGCTTGTTGAAGCCGCTGATCTTGCGGACGAACTGAAGCGACGCCGCGTGCACCTCGTCCTTGGTGGCCGGGGGCTCGAAGTTGAAGAGCGTCTGAATGTTTCTGCACATGGGCCCGATCCTAGCCGTGACTCAGTGCCCTGAGGATCTCCTCGGCGTGCGACCAGAGCAGCAGATGGCCTTCGCCGGGGAAGACGTTCAGCACGCTACTTGGGATCGTCCGGTCGTAGAAACGGGCGACGTCGAGCGGCACGGCCGGGTCGCGGTCGCCGTGCCAGATCGAGGTTGGCACCCGCAGCTCCTCCGGTGCGAACCCCCACGGGGAGACGAAGAGGACGAAGAGGTCGCGGGCGTAGCCCTCGGGCCCGCGGTCGGCCGTCTCGAGTAGGGAGGCGTGAAGTCGCTCCCGGACTACGGGGTCCGCGACGTCGTCGTGACGATCGTTGCGGCGAGCCTCCTCGAGCTCCCGCCGGCAGTCCTCGAGTAGCCGCCGCGCCGCTTCGTCCGGGTCACGGACGGCGACTTCGACGAGCGGCTGGCGGTGGGGCGGAAGGGAGTAGCGAAGCTCCGGCCGGTCCCAGACGGGACCGGGCGAGCTGATGAGCCCGAGCGCGGAGATTCGTTCGGGCAGGGCGTAGGCGCAGGCGGCGGCGTGGGGGCCGCCGCCCGACATGCCGAAAACCGCAAAGCGGTCGAGCCCGAGCGCATCTGCGAGCTGCGCGATGTCGCTCGCCCAGTCAAGGAGGGCTCGGCCGGGCTGGAAGTCCGAGAGCCCGTAGCCGGGCCGGTCGACGAGGAAGAGACGGACTCCGGCCGCCTCGGGTGCCTCGTGGCCGAGATGCGCGAGCCGCGACATCGTCGTGCCACCGAAACCGAAGATCGGGAAGCCGTCGCCGGGGCCCCACGCCTCGTAGCCGAGCGCCCGGCCGTCGCGGAGCTCGACCGTCGCGGCCACGGCGAGACGTTAGCGTTGAGGCCTGATCGCAAAGAGAACGGGCGCCGGTTTCCCGGCGCCCGTTTCGTTGCTGCTTCGCGAGGGTCTACCTGTTCAGGCAGATCGCCGCGTAGTCGTACGTGAAGACCGGGTGGTAGTGGTAGCACCCCACGCGGCTCGACACGTAGTGGCGGTCGTTCGGGCTCGCATAGGTCGCCAGCGGGGAGGCATTGCGAGCCAGGTCGTGATCGAGATTGCTGAACGCGCGATACCGCTCGACTCCGACCAGCGTCTTCGCCCGCGTGATCTTGCGGTTGAACGACGCTGCGTTGAAGTACGAGAAGTTCACGTTGTTGGCCGGCCGGATCGTCGTCCCGTCGACGAGGAAGATGAAGTCGTACGGGTCGAAGTAGTCCATGTGCCAGCCCTCGAGCGTGAGGTCGAACGGCTCACCGCGCCGCCCGGCCAGCTCGAACTGCGTTGCCCGCGGGAAGAGCCGGATGTCCATGTTCAGGCCGATGTTGCGCAGGTTGGCCTGGACGATCTGGCACCGCTGCGGCGAGGGTGCGCGGTTCGAGCAGTAGAACACGCCGCTGCCGCCGCGGGTCTGGCCCGAAGCGAGCGACCGAGCCTGCGAGAGGTTCGGGCGCCGCGGGTAGATCGCGACGTTGCGGAAGCCGCGCATCGTCGGCGGCATGTACTGGTCGTTCGTGACGCCGGCGTATGCACCGCCCTGAGCAAGAATCGCCTGGCGGTCGATCGCATACTGGACCGCCCTCTTCAGGCGGAGGTTGCCGACACCGCCACCACCGAAGAGGTTGCGGTCGTGGTTCATGGCCAGGTACAGGATCGTCGGCGCGGGGTTCGCGAAGTAGCGACCCGGCGAGCCCTTCTTCACGCCGTACCGGCGGCCGAGCTCGGCATGAGCGGCCGGCGGAAGATCACCGGTGTCGGTGACGCCGCGATCGATGTTCAGCTTGATCGTCTCGAGCGGAAGCCCGATGTCGACGACGATCTGGTTGACGTTGTGCGGGCGCGGTCCGCGGTAGAAGCGGTTGCGCTGCACAACGACCTGGCGGTTCCGCTCCCACCGGGCGATGTAGTACGGGCCTGCGGAGTGGACCGGAGCGTTGACGCCGTCCGGCTCGATCGGCAGGTTCGTCTGAATCGCCTGGAAGAACGGCATCGCAAGCCGGGCCAACAGGTCCGGAGCGCGCCGCGAAAGGCGGATCTGCAACGAGTAGCGGCCAAGTGCCCTGACGCCCGTCGCGCGGGACGCACGACCGGCGATGACAGCCGGTGCACCGACGATGTCCTCGATGAACGGCTGCGCCGGCGAGGCCATCCGCCGGTTCAGGTTGCGGTTGATGGCATACACGAAGTTCGCTGCCGTGACGGGCTGACCGTTGCTCAGGCGGAAGTTCCGCTTGAGCTGGAACGTGTAGGTCAGGCCGTTCCGCGAGATCCGCGGGAAGCCCTGAGCGATGTCAGGCGTCAGCCGCGAGCCTCGAGGCGCCGGAGCGTCGGGATAGTTCATGAGCATCCCGGCGGTCGCGTACATGATCGACCAGGACGGCACGTAGTACGCAAGCGCCGGGTCGACGTAGTCGATGTCGACCGTGAGGCTGTGCTTGAACGTCCCGCCGACCCTGGCCTGGCCGGACGACGACGCCTGAGGGCCGGCGCTTCCCGACGGGCCCGCGACTGCGGACGCGGCGAGAAGACCGGAGCCGATCAGGAGCATCGCGACCGACACCATGAGTCGTCTGTGCATGAGACTCCTTTCGCATTGGCGAGCCGGCGCAACCGCCTGCACCGGCTCGGGAACGCGTTATGCGTCCTTCGGCCCCTCAAACGCCGTGAAATAGAGGATGTTAGATCTGGTTAAGCGACAGGAATATCGTGTTCAGACGGCTTAATCGAGGATCCACAATCTTTTTTGTACGAATTGGCGTCAACACTTGCGGATGGGCCGTTCGACCCCCGCGAGCCCCCCGCGCGGCGCCTGCCGCGTTTTCCCTTTTCGGGAGGCGCGGTGCAGCCGCTGAGACGCTGGCCGGGGATCGAGCTCCGGCACCTCGAGGCGCTCTCGGTCGTCGCCGACGAGGGCAGCTTCCGCCGGGCCGCTCGACGCCTCGGCTACACGCAGTCCGCGATCAGCCAGCAGATCGCCGCGCTCGAGCGGGCGGTGGGGCACCCCGTGCTCGAGCGGCCTTCGCGGGGCAAGCCGCTCGCGCTCACCGAGATCGGTAGCCGGCTCAGGCGTCTGTACGACACCGTCGAGCACGCGATGGCCGCCGCCCGGGCCGATGTCGCGGCTGCCGCTGCCGGCGTCGGCCAGGTCGTCCGGATCGGGACCGCGTTCGCGCTCCCGCACCTGTCGGAGGCCGTCGTGGCGATGCGCGTCCGGAACCCGCGCGTCGTCGTCGAGGTCGTCGGCGGCATCGAGGACGAGCGCCTGCTGCGCCTCGTCGAGACCGGCGCGCTCGACCTCGCGCTCGTCCGAGGCCCGGGAGCGATCGACGGCGTCGGTCTGAGCGAGCTCGCCTCGTGCGCGTATGTGCTGGCGATCCCATCCTCCTCGCCGCTCGCCCGGACGAAGTCGCGGCTCGCGCTCTGCGACATCTCGGCACATCCGAGGATCGCGACGACGGACGGAACCGCGTACGCCGAGGACGTCCAGGCGCCGATCGTGGCCGCCCACTGCGAGATGGCGCTCGAGCTGGTCGCGGCCGGGGCGGGCGCCGCGGTCATTCCGAGCATCCTCGCGACGGCCGCTCCGCCGACGGTCGCGGTGCGCCAGCTGCGCGACATCCTCCCGCCCTTCCGGCTCGCGATCGCGACCGGCGCCGAGCTCTCGCGGGCGGGCACCGATCTCGCCGAGCTGCTCGGGGTCGCGCTGCACGGTTGGCCGGGCTCGGACGCCGGCTCGAACGACGCGGCGAAGCCCGCCTGATTTCACCCGACGAGTGTCAGACACTCGTCGTGTCCGCGCGCCGCGGCCGCGACGCTCGTGATGTTCGGGACCACGGCGGTGATCGTGCTCGTGCAGTGGCGGATCTTGCGGCGTTGGCGTCTAGCATCCACCTGATGACCGAGCCGACTCGCGACGACGACGCGCCGCTCGAGCCGGAGGTTCGCGAGGCGGCTCGGGGCCAGAGTGCCCGGACCCCGGCACTCGTGATCGGCGGCGTCGGCGGGTTGATTGCTGTCGTCGTCGGGGCGCTCGCGATCGTCGCGTTCCTGATCTGGTGGCTGCTCTAGGGGCTCGCCGCTAGCGCTGTCTCGAGTCAGTCCCCCCTTCGGAGGATCGCGGGGATTGAGGCGAAAACCGACGATTTCACCGGCGTGAGGTCTGCTGCGGCCCTCCATCCGAGTGCGTTCGCGCGCCCCGGACTCCTGCGAAGAAGCGCTCCCTTCCTCGGGGCGATGGCGCTCGCCGTCGCACTCGTGCCGCTCCCTCCGGGCGGTGACCGGCCGCTTGCCGTGCTGCTCGCCGTCGGGCTCTCGGCCGTCGTCGTCATCACCGTGATAGGTGCCCCCTGGCAGCGGCTCCCGCGCTTCGCGGAAGCGGTCCCGCCGCTTGCCTACTTCGTCGTCATCGCCCTCCTTCGCGAGAGTCAGGGCGGCTCTGACTCCGGCTACTCGGCGCTCGCGCTCCTGCCGGTCTTCTGGCTGGCGCTCTACGGCACTCCGACGCAGCTCGCGATCGGCATGGCGGGTCTTGCCTCGATGTTCACCGCGCCGCTGCTCATCCTCGGGAGCCCCGACTACCCGGCCAGCGAGTGGCGGCGCGCGTTGCTCTGGATCTGCGTCGCGCCGATCGTCGGCTACACGGTGCAGGCGCTCGTGGCGCAGTTGAGGACCCGCGCCGAAGAGGCGGCCCGCAGCGAAGACGACACGAGGCGGATGCTCGGGTACATGGCCTCCGTCACGGCGGTCACGCGGCGGATGGCGGGGTCGTCGGATCCGGCCGCCGTGCGCGACGAGATCTGCTCGGCGGCCCGCCTGATCGCGCGTGCGGACTTTGCGTTCCTGATCGAGCCCGACGCGAACGGCACGCTGGTGGTATGTGCCTGGGTCGGGGAGAAGCGGCAGTGCGGTCCCGAGGACGAGGCCGCGGCCGAGCGCGCCTACGTGTCGAGGACGGCGCTGTTCGTGCCTGACCGGGCTCTCCACTTCGAGCCGGTGCTCCGCGACGAGGTCGCCGTCGGCGTGCTCGTCGTCGGGTGGTCGCGCCGCACGCGCGAGCTCGTCGAGACGGAGCAGTCGGGCCTGCGCATGCTGGCCGCGGAGGCGGCGATCGCGGTCGACCGCGCCGAGCTGCTCGCCCGGCTCGAGACGAGTGCGCGCACGGACGACCTCACAGGCTTGCCGAACCGGCGCGCCTGGGAGCACGAGCTTCCTCGCGAGCTGGCGCGGGCCGAACGGGACGGGCGGCCGGTATGCGTGGCCATGCTCGACCTCGACCGCTTCAAGCGCTTCAACGATGACCGCGGCCATCAGGCCGGCGACCGGCTCCTGAAACGGGCTGCGGCCGCCTGGTCGGAGCAGCTGCGAGCGAGTGACATGCTCGCGCGCTATGGCGGCGAGGAGTTCGCCGTGCTCCTGCCGGGGTGCAGGGTCGAGGACGCCCAAGCGCTGCTCGAGCGCCTACGCGGGGCGATGCCCGAGGCCCAGACGGTCTCGGCAGGCGTGGCCTGCTGGGACGGGGAGGAATCGGCCGACGCGCTGGTCGGCCGCGCCGACGCCGCGCTCTACCGCGCCAAGCGCGCCGGGCGCGACTGCCTGGTTACCGCCTAGCAGGCGACCTCGCGGTCGCCCCAGGGCGCTGAGGCCGCTCCCTGGTGTCGGACACTGTGACGTGTCAAGGGCGATCTGTGTCAAGAGTGTAAAAACGCTGAGCGGTTCGTTCTTGACAAGCTCGGCGCGGGACGCGTTGAATCACTCGCATGCTCCTCGCACCGGTCGAGTACGCGAGGCCCTCGACCATCGAGGACGCGGTCCGGCTGCTGGGTGAGCACGACGGAGCGCGACCGCTCGCCGGCGGGCAAACCCTGACGAACGTGATGAAGGCGCGCGCCGCCGCGCCGGACGTGCTGATCGACCTCAACGACCTGCCCGAGCTGCGCACGATCTCGCGCTCGAGCGACGGCGGCCTCGAGCTCGGCGCCATGGTCACGCTCGCCGAGCTGATCCGGTCGTCGGACGTGGGTGACGCTCGGCCGATTCTCGGCGAGGTCGCTGCGCAGATCGCAGACGTCCAGGTCCGCAACCGCGGCACGATCGGCGGGAACATCTGCTCGAACGATCCGACGAACCACCTGCCGCCCGTCGTGGCCGCGCTGGACGCGACGATGACGATCCGCGGCTCGGAGGGCGAGCGGACGGTCTCGGCCGAGGAGTTCTTCGTCGGCGTCTACATGACCGCCGTCGGGCCGGGCGAGCTCCTGACGAAGATCACGGTTCCGGCGGCGGGCGGGGCCGGCGACGGCTTCGCCTCGATCCCGATCGGCCGTGACGGAACGTGCATTTGCAACGCCGCGGCCACGGTCGACGGCGGCCAGGCGCGACTGGCGCTCGGCTGCGTCGCGGCGGTGCCCGTGATCCTCACCTCGGCGGCGGAGGAAGCGGCGGTGCGCGAGGCCGTCAAGGGCGCGAACCTTGATCCGCCGTCGGACGTGCACGCCTCATCTGAGTACCGGCGCCACCTCGCCGAGGTGGTCGCCGTGCGCGCTGTGCAGGAGGCGGCAGGGTGAACCAGCCCGTTCGCGGACAGCGGATCTCTGTCGAGGTCAACGGCGAGCGTCACGAGCGCGATGTGGAGGCGCGTCGGCTGCTCGTGCACTTCCTGCGCGACGACCTCGACCTGACGGGGACACACGTCGGCTGCGACACGGGCAACTGCGGCGCCTGCACGGTGATCCTCGAGGGCGTCGCGATCAAGAGCTGCATGCTCCTCGCCGTTCAGGCCGACGGGCGCAGCGTGGAGACTGTCGAGGGGCTCGCACCGGACGGCGAGCTCCACCCTCTCCAGGAGGCGTTCAGCTCGTTCCACGCGCTCCAGTGCGGCTACTGCACGCCGGGGATGCTGATGAGCGCGAAGCACCTGCTCGACCACAACCCCGAGCCGACCGAGGGCGAGATCCGCCGCGCGATCCAGGGGAACATCTGCCGCTGCACGGGCTACGTGAACATCGTCGAGGCGATCGCGTCGGCGGCGAAGGGAGGCGGCCGGTGAGCGAGACGACCGTCAGTCCGGATCGCCCGATCACCGTCGAGCGCGAGGAGACGGCGCCGGGGTTCATCGGCGTCAACGTCCCGCGCAAGGAGGACAAGCGCCTCGTTCAGGGTGAGGGCGTCTTCGTCGACGACATCAAGCGGCACGGGATGGCGTACGTCCACTTCGTTCGCTCGCCCTACGCGCACGCGGCGATCTCGCGCATCGACGTCTCGAAGGCGATGGAGCTCGACGGTGTCTACGGGACGCTGATCGGCGAGGAGGTCGCCGCGGAGACCGACCCGTTCTTCCAGATTGCCCCGCCGCCCGGCGGCGACCTGAAGGACTACGCGCTCGCGGTCGGGAAGGTCAGGCACGTCGGGGAGCCGGTCGTTGCCGTCGCCGCTGCGACCCGCGAGCTCGCCCGCGACGCGGCCGATCTCGTGGAGGTCGACTACGAGCCGCTCGAGCCGGTCATCGACCCGGAGCAGGCCGCCGCCTCCGGGACGGTGCAGCTGCACGACGAGGTGCCGAACAACACCATCTGGCAGGGCAACTTCGACTACGGCGACTACGACGCCGCGCTCGCCGAGGCCGACAAGGTCGTGCGCATCAAGCGCCTGCACTTCCACCGCTTCTCCTCGACCCCGCTCGAGACGAGCGGCGCGGTCGTCGAGTACAACCGCGGCACGGGGCAGTGGACGCTCCACACGAACAACCAGTTCCCCGGCTTCGCGATCATCATGATGGCCCCGGCGCTCAAGGTCGGGATGGACAAGCTCCGCTTCGTCTCCCAGGACATCGGCGGCGGCTTCGGCAACAAGATCTGCACGCACGTCCAGCTCGTCGCGATGTGCCTGCTCGCGCGCAAGCTCAACCGCGCGGTCAACTGGACGGAGTGGCGCACCGACCAGCACACGGCGAACTCGCACGGCAACGAGCGCGTCTTCCTCGACGTCGAGGTGCCGGTGAAAGCCGACGGCACCATGCTCGGCTTCAAGGCGCGGATGATCGACGACTGCGGTGCATGGACGCGGTACGAGCCGCTCGGCTGCATCATCTGGGCGCAGGTCACGCCCGGCGTCTATCGCTGGCGGAACGTCCGCGTCGACTTCACCCAGGTCTGCACGAACAAGTCGCCTTGCGGGCCGAACCGCGGCTACTCGCGGATGCAGCACCTGTGGTTCACGGAGCGGCTCATGGACATCGTCGCGCAGGAGCTCGGCGCCGACCCGGTCGAGATCCGGAAGCGCAACTACATCCGCGCCGACGAGATGCCCTACGAGACGCCGAACGGCTGCGTCTACGACTCCGGTGACTACGCGCGCTGCCTCGACGAGGCGCTGAAGCTGATCGATTACTCCGGCATCGAGGAAAAGCGGCGCGACGCGGAGAAGCGCGGGAAGCTGCTCGGCGTCGGCATCGGCTCGACGCTCGACTCGGGCACGAACAACTTCGGCCAGTCGACGATCGTGAACCCCGAGTTGCAGTTCTCCGGCAACAACGAAGTCGCGACGGTGAAGCTCGACATCTTCGGCGAGATCGTCGTCACCCTCGGGACGACGCCACAGGGCCAAAGCCACGAGACGACTGCCGCTCAGGTCGTCGCGGACATCCTCAAGGTCTCGCCCGACGACGTGAACGTCCGCGCGGGTCACGACAGCTACTGGAACTCGCACGCCGGCTTCTCTGGCACCTATGCGAGCCAGTTCGCGGTGACGGGCCTCGGCGCGGTCAAGGGGGCGACGGAGATGCTCCGCGATGAGATCCTGAAGATCGGCGCGGGCGTCCTCGGGGCGGGGTCGACCGACGAGGTCGAGCTGGCCGACGGCTTCGTGCGCCGGAAGGACAACCCGGAGGCGGCGCTGCCGTTCATGGCCTGCGGCGCGATCGTCAACGCGAACAACGCGGTCCTGCCGCTCGAGCTCCGCGACATCACGCTCAACTGCCGCTACGTCTACGTCCCGCCGCACCAGCTTCCCGACAAGGAGCGCAAGTTCGGCAACCTGACGCTGACCTACGCGAACCAGATCCACGCCTGCGTCGTCGAGGTCGATCCCGAGACGGGTGTCTACGAGATCGTCGACTACGGCGCCGTCGACGATTGCGGTGTGCGGATCAACCCGCTGATCGTCGAGGGGCAGGTGCACGGCGCGGCTGCCCAGTCGATCGGTGCAGCGACGCATGAGACGTTCCCATACGACGAGGACGGGAACCTGCTGACGCCCAACTTCTACGACTACCACGTGCCGCACTCGCTCGACATGCCGCCGATGAAGACGGCGTACGTGGAATCTCCGTCGCCCTTCACACCGCTCGGCGCGAAGGGGATGGGGGAGGGCGGCGGCGCCGGGCTCTCGGCCGTGGCGTCGGCGCTTCAGGATGCGCTCCGTTCGCGCGGGAAGCCGATCGTCTCCTCGAGCTCGAACCCGTATCACCGGATCTGGGAGCTTCTGCAGTCGCCGGAGGAAAGCCGGAGCCTGGTCGAGGTCGAGACGCGGTGAAGGTTCAGGGCGAGCGGACGTTCGCCGCGCCGCGGCTCACGGTCTGGCGCGTGCTCCAGGACCCGGCGCAGATGGCGGAGCTGATGCCCGGCGTCGAGAGCTTCGACGTCGAGGACGACCGTCACTGGAAGGCGAACGTGAAGATTCCACTCGGGCTCGGCTCGCTGAAGATGAGCATCAACTTCGAGAAGCTCGAGGAGCGCGAGCCGGAGTTCTCGCAACTGCGCGCCAAGGGGACGGGCGTCGGCGCGCTGATGAACCTCGTCACACAGTTCAATTTGAGTGAGCAGGACGGCGGGACCGCGATGGCGTGGGAGGCGGATGTGCGCATCGCCGGTCCGGTCGGGAGCATGGGCCAGCGCGTGCTCCAACCGATCGTGAACCAGCAGGTGCAGCAGGTGCTGACCGCGCTCGACGCGCAGGTGGCCAAGGCCGAGGGCGGCGAGAAGCCTCAGACCGATCCGGAGACGAAGGACTCGGGGCCGCCAGCGGAGACGACGCCGGAGGCGGACCCGGCCAAGGAGGCGGGCTCGAGTGGCGCCGAGGAAGGGATCAGCCCGCTGGAAGAGGAGTCGTACTCGGAAGAGCGTTGAACCGCATCGTCCTCGGATGCGGCAACTTCGGCGGCATCGGTTCGGCTCCTGCGTTCTTCGGTCAGGGCGAGAGCGAGGAGGAGGCGTTCGCGCTCATGAACGCGGCCTGGGAGCGCGGTGTACGGGCCTTCGATACAGCCGATGCGTACGGCGGCGGCCGCAGCGAGACGTGGATCGGGCGTTGGATGGCCGAGCGTGGACACCGGCCGCGGCTGACGACGAAGGTCTTCCACTCGGTCGTGGGCGATCCGGCCGATCGGGGGCTGGCGCGGGACCGGATCCTGCGGCAGATCGAGGGGAGTCTCGAGCGGCTCGGTGTCGCGCGGGTCGACGCATACCTCATCCACGAGCCCGATCCGGAGACCCCGGTTGACGAGACGCTGGGAGTGCTCGTCGAGCTGCTGGACGCGGGCAAGGTCGGAGCGATCGGCGCGAGCAACGTCGACCGTGTGTGGCTGGAGGAGGCGCTGCCGCTGGCGCCTGTGTCGGTCGTCCAGAACTCGTACTCGCTGCTGGAGCGGGAGGCGGAGGACGAGGTGCTGCCGTTCTGTGCGGAGCACGGGATCGCGTTCACGGCGTTCGGCCCGCTCGCGGGCGGCTGGTTGACGGGCAAGTATCGTCGCGGCGAGCCGCCGCCGGCCGGCTCGCGCATGACGCAACGGCCCGAGGGCTACGCGCATTTCGAGCGGGACGAGGTCTACGACGGGCTCGAGCGGCTGGCCGGGCGGGGCGACATGGCGACACTTGCGTTCGCATGGCTGTTCGCGAATCCGCTGGTTTCGGCGGTCGTGACGGGTGCGCGGCGGCCCGAGCATCTCGATCCCGTGTTCGCCGGGCTCGACACGAAGCTCTCACCGGCCGAGCGTGATGAACTAGCGTCGCTCTTTCCATGAGCGTGCTCGTGCTCAACCAGGAAGAGGTCGAGCAGCTTCTCGACATGGAGGGCTGCATCGAGGCGATGTCGGACGCACTAGCCTCGCTCGCCCGCGGCGAGGTGCAGGTGCCGTTGCGGTTCATCGTGCGGCCCGAGGACGGCGCCAGCCTGCTCGGGCTGATGCCGGCCCACCGCGCGGGCGAGGCGCCGCTCTACTCGCTGAAGACGGTCGCGGTGTTCCCCGACAACCCGAAGCGGGGGTTGGATGCGCATCAGGGGACGGTCACGCTCTTCGACGGCGAGACCGGCAAGGTGCGGGCGCTGATGAACGCCTCGGCGATCACAGCGATCCGAACGGCGGCGGTCTCCGCTGTCGCGACCCGGCTGTTGGCGCGCGAGGATGCGCGGGGGCTCGCCATTCTCGGGGCCGGCGTGCAGGCGCGGACGCACCTCGAGGCGCTGCGGCTCGTGAGGGAGTTCGAGCGCGTTCGGGTCTACAGCCCGACGGCCGAGCACGCGCGGGCGCTCGGCGAGGAGGCTGTCGCGAGCGCCGAGGAGGCGGTGCGTGACGCCGATGTGGTCGTGACGGCGACGAACTCGATTGAGCCGGTGCTGCGGCGCGAGTGGCTGAAGGAGGGCGCGCACGTGAACGTGATCGGCGGCCGGCCGCCTGAGATGCGCGAGGTCGACGTGGCAACGGTGGCGGACTCAGCGTTTTACGTCGACCGGCGCGAATCGGCGGAGGCCGAGGCGTTCGACTACCGCGACGCGCTCGACGCCGGCGCCGTCGGCCCCGATCACATCCGGGGCGAGATCGGCGAGGTTTTGATCGGCGCGGCGCCGGGCCGGTCCGGGCCGGAGGAGCTGACGGTGTTCCGGTCGCTCGGCCTCGCGGTCGAGGACCTCGCTGCTGCCGAGTACGTCGTTCGGCGGGCGCGCGAGGCGGGCACGGGCACCGAGGTCGAGTTCTGATTCCGTTGGAAGAGATCCGGCGCGCTCGCGAGGTGATCGCGGGAACGGCCGTCCGCACGCCGCTCGTCAAGCTGCACGCGCCGGAGGCCGAGGCGGAGATCTGGCTGAAGCTGGAGAACATCCAGCCGATCGGCTCGTTCAAGATCCGCGGTGCGTACAACGCTGCGCGGCGGGCCGATCCGGAGCTCGTTCGGGAGGGGCTGATCACGGCGAGCGCCGGGAACATGGGCCAGGGCGTCGCCTGGGCAGCGCGGGAGCTCGGCGTCCCGTGCACGGTCACCGTCCCCGACTACGCGCCGCAGACGAAGGTCGCGGCGATGGAGCGCCTCGGCGCTCGCGTCGTGAAGAAGCCGTTCGACGAGTGGTGGAACGCGATCGAAGAGTCGCGAGTTGAGGGCGTGGACGGGCTCTTTCTCCATCCCGTCGAGAACGAGCAGGTGATGGCCGGGAACGGGACGATCGGGCTCGAGATCCTCGAGGACCTGCCGGACCCGGACGTGGTTCTGATCCCGTTCGGCGGAGGAGGCCTGACGACGGGGATCGCCAGTGCGATCAAGGCGGAGCGGCCGGAGACGAAGGTCTACGCCGTCGAGCAGGAGACGGCGGCGCCTCTGAACGCAACGCTCGAAGCCGGCTCGATGCAGGCGATCGACTACGTGGAGTCGTTCGTCGACGGCGCCGGCGCGAAGGCGCTCCTACCGAAGATGTGGGCTCTTGTCGAGCCGCTCATCGACGGAGCGCATCGGGTCTCGCTCGACGAGGTGGCTGGGGCGATCCGGCTGCTGGCGGAGCGATCGCGTGTCATCGCGGAGGGCGCGGGGGCGTTGGCGCCGGCGGCGGCGCTCTCCGGGCGAGCGGGGAACGGAAGGGTGGTCTGCGTCGTCTCGGGCGGCAACATCGATTTCTCCAAGCTGACCGTGATCCTGGAGGGGAGGACGCCGTGAAGATCGCCGTCATCGGGCGAGGCAATGTTGGAGGTGGGCTCGCCGACCGCTGGGAGCGAGCCGGCCACGAGGTGACGCGCATCGGCCGTGAGGGCGGCGATGTGTCGGATGCGGATGCCGTTCTCCTGGCCGTTCCGTCGAATCAGATCGGCGCTGCCCTCGGCGGCGTGCGGGGTCTCGAGGGGAAGGTCGTCATCGACGCGACGAACGCGTTCACCGGCCGGAACGAGGAGTTCGAGTCGTTGGCCCACGAGGTCAAGTCGATCGCCCGCGGGCCGGTCGCGAAGTCGTTCAACGCCAACTTCGCGGCCATCTACGACGCGATCGACGAGCAGCGGGTGCCGCCTGGGAACCTCTACGCGGCGGACGACGAGGCTCGCGGTGTGACCGAGCAGCTGATCCGCGACGCCGGGTTCGACCCAGTGTTCGTCGGCGGGCTGGAGCATGCCCGCACCCTCGAGGATCATCTCGCGCTCATGGGCGCCATCAACCAGGGCGGCCGCGGGCGCTTCTTCTACCGCTACGCGCCGCCCGGCGAGCTTTAGGCCGCAGCGCCGGGTCGCTGGTGTCAGACACCGAGAAGTGTCAACACCGCTTTGTGCCGAGTTAGTAAAACGTGCGCGATTCAGCTTCGCTTGCGGGCTCGGGCACCTACGCTCGACGCGTGCCTAGACCTCCACGGGCGTTCGTCGAAGGGATCCATCACCTCTCGTCACATGGCAGTGACACTCGGTATCTCTTCCTGACCGGCGAAGAGCGGACGACGTTCCTTGGCCGGCTCGCGCTGGTCGTGGAGCGCTTCGACCTCCGTCTCATCGCCTACGCGCTGCTCGGCAACCACTACCACGCGGTTATTGCGACTCCGGGTGGCCGCATCTCAGCCGCGCTCCAGCAGCTCCACACCTGGTACTCGCGTACACACAACCGTCGTCACAAACGGACGGCGCATCTCTTCCGCGCGCATTTCTTCGCCCGTGAGGTCTCGAGCGACGAAGACCTCCTCGGCGCCTGCCGCTACGTCGCCAACAACCCGGTCGAGGCGGGTCTGGCACGTGACCCGTTCTCCTGGCCCTGGAGCAGTGCCGCCGTGAGCGCTGGACTGACAGAGCCGCTGATTCCGCTCGACGCGGGACCACTCCGCGCCGCGCTCGGCGACGGCGACGACTGGCAGCACCGCTACCGGCGCTTCATCGCCGGCACGAGCTAGGCCAGGAGCTCGCGGTTCGCCGCCAAGGCCTCGAGCACGAGGTCGATGTCCTCGATCGAGTTGTAGGCGTGCGCGGAGATCCGCAGGTTGCCGTCGCGCGACGACGTGACGATGCCCCAGCGCCCTAGTGCCTCGACGAGCGCGCCGACATCCGTCGCCTTCACGCAGATCAGAGCACCGTGACGATCGCGGCGCGTCGGCGTCACGACGGTCCCGCCGAGCTCGTCGACGCCCGCGACGAGATGAGCGTTCAGCGACAGCACGTGCTCGCGGGTCTCCTCGATCCCGATCGACTGGATCAACTCGATCCCCGCGATCCCCGCGTAGATCGACGGGATCGGCGGCGTCCCCTGCTGGAACCGCCGGGCCGATTGCGCCGGCGAGTAGTCGTGGATGTCCATTGCGAAGATGTCCTCGTCGGCGAACCAGCCTGTCGACGTCGGCCACGCTCGCTCGAAGAGGTCGCGGCGGCAGTAGAAGAATCCGAGGCCCGCCGATCCGAGCAGGTACTTGACCGTCCCGGCGGCCAGAAAGTCGACGCCGAGCTCCTTCACGTCGAGCGGCACCGAGCCGGCCGACTGGTAGGCGTCGAGCAAGACCAACGCACCGCGCTCGTGCGCCAGCCGCACGACCTCCTGGACGTTGATCATCTCGCCCGTCCGGTACGAGACGTGGGTGATCGAGACGACCGCTGTGTCGTCATCGATCGCCTCGCCGAACCGCTCCGGCGCCACGTGCACGACCCGCGCCCCGCGCGACTCCTGTGCGTGCCAGATCTGCCCGACCGTCGGAAACTCGAGCTCGGTCGTGACGATCTTCGACCGCCGCGCGTATCGCAGCCCCGAAGCAAGCGCACTCACGCCGGCGGAGATCGACGCCGTCACGGCGATCTCGTCCGGATCGGCGCCCACCAACCCGGCAAACGCGGCCCGCGCCGCATCCTCGCGCTCGACCCAGTAGTCCCACGGCGCGCCCTTCTCCTCCCAGTCGCGCAGGTAGTCCGCGTACGAGTCACGCACCGCGTCCGACAAGGCACCCTGCGAGCACGAGTTGATGTAGACCAGCCGCTCGAAGATCGGAAACCGGTGCCGGATGCGGTCCGGCAGCGGCCCTGCGGAGACCGGCCTCGTCATCGCCCGAGGTAGGCCTTCTTCAGATCCTCGTTCGCGAGCAACGCTTTCGCCGAGTCCGCGAGCACGATCCGTCCCGTCTGCAACACGTACCCACGGTCGGCGATCGACAAGGAAACGTTCGCGTTCTGCTCGACGACCAAGACCGCGACGCCGGCCTCGTGCACCTGCTGGATGATCTCGAAGTTGCGCTCGACGAGGATCGGCGCGAGGCCCATCGACGGCTCGTCCATGAGCAGGAGCTTCGGTTGGGACATGAGCGCGCGGCCCATGGCGACCATCTGCTGCTCGCCGCCGGACAAGGTCCCGGCGAGCTGCCGCCGGCGGTCCTTCAGCACCGGAAACAACCCGAACACCCGCTCGAGCGCCTCGTCGAAGCCGTCCTTGCCGCGGAGGTACGCGCCCATCTCGAGGTTCTCGTACACGGTCATCGGCGCGAACAGACGCCGGTTCTCCGGCACGATCGCGATCCCCCGCGCGATCCGGTAGCTCGTCGGCCGCCCGGTCACGTCCTCGCCACCGAGCTCGACGGACCCCCGCCGCGGCCGCACGATGCCGAGGATCGTCTTCAGCGTGGTCGACTTGCCCGACGCGTTGCCGCCGAGGAGGCAGACGAGCTCGCCCTCGCCGACCTCGATCGAGACCTGCTGGAGGATGTGGATCTCCCCGTAGTAGGTGTCGACCTCGTTCAGCTTGAGCAGGCTCATGCCGCCCCCTGGAGCCCGAGGTACGCCTCGATCACGAGCGGGTCGGTCGCGACCTGCTCGAACGAGCCCTCGGCGATCTTGAGCCCGTGGTCGAGGGCGATCACGCGGTCCGAGATCCCCTCGACGACGTGCATGTCGTGCTCGATCACGAGAACGGTGTAGCCGCCTTCGGTTCGCAGCCGGCCGATCAGCTCGGTCAGCTCCATCGTCTCGGCCGGGTTCATCCCCGCCGCGGGCTCGTCGAGCAGCAGCAGCCGCGGGTTCGTCGCCATGGCGCGGGCGATCTCGAGCCGTCGGCGATTCGCATACGAGAGGTTGTACGCCTGCTGGTCGAGGCGGTAGCCGATGAGCCGCGGGCCGAAGAAGGCGAGCTTCTCCTCGGCCAGCTGCCTGATCTCCCGCTCCTCACGGCGTGCGCGCGGCAGGCGGAAGATCGCCTCGACGACGGTCGAGCTCGTGTGGCCGTATG
>Ga0081538_10001961_pt1 | contig 20607 bp, 13 predicted proteins | sample TabmetS5T2R1_FD_71022 | JGI IMG/M metagenome (GOLD analysis project Ga0081538, IMG submission 71022) | Tabebuia heterophylla rhizosphere microbial communities from the University of Puerto Rico - S5T2R1 | ecosystem: Host-associated > Plants > Roots > Rhizosphere ...
ATGGACCCGAGGTTGAAAGTGTGACGGGGAATATCACCACGAAGGGCACGAAGTACCTAGCGCGGCGAAGCCGCAACCAAGGGAGAAAATACGGACTCACCGCAGAGGCACAGAGTTCGCAGAGTTCGGCGGATTTCTTAATCAAGAAGTCTTTACTCCGCGCCCTCTGCGTCTCCGTGGTGCGTTATCTTCTTGATCGATGCCGTAGAAACAACCGGTGGAAAAATTGCGCGAACCGCGGAAACTCTCGACTATAGTAATACGAAGGTAAGAGAAGAAAGCAGCAATATTTTTTCGGACCTCGTGTACCTTCGGGTGCTCCTTTTGAAAAGACGCTACGGCAATAGTAGCCTCTCTTTCGTCATACCCGCGAAAGAGGGTATCCAGGCTTTATGTCTGGTCGACTGAACCTAGATTCCCGCGTGCGCGGGAATGACGAATCAGGGCGCGAGCTATTTCATCCTCTATGGGCTCATGATTACTTCGTGGTGAACATGAACGAATGCTTCGATCAATGACGGAAGCGAATCGCATACTAAACTGCATAATCTAGAAAACTATGCGGCTTGAGGTTGGGACGTTTCAAATTCGTGCGATTGAGTTCGGGGCGCGGACGGGCGTGGCCGGCGGGACACTCGTTGTTGACAAAGACGAGGTTCGGCGGCTTGTGCTTGGCGATTCGCACTTCGCGGACGTGCAGGTCCATTTAGTACGGCCGGGCGAGAACGTCAGGATCATCAACGCCAAGGACGAGGGGGAGCCGCGCTGGAAAGGGAGTGGGCCGGGCGGGGGGGTCCCGGGGCGCGTCCTGGGGCCCCTCCACCAGCACCCCCCCCCCGCCGTACGCCTCGCGGGCAGGAGCCAGCACGGCGGGTACCGCGAGGTCGATCAATGCCGCGGCGGCGACGTCGTTGCGGAGCTCCGACAGCGGCGGCAGCCCGGCCGCTCGGCGGCGGCGTGCCTCGATGAGCTCGAGCCGGTGGAAGCGCAGCGCGCGGACGCTGGGGGCTCGCTCGGCGAGCATGTCGACGCGACGCCACATGCCTCGACCGTAGCCGCCCGCCCCTGCCCGTCCCCCCACCGAAGGTCGAGGCCTCTCAACGAGAAGCGCCGCCGCGAAACGCGGCGGCGCAACCGATCGAGGACTTCGTCGAGAGACCTACTGGTACTTGTTCGGGATCCCGAGCAGCCAGCCCCAGCGGTCCCAGATCTGGGCCACGGGCAGCGCCTGGGACCAGATGTGCACCTCGTCGATGTCGCCCGTGAACAGCAGGTCGCAGGTGCCGCGGTAGCCGCCGATCGTCCCGCCGCCCGTGGGACCTTCGTAGTCGACGCCCGCGTTGTGCGTCGAGCTGCCGGGCACGAGGTTGCCGTCAACGAACAGGTGGACGTTCGTGCCGTCGAAGGTTCCGGCCACGTGGTGCCACTTGCCGTCCCAGATATCGCCCGGCTGGACGTGGCCCGACCAGCGCTGCTGCGAGCCGTCCCAGATGTAGAACTCGAGACCGCCGTGGTACGACGTCTGGAGCCCGTAGGACGCGCTCACGCACGCGTCGCCGCCCTTGGCGAGGACGTAGCGGAACGTGCCGGGCGTCTGCGGCGCCTTGACCCACGCCGACACGGTCATGTTCTGCGGCTCGAGCGACTCGTCGTCGGGGATCGTGACGAACTGGTTGCCGTTGAAGTTCAGACCCGTGCCCCAGAAGATGCCCTTCGTCCAGGTGGGATCGTTCGCGTCGGCCGAGCGCGTCGAGCCGAGGTAGCCGTTGTTGCCCTTGCCAGACCAGTCGCGGACGGTCTGGCCCTTCCCTTCATTGAGCGGCCACCACCCCTTCAAGGGAAAGTCGGCCGCTGAAGCCGTCGATGGCAGCAGGAGAGTGAGAGCCACCACCGCGGTGGCCAGGACCCGAGTGTTCTTCATTCCCTAAGCGTGGGGGATCGAGGGCCCTGCCACCACTGGCCGTTGGACCAGACTTGGCGCCGCGGAACTACTCGACCGTGACGGTCTTGGCCAGGTTGCGCGGCTGATCGACGTTCAGCCCGCGCAGCCGCGCGATCCGGTAGGCCAGGAGCTGGAGCGGGATCACGGCGAGCAGCGGCTGGAGCATCCAGTCGGCTTCCGGCACGCGCAGCACGGCGTCGGCGTGCGGGACGGCGCTGTCGCCGCCGACCGCGATCACGGCCGCACCGCGGGCGCGGACCTCCTGCATGTTGGAGACCACCTTCTCGAGCACCGGCGAGTCGGTGGCCACGACGACGACCGGCGTGCCCTCGTCGAGCAGTGCGATCGGGCCGTGCTTCATCTCGCCGGCCGCGTAGGCGTCGGTGGCCGTGTAGGAGATCTCCTTGAGCTTGAGCGCTCCCTCCAGGCACACCGGCAGCCCTGCGTGGCGGCCGAGGTAGAGGAAGAACGACGCGTCCTTGAACCGCTCGGCCACGCGGTCGATGTCGTCCGACCCGCGCTCGAGCAGCTCGGCGATCGCGTGCGGCAGGCGCTTGATCTGCGACACCAGGTCGCGCCGGCGGTCGGCGGCCATCTCGCCGCGCACCTCGGCCATCCGCAGCGCCAGCAGGTACATGGCGGCCACCTGGGCGGTGAACGTCTTGGTGGCGGCGACCGAGATCTCCAGGCCCGAGCGCGTGAAGAGCACGCCGTCGGCGTCGCGCGTGGCCTGCGAGCCCATGATGTTCGTGACCGCCAGCACCTTGGCGCCGCGCGAGCGGGCGAGCCGCATGGCGGCCAGCGTGTCGGCCGTCTCGCCGGACTGCGTGATGCCGATCACGAGGTCGCCAGGGCCGATGATCGGGTTGCGGTAGCGGTACTCGGACGCGATGTCCATCTCGACCGGCACGCGCGCCCACTCCTCGAGCGCGTAGCGGCCGATCAGGCCGGCGTGGTACGAGGTCCCGCAGGCGACGATGACGATCCGCCGCGCACCGCGCAGGAGCTCGTCGTCGAGCTCGGGGAGGTCGACGCCGTCGGGGCGCGCCGTGCGGTCGGCGATCGTCTCGGCCACCGCGTCGGCCTGCTCGTGGATCTCCTTGAGCATGAAGGTCTCGTAGCCGCCCTTCTCGGCCTCCTCGGCGTCCCAGTCGATCACCTCGACGCCGCGGTCGACCGGCTCGCCGGCGGCGGTGAGGAACTCGACGCCTTCGGGCCGGACGGTGACGATCTCGTCGTCCTCGATGTACTGGACCCGGCGCGTGTGGGCGAGGAAGGCGGGGATGCCGGAGGCGAGGAACTGCTCGCCGTCGCCGCGGCCGACGATCAGCGGGCACTCCTTGCGGGCGCCGACGATGACGCCCGGCTCGTCGGCGGCGACCGCCACGAGCGCGTAGTGGCCGCGGAGGCGGTTGTAGGCGAGACGCACGGCCTCGGTGAGGTCGCCGGTCTCGTCGAGCTCGCGCGCGATCAGGTGGGCCATGACCTCGACGTCGGTCTCCGAGGTGAACTCGGCGCCGCCGGCCAGGAGCTCCTGCTTGAGCTCCATGTAGTTCTCGACGATCCCGTTGACCACGATGTGCACGCGGTTCTCGGAGTCGAAGTGCGGGTGCGCGTTCTCCTCCGAGACGCGCCCGTGCGTGGCCCAGCGCGTGTGGCCGATGCCGGTGGTCGCGGGGGGTGCGAGGACAGCGACCCCGCCGCCCTCGGTCTCGGCGGCCTCGTCGACGGCGGCGCGCAGCGCGCTCAGGTTCCCGACGGCGCGCACGGAGTCGAGCCGGCCGTCGTTGAGGATCGAGATCCCGGCCGAGTCATAGCCGCGGTACTCGAGCTTCTGCAGCCCTTCGAGCAGGATCTCCTGCACCGGGCGCTGTCCGACGTAGCCGACGATGCCGCACATGGGCCCGGCCTCCTTTCGCGTCTTCGGGCTTGCGTCCTACCGTGGACGGGCCGCCATTCTAGACACGGAGCGTTTGTCCTCCGTGAGGACTGGCCGTCCGCTCAGGTGAGCTCCGCCTCGACCAGCGCGACGAGCCGCGAGCAAACGCTTTCCGCCTCCTCGGCGGTCGGGGCTTCGACCATCACGCGCACGAGCGGCTCGGTCCCGCTCGGACGCAGCAGCACGCGGCCGCGGCCCTCGAGCTCAGCGGACTCGCGCTCGACCGCCTCGTGCACCGCGGTCGCCTGCTCGAGCGCCCCGCGATCGCGCACACGAACGTTGACGAGCTTCTGCGGCAGCTTCTCCATCGCGTGGCGGTCGTGCAGGTCGCCGCCCGCGAGCGCCTCCATCGCCAGCAGCGCGGCCGCGATGCCGTCGCCGGAGGGCACGAACCCCATGTCGATGATGTGGCCGGACTGCTCGCCGCCGAGCGCCCAGCCCCGCTCGCGGAGCGCCTCGAGCACATAGCGGTCGCCGACCGCCGTGGTGGCCACCTCGATGCGGCTCTCGCGCATGGCGGAGTGGAAGCCGTAGTTGGTCATCACCGTCACCGCCACGCCCTCGACGTCGAGGTGCTTGGCCGCCAGCGCGATCAGCTCGTCGCCGTCGACCACGTCGCCGTTGCGGTCGACGGCCAGCACGCGGTCGCCGTCGCCGTCGAACGCGAAGCCGGCGTCGTGAGCGCCGGCCCGCATCCGCTCGCGCAGCGCGTCGAGGTGCGTCGAGCCGCAGCCGGCGTTGATGTTGCGGCCGTCGGGCGCGGCGGCAAGGACGTCGACGTGGGCGCCGAGGCGGCGGAAGATCTCCGGGCCGGCCTCGTACGTGGAGCCGTTGGCGCAGTCGAGGAGAACCCGGCGGCCGGACAGGTCGAGCGCCCGGAAGCGCTCGTGCAGGGCGCGCAGGTAGTCCTCCAGCGCCCCGTGGAAGCGGCGCACGCGCCCGATCCGCGGCGCCTGGACGGGCGCCTCGATCCGCGCCTCGATCGCCGCCTCGGTGGCGTCGGAGAGCTTGAAGCCGTCGCCGCCGAAGAACTTGATGCCGTTGTCCTGGTACGGGTTGTGGGAGGCCGAGAGGACGGCGGCGAGGTCGAAGCCGTAACGCTCGATCAGCAGCGGCGCGCCCGGCGTGGGCAGGATGCCGCCCAGCAGCGCCTCGCCACCGGCGGCCGCGATCCCGGCCGCCACGGCGGCCTCGAGCATCTCGCCCGACTCGCGCGTGTCGCGGATGACGAGCACGCGCGCGGGATCGTCGCGCTGCACGTGGCCGGTGGCCGCGCGCGCGAGTGCGAGCGCGAGCTCGGCCGAGAGGAACTCGCCCGCGACGCCGCGGACCCCGTCGGTCCCGAAGAGCTTGCGCGTCGGCGTCGCGGCCGTCGCCACTACCGCTTGCTGAACTGCGGCCGCTTGCGGGCCTTCTTGAGACCGGCCTTCTTGCGCTCCTTCACGCGCGCGTCGCGCGTGAGGAAGCCGCGGCGCTTGAGCTCCGAGCGCAGGTTGGGGTCGGCCTCGATCAGCGCGCGCGAGATGCCGTGGCGCAGGGCGCCGGCCTGGGCCGAGACGCCGCCGCCGTGCATGGTGGCGATCACGTCCATCCGGCTCTCGTAGCCGACCTGCTCGAGCGGCTGGCGGATGTTGCGCTGCAGGGTGAAGCGCGGGAAGTGCTGCTCCAGCGTGCGGCCGTTGATGACGTAGGCGCCGGTGCCGGGCTTGAGGATCACGCGCGCGACCGCGGTCTTGCGCTTGCCGGTGGCCGTGTAGCGGGCCCCGGCGGCAAGGTCGATCGCCGCGTCGGCGATCGGCTGCGGCTCGGCCTCGTCGGGCTCCTCCCCGTCCTCGGCCGACGGCTCCTCATCGCCCTCCTCGCTCCAGCGCGACTCGCGGTAGTCCTCCTCGCGGACGATGTCGACCTCGAGGTCGGCGCCGGGGATCTCGGGCTTGACGCGCGGCGTCTCGTCGACCTCCTCGAGCTCGTCCTCAGGCTCGTCGGCCTGCTCGGCCGCGGGCGCCTCGGCTGCGGGCGCCTCGGCCTCGGCCACGGGCTCGGCCGGGGCCTCCTCGGCGGGCGCCTCGGCCTCGGGGGCGGGCTGCTCCGGCTCCGGGGCGTCGGTCGTCTCGGGCTCGCCGCCCTCGAGCTCCTCGGGCTCGTTCTTTTCCTCGGCGCTCAAGTCTGGATCTCCATCGGTTGCGGCTTCTGCGCCTCGTGCGGGTGCTCCGGGCCGGCGTAGACCTTGAGCTTCGTGAGCTGCTTGCGGGCCAGCCGGTTCTTGGGGAGCATCCCACGCACCGCGAGGCGGATGACCTCCTCGGGCCGGCGCTCGAGCATGTCGTTGAGCGTGCGGGTCTTCAGGCCCCCCGGATAGCCGGAATGGCGGTGGTAGAGCTTCTCGTGGCGCTTGGCGCCGGTCACCGCGATCTTCTCGGCGTTGACCACGACCACGAAGTCGCCGGTGTCCACGTGCGGCGTGTACGTCGGCTTGCGCTTGCCGCGCAGGGCGTCGGCGATCTGGGTCGCCAGCCGGCCCAGGGTCTGGCCCTCGGCGTCGACGAGCAGCCAGTTGCGCTCGCGGTCCTGTGGGGTGGCTACATAGGTCTTCAAGGCGGCAGAGCATGATAGCCAGCCGCTTTCGCCGGCGCGCGCGAGAGGTTTCGTTGCCGCCGTCCGGAAGTCATGCATATACTCCCGCCCGTTCACAGACACGGCCGAATCCGCCTGGGACGGGCGGAACGGGGGAACCGTCGTTGTGGGGCGAATCCAGGCAGTGCCGCCTGGTAGCGCTGGACGTTGCGCGAGCCCGTCAGCTAACCCCGTAGGCCCTGACATCGCAGGGAGTTGATGGGCGCCACCGGGGGAGCGCTGCGACACGTCGCGCGCGCAAGGGGATATGCCGTGACGCTGGGCCGCGGGGTCGCGGCCGCTGGTCTCGTCTCCCTGGTCCTGACCCCGGCCGCCGGCGCGCAGTCGACCGGCGGGGCCACGCCGCAGTACGCGCCGCCGCCGCCCGACTTGTCCTCGCCGCCGCCCGGCGTGCCCGCGCGCAAGGCGCCGGAGCTGCGCTCGTGGCGCTGCGTCCGCTCGTGCCAGGACCGCTTCACGGCGGGTACCGGGTCCCTCGTGCGCGTGCGCGGGCGCGCGCTCGGGCGCACGTACGAGGTCGTCTTCCTCGGCGCCGACGGCGAGGCGGACGACGTCGCCGCCGCGCCCCTGCGCCGCAAGCGCAACGTCGTCGACGTGCGCGTGCCATTGGGCGCCGCGTCCGGGCCGCTGCTCGTGGCCCACCACGACGGGCTCTCGTCGCAGGTCAGCGCCGCGGCGCTCACCGTCGCCGCCCCGGTGACGCTGCAGAGCGCCGGCGCGCCGCCGACCGTCGAGGTCCAGGCGCAGGCGCGGCGCGCGTTCTTCGACGCCGCGCGCCCGGCCAAGGTCTCCTACGTGGTTCACGACGACTCGGCCGCGCGCGTCCTTGTCGAGCTCGTGCGCTCGAGCGACGGCACGGTGGTCACGAGCTGGGACGCCGGCCAAGTCGCCCCCGAGACGCCGCAGAGCCTGTCCTGGGACGGCACCGTCGGCGGCAAGCTGCAGAAGGCGGGCCGCTACTCGTTCCGCGTCACGGCCGTCGACGCCAGCGGCGGACGGGCCGTGAGCGCCCAGGCCGAGCCGCCGACCTCGAACCCGGCCGAGATCCAGTTCCTGCAGCACGAGTTCCCGGTTCGCGGGCCGCACTACTTCGGCGAGTTCGCCGCCCGCTTCGGCGGCGGCCGCGGCCATCAGGGCCAGGACGTCTTCGCCGCCTGCGGCACGCCGCTGGTCGCGGCGCGCGGCGGCGTGGTCAAGTTCAAGCAGTACCACAGCCGCGCCGGCCACTACATCGTCGTCGACGGCGAGCGCACCTCGATCGACTACACGTACATGCACATGCGCTCGGCGGCGCTCGTGGACGAGGGCGACCGCATCCGCACCGGCCAGCTCATCGGCTACGTCGGCCAGACCGGGCGCGCCAGCGGGTGCCACCTGCACTTCGAGATGTGGACCGGCCCCGGCTGGTACGACGGCGGCAAGCCGTTCGACCCGCTGCCGTCGCTGGTGAGCTGGGACAAGACCTCCTAGGTCTGGCCCATCGTCCAGTAGACCCCCGCCGCCACGGCCATAGGGTCGGTGAATGCCTCCCAGCCCGAAGGTGCACCGACGTCGTGCTCGCATCGCCGCGCCGCTGGCGCTGCTCGTCTTCGCCCTGCTGACCCTGCCCGCACCGTCCTTCGCGCAGGGAGGCACCGAGGCCTTCGCGGGCGCCGACCTGAGCGGCGCGACCGCGCGCTTCGCCGCCGCGCCGCCCGCCGGCTTCCAGGAGACGATCGCCTTCAGCGGCCTGACGAACCCGAGCGCCGTGCGCTTCGCGCCCGACGGCAAGATCTTCGTCGCCGAGAAGAGCGGGATCGTGAAGATGTTCGACGACTTCGGCGACCCCACCCCGACGGTGTATGCCGACCTGCGCCAGCAGGTGCACGACTTCTGGGATCGCGGGCTGCTCGGCCTCGCGCTCGACCCGCAGTGGTCGACGCGGCCGTTCGTCTACGTCCTCTACGCCTACAACAAGGACCCCAACTCCAGCCAGTTCCCGCGCTGGGGCGATGCCTGCCCCTCGCCCCCGGGCGCCACCGACGACGGCTGCGTGGTGAGCGGCCGGCTCTCGCGCCTGAACGGCGGCGTCGAGCAGGTCCTGATCGAGGACTGGTGCCAGCAGTACCCGAGCCACTCGACCGGCTCGCTGGCGTTCGGCGCCGACGGCGCGCTCTATGTGAGCGGCGGCGACGGCGCGAGCTTCAACTTCGCCGACTACGGCCAGGACGGCTCGCCGCGCAACCCGTGCGGCGATCCCAACGGCCCGGTCGGCGCCGCGCTCAACCCGCCGGGTGCCGAGGGCGGCGCCCTGCGCAGCCAGGACGTGCGGTCGACCGCCGACCCCACGGGGCTCGACGGGGCGATCCTGCGCGTGAACCCCGACACCGGTGCGGCGCTGCCGAACAACCCCAACGCGGCCAGCCCTGACGCCAACGCCCGTCGCATCGTCGCCTACGGGCTGCGCAACCCGTTCCGGATCACCGTCCGGCCCGGGACCAGCGAGGTGTGGTCGGGCGACGTCGGCTGGAACGCGTGGGAGGAGATCAACCGCGTCCCCACCCCGACCGCCGAGATGCGCAACTTCGGCTGGCCCTGCTACGAGGGCACCGGCCGGATGGCGTCGTACGACAACCTCAACCTCAACCTCTGCGAGACCCTTTACAGCCAGGGCGCCGGCGCGCACGCCGGGCCGTACTACACGTACAACCACCAGTCGCGCGTGGTGACGGGCGAGAGCTGCGGCGTGGGCTCGTCCTCGATCTCCGGCCTGGCCTTCACGCCGCCGGCGAGCAGCTTCCCACCCGAGTACGACGGTGCGCTGTTCTTCTCCGACTACAGCCGCGACTGCATCTGGGCGATGCTGCGCGGGTCGAACGGCCTGCCGGACCCGAACAACCGCCTGACCTTCGTCTCCGGCGCCTCGAACCCGGTCGAGCTCCAGTTCGGGCCCGGCGGTGACCTCTACTACGTCGACCTCGACGGCGGCAACATCCGCCGCATCCGCTCGCTGACCACGAACCGCGCGCCGATCGCGCGGGCGACGGCCAACCCGACGAGCGGCAACGTGCCGCTGACGGTCGCCTTCGACGGGTCGACGTCGAGCGATCCGGACGGACAGGCGCTGACGTACGCGTGGGATCTCGACGGCGACGGCGCGTTCGACGACTCCACCGCCGTCCGGCCCAACTTCACCTACAACGAGACGGGCACGTACACCGCGCGCCTGCGCGTGACCGATCCGGGCGGCCTCAACGACACGGTCAACGTGCCGATCACGGCCGGCACCCCGCCGACGCCGGTGATCCAGATCACCGCCCCGTCGCCCGACCTCAAGTGGAAGGTCGACGACCGGATCACGTTCAGCGGCACGGCGACCGACTTCCAGGGCAACCCGATCCCGCCGAGCGGCCTCACCTGGGACATCAACCTCAGGCACTGCGACCGCGTCAGCGGCTCCTGCCACACGCATCCGCTGCAGTCGTTCGCCGGCGTCGCGGGCGGCGAGTTCGATGCTCCCGACCACGAGTTCCCGTCGCACCTCGAGATCGAGCTCACGGCCAGGGACTCGCACGGCCTGAGCGGGACCGCCACCCGGCGGCTCGACCCGAAGACCGTGCAGCTCACGCTCGCCAGCGATCCGCCCGGCGCCCAGCTCACGCTCGGAGCCGAGACCGTCGCCGCGCCGTTCACGCGCGAGGTGATCCAGGGCTCGACGAACGGCATCGGCACCGCGACGCCGCAGACGATCGGCGGCATCCCGCACACGTTCACCTCGTGGTCGAACGCGGGCGCGCGCAACCACACCACCGTGGTGAACGCCGACACGACGCTGACCGCGACGTTCGAGCGCTCGACGGAGCTCAAGCTCGCCGGCGCCGACGTCGTCGGCACCAACGTGAGCAGCGCGACCCCCGGCAAGTCCGAGGTCTACCGCACCGTGGCGAGCCATTCGGGCTCGGTGACCGAGCTCTACCTGCGCCTGGCGAGCAACTCGACGGCCAGTGACCTCGAGCTCGGCCTCTACGGCGACAGCAGCGGGACACCGACGACGCTGCTCGGATCGGGCCGACTCGAGAACCCCGTCGCGGGCGCATGGAACAAGGTCGCGGTCAACATCCCGGGGATCGAGGCGGGCCAGGCGTACTGGATCGGCCTCCTCAACCCCGCGGACGGCTCGGGCACGCTGGCTTGGCACGACCGCGCGGGTGGCACCGGCGGCGCGGAGCAGACCGGCCGAGACCGCCAGCGCGAGACGCTGCCGCAGACGTGGGAGACCGGCCTGCTGTACACGGACGGTCCGCTGTCCGCGTACGCCTGGGGCGTGCCGGCGACCCCGCCCCAGCCGCCGGTGCTGAGCGTGGCGCCCGCGTCGCTGTCCTTCAGCGGCACGGCCGGCGGCGCCAACCCGGCCGCGAAGACCCTCAACGTGGCCAACACGGGCGGCGGCACGCTGTCGTTCACGGCGACCGACGACGCGCCGTGGCTGACGGTCACGCCCGGCAGCGGCGCCGCGCCACGCGACCTCAGCGTCGCGGTCAGCCTCGCCGGCCTGTCGGCCGGCACCCACACGGCGACGATCCGCGTGGAGTCCGCGGGCGTCAGCGGATCGCCGAAGCTGATCCCCGTGACGCTCACCGTCGACCCACCGGGCCCCGCGCTGTCGGTGTCCCCCGCGAACCTGTCGTTCAGCGCCGTCGCCGGCGGCTCGAGCCCGGCGGCGAAGACGCTGTCGGTCACCAACGCCGGCGCCGGCACACTCAGCTACACGGCGTCGGACAACGCGTCGTGGTTGAGCGTGTCGCCGGGCAGCGGCACCGCGCCGAGCAACCTGTCGGTCTCGGTCAACGTGACCGGCCTCGCGGCCGGCACCTACAGCGGCTCGGTGACGGTCACCGCCAGCGGGGCGACCGGCTCGCCGGCCACGATCCCGGTGACGTTCACCGTCGACCCGCCGCCGACGCTCTCGGTCTCGCCGTCGAGCCTGTCGTTCACCGGCACGGTCGGCGGCGCCAGCCCGGCGGCGAAGACGCTTGCGATCGCCAACTCCGGCGGTGGGACGCTGAGCTACACCGCGTCGGACAACGCCTCGTGGCTGGCCGTGACGCCGGCGAGTGGCACCGCCCCCGGCAGCCTGTCGGTGTCGGTGACCACCGCGGGGCTCGCGCAAGGCACGTACAACGGCGCCGTCACCGTTACGGCGAGCGGCGCCGGCGGCTCGCCGGCCACGATCCCGGTCACCTTCACGGTGTCGAACACCCCGCCGCCGCCGACCGGGCTGGTGGGCGCCTGGGGCTTCGACGAGCCGAGCGGCACAAACGCCCTCGACTCGTCCGGCCTCGGCAACGCGGGCACGCTCTCCGGCCCCGTCCGCACCACGGGCCGGTACGGCGGCGGCCTGCAGTTCGACGGCGTCAACGACTGGGTCACGGTCGCTGACGCCAACTCGCTCGATCTCACGACGGGGATGACGCTCGAGGCCTGGGTCCGTCCCGCGGCGCTCGGGACGGTGTGGCGCACGGTCGTCCTGAAGGAGCAGCCCGGGCAGCTCGTGTACGCGCTCTACGCGGGCACCGACACCGCGTCCCGTCCGAGCGGCCACGTGTTCACGACCAGTGACCGCGCGCTGCTCGGACCGTCGGCGCTGCCGCTGAACACCTGGTCGCACCTGGCCATGACGTGGGACGGGCTGTTGCTCCGCGTCTACGTCAACGGCGCGCAGGTCTCGAGCAGCGCCCTCACCGGCACGGCTCGCACGTCGAGCAGCCCGCTCCGGATCGGCGGCAACTCCGTCTGGCCGGAGTGGTTCAACGGCCTCATCGACGAGGTGCGGGTGTACAACCGGGCGCTGACCGCGGCCGAGATCGCCGGCGACCGCGACACGCCGGTCGGCGGCGCGGGTGCGACGATCGCGAGCGTCAAGCGCGCGGCGCGGGCGAACGCCAAGAAGGCGCGCGCCAAGGTCAAGCAGGCGAAGCGCGGCAAGCCGCGGAAGACGCAGAAGCGCGTCCACCGCGGCACGCGCTGGCTCAAGAGCACCACGCGGCGCTCGAAGTCGCCGCACCGCCGCACCCTTCGGTGAAACGAGCCGGTCGGCCCGGTGACGGACCGGGCCGACCGGTGTGGGACCTCCGTCCAGTCTCCTGACAGAAGGTCCAGCAAACCGCCGCGCGGCGACGTAAGGTCGGCGCATGGCGGTTCGCAGACGGCCCAGGCGGAGGCTCGCAGGACTCTTCGTGCTGCTCGCCGCGCTGCTGCTCTGCTCGCCCGCGTCGGCGGCGTTCTCAGAGAGCCCGCGCGCGTTCTCCGAGAACTCACGCGCGACGGCGGAGCTGCTCGCGGAGCAGGATCCGGTGCTCCCTCCCGGCTTCCAGGAGACGGTCGCCTTCAGCGGCCTCGTCCAGCCGACCGCGATCCGCTTCGCGCCCGACGGCCGCGTCTTCGTCGCCGAGAAGGGCGGCCGGATCCAGGTGTTCGAGGACCTCGACGACCCGACGCCGTCGCTCTACGCCGACCTCAGCGAGGACGTCCATGACTACTGGGACCGTGGACTGCTCGGGCTGGCGCTCGACCCGGGGATCTCGACCGGGCGGCCCTACGTCTACGTCCTGTACGCGTACAACAAGGACCCGAACTCCGCCGAGGTGCCCCGCTGGCCCGACGCCTGCCCGGACCCGCCCGGCGGCAGCGAGGACGGCTGCACGATCACCGGCCGCCTGTCGCGGCTCGGCGGCGGCTTCGAGCAGGTCCTGATCGAGGACTGGTGCCAGCAGTACCCGAGCCATTCGATCGGCTCGCTCGCGTTCGGCGCCGACGGCGCGCTGTACGTGAGCGGCGGTGACGGGGCCAGCTTCGACTTCGCCGACTGGGGGCAGTTCGGCATCCCGCGCAATCCCTGCGGCGACCCGCCGCAGCCGGTCGGCGGCGCCCAGGCCCTGCCGAACGCCGAGGGCGGCGCGCTGCGCAGCCAGGACATCCGCACGCCGGCTGACCCGACCGGGCTCGGCGGCGCGATCCTGCGCGTGAGCCCCGACACCGGCGCCGCCCTCCCCGACAACCCGAACGCCTCGAGCCCCGATCCCAACGCGCGCCGGATCGTCGCCTACGGCCTGCGCAACCCGTTCCGGATCACCGTGCGCCCCGGGACGAGCGAGGTCTGGGCCGGCGACGTCGGCTGGCAGCGGTACGAGGAGATCAACCGGGTCCCGAACCCCACGACCGAGGTCCGCAACTTCGGCTGGCCGTGCTACGAGGGCATGGGCCGCACCGCCGGCTACCAGGACCTCGGCGTCCAGCTCTGCGAGTCCCTGAGCGACGCGGCGCACACCCAACCGCACTTCGCCTATGACCACCTCGCCCGGGTCGTACCGATGGAGGCCTGCCCGTTCGGCGGCTCCTCGATCTCCGGCGTCGCCTTCACGCCGCCGGAGAGCAGCTTCCCGCCCGCCTACGACGGCGCGCTGTTCTTCTCCGACTTCACGCGGAGCTGCATCTGGGCGATGAAGCGCGGCGCGGGCGGCCTGCCCGACCCCGGGAACGTGGAGACGTTCGTGTCGGACGCGCACGGCCCGGTCGAGCTCCAGTTCGGCCCGGGCGGCGACCTCTACTACGTCGACCTGCTCGGCGGGACGATCCGGCGGATCCGCTCGACGACCGGCAACCACGCCCCGGTCGCGCGCGCGACGGCGACGCCCGCGAGCGGCCCGACGCCGCTGACCGTGCACTTCGACGGCTCGGCGTCGAGCGACCTCGACGGCCCGCTGGCGTACGAGTGGGACCTCGACGGCGACGGCGCCTTCGACGAAGGCACCGGCGTGACCGCACAGCACACGTACGCGACGCCGGGGAACCACCTCGCGCGGCTGCGCGTGCGCGACGCGTCAGGCCTGACCGACGTCTACAGCCTCCCGATCACGGCCGGCACGCCGCCGCAGGTCTCGATGAGCGTCAGCGCCCCGCCGGGCGGCTGGACCGTCGACGACCGGATCTCCTTCAGCGGAACGGCGACGTCCGGCGACGGCACGACCCCGACCCTCTCCTGGCAGGTCAACCTGCGCCACTGCGACCGCGGGACCGGCACGTGCCACACGCACCCGCTGCAGTCGACCACCGGCGCCTCGGGCTCGTTCGACGCGCCCGACCACGCCTACCCGGCCTACCTCGAGGTCGAGCTCACGGCCCGCGACTCGCACGGGCTCGCCACGACGATCAAGCGCCGGCTCGACCCGAAGACCGTGCAGCTCTCGTTCGCGAGCCGGCCGGCGGGCGTGCGGATCTCGCTCGGCGGTGAGACGGTCGCCGCGCCGTTCACGCGCGACGTGATCCAGGGCTCGAACAACACGGTCGGCGTCGAGAGCCCGCAGTCGATCGCCGGCGCGCCGTACGTGTTCTACTCGTGGAGCGACGGGGGGCCGCGCAGCCACACGCTCGTCGCCGATGCCGACACGACGCTCAAGGCCACCTTCGAGCGCGACCCGCGCCGGCGGATGGCGGGCGCCGACTACCTCGGGCCTGCCGACAACCGCAGCGTCGCCCCGCCCGGGGTCGGCGAGGTCTACCTCACACGTGCCGACGCGTCCGGCACGGCGACGCAGCTGCGGCTGTTCGTGCACGACAGCTCGACGGCGTCCGCGCTCGTGATGGGCCTCTACGCGGATGAGGGCGGGGAGCCGGGCGAGCTCCTCGGGTCGGGCCGAAAAGAGCTCCCGGTGCCGGGCGCCTGGAACGCCGTCGACGTCCACATCCCGGGGATCGTGGCCGGCAGGTCCTACTGGATCGGCCTGCTGAACCCGGGCGACGGCACCGGCCACCTGCGCTGGCGCGACCACGCCGACGGCCCGAACGGGTCGCCGGAGCTGCAGAGCCCGCTCGGCGGCGACCTCCGAGCGCTGCCCGCGACCTGGGTCACGGGCATCGAGTACGACGGCGGGCCGGTCTCGGCCTACGTGTTCGGGACGCCGGCGCCCGGCCTCGTCGTGGACCCGGGATCGCTCACCTTCAGCGGCCAGGCCGGCGCCGCGAGCCCGCCGCGGCAGACGGTCGCCGTCAGCAACGCGGCGGGCGGCGACCTCGCCTTCACGGCCTCGGCCGACGCCGGCTGGCTGAGCGTGACGCCCGCGAGCGGCCGCGCGCCGGACGACGTGAGCGTGGCCGTCGACACCGCCGGGCTGGCCCCCGGGACATACCGCGCCGCCGTGCGCGTCGACGCGCCGGCGCTGGGCGGGCCGCCGCGGGTCGTGCCGGTGACGCTGACGCTCTCCTCGCCGCCGCGCGCCGGCGACCCAGCCCCGCCCGCGGCTCCGCGCAGCGGGCCGGTCGGCGCCTGGGGGTTCGACGAGCGGAGCGGCCGCACGGCGCTCGACGGCTCGGGCTCGGGCAACCGCGGCACCCTGTCGGGACCGGTCCGGACGCGCGGCCGGTTCGGCGGCGGGCTGGCCTTCGACGGCAGGCGCGACTGGGTCTCGGTGCCGGACTCGCCGTCGCTCGACCTGACCACGGGGATGACGCTCGAGGCGTGGGTGCGCCCGGCGCGCGTCGGCGGCGCGTGGCGGACCGTGCTGGTCAAGGAGCGCGGCACGCGGCTCGCCTACGGGCTCTACGCCGGCCCGCGGCCCAGCGGCCACGTGTACACGAGCGCCGAGCGCGCCCTGCGCGGCCGGTCGGCGCTGCGGCGCAACCGCTGGTCGCACCTGGCCATGACCTGGGACGGGAAGGTGATCCGCGCCTACGTCGACGGCCGGCGCGTGGCCGGCCACGCGCTCGCGGGCACGGCCCAGCGGTCGTCCGGCCCGCTGCGGATCGGCGGCAACGGGATCTGGCCGGAGTGGTTCGCGGGGGTGATCGACGAGGTCCGCGTCTACGACCGCGCGCTCACCGCCGCCGAGATCGCCCGCGACCGCGACGCGCGGATCACGCCGGGCGCGGCGCGCCCGAGATCGGCCAAGGCGACCGCCGGCAGGCCGCGGCGCACGAAGCGGACCGTCCACCGCGGCACGCGCTGGCTCCGCTGAGTCACCGGTCGCGCCGGCTCTCCACGATCGCCCCGCCAGTTCACCGCCGGCGGCGGCGCTCTACGATCGCCCCCCGCCAGATCACCGCCGGCGGCGGCGCTGCTCGATCCGGTTGAGCACCATCACGAGCAGGATGCCGGCGAGGATCCCGCCGACCACGCCGGGCAGCCAGTCACCGCGCGCCGCCATGCCGCCCGCGTAGAGGATCCCGACGAACGCGCCCGCGATGACCTTGTTGCGCGTGGAGAGGCCCTGCGGCGGCGGCTCGTCGTCGCGCCACGACGGCGGCTGCGGCCGCGGCTCGTGGTCCCACGGGGTCTCGCGCCGCGGCGGCTCGCTTACTCCCACTCGATCGTGCCGGGCGGTTTGCTCGTGATGTCGAGCACCACGCGGTTGACCTCCCGGATCTCGTTGATCATGCGCGACGCGATCTGCTCGAGCAGGTCGTACGGGAGTCGCGCCCAGTCGGCGGTCATCGCGTCGTCCGACGTGACCGCGCGGATCGCGACCACGTAGCCGTAGGTGCGCTCGTCGCCCTGCACGCCGACGGTGCGGATGTCGGGCAGCACGCAGAACGACTGCCACAGCTCGCGGTACAGCCCGGCCTTGCGGATCTCGTCCTGGAGGATGTGGTCGGCGTTGCGGAGGGTGTCCAGGCGCTCCTTGGTCGCCTCGCCGCCGACGACGCGGATCGCCAGGCCCGGCCCCGGGAACGGCTGGCGCCAGACCAGGCGCTCGGGCAGCCCGAGCTCGGCGCCCACCGCGCGGACCTCGTCCTTGAAGAGCGCGCGCAGCGGCTCGACCAGCTCGAACTCGAGGTCGTCGGGCAGGCCGCCGACGTTGTGGTGCGACTTGATCGTCGCCGCGCCGGTGCCGCCGCCGGACTCGATGACGTCCGAGTACAGGGTGCCCTGCACGAGATAGCGGGCGTCGCCGATCCTGGCCGCCTCCTCCTCGAAGACGCGGATGAACTCGGCGCCGATCGCCTTGCGCTTGGCCTCGGGCTCGGACAACCCCCGCAGGCGCTGCAGGAAGCGGTCCTCGGCGTCGACCGCCACGAGCGGCACCTTGAAGTGGTCGCGGAACGCGGCGATCACCTGGTCGCCCTCGTTCTTGCGCATGAGCCCGTGATCGACGAACACGCAGGTCAGCTGGTCGCCGACCGCGCGGTGCACGAGCAGCGCGGCGACCGAGGAGTCGACCCCGCCGGACAGACCGCAGATCACGCGGCCGTCACCGACCTGCGCGCGGATCGCGGCGACCTGCTCGTCGATGATCGAGGCCGGGCTCCAGTCGCGCGCGCAGCCGCAGATGTCCTCGAGGAAGGTGGTGAGCACGTGCTGGCCGTACGGGGTGTGGACGACCTCGGGGTGGAACTGGATCCCGTACAGCCCGCGCTCGAGGTCCTCGACGGCGGCGACCGGCGACTCGGTCGAGCTCGCCAGCGGCGTGAAGCCGGGCGGCGCCTCGTACACCGTGTCGCGGTGCGACATCCAGCACTGCTGCTCGGCGGGCGTGCCCGCCAGCAGGCGGCCGGTGTCGCTCACCGTGAGCGTCGAGCGGCCGAACTCGCCGACCTCGGCGCCCTCGACGCGGCCGCCGAGCGTGAGCACGAGCGCCTGCATGCCGTAGCAGATGCCGAGCACGGGGATCCCGAGCTCGAGCAGCGCCGGGTCGAGCCGCGGCGCGCCCGGCGCGTACACCGACGCCGGCCCGCCCGAGAGGATCAGCCCCTTCGGGCGCCGCCGCCGGACCTCCTCGACGCCGACGTGGTGCGGGAGCAGCTCCGAGAACACCCCGAGCTCCCGCACGCGGCGGGCGATCAGCTGGGAGTACTGGCCGCCGTAGTCGAGGACGACGACCTCGTCCGCGGCGAGCTCGCGCTCGAGCGCGAGCTCCTCGACGGGCTGCTCGGCGATCGTCGAGTCGCGGACTTCCACGCCTCCTACTCCGTGGCCGCCAGTGCCATCGCGGCGCCGCGCGCGCCCATCCCGACCGCCTGGTCGCGCTGGAGCTGCTTGCCCTCGCTCTGCAGCGCGGGCGCGACCATCAGCTCGGCCCGGTTGAACTCCGCGATGTCGCGGTAGCCGCAGGTCGCCATGGACGTCCGCAGCGCGCCCATCAGGTTGAACGTGCCGTCGTTCTCGCGGGCCGGCCCGGTGATGATCTCCTCCAGCGTCCCGTTCTGCGTCGTGCGCACGCGCGCCCCGCGCGGAAGCGTCGGGTGGAACGTCGCCATGCCCCAGTGGAAGCCGTGGCCGGGCGCTTCGTACGCGCGCGCGAGCGGCGAGCCGATCATCACCGCGTCGGCGCCGCACGCGATCGCCTTGGCGACGTCGCCGCCGTTGCGCATCCCGCCGTCGGCGATCACCTTGCAGTACTCGCCGGTCTCCAGCATGTGCTGGGAGCGGGCCGCGGCGACGTCGGCGATCGCGGTCGCCTGCGGGACGCCGATGCCCAGCACGCCACGCGTCGTGCACGCCGCGCCCGGGCCGACGCCGACCAGCACGGCCGCCGCGCCGGTGCGCATGAGGTGCAGGCCCGTGTGGTAGCTGGCGCAACCGCCGAGCACGACCGGGATCGGCAGCTCGGCGACGAACTCCTTGAGATTGAGCACGTGCCCCTGGGTGGAGACGTGCTCGGCCGAGATCACCGTGCCCTGGATGACGAGGATGTCGAGCCCGGCGTCGAGGACCAGCTCGTAGTAGCGCTCGACCTTCTGCGGCGTGAGCGAGGCCGCGGCGACGACGCCGTGCCCCTTGATCTCCTGGATCCGCTGGGCGATCAGTTCCTCCTGGATCGGCTCGCGGTAGATGTCCTGCATCTCCCGCGTCGCATCCTGGGGCTCGAGCGACGCGATCCGCTCGAGCTGGCCGTCGGCGTCCTCGTAACGGGTCCAGATGCCCTCGAGGTTCAGCACCGCCAGGCCGCCGAGCTTGCCGATCGCGCCGGCGGTGTCCGGCGAGACCACGCCGTCCATCGCCGAGGCCAGCAGCGGCAGCTCGAACCGGTACGGCCCGAGCGTCCACGAGACGTCGACGTCGTCGGGGTCGCGCGTTCGTCGCGACGGCACGATCGCGACGTCGTCGAATCCATAGGCGCGGCGCGCCTTCTTGCCTCGGCCGATCTCTACTTCCATGGCGGGATCCTAGGTGTCGTGGCGGACGGTGACGGCCACGATCACGCTATCAGCGGACTTATGAAACCTCGGCGGGTAGCGCCGGCCGCTCGACCTCGACTTCGTGGATGAGGCGCTCGACCTGGTTGGGGTCGATCAGGCCCGCGCCGAGGTGCTGCGTCGACTCGGCGCCGCAGGCGACGCCGTGGACGAGGCACTCCTCCGCGCTGAGCCCGTTGTACCGGGCGGCCACGAAGCCGGCGAGGAACGCGTCGCCGGAGCCGACGGTCGCGCGCGGCTCGATCGCCCCCGGCCGCACGCGGACGCGGTAGAGCGCCGGCTGCGCGCCCGGCTCGGTCGCGCGCATCTGCGCGTAGCAGCCGTCGGGCGCGGTCATGATCGCGTCACGGGCGCCGAGCTCGGCCATCTCGCGCACCGCGATGCAGTGGTCCTCGTCCTCGTTGAACTCGTGGCCGACCAGCTCCTCGGCTTCGAGCACGTTCGGGGAGATCACGTCGGGCTCGGCCCGGACCGCGCGGCGCAGCGGGTCGCCGTCGGTGTCGACGATCGTTGCCACGCCGAGCCGGCGCAGCTCGCGGATCAGACCCGCATAGACGTCGACCTCGACGTTGCGCGGGAGCGAGCCGGCGAACACGCACATCGACGCGCCGCGCGCGAGGTAGAGCAGCTTGTCGACGAACAGCTCGATCTCCTGCGCTGAGACCGACGGGCCGCGCTCGTTGATCTCGGTCTGCTCGCCGGTCGTCGGATCGATCACCGCGGTGTTGGTGCGGGACTCCTCGCGGATCCGCACGAAGTCCGACAGCACCGCGAAGTCGGTGAGCTGCTCGACCAGTCGCGTCCCGGTCGCGCCGCCGGCCAGGCCGGTGGCGATCACCGGGGCCCCGAGCGTCTTGAGCACGCGCGCGACGTTCACGCCCTTGCCGCCCGGCATCGTCGTCTGCTCGACGGTGCGATGGCGCCG
>Ga0081538_10001962_pt1 | contig 20598 bp, 19 predicted proteins | sample TabmetS5T2R1_FD_71022 | JGI IMG/M metagenome (GOLD analysis project Ga0081538, IMG submission 71022) | Tabebuia heterophylla rhizosphere microbial communities from the University of Puerto Rico - S5T2R1 | ecosystem: Host-associated > Plants > Roots > Rhizosphere ...
GCGGTGGCCCAGATCCTCCAGCACGCCGGCTACGAGTTCGGGCTGATGGCGGAGCAGTGGTGCTGCGGCGGCCCGGCAGCCGAGATGGGCTACACCGACCAGGCCCGCCGCTTCGCCGAGCACAACCTCGCCGACTGGCGCGCCAGCGGCGCCCGCCGGGTGCTCGTGCTCGACCCCCACGACTACATCAGCTTCACCGAGGACTACCCGCGCTACTTCGGCGACGACTTCGACATCGAAGTGGTGCTCGTCGTCGAGCTGTTCGCCGAGATGCTCGCCGACGGTCGGCTCCGTCCCAGCGTTCCGATCGAGCGAACCGTCACGTACCACGACCCGTGCCGGCTGAACAAGCGCAAAGGCATCTGGCGCGAGCCGCGCGAGATCCTGCGTGCCATCCCCGGGCTCACGTTCCACGACGTCGATCGCGTCACCCAGTGGTCGTACTGCTCGGGTGCCGGCGGGGGGCTGGCGATCGAGAAGCCGGAGCTGACCGCCGCGATCAGCGCCCGGCGCATCGAGCAGGCCACGACGCTCGACGTCGACACGCTCGTCAGCGCCTGCCCGTGGTCCGAGCGCCCGCTGGCCCAGGCCGGCGCCCCGGTCAGCGTCGACGTCGTCGACCTCCACGAGCTGCTCGCCGAGTCGCTGGGAATCGACGTCGGCGGCGACACGGGCGCCGGGCAATGAGCCTCACCGCCGCCGACCTCGACCACCTCGTCAGCCGGCTGCAGGGCGTCCTACGTAGCGACCAGGTGCTGACATCGAAGGCCGACCGCTTCAACCGGGCGAGGACTCCCGCCCCGTTCCCGGTGCACCGGTGGTCCGAGCACGTGCCCGACGTCGTCGTGTTGACCGAGTCGACGGAGGACGTCGTCGCCGTCGTCCGACTCGCCAACGAGCTGAGCGTGCCCATCGTGCCCCGCGACGGCGGCACGGGACTGACCGACGGCGCCGTGCCGCTGCGCCACGGGATCCTCGTCGACGTCAAGCGCATGAACCAGATCCACGAGATCGACCTCGAGAACCGCACCTGCACCGTCGGCGTGGGCATCAACATGCTCAAGCTCAACGAGGTCCTCGGCCGGCATGGGCTGATCTACCCGGACAACCCGGCGTCGTACCCGTGCTCGCTCGTCGGGGGGCGGATCGGCACCAGCGGCTGGTCGCTGATCGGGTCGCGCTACGGGCACACCCGCGACCTCGTGCTCAGCTTCGACCACGTCCTGCCGACGGGCGAGGTGATGCACGTCGGCGACGGCATCGGCGGCAATATCACCCGCAGCTCGAGCGGCTACCAGCTCAAGCACCTGTTCATGGGCCACCAGGGCACGCTGGGGATCGCCACCCGGGCGACTCTCAAGCTGTTCCCGAAGCCGGAGGCGGAGCTGTCGCCGTTCTTCGCCTTCAGCGACTACGACAGCGCCCACCGCTGCGTCGGCGCGCTCGCCCGCGCCGGGGTCGCCACGTTCGCCGGGGCGGTGCTGTTCGACGAGTGGAAGGTCGCTTACCTGCGCCGGGACGACGAGGCCTACATCCCCCAGCCGTCGGACGTGAAGGCGCTGGTGTGCACGGCGCTGTACGGGTGGGAGGACGAGGTGCGCGTCGGCGGTAAGCGCCTCCTGCGCATCGCCCGTGAGCACGGCGGCCGCTACCTCGGCGACGAGATCTCCGAGGGCGACTGGGCGGCGCGCCACGACCGCTACGCAACGCCGCTGCACGGTCGCACCCGCTCGGGACAGGTCGTGCCGATGAGCTGGCACTGCGAGGACGCCTCGATCGCCTTCACCAACCTGCCCGCGGTCACCCGGGAGTGGCACGCCATCGTCACCGGGCTGCGCCGCCGCACCGACGTTTTCGACGACTGGGGGATGTTCGCCTACACCAACGGCGCCACCGGCATCGACTACCTCACCGAGATCGATGTCGGGATCTGGGAGCAGCAGCTCGGCGAGGAGGCCTGGCGGCTGTGGGTGCAGGCCAAGCGGGACATCGCGGCGGTGACGCTGCGCTACCGCGGCTCGATCAGCGCCTGCCACGGGTCGTGCCGGGAGGGCGAGGTCGACCTGGTGCCCGAGGAGCTGGGGCGCGGCTACGGCGTGATGCTCGACGTGAAGCGGACGCTCGACCCGAACAACGTCATGAATCCCGGCAAGTACGGCCTCGACCGGGCCTACGAAGGAGGTGGTCAATGATGCCCGGACCGAACGGACGGATCGGCTACCGCCACACCGACCAGATGACGCCGCCTCCGGCGGAGCGGGCGAGCGACGTGGCGGTCACCCGCTTCGAGCACGTCTACGAGGTCGATCCCCGCCTGATGGAGCGCTGGGTGCTCCAGCAGACGTTCCCCAACTGGGACACGTTGCGGATCATGCACAGCCGTCACGACCACCTGGCGTGGATGCATCGTCACTTCGCCGACCGCGTCGTGTCGGGCGCCGAGCTCCTCGCCGAGCTCGACGCCGAACCCCCGACCGGACCCACCGAAGCACCCGACGCGATCCAGACCGAGGGAGGATCACCGTGAAGTACAGCTACGTCCTCTTGCCCGACTACCCGCTGGCGGAGTCGCTGGCCTCGATCAAGCTGGCCGACGAGCTCGGCTTCCACGCCTGCTACGCCGCCGACGAGACCTGGCACAAGGACATGTGGTTGCTGTTCGCCGCCGCCGCGACGCAGACCGAGAACATCCGCTTCGGCCCGAGCCTGTCGTCCGTCGTGCTGCGCGAGCCATCGTTGATCGCCCAGGCCGTTGCCACGCTCGACGAGCTCTCGGGTGGGCGCGCCGAGGCGGTGATCTCCAGCGGCAACTTCGGGCTGCTCGCCCAGTACGGCATCGACTGGACGACGACTCGGCCGCTGTCGCGGACCAGGGAGGCGCACCACGTCATCCGCACGCTTCTGGACGACGGCACGATCACGTTCTCGGGCGAGTTCTTCACCTACAACGGCTTGTTCACGTTCGCCCGGCCGGTGCAGGAGCGCGTGCCGCTGATGATCGGGGCGATGCGTGGCCCGAAGTCGTTCCAGGCGGCCGGCGAGCTGTCGGACGGCTGCCACCACGCCCTCAGCTACACCCGGGAGGCCTACGACTTCGCGGTCGAGCACTTCCGCATCGGCGCCGAGCGGGCCGGGAAGGACGCCGACACGCTCGACATCGGTGCGTGGGTGGTGTTCGCCACCGGGCCGGACTCGGCGAAGGCGAAGGACGCGGCGCGGGCGATGGTCGGCATCTACGCGTCGTCGATGCCCGCCGAGCAGCTCGCGCGCAACGGCGTGGACGCCGCTGAGCTGAAGCCGATCATCGACGCCATCGGAGGCGGCGACCTGGCCAAGGGGGTCGAGCTGACATCGCCGGAGCTGGCCGAGCGACTGTCGGTGTCGGGCTCGCCGGCCGAGTGCGCAGCGAAGCTCCGCGACGAGATCGCCCCCGCCGGCGTGAACCACATGATCCTGGCCATCACCGACCGCAGCCTCGTCAAGGCGTTCACCGGGATGGACATCGAGGGTGTGGCCGATGTCGACACGCAGCTGCGCATGATCCACGACGAGGTCATGCCCGCCGTCTAGGTCAACTCGGCGGGCGTGTGTGGGCACGCAGCGCCGACCGGTATCGCTTCCGACGCTGGCTCTGCTCGCGCCGAATGGCAGCCGCCGACGACAGGTGAGGATCATCTCGTGACCCTGCTCACGCAGCTATCGCCCGAGGGCCGCCAGCACGCTGAAGCGCGGCTCCGCAGCAACCTGATGATCTGGCTGACCACGGTCAGTCCGTCGGGCCGGCCCGACTCCGTTCCGGTCTGGTTCCTGCTGCGCGGGGACGAGAGCGTGCTGGTGTACAGCCAGCCCGGGAAGCCGAAGCTGCGCAACATCCGGGCCAACCCCAACGTGGCGCTCGGGCTCGACGTTACTGACATCGGGAGGGACGTGATTCGTCTCGCGGGGCTGGCGCAGCACGACGCGACCATCCCACCGGCGCATCGCCATGCCGCCTACGTCGCCAAGTACGCCGAACGGATCGGCGCCATGTTCGACACTCCCGAGCGGTTCGGGGAGCTCTTCGCGAGCCCGATCGTCATCACCCCGAATCGAATCTGGACGCCATCCGGGAACCCGCGGGCGCTCACCTGAATGCCGAGCGGTCGCCGTCGCCGACCGATGAGTTTTCGGCTGGGAGACGTCAATACGGGTGCGGACGGGCGACCGCTGCCCAGAGGTGCTGTACGAGATGATCGAGTCGAAGGACCCGGTGCCGGATCGGGGGGCCGAGCGGCCCCCGCCGGACGTGGCCGCGTGGTGGACGCACGCCCGCTGCAACGACGGGAGCGGTGAGCTCACGGACGTGTTCTTCAGCGGGGAGTCCCAGGACATCGCCCGGGCAAAGCGGCTGTGCCTGAGCTGTCCAGCCCTCATCCCCTGTCTCGAGGGTGCCCTCGAGCGGCGGGAGCCGTGGGGTGTGTGGGGCGGCCAGCTGTTCGTCGACGGGATGATCGTCACCATCAAGCGGCGCCGGGGTCGGCCGCCCAGGGTGCCCCGCCTCGAGGACCAGCTGCCCGAGGTTCCCCTCCCCGAGCATCTCCGGCAGGTGCCGGTCGTGCGGATCGCCTGATCAATGGACCGTCCGATGAGCATGGGCGATGCTCCCGGGATGGAACCCGCACTCGTCGACGTCGCCGCCGCCACCACGGCGGTCATCGGCGCCGTCGTCCCCCGCCAGGAGCTCGTCAACTTCTTCGACCGCTCGTTCTCGAGTGTCGCCGCGGTCCTGTCGGACCAGGACATTGCGATCGAGAGCCCGGCGTTCGCCCGGTACCATCGCCCGCCGGCCGAGGACGTCCACCTCGAGGTCGGCTTCGTCACCGCCACGGCCGTGCGGCCCGTCGGCGAGGTCCGGGCGGGTTCGCTGCCCGGCGGCCGCGTCGCCCGCCTGGTGCACCAAGGGGGCTACGACCGGCTCGGGGAGTCCTGGGGCCGCCTCGGGTCGTGGATCGACGCCCAGGGTCTGACGCCGGGCCGCGACCTCTGGGAGGTCTACGTGACCGAGCCATCGCCCGAGATCGACCCGGCGACGCTCCGCACCGAGCTGAACTGGTCGATCGAGGACTGACGATCGGAAGCGACGAACCGGTCACCCTTGACGGTCTCGGACATTTCGTGCCACGGTCCTGGCACGAATTCAACGAGGGCCCGCAGGTGACGACCAGCACTGCCAGCGACGTCTACTACGACCCCTACGACGTCGACATCGACCGGAACCCGTATCCCGTCTTCCGCCGGCTCCGCGAGGAGGCACCGCTCTACTACAACGAGGCGCACGACTTCTACGCGGTCAGCCGCTTCGAGGACGTCGAGCGCGGCCTCGTCGAGCGGGACACCTTCATCTCGGGCCGGGGCGGGATCCTCGAGCTGATCAAGGCGGACATCGAGATGCCGCCCGGGGTGGTCATCTTCGAGGACCCACCCACCCACACCATCCATCGCGGCCTGCTGTCGCGCGTGTTCACGCCCAGGAAGGTGGCGGCGCTCGAGCCGAGGATCCGCGAGCTCTGCGCCCGGAGCCTGGATCCGTTCGTCGGCGCCGGTGGCTTCGACTTCGTCGCCGATCTCGGGGCGCAGATGCCGATGCGGGTGATCGGGATGCTGCTGGGCGTTCCGGAGCAGGACCAGGCGAGGATCCGCGACCGCGTCGACGCGAACCTCCGCACGGAGGCCGGCAAGCCCATGGAGGTGTCGGCGGACTTCGCCGACGGGGAGCAGTTCGCCGAGTACATCGACTGGCGGGCGGAGCATCCCTCCGACGACATCATGACCGACCTGCTCAACGCCGAGTTCGAGGACGAGACCGGCAGCGTCCGCCGCCTGCGCCGGGACGAGCTTCTCACGTACATCACGGTGGTGTCGGGTGCCGGCAACGAGACCACGACGCGGCTGATCGGTTGGGCGGGGAAGGTGCTCGCCGAGCACCCCGACCAGCGCCGCGAGCTGGTCGACGACCACTCGCTCATCCCGGGCGCCATCGAGGAGCTCCTCCGGTTCGAGCCGCCGGCCCCCCACGTGGGGCGGTACGTCGCCAACGACGCACGGATCCAGGGCCAGACGGTGCCCGCCGGCAGCGCCCTCCTCTGCCTCATCGGCTCGGCCAATCGGGACGATCGCAGGAACCCGGACGGAGATGCGTTCGACATCCACCGCGCCGGCGGCTCACACCTCACTTTCGGGTTCGGAGCGCACTACTGCCTCGGTGCCGCGCTGGCCCGCCTCGAGGGGCGGGTGGCCCTCGAAGAGGTGCTCAGGCGCTTCCCCGAGTGGGCGGTCGACTGGGAGGGCGCCACGCTGGCCCCGACCTCCACGGTCCGGGGTTGGGAGAAGCTGCCGGTGCGCACGCCGTGACCGGGCCGCCCGGCGTCGAGGTGGCGGTGGCCGAACCCAGCCCGAACCTCGGGCCGGCGCCGGCCCGCCGCCGCTACGACAGCCCGCTGCGGCGGCAGCGGGCGTCGGAGACCCGTGACCGGATCACCAACGCGGGGTGCGAGCTGCTCGGTGCGTCGCCGATCCGGGACTGGCGCGGCATCACCGTCCGGGCCGTGGCCGAGCGCGCCGGCGTGAACCAGCGCACCGTCTACCGCCACTTCGCCAACGAGCGCGCGCTGCGCGACGCAGTAATGCATCGCCTCGAGCGGCAGGCGGGCATCGATCTCGACGGGTTGCGGCTCGACGGGATCGCCGACGTGGCCCGCCGCATCGTCACGGTCGTGGCCGCGCATCCGCTCGAACGGCACGCTCCGCTGGACGCGACCCTCACGGCCGCGGGCCGGCGCCAGCGGGAGGCACTGCTCCGGGCGCTCGAACCCCATACGGCGGAGTGGACCGATGCGGATCGCACAGTGGCGGCCGCGATGTTCGACGTGCTCTGGGGCGTGGCGGCCTACGAGCGCCTGGCCGTGGACTGGGGGCTCGATCGGGACGAGGCCATCGCCGGCATCACCTGGGTGATCGGCCTGCTGGAGGAGGCGGTCCGGCTGGGGCGCCCGCCTCCCTCGTTCTGGTTGTAGGTGTGCGGCATATGACCGCATAACTACAACCAGTTCGGTGGTCAGCTCACCGCGACGACGTCGCCCTCGGCGGCACGGATCTTCCGGATGAGCCCGACGAGCAGGTCGAGCTCCTCCTCTGCGAGCCCGACCTTGCCGAACAGGTCGGCGTTCAGCCGCTCGACCGAGCGGTCGAACAGGCGTCGTCCCTTGGCGGTGATCTCGACGAGCGTGGCGCGGGCGTCGCGGGGGTGTGAGGCGCGGCGGCACAGGCCCGCCGCCTCCAGTCGATGGATCGCGCTGGTCACCGTCGCCGGCGTGATCCAGAGCCGGTGGCCGATCGCGCCGAGGGTCAATGGGCCCGTCCAGCGCAGCATCCCGAGGACCTGGTATCGGGCGAACGTCAGGCCGAGCGGGCGCAGGATCCCGGTTGCCCGGTGCAGGAAGATCTGCTCGGCCCGCATGACCGAGACGACGGCGGCCATGCCCGGCGCGCTGTCGTCCCAGCCCTGTTCGAGCCACCGCTGGCGCGACGCCTCGACCGGGTCGTAGCGGAGCTGGTGTGACACCGGCTGGAACCTACTTGGTGGGCTTTGCCGCATCCGGCGTGCGCTTCGGCTTTGCCGCATCCGGCGTGCTGCCGATCACGCCGTCCTCCCGGAGCCGGGCGACCTCGTCGTCGGACAGCCCGAGGGCGCCCAGCACCTCGTCGGTGTGCTCGCCGAGCAGCGGGGCCGGACGCCGATGGAAGCGTTCGGGACCCCGCGAGAACCGCATCGGCAGCGTGCTGTGCCGAGCCGTCCCCGCGACCGGATGGTCGACCTCTTCGAAGAAGCGACGGAACTGCAGCTGCGGCAGCGTGGCCTGCTCGTGGGGCTGCATCACCCGCGCTACGGGGATCGCCCTACCCCAGAGGCAATCGACGATCTCGACGGCCGGCCGCTCGGCGCACCAACTACCGAGGTGGCGATCGATGGCGTCGTGGTGCCGTCGCCGGCCGGACTCCGTCGCCAGCTCCGGCGCCATCGCCCACTCCGGCTCGCCGAGGGCGCCACGGAGCGCGAGCCACTGCTCGTCGCTCGCAATGGCGATGGCCACCCAGGTGTCGCGGCCACCGGCCTCGTCGACGTCGGCGGCGAGATAGAGGTTCTGCGGCGCCGCCGTCGGTCCCCGGTTCCCGTCCCGCCCGAGCAGCGCTCCGGTCGCCGAGTGCTCGACGATCTGCTCCGCAGCGACGTTGAGCGCCGCGTCCACCATCGCGGCTTCCACGAGGACGCCCTCGCCGGTGCGCCGGCGGTGATCGAGGGCGATCAGCAGGCCGCTGAGCGCGTGGAGGCCCGCGTTCGAGTCGCCCACGCAGTACGGCGACACCGGGTTCCGGTCCGGGTAGCCGGTCATCCACGTCAGCCCCGAGGCGTCCTCGATGACGAAGGCGAAGGCCGGTTCGTCCCGCCAGGGGCCGTCGAGCCCGAAGCCGGGCATGCGCACCATGACGACGTCGGGCCGGATGGCGCGCACGGCGTCGCCGTCGAACCCGAGCTGATCCAGCACGCGCGGCGTGTAGTTCTCGACGACGACGTCGCAGGTCGCGATCAACCGCCGGAGCAGCTCCCGTCCTTCGTCCCTGCCGAGATCGAGCGTCACGCCCCTCTTGTTGGTGTTCAGGCCGGCGAAGATCCCCGACCGCTCCCACCAGCCGGGCTCCGAGAACCGCAGGCCGGCGAGCAGGCGGGTGCCGTCGGGCCGAGCCGTCGACTCGACGTGAAGGACCTCCGCCCCCAGCATCGCCAGCACGTGGGTGCACAGCGGGCCGGCCCAGAAGGCGGTCAGGTCGAGCACACGGAGACCGTGGAACGGCAGGTCGGGCGCGTCCGTGGACGCGGTCGACGGCGGCACCGGGGGCGTCCGGGTCTCGGCGCCGAGGCGGGAGGTGAGCAACGGCGGGACGAAGCGGTAGGGACGGTCGGGAGCGGCGATGCCGCCCCGACCGTTCCGGACGATCGACCCGCGAGCTGCGAAGTGGTCGGTCGTCGGGATCGTGGCGCCGTTGCCGATCGGTGCGTGCGGGATGCGCCACGTGCGCGCCAGCTCGAGGATCTCGGCGGTGGTGTGCTCGGCCGCCCATGCGGCGATGTCCGGCCCCAGGTGCGAGCGGTTGGCGAAGAGGGAGCGGTCCTCCATCCACTCCGCGTGCCCGACCATCACGCAGAAGTCGTGCCACTGCTGACCGGTTCCGACCCCGAGCCCGACGATGCCGTCGCGCGTCGTCTCCACGCCCGGGGTGATGGTGGATCGTCCGCTCCGGAACGGCCGGCCCACCATGTCGTGGTAGGTGACGGGGTAGTAGGTGAGGCACAGGGCGAGCGTCTCGAGCGTCGAGACGTCGACGAGCTCTCCGGCGCCGTCGTGCCGGGTGCGCGCCCGCGAGGCCATCGTTCCGATCGCGGCGTAGGTGCCCGTGAGCCACTCGCCGATCTGGCCGCCGACGAAGGTCGGGGCCCGGTCGGGGGCGCCGCGCCCCAGCCCCACGATCCCCCCGGACCATGCCTGGAGCGTGAACTCCGTCGCGGCGCGGTCGGACCACGGACCGTCCAACCCGAACGGGGTGATCGAGGTGACGGTCAGGTGCGGGCCGCCGTCACGGATGGCATGCGGAAAGAACACCGCGCTCTCGGCTAGCCGGGTTCCCCTCGACCAGACGACTGCGTCGGCACGCCCCAACACGCTGCGAACGCGCTCGACGTCGGCCCCGTCGTCCGGGTCGGCGACCAGGCGCAGCTTCCCCGACGCCAGGAAGGTGTAGAGCGCGCCCTCGCCGCCCTCGGGGATCGCCGCCCCCGACGCGGACCACCGGCGCAGCGGATCGCCCTCGGGGGGTTCGGCCTTGACGACCTCTGCGCCCCCGTCGGCGAGGATCTTCGTGCAGTAGGCCCCGGCGATCCCGCTGGAGAGATCGACGACGACGAGGTCACCGAGCGGCGGCGCGCTCATGGAATCGCTCACTCGGCCGCGGCCCGTCCCTTCTTGCTCAGTCGCCATTCGGGCGGGAAGCGGCTGTCGAAGTCCTTGACGGAGCGCGTCAACCCGTCGTCGAACATCTCCTTGCCCACGGTCAGCTCGTTGGTGTCGGGCCGGCCGTAGGGTGCCAGCGACTCCAGCACCCCCGTGAGCAGGCTCCCCATGTACTCGCCCTGAAACTGCTTCATGATCTCGAAGAACGTCTTCTGCATGAAGACCACGTCGGTCGACCGGTTCCGGGCGCACGCCGTGGCGTACTTGTCGACCTCGGCCTCCAGCCGATCGCGGGGCACCACGCTGTTCACGAAGCCGATCTCGGCCATCTCTGCGGCCGTGAAGGGCCGGCCGGTGAAGACCATCTCCTGGAACTTGCGGATGCCCATCGACATCGCCCACCACCACATGCGGGGCGCCGTGCCCGCGTAGCGCCACGCGGCATGGCCGAACAGAGCGTCATCGGACGCGATCACGAGGTCGGCGTCACCGGCCTGGTAGAAGTGCCAGCCGTACACGTAGCCCTTGGCCTCGAGGATGCTGATCTTCTTGAACTCCTGCAGGGTCCGACAGCCGCCCCGCGGATCGGCGAACCACTGGGTGGCCGTCGCGCCGTGCCGGAACTGGCGTCGGGGTGGATAGGTGACGTCCGCTCCCTCGAGCTGCACCTCCCGCAGGAGCCCGTCGTCGGTCCCGTGCGCCTCCATGAACTCGGGGAGGTCCTGCCCGCTGCCGAAGTCGTCGCCCTCGCCCCGGATCACGAGGACCTTCACGTCGTCGTCGATGTTGGCCTGGTGCAGCAGGTCGGCGTAGCGGAGCCGCATGGCGATCGTGGGCGCGTTGAGCCTGTCGGGCCGGTTCAGCGTGAGCGTCGCGATCTTCGTCGCCGGGTCCTTCACGTAGCGGATCCAGTCCGCTTCCTCGTTGGTGTCGTCGGTCATGTCGTGACCCCTCCGCGCTCGCGGTTCCAGAACGGGCTGCCCGACAGGACCTCGGGCCCGTCGGGGGCGATGAGGAAGGCCTCGTGCGCGACGACGGTGGCGCGGTCGTCGGTCACGGACCCCGTCAGGAGAAGGACGACGCCGGGGTCCAGCCGCTCGTGGGCGGCGGTGTCGGGTAGGTCCCCGACGATCACCGGATCGTCGAAGCCCAGGCCCAGCCCGCGCCCGATCGGCCTCTGCGGGAGCGGTTCGCCGGCGGCCTCGTACGCCTCGAGGAGATCGCTGCCCGCTGCGCCGGGCTGGCACGCGTCCAGCAGCCGCTCCCACAGTCGCTCCCATCGGTCGTAGAGGTCGCGCACCCATCCCCCGGCTCGTCGCGGCTCGACCGGCCAGGTGCGTCCGACCTCGCCGGCGTAGCCGTCGGCGACAACCCCGGCGTCGAACGCCACGAGGTCGCTGGCTTGCACGGGACCGTCGCGGCCGTCACGGCCGGCACCGCGCGTCGTGGGAGCGGTGGTGATGCGGACGACGTCCTGCGTCGCGGGCGTGGTGACGCCGTGGGTCGCCATCGCATCCATGAACACGCCGGCGAGCTCGCGCTCGCTCACCCCGGGCCGGAGCTCGGCCACCGCCGCGGCCAGCCCGGCCTCGGCGACCCCCAGGGCGCCGCGGATGGCGTCGACCTCCTCGTTCGTCTTGACGCGCTTGGCGTGGCGCAGGGCCGGCCCACCGTCGACGATCGCCGCGCCCGGGAACGCCATCGGCAGCAGCTGAGCGAACAGCGGCGACGTCGCGTCCGTCCCGACCCGGCGCGGTCGCACGTCGGCGCCGATCCGCTCGAGCACGGCGACGTAGTTCATCGGGTTCCAGGTGATCCCGTAGAGGTGGTCGTGGGGGATCTCCTCGGGAACACCCTCGTCCCAGGTGCTCATCAGGTGGACTTCGCCCGTGGAGCGGACGAGGACGGCGCCGGGCCCGAACGGGCGCGTGCCGGCGTTCCACAGGACGGGCACCCCGGAGACGTAGCGGATGTTGGCGACGCGCCCCACCACGAGCAGATCGAGATCGTGCGCCTCCATCGCCGCCAACGCCCGCTCCCGGCGTGCGTAGCGGAGGGCCTTGTGGTCCGGGAGGGTCTCAGTCGCCATAGGGGTCGTAGGGATAGTCGGTGAGGTTCACGCAGCCGTCGTCGGTGACGACGAAGACGTTCTCGGACCGGTAGCCGCTGTGCCCCTCGTCCCAGACGACGGGCTCGATCACGACCACCGTGCCGGCCTCGAGGACGAGCCGTCGGTCGTAGCCGTCGCCGAGGTCGGTGCCGATGTACGGCGCCTCCGCACTGTCGAGGCCCAGGCCATGGCACAGGTAGAAGTGCGACATCCACGGTCTGTCCACGCCTGACGCCTGCTTCGCGGCGGCCGTGAGATCGGCGGCGGACGCGCCGGCGCGCACGACCGACACCACGGCATCGTGGATGTCGCGCCAGCGCCGGTACTGGGCCCGCTGCCGGGCGGTCGGCTCGTCCCCGACGACCCACGTGCGACCGAAGTCGGAGTGGAACCCGCCGAAGCTGATGCCGGTGTCCACCCAACAGACGTCGCCCCGTTCCAGCTCGCGCTCCGTGCTCAGCAGCGGGCAGGCGAGGTCGCCGTGGGTCGTCCACGGCAGGTCGGCCTGCCGATCCGGCATCACCTGCCAGATCGGATCGAGGACGTTGGCCTCGGCCCCGAGCTCGAACGCGCGGAGCAGGAAGGTCGCGGTCAGGTCGGTCTGGCGCGCTCCCGGCGCCAGCCGGGCCTGGACGTCGGCCATGGCCTGCTCGGTGATCCACAGCCCGTGGCGGAGGTAGGCGAGCTCGTCGGGGGTCTTGATCAGGCGGGCCGGGCCCATCACGTCGCTGGCGCTCCGCGGCGGCCACTCGCCGAAGAAGGTCTCCCGGGCACCGTGCATCGCCCCGGTCACATCGTCGATCGCAAGCGTCGCCGTGGGGGGCACCAGGCCGGCCAGGGTGACGGCGAAGGCGGCGACCCCCTCGTCGACGTCCAGGTAGGTCGCGCCGTGGAGGTGATCCTCGTCGAGGTCGAGCCGGCTTGCGACGTCGGCGACGAACGGCGTGAACAGGTGTGGCATGTCGTCGTCGGCGAGGACGACGGCCACCGGGCGTTCGACGTTGCCCCGGCCCGCGTCGCCGAGCGGCCAGCTGGCGCCGGTCGCGTACGTCACGTTGCTGTTGCCGAGCAGGACCAGCGCCTCGATCCCCTTGTCCGCCATCGCAGCTCGCAGCCGCGCGCCGCGCTCGCGTCGCATCCGCGCCGGGTCAGGCTGCGCAGGAATGTCCAGCGGGCTCGCGACGTCGGGTGGCGCTGCGCTCATCAGCCGTCGAGGCCGAGGAAGGTCGTGACGTTCGTGCTCACGATCCTGGCCGCATCCTCGGGCCCGACCGCCTCGACGACGCTGGCCAGCGAGCGCTCCGAGTAGCCGAAGGTGCTCTCGTTGTGCGGGTAGTCCGACGACCACATGACCCGGTCGATCCCGATCCGGTCGATCATCTCGAGCCCGAGCGGGTCGACCATGAACGAGGCGTACATGTGCTGGCGCCAGTAGTGGGCGACGTCGTGATCGAGCCCGTGGTCGGCCATGTGCTGGAGCGATGCGTAGAGGTGCACCGCGTCCTGGATCGCCGCCGGGACCCAGTTGATGCCGCCCTCGAACCAGCCCACCGTGATGCCGGGGTGGCGATCGAGGATCCCGCCGAAGACGTAGCGGCCGAACATCTCGCGGAAGGGCGCGACGTTGTGCACCATGCCGACGAGGACGCTGTTGTCCCGGCACGGCGAGGCCAGGGGCGCCTCGCCGATGTGGTGGGCCACGGGAAGCCCGCTGTCCTCGATGGCCTCCCACACCGGGTACATGGCGGGGCCGTTGTAGTCGATCGGCTTGTCGTCGTCGCCGGCCCCGGGCTTGAGGGGCAGCCAGAAGGTCTTGAGCCCGAGGTCCTTCAGCTCGGCCAGGGTCCGGCGGCACCCCTCGCCATCCCACCAGTTGACCATCCCGACGCCGTAGAAGCGGCCGTGCGACTGCTCCTGCCGCTCGGCGATGTGCTCGTTGTAGATGCGGAAGCAGCGCTCCCGGATGGCCTTGTCGGGCCATCCCATGAGGGCGAGCATGGCGTTGGGGAACGCGAGCTCCCGGTGGATGCCGTCCGACTCCAGCTCGCGCAGGCGGGCCTCGATGTCGCTGGTGCTGGAACCGGCTAGCGGGTCGTACTGCATGAGGACCGCATTGAACTCCCTGGGGAGGAATGTCTTGCCGCCGAAGCCCAGCGTCCAGGCGCCGTCTTGGTGGATGACGCGGGGCGCCTGGTCCTTCAGCGAGTCGGGGAACCGCTCGTAGAAGATGTCCTCGGCGAGCGATATGTGGTCGTCCGCAGAGAAGACCTCCGTGCCGGCCGGCAGGCCCGCCGACCCGGTCGCATGCCCCTGACGGTGCTTCGGGGCACCGAAACCCTCGCGGGGATAGGTGACCGTGGGTGCCTGAGCCGTCATGCGACCTCCATCCCCGTCGCCTCGGCGCGTGCGCCGTGTTCCCCGTGTTTAGTTTGATGTCGTACTATCCGTCAACGTGACCAGGGGGCAGATCCCCGAGACGGGCGTGATCGTCGTCGGCTCCGGGGCGGCCGCCCTGGCCGCCGCCCTGGCGGCCCACGATGCCGGTGCGACGGTGGCGGTCGTCGAACGGGCCGACGCGCTGGGCGGCACGACCGCGGTGTCCGGCGGCGGCGTGTGGATGCCCGGCAACCACGTGACGGGGGCGGACGATTCCGGCGAGGATGCGCTGGCGTACATGGCCGCGCTCAGCCGCGGCCGGGCGCCGGCCGAGCAGCTGGCCCGTTACGTCGCCGCGGGGCCGGGCATCGTGGCCGGCCTCGAGCGGCGCTCGGGCGTCCGCTTCGCGCCGATCGGCTGGCCCGACTACCACCCCGAGATGGAGGGGGCCCGAACGACGGGTCGGATGGTCGAGCCCGCCCTGTACGACACGGGCCGGCTCGGCGACTGGGCGAAGGCGCTGCGCCGCCCGCCCGTCCTCGGCCTACCGCTGACCCTGCAGGAGTCCACGGTCGACTGGACGCCCTCGTACACCCCCGAGCGGTACGACGCGGCCGAGATCAGGCGGCGGGTCGAGACACAGCGGGCCGCCTGCGGGCGGGCCCTCGTCGGCGGCCTCCTCGAGGGCTGCCTGGCACGCGGCGTCGAGCCCGTCCTCGGGGCGAGGGCCGCCGAGCTCATCATGCGCGATGGCGCCGTGGCCGGGCTCGTGGTCGAGCGCGACGGGCGACGGACCGACCTGCCGGCGCGCGCCGTGGTGCTCGCCTCGGGCGGCTACGAGTGGAACGGCGAGCTGTGTTCGCGGTTCCTGCCCGGGCCGCTGACGCACCCGACGAGCCCGCCGGGCAACGAGGGCGACGGGCTGTTGATGGCGATGGAGGTGGGCGCCGACCTGGCGAACATGAACGAGGCGTGGTGGTACCCGGCCGCCGCAGTGCCCGGCGAGCGCTACGACGGCCGGCCGCTCGCCCGGTTCATCGCCGTGGAGCGCACCGCACCGCACTCGATCATGGTGGACCGCTTCGGCCGCCGCTTCGTGAACGAGTCCGCCAACTACAACGACATGCAGAAGGCGTTCTTCGCCTACGACGCCAACGACGCCTCGCCCCGCCACCTGCCGTGCTGGGTGGTGTTCGACCAGCAGTACCGGTCGCGGTATCCCGTGATCACGGCGCGACCGGGCTCGCCCGACCCGGACTGGCTGCTCGTCCACGACACGCTCGACGGGCTGGCTGCCGCCGCCGGCATCGACGCGGTCGGGCTCCGCGAGTCGGTGCAGCGCTGGAACGCCTTGGTCGCCGAGGGCCGGGATCGGGACTTCGGCCGTGGCGACAGCTTCTACGACCGCTTCCACGGCGATCCGACGGCCGCCCATCCGAACCTCGGCGGCCTCGAACGCGGGCCCTACTACGCGCTGCCGGTCCACCTGGGCGCCGTCGGTACGAGCGGCGGTCCCCGCATCGACGCCCACGGTCGCGTGCTGCACGTCCGCGACCGCCCGGTCCCGGGCCTGTATGGCGCCGGCAACGCCGTCGCCAGCCCCGCCGGCCCGGCCTACTTCGGCGGTGGCACGACGATCGGCATGGCACTCGTGTGGGGTCACATCGCCGGCGAGGCGGCCGGAACCCAGGTGCAGGGAGGAGCGGTCGATGGCTGAGGAGCTCGCCGGCAAGGTCGCCGTCGTCACCGGTGGTGGCAGCGGCATCGGTCGCGCCAGCGTGGAGCGGTTCGTCGCGGAGGGCGCCCGCGTGGTCGTCGCCGACATCGACGCCGAGGCCGGCGAGGCCCTGGCCGCCGGGCTCGGCGGGGAGGCGGCGTTCAAGCGGACCGATGTCACCGACGCCGACCAGGTGCAGGCGCTCGTCGACTTCGCGGTCGAGCGGTTCGGTGGGCTGCACGTGATGTCGAACAACGCAGGGGTCGCCAGCTCGATGACCCGCTTCCTGCACGACGACCTGAGCGACTTCACGCGGGTGGTGGAGATCAACCTCCTCGGCGTACTGCTCGGCACGCAGCGCGCCGCTCGTCACATGAGGGCCCACGGGGGTGGGTCGATCATCAACACCGCCTCCACCGCCGGGATCAACGCCGGGGCCGGGCTCATCACCTACCGGGCCACGAAGGCGGCCGTGATCCACAGCACGCGCTCTATCGCCGTCGACGTCGCGCAGTACGGCATCCGGGTCAACTGCCTCGTGCCCGGGCAGATCAGGACCGCGATGACGACGTACGACCTGGACACCGTGATGAAGTTCACGCAGCCGCTCCCTCGCCACGGGCGGCCCGAGGACGTCGCCGACGCCGCCGTGTTCCTCGCCAGCGATCGCTCGGCCCACATCACCGGCGTGGTGCTGCCCGTCGACGGCGGCACCACCGCCGGGCCCCCGGCGTCCCAGCTGAGGCTGATGCTGGGCGGCTCGACGTCAGACCCGGGCTGAGCCGAGCAGGCGGCCTCTACGTGAACTCGAGCTCGAGGCGAGCGAGGCCGCGGAGGAAGTAGGTCGGGAGGTACTCGTAGCGGCGGGCACCTGACGGGCCGTGCGCTTCATCCGAGATCGTGATGCTGGACGTGCTGTCGAGGAGACGGTTGATGGTGACGCGACCCTCGGCCCGGGCCAGGTGGGCCCCGGCGCAGTGGTGGATGCCGTGTCCGAAGGCGACGTGGTACTTGGCGTTGGCCCGCTCCGGGTCGAACCTGTGGGGGTCCTCGAACAGGCGCGGGTCGCGGTTGGCCGCGCCGGGCAGCAGCATCATCGTGCTCCCCGCCGGGATGTCGACACCGGCCACCGTCGTCCGGACCTTGGCCATGCGAAACTGGGCGCGGAGCGGGCTCTCGAACCGCAGGGTCTCCTCGACGAAGTTCGGAATGATGTCGCGATCGCTCCGCAACCGCTCCTGCAGGTCCGATCGCTCCGCGATGATCCGCAACGCGAACGACAGCAACCGCACGGTGGTCTCCTGACCCCCGGCGAAGAGGTTCGCGGCGAGCAGCGCGACGTCGTGGACCTCCGGGGTCGACCCGTCCGGGAAGGTGGCCGTGGCCATCGCGGTCATGATGTCGTCGCGTGGCGTCCGGCGGCGATCCTCGATGTACGCCGTGAACTGCTCGTAGAGGAACTCGAGCGGCTTGTGCTGTAGGTCCTCGGGCAGCTTGGTCAGCCGGGCGGTGAACAGCCCGTGGTCGGACTCGGGGACGCCTTCGAGGTCGGCGATCACGAGCAGCGTGAACGGTGCGGCGAAGGCACTGATGAACTCGCAGCCTCCCGCGTCGATCAGCCCGTCCAGCTGACGATCGGCGAGCCGCGCCATGAACTCCTCGTTGGCCCGGAGTCGCCCCGGGGTCAGCAGCCGCATCATCAGTGCCCGGTGTGCGGTGTGCCGCGGGGGATCGAACGCCGGAAGCTGGTCGCTGAACGGCAGCTCGTCGCGGTAGCGCTCGATGAGGTCGGTCACGTCGTCGCCCTCGAACGGCTCCGGGAACCGCTTGAACGGCCCGCTCACCGCGTTGCACGACGAGAAGGCCGCCGAGTCGTTGTAGACGGCGAGCGCCTCGTCGTGGCCGGTCACCATGAAGACGCCGTAGTGCGGTTCCAGCCACACCGGCGACTGGGCCCGCACCGCATCGAAGTACGCATAGGGATCGTCCTGCACGGACCGGTCGCGGAAGAAGTTGGCGGATACCAGATCTGTCACGCGTGCTCCGTTTCAGCGCAACTGACGCCGTGGGCGTGGCGATTTAGTATGACATCAAACTAGTTCGCCCATCCACGGGACCGACTCGTCGGCGGATGGGCCGACGATGGGCGGCACCTACGACGGAGTCACGAACTCGGCGACCCGGCGGTGGAACCGCCACACGTCGCCGACGCAGTGGAGCGTGTCGTGGTACCGACCCACGAGCTCGATGGACCAGCCCGAGCTGCCGAGCAGGATGAACAGCACGTCGCTGACAGCATGGGCTTCGTCGTCGTCCCAGTCGGAGACGAGGGTGTTGAGGACGAGGTGGCGCTGGGGTTGGCCTGGCTTCCATCCGTCGAACGCGCGGCGCAGCGCGTCGTGGCCCTCGTAGGTGCCCAAGCCCGGGATGTCACAGACGCCGTCGGGGCAGAACGTGGCGACGACGTCGTCGGTGCGTCCGTCGTCGAGCGCTTGCGTGTACGCGGCGAGCGTGGCGCGGATGCCCTCCACGACGTCCGCGTACGTCACGTCGTCGCCGCCACTACGGCGCGAGATCGACGATCGGTCGATCGAACGGATAGACGTTGACCGCCCGCAGGGCCTGGGACAGCTGCTCGTGGGGAAGGCCGGCGAGGAAGCCGTCGATGGTCCGCTCGAAGTTCGAGATGTGGCCCTCCAGCCCACTGGACAGGCGCATGTACTCGAAGCCCCGCGCGTGCAGGCCTCGCTGCTGTCGAGGCAGGTTCGAGAAGTCCTGCGTGGGGATAGGCGGCCAGCGCGGATCGTCGCTCTCCCACGGCTCGGGGGGCGCGGGGCTCTCGGGCTCCTCCCCTCGGGGGTACCGAGTGAGGGACCAGATGTCCATCAACGTCTCCTCCGGCCCGAGCGGGCGGAATCGGTAGGACGAGGCGCTGCTGTACATCGGCAGCACGAAGTAGTGCGGGAAGCAGTGGAAGAACTCCTGGTCGATCCCCCGGTCAGCGAGCTCGTTCAGGTCGGGGATGTCGGCACCCCGGTCTCGGTGCCAGCTCGTGATGGCGTCGTTCAGCGCCCTGCTCCAGATTGCCGTCGCCCCCTTGGGGTCGCCGGGGAGCTCGATGTCGCGGAGGCCCTCGGCGATGCGCACGTCGTTGGCATGGACCATCCCGGCCATGCCCTCGCTCATCGATCGGAGGTACTCGAGGTCTGCCTCGACGAACGCCCGCGGGTCGAACGGCGCGCCCTCACGCAATCCATACCTGGTGGGGATGACGAGCTGCGGATGCGACTCCACCACGTGATAGGCCTCGACGAACGCTTCGACGGCGAGCTTCCAGTTCACGGGGAGCCGGCACGCGTACCACCACTCGGCGCGCAGCGATCCGACCTTCCAGGCGTCGAGGATGCTGGCGGCCGGCTCGATGCACCGTCGCAGCGGCGGCGCATCGCCGTCGAGGTTGACCCACGCGCATCCACCCCACATCTCGCACCGCACGGGCACGAGGTCGAGGTCTTCCGGCCGCAGGTTGTGCTCGGAGAAGGTCCGGGCCCGGGGGATGAACGTGTTCCTGCCGTCCGGGCCGTAGCACCACCCGTGGAACGGGCAGGTGAAGCCGCTCTCGCACGATCCGCGCCCCTCGACGATGCGGACGCCGCGGTGGCGGCAGGCGTTCTGGAAGGCGCGCACGCCCAGATCTTCGGTGCGCACCACGATCACCGACTGGTCGAGGATCTGGTATTCGACGACGTCGTTCGGCCGGGGGATCTCCTCCAGCCGGCAGGCCATCTGCCATACCCGCGGCCAGAGCAGCTCGGCTTCCAGCCCGAAGAACTGCGGATCGAAGTAGCGCTCCTTGCGGACGCGGTCGGGGACCTCCATCGCGTAGGGCACCGGCAGGGCAGGATCGGTCAGGTCGGCGCGCTTGGGTTCGACGATCGCCATGGAGCGCGTTCCCCTCCAGGACCGGTCAAGGGCGTCGATATGCTAACTGGTCGGTACAAGAGTCGAATCGGCCGTCGCCGCGTCTCGGCACGCCGATCTCGCCCCGACGCCCCACGCCCCGGCCGCATGACGACATCCTCCCAACCCGCAGGCGCCGGGCGTGCCGGCCCCCACCCTGCCGACGCCCCCGACGTGGACGTCCTCGTCGTCGGTGCGGGCGTCACGGGCATCTACCAGCTCTACCGGGCGCGGGAGGCCGGATTCTCGGTCGCGTTGCTCGAGGCAGGCGGCGGCGTGGGCGGGACCTGGTACTGGAACCGCTACCCCGGAGCCCGGTTCGACTCCGAGAGCTACACCTACGGCTACGTGTTCTCCCGGGCGCTGTTCGAGGAGTGGGAGTGGCAGGGGCT
>Ga0081538_10001963_pt1 | contig 20597 bp, 19 predicted proteins | sample TabmetS5T2R1_FD_71022 | JGI IMG/M metagenome (GOLD analysis project Ga0081538, IMG submission 71022) | Tabebuia heterophylla rhizosphere microbial communities from the University of Puerto Rico - S5T2R1 | ecosystem: Host-associated > Plants > Roots > Rhizosphere ...
CGCTGAAGTTCACCGGCGGCTCCATGCACAGCAGCGCCAGCAGCTGGAGCATGTGGTTCTGCACGAGGTCGCGCAGCGCGCCGGACGAGTCGTAGTAGCCGGCTCGGGAGCCGATCCCGATGTCCTCGGCCGCCGTGATGTGCACGTAGTCGATGAAGTTGCGGTTCCAGATCGGCTCGAACATGCCGTTCGCGAAGCGGAACGCCAGCATGTTCTGCACGGTCTCCTTGCCGAGGTAGTGGTCGATGCGAAAGACCTGGGACTCGTCCAGCACCGAGTGGCCGAACCGCATCAGGTCGAGCGCCTCGGCAAGGCGGGTGCCGAACGGCTTCTCGATCACCACCCGCACCTCGGCGCTGTCCCGCCGCTCGAGGTCGTGCTCGCCGAGCTTGCCGATGATGACGGGGAAGAACTCCGGCGCCGTCGACAGGTAGAAGACGCGGTTGAACGCGATGCCCGCCTCCTCGTCGAACTGCTTCAGCACCTCGCCGAGCGTGGTGTAGACCGAGTCGTCGTCGAAGGTCCCCGGCACGTAGCGGACCCGCTCGAGCAGCCGCTGGAGCACCTGGTCGTCCGGCTTGCGGCGCGAGTACTGGGCGATCGCCTCCTTGGCCATGGTGCGATAGTCGTCGTCGGACATCTCAGAGCGGGAGACCGAGATCAGGTTGAACTGCTCGGGCAGTGCTCCCTCATGGGCCAGGTTGTAGATCCCCGGCAGCAGCTTGCGATGGGCGAGGTCGCCCGTGCCGCCGAAGATCACGAGCGTCGTGTCGTGGACCGGAAGGCGCTCGAGGCCCTCGACGAGCGGGTTCTCCGGCTGCTGTACGGTCGCCATCGTCTACTCCGCGTGCGGCTGCGCCTGGGCCGTCGAGTCCGCCGCCTTGACCGCGTGCCCGCCGAATTGGTTGCGAAGGGCCGCGTTCACCTTGGCCGCGAAGGCGTTCTGACCCCGCGAGGAGAAGCGCTCGAACAGGGACGTCGTGATCACGGGAGTGGGTATGCGCTTGTCGATCGAGTCCTCGACCGTCCAGCGGCCCTCGCCGGAGTCCTCGACGTACGGCTCGAGCCGGGCCAGGTCGTTGCCCTCCTGCTCGAAGGCATTCGCCGCCAGCTCGCACAGCCACGAGCGGACCACCGACCCCTGCATCCAGAGGTGGGCGATCTGCGCGTTGTCCAGCTCGTACTCGCAGGCGTCGAAGAGCGAGAAGCCCTCCGCGTAGGCCTGCATGATCCCGTACTCGACGCCGTTGTGGACCATCTTCACGTAGTGGCCGGCCCCGGTCGGGCCGAAGTGGCCCCAGCCCGGTCCGTGCTCTTCGGTGCGCGGCGGGGCGAGCACGTCGAGGATCGGGCTGAGCCGCTCCACGGCCTCGTCGGGCCCCCCGACCATCATGCAATAGCCGACCTGAAGGCCCCACACGCCGCCGCTCGTCCCGACGTCGACGTAGTGGATCCCCTTCGGCCCCAGCGCCTCGGCACGGGCCTTGTCGTCGCTCCACCGCGAGTTGCCGCCGTCGATGATCGTGTCGCCCGACTCGAGCAGATCGGCGAGCGTGTCGACCGTCTGCTGGGTCGGGTCGCCGGCCGGCACCATGATCCAGACGGAGCGCGGCGCGTCGAGCTTCGACACGAGCTCCTCGAGCGAACCGGCGCCGGTCGCGCCGTGCCCCTCGGCTTCGCCCACCGCGTCCTCGCTGAAGTCGAACACGACGCACTCGTGATCGGAGTCGCGATGGATGCGGTGGACCATGTTCCCGCCCATCTTCCCTAGGCCGATGAACCCGAGCTGCATCAGATGAGCCTCCTAACCGCTTCCACTGGATCGCCTTCCAACTCGATTCGCACCACCGGCAGGCCGTGCTCGTGCAGCGTCTGGGCGTCGCCGAGCGCCTGGGCGAGCTTCAGGTGCTCGAAGGAGTAGCCCGCCTCCGGGATCTCCACGTCCTCCTCGCCGCGGTGGTAGAGCTGGAGGAAGACTCCGTTCGCCGGCCCGCCCTTGTGGTACTGGCCGGTGGAGTGCAGGTAGCGCGGGCCATAGCCGAAGGTCGTCGTGGCCTTTGTCCGGTCCCGGATCTTCACTCGCAGCTCGTCGATCGCCGCGTCGAACTCGTCCGACGGCTTGACGAAGCCCGTGATCGCCACGTACTGCGGCGGCGAGGCGCCGAGCACGGTCGAGAGGTCGCCGGGCGGGAGCTCCGGGAGCCCTTCCTTGAGGATGCGCCCGGTGTTGTCCTTGGCCTCCTGCACGTTCGGCTGGTCGAACGGGTTGATGCCGAGCGCCCAGCCCGAGACGGCGGTGGCGAACTCGGCGAAGAAGAAGATGCGGCCGAGGTCGGCGGCGCCGTGCACGGCGAGCGTCACGGTCGGGTGGCCCGCCCTCGCGAGCGCCTCCACCTTGGCGTCCGTGTCGGCGTCGGCGCTGCCGGGATCGCGCAGGTAGGCGAACAGGCGGTCGTCGCCGTAGGCGTCCGGGTCGCCCAGCGGCTCGCCCGCCACCGGGAGAATGCCCTTCCCCTCCTTGCCGGTCGACTCCGCGATCAGCTGCTCGACCCAGAGTCCGAAGCTCGAGATCGGGTCGGACACGACGAACGTGGCCTTGTCGCGCCCCTGCTGGGCCAGCTGGCCCATCACGATCCCGGTCCAGAGCCCGGAGTTCGAGGCGGTCTCGTCGAAGTGGGTGCAGTTCTGCTCGGCCACCTGTGCCCGGTGCAGCAGTGCCTCGAGGTTCACCCCGGCGAGCGCTGCCGGCACGAGCCCGAAGTACGACAGCACCGAGTAGCGCCCGCCGATGTCCGGGTCGTTCTCGAAGACGTGGCGGAAGCCGCGCTCGCGCGCGAGGTCGACGAGCGGGCTGCCGGGGTCGGTCACCGCCACGAAGCGCTTCCCGTCGCCGCCGCTGCGGTCGTAGAAGTAGCGCATGTGGGAGAGCGTCTCGACCGTGCCGCCGGACTTCGACGACACGATGAAGAGCGTCTTCTCGAGGTCCACCGAGCGCTCCACCTCGAGCACGGCGCCCGGGTCGGTCGAGTCGAGCACCTGGAGGCGCAGCCCGTCCGGGATCTCCTCATAGGAGCGGCGGATCACCTCGGGGCCCAGGCTCGAGCCGCCCATGCCCAAGAGGACGGTGTCGGTGAAGCCGTCGGCCCTGACCTGCTCGACGAACTCGTTCAGCTCGGGCGCGTGCTCGAGCATCTTCTCGCTGATCGTGAGCCAGCCGAGCCGGTTGCCGATCTCGGGCACGCCCGGGCCGCCCCAGAGCGACTCGTCCTTCTGCCACACGCGCAGCGCGACGGCGTCGGACTGGGCCTGCTTGACCTTCTCGATGAGCGGCGGCTCGAGGCCGTCCGGAATAGAGGACTGGATCGTCGGCGGGCGGCCCGTCACGATCCCCTCGCGGGTCAGCTCGACCCCGGCGACGAGCTTGTCGAACGGATCGATGAACTTCTCGATCCCCTCCCGCAGCAGCGTGTCGGTCACGTCCTTCATGTCGATGCCGGCGTCCGCCAGCGCCTCGAGCTCGGCGCTCGGGTCCTGGTCGGCGGTCGCCCCCTTGACCTCGAGCTGCTCGGCGCAGGCGAGCAGCGTCGGAGCGGGCATCGTGTTCACGGTGTGCGGGGCGATCAGCGAGTCGACGTACTTGGTCTCCGGATACTGCGGGTCCTTGACGCCAGTCGAGGCCCAGAGCGGCCGCTGCACCGGGCAGCCGGCCTCGCGCAGGCCGGCGAAGCGCTCGCCCTGGAAGATCTCCTTGAACCTCATGTAGGCGGCGCGCGCGTTCGCGATCGCGGCCGTGCCGCGCAGGTCCTCGCGTCCGAGGGAGGCGAGGCGCTTGTCGGTCTCGGTGTCCACCCGCGAGACGAAGAAGCTCGCCACGGAGTGCGGGAAGTCGCCGTCGCGCCGCTCGCAGCCGCGGATGTACGCCTCGGCGACGGTGGCGTAGGACTCGACCGAGAAGAGCAGCGTCACGTTGACGTTGATCCCTTCCGCGGTGGCCTGCTCGATCGCCGGCACGCCGGCCTCCGTCCCCGGGATCTTGATCATCAGGTTGGGGCGCCCGACCCGGCCCCAGAAGTCGCGCGCCTGGGCGAGCGTGCCGTCGGTGTCGTGGGCGAGCGACGGCTCGACCTCGAGCGAGACGAACCCGTCCGCACCGCCGGCGTCGTCCCATACGGGGCGCAGCACGTCGCACGCCAGCTGTACGTCCTTGATCGCGATCCCCTCGTAGATCTGCCGCGCGTCGAGCCCCTTGCCGGCCAGCTCCTCGACCTGCTCGTCGTAGTCGCTCGAGCCGAGGATCGCCTTCTCGAAGATGGCGGGGTTCGAGGTCACGCCGCGCAGGGAGTCCTCGCGGACCAGCCGCTCGAGCTCGCCGCTCGTGATCAGGCTGCGGCGGATCTGGTCCAGCCAGACGCTCGTGCCCGCGGCGGTCAGTGCCGCGAGCCGCTCGTTCACATGGGTCTCGACGCTCATGCTCGTGCTCCCAGTCGTTCGAGGACCGCCCGCCCGCGAGCGGCCACGTTGTCCGGCGTGAAGCCGAAGTGCTCGTAGAGGTCCTTCTGCGTGCCGGATGCGCCGAAGCTCGTCATGCCGACCTGGTCCCCGTCGTCGGTGGTCCAGGCCGACCAGCCGAAGGTCGCCGCCGCCTCGACCGACACCCGGGCGCGGATGTGGGGCGGCAGCACGCTGTCGCGGTACTCCTCGTCCTGCTCGGCGAAGCGCTCGAGGCAGGGAGCCGACACCACGCGCGTGGCGATCCCGTCGGCCTCGAGCAGGTCGGCGGCAGCGGTGCACACGTGGACCTCGGACCCGGTCCCGATCAGGATCAGGTCGGGGTCGCCCTCCCTGTACGAGTAGCGCAGCACGTAGGCGCCGCGGTGGATGGCGTCGTCCGGCACCGCGCTCGGGTTCCAGACCGGGAGGCCCTGCCGGCTGAGCGCGAACGCCACGGGCGTGCTCGTCTGCTCGATCGCGAAGCGCCACGCCAGCGCCGTCTCGTTACCGCCCGCGGGCCGCACCATGTACAGGTTGGGCATGGCGCGCAGGTGCGCCAGCTGCTCGATCGGCTGATGGGTCGGGCCGTCCTCGCCGAGGCCGATCGAGTCGTGCGTGAACACGAAGATCGAGGGCAGGTGCATCAGGCCCGCGAGCCGGATGGCGCCCTTCATGTAGTCGGAGAACGTGAAGAAGGTCGAGCCGAAGGCCTTGAAGCCGTGCAGGCAGAGGCCGTTGACGATCGCGCCCATGCCGTGCTCGCGCACGCCGTAGTGGACGTTGCGCCCGGAGTAGTCGCCCTTCGCCACCGAGCCGCCGTCGTCGATGAACGTGAGCGTGGAGGGCTCCAGGTCGGCGGAGCCGCTCACGAGGTGCGGCACGCGGGACGCCGCCCACTGGATCACCTTCTGGGACGCCTTGCGCGTGGCCACCCGTCCGTCCACGGGCCGGAACTCGGGCCGGTCTGCGTCCCAGCCGCCGGGCAGGCGGCCCTCGATCACGAGCGCGAGCTCCTCCCAAAGGTCGGGGTGCGCGGAGCGGTAGGCCTCGGCGCGCTCGTTCCACTCCGCTTCGGCCCGCGCGCCGCGCTCGCCCGCCGTCTCCTTGAAGTGCGCCAGCACCTCGTCCGGGACGAGGAACTGGGCGTCCGGGTCCCAGCCGTAGGCCTCCTTGGTGAGGCGGACCTCATCCTCGCCCAGCGGCGAGCCGTGTGCCTTCTCCGTGTCCTGCTTGTTGGGCGAGCCCTGGCCGATGTGGGTGCGCAGGATGATCAGGGAGGGCCGGTCGGAGACCTCGGCGGCGCCGGCGATCGCCAGCTCCATCCGGGAGAGTGCGATGTCCTCGCCCAGGTCCTGCACATGCCAGCCGTAGGCCTCGAAGCGCTTCCCGACGTCCTCGCTGAACGCCATCGACGTCTCGCCGGCGAGCTGGATGTGGTTGTTGTCGTAGAACGCGACGAGCTTCCCGAGGCCGAGGTGGCCGGCGAGCGAGCACGCCTCCGAGGCCACGCCCTCCTGGACGTCGCCGTCGCTGGCGATCGTGAAGGTGCGATGGTCGATCAGCTCGTGCCCGTCGCGGTTGAAGCGCGCCGCCAGCATCCGCTCCGCGAGCGCCAGCCCGACCGCCATCGCGATGCCCTGCCCCAGCGGCCCGGTGGTGGCCTCGATCCCGGCCGCGTGGCCGCGCTCGGGGTGGCCGGCGAGCGGGCTGCCGAGCTGGCGGAACCGTTCGAGGTCGTCGAGCTCGAGCCCGTAGCCCGACAGGTAGAGGCTCGAGTAGAGCAGCATCGACGCATGGCCCGCCGAGAGCACGAAGCGGTCGCGGTCGAACCAGTCGGCGTTCGCCGGGTTGTGCTTCATCACGCGCGTGTAGAGCAGGTAGGCGACCGGCGCGAGCGCCATGGGCGCGCCCGGATGGCCGGACTTCGCCTTCTCCACCGCGTCCATCGAGAGGGTCCGGATCGTGTTGATCGCTAGCTCGTCCAGCTGCTCCGTGCCGGTCGTCATTCGGCCCTTTCGGTTGCGGTGGCGGTCGGCCTCGCAGTATCCCCGCCGACCTCGAGCGCCGCCAGCACGCCGGCCCCGATCACGCCCGCGTCGGCGCCGCCCTCGGCCAGCGCGATCGTCGCGCGCCGCCACAGGGCGGGCAGCGCGCGCGTGCTGGCCTCCTGCACGGCACGTTCGAGGAACAGGTCGCTGGCGCGCGACAGCCCGCCACCGATCGCGACCCGGTCCGGCTCGAAGACGTTGACGTAGCCGGCGAGGGCGACGCCGAGCATTCGGGCGAAATGCTCGAAGACGAGCAGGGCGTCCGGATCGCCCTCCTCGGCGGCGGCCACGACCTCGCGGCCGGACACCTTCCCGTCATCCCCGAGGCGCCGCGCCAGGCCGCTGCCCGCCTTGTCGCGGGCCAGCTCGGTGGCATCGCGCTCGAGCGCCTGGCCGGAGCAGTACGCCTCGATGCAGCCCCTGTTGGGGCACTTGCCCGGGCACGGCGGACCGTCGGGGTTCAGCGTGAAGTGGCCCAGCTCGGCGCCGAGCCCGTGCGCGCCGCGGAACGTCATCCCACCGATCACGACGCCGCCGCCGACGCCCGTGCCAAGCGTGAGCATCACGAGGTTGTCCTCGCCGAGGGTGTGCGCCTCGGCCAGGGCGGCGCAGTTGGCGTCGTTGTCGACGAAGACCGGGGCACCGAAGCGGCGGCCGAGCTCCTCGCGAAGGGGGACGCCCGTGAGCGGAATGTTCACGCTCGACTCGACGGTCCCGGTCGCGTAGTGGATCTGCGAGGGGACCCCCACGCCGATCGCCTCCGCGGGTCCGACGCGCTCGACGAGCTTCAGCACGGCCCGCTCGATCCCGTCGAGCAGCGCGTCCGTGCTGTCGAGCGGAGTGGGCTCCTCGAGCGCGTCCACGACGGACACGCCCTCGATCGCCGCTACCGCGACCTTGGTGCCGCCGACGTCCACGCCGAGTACCACGGGGAACAACCTACCGACGGAACCCCCCTCCCGGCCAGGGCGCGGGCTATCGCATATCTCCTTTCGTCAGTCTGACCACATGCAGCTCCGGCCGGCGACCCAGGCGGACGTGCCGAGACTGAGCGCGCTCGTGCACGCGGCCTATGGCCACTACGTGGACCGGATCGGCGGGCCACCGCGGCCGATGATCGATGACTACGCCGAGGTCGTCGGGTCGAAGCAGGTGACCGTCGCGGAGCTCGGCGGCGAAATCGCCGGCCTGATCGTCCTCGAGGTCACCGAGGAGGGCCTCCTGATCGACAACGTCGCGGTCGATCCCGCCCGGCAGGGGAGCGGCGTTGGCAGGGCGCTCCTGGAGGAGGCCGAGGTCGCCGCGCGGCGGGCGGGATTCGACTCGGTCCACCTCTACACCCACGAGAAGATGACCGAGAACCTGGCCCTCTACGCCCGGATCGGCTACGTCGAGTACGACCGGCGTGCCCACGGAGACGACACGCTCGTGTACTTGCGGAAGGACCTAGGCTGATCGCATGCGGCCGCTGCCCCGGACCCCCTGATGTCGGCCGTCCACGAACAGGCGGTTCTCGACGCGCCCGTGTCGAGGGTCTGGGAGCTGGTCAGCGATCCGCGCCTCTACCCGGAGTGGTGGCCCCGCGTCTTCGAGATACAGGGGGAGCGCTATGAGGAGGGGTCCGAGTTCGTGCTGGTGTCCCGCCAGCCGCTGATGGGGCGCGACGAGGCTCATCTCTTGATCGACCGGATGGACGACCTCCGGGAGCTCCGCATGCACTGCACGATCACCGGGATGTTCGTCCACTGGCAGCTCACCGACGCGCAGGGCGGCACTTTCCTGAACGCCGTGTTCGGGATGGACCCGATTCGCCGGCGCGATCAGGTGATCGACTTCGCGTTCGGGAAGCGCTTCTTCCGCCGCTGGCTCGGCGAGGCGGTCGACGGGCTGAAGCGCGTGGCTACACAACCAGCTCCATCAGGAACTCGTCCTCCCAATCCGAGTTGACGTCCCTGCGGGTCGACTTGCGGAGCACGCCGACCTTCCGGAAGCCGATCTTCTCGTAGACGCGGATCGCCCGCGCGTTGTCCACCGACGTTCCGAGGGTGATGCGGTGGTGGCCGCGCTCCTCGATCAGGAGGCGGACCACCGCCCGCATGGCCTCGGTGCCGACTCCCCGGTCCTGCGCGCCGGGGCCCAGGAAGATGTCCACGTCGGCGTGGCGCGAGGTCGGGTCGGGGTCCTCCCAGAACTGGATGTAGCCGACGAGCTCGCCGCCGGCGACGACGGCGAGCTTGTGCAGGTCGGCTTCTTCGTCGAGCGGCCAGTCGTCGGCCGGTGGGTCCCACCAGCGCGCCACCTCGGGCGTCTGCCGGAGCTCGCGGAGTCGCTCCGCGTGCTCGGGGCGGACGGGCTCGAGGAAGAGCCGCTCGGTCACGCGGCGGCCGCCTCCGCGTAGAGCTTCATCAGCACGGGCCAGCCCTCCTCGCCTCCGACGCTCTCGCGCATCCCGGCGCCGGGCTCGCCGTACGACTCGAAGCCGCGGTGCTCGAGGGTCACGCGGGTGGCGCCGTCGGCCTCCGGCTCGAAGGTCACCTCCACCTGGGTGGCCTGGTCGAGATCCGGCTCGAACTTCCACTCCGGCGTGAGCTGCCAGGCCATCACGAATCGCGCGGGCGGCTCCCACACGAGGATCGTGCCGACGGTGCATTCGCTGCCGTCCTCGCCCCGCTCGTACCAGCGCCCGCCCTGGCGCGTCTCGAAGACCTCCGTGAAGGGGCCGTCGCTGAGGCTGTGCGAATCCTTGGGCCACCAGGTCCCGATCTCCTCCGTGAAGAGGCGGAACGCCCGCTCCGCCGGGATCGGCACGCTCACGGTCTGCCGCACCACGTTCGCCGTCGCCTGCTCTGTCATGTCTCTCCCTTCCGCTCCGCAGCCTGCCTGAAGGCCGTCAGAGCATCGCGCCAGAACGAATCGAGGTACGTGCGCATGGCGTCCACGCCATGCGGGTTCACCCGGTATACGCGCCGGCTGCCATCGGCCTCGTCTATCACGAGGCCGGCCTCCTTCAGCACCTTGAGGTGCTGGGAGACGGCCGGCCGGCTCACCGGGAACTCGCCGGCGAGCTCGCCGACGGCCCGCGGGCCGCGGGCGAGCCGCTCGAAGATGGCCCGTCGCGTGGGGTCGCCGAGGGCGGTGAAGCCGTTCGTCCGATCATTCTGGTAAGTGTTCACTTACGGTAAGTGTAGACTTACAGGCTGCGGATGTCAAGCGCGAGCGCGCCTTGCGCCGGTCCGGGACAATCTCTCCATGAGCCCGACCCGGCGCCGTCTCGTGGGCGGCCTCGATCTCGGCGGCACCAAGATCCAGGCGGTGGTGCTCGATGGACGGCGCAACGTGGTGGCCGGGGCGCGGCACCCCACGCCGCGCGAGGGCGGCCCGCAGGACGTGATCGACGCGCTGGCAGCCACCCTCGCCGACGCCTGCGAGCAGGCGGGCATCGACGTGCGCGATCTGGCCGGCGTGGGCATCGGCTCCCCCGGCGCCATCGACGCACGCCGGGGGGTCGTGACCGGCGCCCGCAACCTCCCCGGCGAGGGCGCGCCGATCAAGATGGTCGCCGGGCTCCGCGCGCTCACGGGCACAGACGCCTACATCGAGAACGACGTGACGGTGGGCGTGAGGGCCGAGTACGAGCTCGGTGCCGCGAGGCGGTCGAAGTCGCTGCTCGGGGTCTGGTGGGGCACCGGCGTGGGCGGTGGGATCGTGCTGAACGGCAAGACATGGGAGGGCCGGGGTGCCGCCGCGGAGCTCGGGCACGTCGTCGTGAAGATCGGCGGGGCGCGCTGCACGTGCGGCCGCAACGGCTGCCTCGAGGCGTACGCCGGCCGCGGGGCGATGGAGATCCGCGCCCGTGAGCTCCACGAGCGAGGACGCAAGACGGACCTGTTCAAGATCATGGAGAAGCGCGGCCGCACGCGGCTCCAGTCGGGCATCTGGGCGCGGGCGCTGGATCACGGCGACGAGCTGGCCACCGAGCTGATCGACCGCGCTGTGAAGGCGCTCGGCGCCGGGGTGGGCTCGGCCGTGAACCTGCTCGACGTCGAGACCGTGGTGATCGGCGGCGGGCTCGGCACGCGGCTGGGCGAGCCGTACGTGGAGCGCATCCGCGAGGCGATGCAACCCCACCTGTTCGTCGACGAGCGCCCGCCCGACGTCCGGGCTGCCGCGCTTGGCGATCCGGGCGGCGCGATCGGAGCGGCCCTCCTGGTGCCGAAGGCAGGCGCCTAGGCCGGCAGCGCGGCCTCGCCCATCGCCGGCTCGAGCGCCTCCCGCAGGCGCGTCCGGCCGCGGTGCAGGAGCACGCGCTCGTTGCCGGCGGAGAGGTCGAGCAGCCCGCAGACCTCCTCCGCCTCGAGCCCCTCCACGTCGCGCAGCGTGACCACCAGCCGCTGGCGTTCGGGCAGCTCGTTCAAAGCCTGCCGCAACTCCGCGCGGAGCTCGAGCGACGTGGCACGGCGTTCGGGATCGGTCCAGGGCCGCGGCGGCGTGGACCAGTGGCCGTCGGCGGCGAAGCGGTCCTCGATGGCCGGCGGCGCGTCGTCCTCGTCCGGCGCGGCGAACGCCGACAGCGGCGTGGTGCGCCGCTCCCGCTCCCCGCGCGTGCGCGCCTTGTTCACGACGATGCTGAAGAGCCAGGTCTTGAACGACGAGCGGCCCTCGAACCGCTCGATGCCCGTGACCACGGCGCACCAGGCGTCCTGAGCCACCTCCTCGGCGACCGCCTCGCTGCGCACGTAGTTGCGCGCCAGGCGCACCAGGCTGCGGTGGTAGCGGCCGACGACTTCGTTGAACGCACGCTCGTCGCCGGCGGCGAGTGCTTGGACCAGGGCTCGCTCGGGGGGAGACATGCGGCCCTAGTGGCAAGGACCGGGGTGAGACGTAACAGCCGCAGGGCGATGTTCACCCGGGTGAAAGATTTGGCGGGCGCTGTAACGTCGCCTACGACGTCCGCGACTGGCCCACCATGAGCGAGACATCGACCATCACGCCTGGGACCGCCCTCGACCCCGCCGAGCGTCCGGCCTTCGTCCCCATCGGCGACTACGGCCTGCTGGCCGACTGCAACTCGGCGGCCCTCGTCGACCGCCGCGGCTCGATCGACTGGCTCTGCCTGCCGCGCTACGACAGCCCCGCCGTGCTCTCCCGCATCCTCGACCCGGACGCCGGGCACTGGTCGATCAGCCCGGCGGGCTCGTTCAGCACCGAGCGCCGCTACCTGCCCGGAACGCTCGCGATCGAGACCGTCTTCACCACGGACACGGGCAGCGTGCGACTCGTCGATGCGATGGCTTTCGCGCCCGGCCAGCGCGGGCACGACCTCGGCTACGACTCCCCTCACGAGGTGCTGCGCTCGGTGGAGGGCATCTCGGGCAGCGTCGAGCTCGTCATGGAGCTGGCGGTGCGGCCGGAGTTCGGCCTCTACCGGCCTCTGATCCGCCTGCTCGACGACGGAGCGCGGAGCTTCGGCGGCACCACCCCGGTTCGCCTGCGCGCGGGCGTCCCGGTCGACGTCGATGGCGAGTCGACCATCCGCGCGGCGTTCACCGTGGCCGCCGGCGAGGAGGTCGGGTTCTCACTGCGCCTGCTGCCCGTCGAGGAGCAGCCCCCGCCCGAGCCGACGGCGCCGGGCGAGGTGGCCGCCCGAGTGGCCGACACGGTGGAGGCATGGCGGTCGTGGGAGGCCGAGCACGACATCTACGAGGGCCCGCACAAGGAGATCGTGCGTCACTCGTCGCGCGTGCTGAAGGGGCTCACCTACCGGCCGACGGGCGCGATCGTCGCCGCGCCGACCACGTCGCTCCCCGAGACCGCCGGCGGCGAGCGCAACTGGGACTACCGCTTCTCGTGGATCCGCGACTCGAGCCTCACGATCGAGGCGCTGTACATCGGCGCCTGCCCCGACGAGGCCGAGGAGTTCGTCTCGTTCATGACCAGCTCGGCCGGCGGCCGGGCGGGCGAGGGCTCGCTCCAGATCATGTACGGGATCGGCGGCGAGCACGACCTGTCGGAGCGCGAGCTTTCCCACCTGCGCGGGTGGCGCGACTCGCAGCCGGTGCGGGTCGGGAACGACGCGTGGGGGCAGGTCCAGCTCGACGTCTACGGCGAGCTGCTCAACTCGCTGTGGCTCTACCGCGAGCGGCTCGGCGAGCTCCACATGGAGATCCGGGCCTTCGTGGCCGATCTCGCGGACACCGCCGCGCGGCGCTGGCGTGAGACCGACCAGGGCATGTGGGAGATGCGCGGCGAGCCGCGCCACCACCTGTCGTCGAAGGTGCTGTGCTGGACCGCGCTCGACCGCGCCGTCAGGCTTGCCCCGCGGCTCGGCGAGCACGCCAAGGTCGACGAGTGGAGCGCCGTCCGCGACGAGATCCGCGCCGCCGTGCTCGAGCGCGGCTGGTCGGAGGAGCGCCAGGCGTTCGCGCAGTCGTTCGACTCGGACGAGCTCGACGCCGCCCAGCTCCTGATGCCGATCCTCGGCTTCCTGCCCGCCGACGATCCGCGCATGCGCTCGACGATCGAGGCGATCGCCGCGGACCTGACCGAGGACGGCCTCGTGCTGCGCTACCGCAACGACGAGGGACTGAACGCCGACGGGCTCACGGGCGAGGAGGGCACCTTCGTGATCTGCTCGTTCTGGCTCGTCACCTGCCTCGCCAAGGCCGGCGAGGTGGAAAGGGCCGAGGAGCTGTTCCAGCAGCTCGCCGGCTACGCCAACGATCTCGGCCTGCTTGCCGAGGAGATCGACACCGCCGGCGGCGAGCTCCTCGGCAACTTCCCGCAGGCCTTCAGCCACATCGGCCTGATCGTGGCGGCGCACGCCATCGATCGGGCCCGTCAGGAGGGCGCGTGAGCGATTTCGACGTAATCGTCATCGGGGCGGGTCCCGCCGGCCAGCACTGCGCCGGGCATCTCGCCGACGGCGGGCTGCGCGTCGCGCTCGCCGAGCGAGAGCTGGTCGGCGGCGAGTGCGACTACTACGCCTGCATCCCGTCGAAGACCCTGCTGCGCCCGGGCGAGGCGCTGCAGGCGGCACGCGAGGCCCCGGGAGCGCGTGAGGCCGTGACCGGCCCGCTCGACCCGGCGGCCGCGTTCGAGTGGCGCAACTTCATGGTCGCCAACTACGAAGACGGGGGGAAGGTCGCATACCTCGACAGCAAGGGGATCGAGCTCCTGCGCGGCGATGCCCGTATCGCCGGCCCGGGCCGGGTCGCCGTGGGCGGGGCCGAGCATTCGACCTCGCACATCGTCCTGGCGACCGGATCGGATCCGGTGATCCCGCCGATCCCCGGCCTGGCCGAGGCCGACGGCGTCTGGACGAACCGCGAGGTGACGGGCCTCACCGAGGTCCCGCAACGCCTGCTGGTACTCGGCGGCGGGCCGGTCGGCGTGGAGATGGCCCAGGCCGTGCACCGGATGGGCGCCGAGGTCGCGCTCGTGGAAGGGCAGGACCACGTGCTGCCGCGCGAGCCGAAGCCGCTCGGCGACGCGCTCGGCGAGGCGCTCGCCTCGCAGGGCATCGAGCTCTGCTTCGGCCAGCATGCCTCCGCGGTCAAGGTCGAGGACGGCGAGTTCGTGCTCGAGTTCCCGGAGCGCCCCGAGCTGCGCGGCGACCGCCTGCTGGTCGCGACCGGCCGCCGGGCGCGCGTGCACGACCTCGGGCTCGAGACGCTCGGCATCGAGCCGGGCCGCGGCGGCGTCGAGGTCGACGCGCGCATGTGCGCCGGCGACGGCGTGTGGGCGATCGGCGACACCACCGGCATCTGGCCGCTCACCTACGTGGGCAAGTACCAGGGCCGGGTGGCGGCCGCGAACATCCTCGGTCGTGAGCGCGAGGCGAACTACGACGCCGTGCCGCGCGTGGTCTTCACCGATCCGCAGGCCGCCTCCGTCGGGGCCGGGGACGGGCCGCACACGGTCACCGTGCAGCTGTCCGGCGTGCCGCGCACGTCCACATACACGCGCGCGTACGCGGAGCGGCCGGGCTTCATGACGCTGGTCTCGGACGGCGAGCGCCTGACCGGCGCCTACGCGCTCGGGCCGGAGGCCGGCGAGTGGCTCCAGCAGGCGACGGTCGCGATCCGCGCCGAGCTGCCGCTCGAGCTGCTCGACGACGTGATCCAGCCCTTCCCCACCTTTTCCGAGGCGTTCCTCTACGCGCTGACCGAGCTGCGGGCCAAGGTTCCGGCGCCGGCGTAGCGTGAACCTCGGCCCCTCGATCGGCTGGGGCCTCGTCGTGGGGGCAAGCCTGCTGGCCGGCGCCCTCGTCGCCGCGCGGGTGCGTCTGCCCGAGCGGGTGGCCGCGACCCTCACCGCCTTCGGCGGCGGCGTGCTGATGGCCGCGGTGGCGCTCGAGCTCGTGCCCGAGGCGGACGCCGAGGCCGGCATCGCGCTCACCACGATCGGGCTGGTCGCCGGCACGCTCGTGTACGTCGGCGCCGACGCCTGGCTCGCGAGCCGGGAGTCGCACCGGGGGATGCGGCGCGCCATGCAGGCCTCCGCCGCCGGCCACCGCGACGCCGCGGAGGAGATGCTGCGTGCCGAGAGCGCGCGCGGCCTCTCGATCGCCGCCGGGCTGACCATCGACGGCATCCCGGAGTCGATCGCCCTCGGCCTCACGATCGCCGAGGGCGAGCTCGGCCTGGCGCTGCTGGCCGGGATCGTGATCGGCAACGTCGTGGAGTCCTACGGCGCGGCCCAGCCCATCATCGCCGGCGGCCGCCCGCCGGGTTTCGCGATCCGGGTGCTGGGCGGGATCGGCGTCGTGCTGGCGCTGGCGACCGCGCTCGGCGGCACGGTGCTGGCCGACGCCAGCGCCGGGTTCGTGGGCACCGCCCAGGCCGTGGCGGCGGGCGCCGTGCTGGCGGTCGTGACGATCGCGGTGATCCCCCATGCCTTCGACGAGGTCAGCAGGCGAGTGGCGACGGCGAGCGTGGCCGGCTTCGTGCTCGGCTACCTGCTGAGCTGACGCGTACTCGACTCAGAGCTCGTCCGGACCTACCGATTCAATTCAAGGACCGTCAAAACGGGATCACCCGATGCGAGAGAGTCTCAACGCCGAGCTCGCCAAAGCCACCGCTGAGCTGAAAGCCCATATGGCGACGTGGGAGTACGCCTTCGCAATGGCGGGCGGCTGCCACGGGGGGCGCGACCACCCCGTGCATTGGGAGACCCACGCCCGCACGGAGCGGCTCAAGGCTCGCTGCAGCGAGCTTCGCGCCCGCCTCGCCGAGCACGAGCTCTAAGCAGCGCTACGATCTTCCTTCCACCCGCGCAGGACGCGAGAGGGAGGAGGCGCGTGGCGACCGAGTCGGCGCAACGCACGCGCGGACGAGTCAGCAAGTTCCTGATTCCGGAGGTCATCTTCGGAGTCGGCACGCTCGCCGAGGTGGGCGGCGCCGTCCGCCGGGTAGGAGGTGTGCGGCCGATGCTCGTGAGCGATGCGGGAGTGCTGGCCGCAGGCTGGGTCGACCGGGCGCTTCCGCACCTGGCCGACGTGCGCGTCGAGTGGCGCCTGTGGCACGAGCTCACTCCAAATCCCAAGGATGTGGAGATCGAGTCGGCCTTCGAGGCATACCTGGACAGCGGCTGCGACGCGCTCCTCGCTGTTGGTGGGGGGAGCTGCATCGACGCAGCCAAGGCCGTGGCCGTCCTGAGCGGAAACGGCGGTCGGATCCTGGACTACGAGGGCATCGACCGCGCGACGAGCCCGATCCCGCCGATGGTCATGGTGCCGACGACGGGCGGCTCAGGCGCGGACGTGTCGCAGTTCTGCGTGGTCACCGACACCTCCCGCGGCCTCAAGGCGACGATCGGCGGGCGCGCCCTCGTGCCCGACATCTCGCTGACCGACCCCGAGCTCCTCACCACGATGCCCCCGGAGCTGACCGCCAACACCGGGCTGGACGCGCTCAGCCACGCGATCGAATCGTGCGTCTCGGAGGCATGCGACTTCCTGAGCAAAGGACACGCGCTCGCCGCGGTGCGGGCGATCGTGGAGCATCTCCCCGTGGCCGTGGAGAACCCCTCGGACCTTCACGCCAGAGAGGAGATGGCGAAGGCGAGTCTGCAGGCCGGACTGGCGTTCACGAACGCCCTGCTCGGCGCCACCCACGCCATCTCCCATCAAATCGGCGGGGCGCTCGACCTGCCGCATGGGCTGCTCAACGCGATCCTCATGCCTCACGTGATGCGCTTCAACGGCGAGACGCACCCCGAGCGTTACGTCGACGTCGCGGCGGCGCTCGGCGTCGCCGTCGACGGCCTGAGCGCTCGCGCCGCGGCGGACGCCGCGGTCGAGCGGGTGGAGGCGCTGGCCCGCGCACTCGACATCCCGCGCGGCCTGCGCGAGGTCGGCGTGGACCCCGTCGACTTCGACCGGTTTGCGCGCACGGCGCTTCGCGACGCCTACATCGCGACCAACCCCAGACCTGTCACCGAGGACGATGTCCGCCGGATCTGCCTCGCCGCCTACTGAGGAGCTCGAGCGCCTGATCGGGGTCAGGTCGTCGAAGCCGACGTTCTACGCGGCTTGGCGCGAGAAGTCGGCGCGCCTCGACCGCACGATCGACACGCTCGAGCGCATCTCGGCCGCCCTGTGCGTGACCCCCGAGGGACCCGGGGCGCTCTGCCTGGCCGTCGTCGAGGCGGCCGGACACCACTTCTCGGCCCGGTGGGCTGCGATGACTTTCGCCGATGGGCCCCTCACCCACGAACTGCCGCAGGTCATCGTGCGGGGCGACGAGCCGCCGGATCTCGGAGCGCTCGCGGCACGGGCGTTGGCAGCCCGAGGACCCGTCGTGGGAAGGGCCGAGGTGGCCGTGCCGATGCTGCTGCGTGACGAGCTTGCCGGTGCCCTTGCAGTGGGGCTCCCGGCGGAAGGGCAGGTCGAGGAGAGCGACTTGTCGATCCTGCTGACGCTCGCAAACCATGCCGGCTTGGCGCTTCACAACGCCCGGATGTTCCAGGAGCGCGAGCGGCACGGCGTCGAGTTGGAGCGGCGCAGCCGCCAACTCGAACGCGCGCGCCAGCGGCTCGAGGAGGTGCGGCGGCGCCAACTGCTCGGGCAGGAGCGGAACCGCATCGCTCGCGAGCTCCACGACAGCGTTGCTCAGCACCTGCTCAGCATCGGCATGATGCTCGAGTGGTGTCGCAAGCAGGAGCCGCCCTCCTCGCCGATCCTCGAGCGGCTGCTGACCTCCAAAGAGCTGGCTCGTTCGGCCCTCGAGGAGATCCGCGCGGTGATCTACGAGCTCTCGTCAGCGGAGCATCAGGAGAACCTGCCCGCCGCCCTCGATGAGCTGGTCGAGGAACTGACCCACACCACGGACCTCGAGATCGCCCTCCGTTCACGCGGGCGCCCGCGGGCGCTGGCCCGTGACGCCGAGCACGCACTCGTGCAGATCGCCCGGGAGGCGCTGTTCAACGTCGCCCGGCACGCCGAAGCATCGCGCGCGTGGCTGACCGTTCGGTACGGCGACCGCTATGTCGCGCTGACCGTGGCCGACAACGGCCGCGGCGACCCGGAGCGGCTCGAGCGCAGGCTTCAGCGCGCGGCCCGGGGCGGATCCAACTACCACCGTGGGCTTGCAAACATCGCCGAGCGCGGGCGGGGGCTGGGGGCGTCAGTCCACTTTGCGCCCCGGCGCGGTGGAGGGATCAGGCTGGAGGTGACCGCACCGCTCGAGGTCGCGCCGTGAGCACGCGCGTCGTCATCGTGGACGACCACGCGATCGTCCGACGCGGCCTGCGATCGATCCTCGAGCTCGAGCAGGACATCGCCGTCGTCGGGGAAGCGGGCGCACCCGACGAGGCGCTGCGCACGGTGGAGCGCACCCGACCGGAGGTCGTGCTTCTCGACCTCAAGCTGAGCCCCGCCGTGGACGCGGAGGGGCTCGCGGTCTGCAGCCAGATCCTCGAGCGCCGACCCGAGACCGGCGTCGTCGTGCTCTCCACGTTCCTCGACGAGCGGCTGGTGGCCGAGGCGCTTCGGCGGGGCGCACAGGCATATGTGCTGAAGGACGTCGACCTCGGCGAGCTCGTCAGGATCATCCGCGCGGTGGCGCGCGGGGAGTCCGGCTTCGACACCCGCAGCGCCGCCGTCGTTCGCGCGCTCGCGGCGGGACGGGCCGACGCCGAGAGCCCAGCGCTTACCGAGCGCGAACGCGAGGTCGTCAGGCTGATCGCCGAGGGCCTCACCAACCGCGAGATCGGCCAGGCCATCTTCGTGAGCGAGAGCACCGTGAAGTTCCACGTACGCAACGTCATGCGCAAGCTGGACGTGCACCACCGCGCGGAGGTGGCGTACGCGGCGAGCAGGCTCGGCCTGCTCGCACGGGCCTAGCCCCGACCCGCTGCCCGTCCGGTCAGGGGAAGAGTGACCGCCTGGGCAGGGCGAAATGGCCGGGCAGGGAGTGGTAGCGCGCACCCCCAGGGCTATGTTCGGACAGCTCGGGGGCGGGAGGCGGCGTGCGACTCGGAGGAGGGAGCGACGATGGAGGAGACGCTGGGCCGGCGGCTCACCGCCGAGGTGGTGGGGACTGCAATCCTCGTGTTGTTCGGCGCCGGCTCTGTGGTGGCGGCGCTCAGGATGGGCGGCGGGGAGCTCGAGTATCCCGGCCTGGGGATGGTCGCGATTGCGTTCGCCCTCGCGGTGGCGATCGCGATCTACGCGTTCGGCACGACATCCGGCGCGCACATCAACCCGGCGGTGACGGTCTCGCTCGCGGCGACAGGCCGCTTTCCGTGGGGAGAGGTCCCCGCCTACGTGGGCGCTCAGCTGCTCGGAGCCTCAGTCGGGGCGGCGCTGATCGTGGCCGCATTCGGCGGTGAGGCGGTCGACTTTGGCACGGGTGGCACCAGCCTGGCCGACGACATCACCTACACGCAGGGAATCGTCACAGAGGCGCTCGCCACGTTCCTACTGATAACCGCGATCATGGCGCTGGCGGTGGATCGACGGGCCCCCGCTGGCTGGGCGGGCTTCATGATCGGGCTGGCGGTGGCCGCAGCGATCCTCATGAGTGGTCCGCTGACCGGCGGGTCGCTCAACCCCGCGCGGACATTCGGGCCGATGCTGATCACCGGGATCGGAGGCGGCGACGCCTCCTGGGGCGACCTTCCTGCCTACATCGTCGGCCCGCTGCTCGGTGGCCTGGTCGCCGCCTTCGCCTACGAGCTCGTCGCCCGCCCGCGCGTCTTCGAGGAGGCCGCGCCGGCGCCTCTGGGCGACGGCGAGGGCCGCCCCGAGACCTCAGTTCCGCCGCGGGCGGCGACCGCGCCTCGGGGAAACCGGGGCGACGTCACCGGCCAGGTTCCAAGCGAAAGGAGGAGTGAGCATGGCTGAGAACAGAGGGGTGGCCTACATGGGGCCCGGGAAGGTCGAGCTCCACGACATCGACTTCCCGACCTTCGAGTTGAAGGACGGCCCCGGGGTCAACCCCGCAAACGTAGGACGCCAGCTTCCGCATGCTGCGATCCTGCGGTGTGTCTCGACGAACATCTGCGGCTCCGACCAACACATGGTCCGCGGCCGCACGACAGCGCCCGAGGGGCTGATCCTCGGGCACGAGATCACCGGTGAGGTGATCGAGGTCGGGCCCGGGGTCGAATACATCAGGGAGGGCGACCTCTGCTCCGTGCCCTTCAACATCGCCTGCGGACGCTGCCGCATGTGCAAGACCGGCAACACGGGCGTGTGCCTGAACGTGAACCCCGACCGGCCCGGGTCGGCGTACGGCTACGTGGACATGGGCGGCTGGGTCGGCGGGCAGGCGGAGTACGTGCTCGTGCCCTACGCCGACTGGAACCTCCTGAGGTTCCCCGACAAAGAGCAGGCGATGGAGAAGATCCTCGACCTGACCATGCTGTCGGACATTTTCCCGACCGGGTACCACGGCTGCTACACGGCCGGGGTCACGTCGGGCTCGACCGTCTACGTCGCCGGTGCCGGGCCTGTCGGCCTCGCCGCGGCCCACTCGGCCCAGCTCCTCGGGGCTTCAGTGGTGATCGTCGGCGACCTGATCCCGGAGCGGCTCGAGCAGGCGCGCAGCTTCGGCT
>Ga0081538_10001964_pt1 | contig 20593 bp, 18 predicted proteins | sample TabmetS5T2R1_FD_71022 | JGI IMG/M metagenome (GOLD analysis project Ga0081538, IMG submission 71022) | Tabebuia heterophylla rhizosphere microbial communities from the University of Puerto Rico - S5T2R1 | ecosystem: Host-associated > Plants > Roots > Rhizosphere ...
CCGCCGAGTTCCTGCGGCCGGTGCGCGGGGCCGAGGAGCCGAGCACCCGCCGTGAGGTCGGCAACGTGATCGTGGGCGCGATGAACCTGCCGCACTTCCTCGACCACATCAGCGACGGCGACATGATCATCACCCCCGGCGACCGGGCCGACCTGATCGTCGGCAGCCTCGCCTCCCGGTTCTCCGGCACCTACCCGAACATCGCCGGGCTGGTCCTGACCGGTGGGCTGGTCCCCGAGCCGTCGGTGCTCCGGCTGATCGACGGCCTCGGCGGCTCGGAGGTGCCGGTGCTGGCCACCGAGGCCGACACCTACCGGACGGCCGCCACCGTGGCCAGCGTCCGGGGAGTGCTCACCCCCGAGAGCGACCGCAAGGTCGCGGCCGCCCTCGGGGTGTTCAGCGAGCATGTCGACCGCGAGGGGCTGCTGAGCCGCCTCGAGGTCACCCGCACCGAGCGGATCACGCCGCTGATGTTCGAGCAGCGGCTGGTCGAGCGGGCCAAGGCCGACCGCCGCCACATCGTCCTCCCCGAGGGCAGCGACGACCGGGTCCTGCAGGCGGCCGAGCAGGTGCTGCTGCGCGGCATCGCCGAGCTCACCGTGCTCGGCGACCCCGACGCCATCAAGCTCCGGGGGGCCGCCCTCGGCCTGGAGCTGGACGGCCTCCGGGTCGTCGACCCACAGACGTCGGAGTGGCGCGAGGACTTCGCCGACACCTACTTCGAGCTGCGCCGCCACAAGGGCGTGGCCCGGCCGGTGGCCGAGGACCTGATGGCCGACGTCTCCTACTTCGGCACCATGATGGTCCACAAGAACCTGGCCCACGGGATGGTGTCGGGGGCGGCCCACACCACCGCCCACACCATCCGGCCGGCCTTCGAGTTCATCCGCACCCGGCCCGGCACCTCGATCGTCTCCAGCGTGTTCCTGATGCTGCTGGCCGACCGGGTGCTGGTCTACGGCGACTGCGCGGTCGTCCCCAACCCCAACGCCGAGCAGCTGGCCGACATCGCGGTCGCCTCGGCCGGCACGGCGGCCCAGTTCGGCATCGAGCCACGGGTGGCCCTGCTCTCCTACTCGACCGGGGAGTCGGGGGCGGGCAGCGACGTCGAGAAGGTCCGCCAGGCCACCGCCATCGCCAGGGACCGCCGGCCTGACCTCCTGATCGAGGGGCCGATCCAGTACGACGCGGCCATCGACCCCGAGGTCGCCCGGTCCAAGCTGCCCGACAGCCAGGTCGCCGGCCGGGCCACCGTGTTCGTGTTCCCGGACCTCAACACCGGCAACAACACCTACAAGGCGGTGCAGCGGTCGGCCAACGCGGTCGCCGTCGGGCCGATCCTCCAGGGCCTGCGCAAGCCGGTCAACGACCTGTCCCGGGGGGCCCTGGTGGCCGACATCGTCAACACCGTGGCCATCACGGCCATCCAGGCCCAGGCGGCCCAGGAGGCCACGGATGCCTAGGGTCCTGGTCGTCAACACCGGCTCGTCGTCGATCAAGTATCAGCTCTTTGAGATGGACGGCCAGAGCGTGCTGGCCTCGGGGCTGGTCGAGCGGATCGGGGAGGCCGGGGCCAAGCTCACCCACCGGGCCGGCGACGCCGAGCCGCTGGTCGTCGAGGACCGCATCGCCGACCACTCCGACGGCTTCGAGCGCGTGTTCAAGGCGTTCGAGAACGCCGGCGGACCGATCACCGACCTGGCCGGTATCGGCCACCGGGTCGTCCACGGCGGCGAGCGGCTGACCGCCCCGACCCTGGTCGACGACGCCACCATCCAGGCCATCGCCGACCAGGCCCCCCTGGCGCCGCTGCACAACCCGCCCAACCTGCTCGGCATCAGGATCACCAGGGCCAGCTTCCCCGACACCCCGCAGGTGGCGGTGTTCGACACCGCCTTCCACCAGACGATGCCGCCCCGGGCCTGGCGCTACGCCCTGCCCAGGGGCCTGGCCGACGAGCTGCGGATCCGGCGCTACGGCTTCCACGGCACCTCGCACGCCTACGTGACCCGCAAGGCGGCCGAGCACCTGGGCCGCCCGGTCGCCGAGGTCAACCTGATCACCCTGCACCTGGGCAACGGGGCCAGCGTGGCCGCGGTCGAAGGCGGCCGCTGCATCGACACCTCGATGGGCCTGACCCCGCTGGAGGGCCTGGTCATGGGCACCCGCAGCGGCGACCTGGACCCGGCGGTCGTGTTCTACCTTCACCGCGAGGCCAGATTGTCGGTCGACGACATCGACGACCTGCTCAACAAGCGCAGCGGCATGCTGGGGCTGGCCGGGGCCAACGACATGCGCGAGGTCGCGCGCCTGGTCGCGGCCGGTGACCAGGCGGCCGCCGAGGCCCTCGACGTCTACTGCTACCGCATCCGCAAGTACGTCGGCGCCTACGCAGCCGCCCTCGGGCGGCTGGACGCGCTCGTCTTCACGGCCGGGATCGGCGAGAACAACGACACCGTCCGGGCCCGGGTCTGCCAGGGCCTGGAGGGCCTCGGGGTCAAGCTGCACGCCAAGCGCAACAAGGCCCGCAACGGCCGGGCCCGGACGATCTCGGCCGACGACAGCGCCGTGGCCGTGCTGGTCGTCCCCACCAACGAGGAGCTCGAGATCGCCGAGCAGACCCTGGCCGTGGTCGGCGGCTGAGGCCCGGTGAACCGGCGCATCGGCATCGTGGGGGGCGGCATCGTCGGGGTCGCCCTGGCCCACCGCCTCACCGGCATGGGCCGCGACGTGGCCGTGACCGTGCTCGAGAAGGAGCCGGACCTGGCCATGCACCAGACCGGCCGCAACAGCGGGGTGGTCCACGCCGGCCTCTACTACACCCCCGGCTCGCTCAAGGCCCGGCTCTGCCGCCGGGGTGTGGAGCTGCTCCGCGAGCTGTGCGACCGCCACCGCCTGGCCTACGACGAGTGCGGCAAGGTCGTCGTCGCCCTGGACGAGGCCGAGCTGGGCCGGCTGCGGGCGATCCACGAGCGGGCGGTGGCCAACGGCGTCCCCGGGGTCCGGATGGTCGGCGGCGACGAGCTGCGGGAGCTGGAGCCGCATGTCCGGGGGGTCGCCGCCCTGCACTCGCCTCACACCGCGGTGGTCGACTTCGCCGCCGTGACCAGGCGGCTGGCCGGCGACGCGGCCGCCCTCGGGGCCGAGATCCGCACCGGGGTCCCGGTCCGGCGCATCACCCAGGACGCCGGCGGGGTCGCCGTCGAGGCCGACGGCGAGCGCCTGGCCTTCGACGAGCTGGTCATCTGCGGCGGCCTGCACACCGACCGCCTGGCCCGCCTGGCCGGCCACGAGGGCGACCCCCGGGTGGTGCCGTTCCGGGGCGAGTACTACGAGCTCGCCCCCGGCCGCCGCGGTCTGGTCAACGGCCTCGTCTACCCGGTGCCCGACCCGCGCTATCCGTTCCTCGGGGTGCACCTGACCAAGCGGGTCGACGGCGGCGTCCTGGTCGGCCCCAACGCCGTCCTCGCCCTGGCCAGGGAGGGCTACCGCTGGCGCGACCTGCGCCTCGGCGACCTCGCCGAGACCCTGGCCTGGCCCGGCTTCCGGCGCATGGCCGCCCGCCACTGGCGCACCGGGGTCCGCGAGGTGATCGGCTCGCTCAGCCGCCGGGCGTTCTGCGACGCCGCCCGCCGCTACGTCCCCGACCTGCGCCCGGCCGACCTGCGCCGGGCCCGCAGCGGCGTCCGGGCGCAGGCCGTGGCCCGCGACGGCACCCTGGTCGACGACTTCCGCCTCAGCCGCCAGGGCCGGGTGGTGGCCATCCGCAACGCCCCCTCCCCGGCGGCCACCTCCTCCATGGCCATCGCCGAGCACATCAGCGCCTGGCTGTTCGAGGGCGAGAGCTACCCGGGCGGCCCCGGCTGGCCAGGCGGGCGGCCAGCCCGGCCCGCCCAAGGGTCGTAGTCGACCTCGAGCGGCTCCTGGGACGGGCGGCGGTCCTCGGGCACGTTCCGGAGATTCAGGCGGATCCGGTACCAGACGGTGCTGCGGCCCCGCATGGCGTCGACCAGGACGTCGGTCGGGCCGAGCAGCGGCCAGACGTCGCCGTGGCGGGCCTTCCAGCGCTCCAGGCCGTCGCGGGCCTCGGCCTCGGTGGCCGCCCTGGCCACCTCGATCAGGGGCATGGTGGTGCGCCGGCGGCCGGTCGGCCCGGCCGTCTTGCCCGGGGCGGGCGGGGGGACGAACCCCTCGCGGACCGGCGGCCCGGCCATCCGCCGCTTGGACGGCTGGGCGCGGGCCGGCTCGCCCTCGGCCTTGACGAAGTGGGGCGGCCAGGGGGCGTCGGCGAACCCGGCCGCCTCGTGCTGGTCGGCCAGCTCCAGCAGCGCCTCCAGCGACCCGGCGTCGCCGTCGATCCCCTCGGAGGCGTCTCCGGCCTCGGCGACCAGGCCGGGCACGGTGTCGATGGTGTACGCCTCCGGCCGGCAGTCCGGCACCTGGTCCCAGGTCAGCGGCATCGACACCCGCACGTCGGGGGTCGGGCGGACCGAGTAGGCCGAGGCCACCGTCCGGTCCTTGGCGTTCTGGTTGTAGTCGAGGAACACCCCGTGGCGCTCCTCCTTCCACCACCGGCTGGTCGCGATCTCGGGGGCGCGCCGCTCGACCTCGCGGGCGAGGGCGACCGCGGCCCGCCGGACCTCCGGGAACGTCCAGCGGCGCTGGAGCCGGCAGTAGACGTGGAAGCCCCGCGACCCGGACGTCTTCGGCCAGCCGGTCAGCCCGAAGTCCTCGAGGACCTCGCGGGTCACCAGCGCCACCTGGAGCACGTCGGACCACGGCACCCCGGGCATCGGGTCCAGGTCGACCCGCAGCTCGTCGGGGTGGTCGAGGTCGTCGGCCCGCACCGGGTGCGGGTTGAGGTCGATGCAGGCGAGGTTGACCACCCAGGCCAGCTGGGCCGCGTCCCGGACCACGATCTCGTGGGCGCTGCGCCCGGAGGGGAACTTGAGCTCGACCGTCTCCACCCACTCCGGCCGCTTCTCGGGCGCCCGCTTCTGGAAGAAGAACTCGCCCTCGGCCCCGTTCACGAACCGCTTGAGGGCCATCGGCCGGCCGGCCACCCCTCGCAGCGCCCCGTCGGCCACGGCCAGGTAGTAGTTCACCAGGTCGAGCTTGGTATGCCCGGTCCGGGGGAAATACACCTTGTCCGGGTTGCTGACGGTCACCTCACGACCGGCGATCTCCAGGACCAGCTTCCGGGTGGCCATGGTCCCAGGGTACGACACCGGGGGCTGTGGACAGGGTGCACTCCGCGGCTCAGGGGTCGAGGGTCTCCACCTGGAAGCTTCCCTCGTCGTGGGTGATGAGGACTCCGCCGCCCTTGCCGATGGGGGCGACCAGCTCGCCGGTCAGGCCGAGGACGGCCGCCTCGTTGGTTGGGCTGTGCCCGATGGCCAGGGCCCGCTCGCCGTCCGACAGCCGCTCCAGGACCCGCCGCAGCCCGGACCCGAGGGCCGCCGCCTCCTCGTCGACGAACCCGGCGTCGACGGCACGCATCGCCGCCAGATCACCGCCGTCGGCCTCCTTGGCGATGGCCCGCCAGCGGTCCTCCCGCTGGGACCGCAGGCCCGGCTCGACCACCACTCCGTCCGGGACCGTCCGCCCGAGGGCGGCCAGCAGGCAGCCGACCGTCTGGGTGGCCCGCTGGGCCCCGGTCGACACCGCCACCCGGTAACCGCCGGCCAGGGTGGCCCCGAGCCGCAGCGCCGCCGCCACCCCGTCGTCGCTGAGCACGTCCCCGTCGTTGTCGGTGTGCCGCCGCAGCTCCACAAACCGCGCCATCGTCCCTCCCTACAGCTCGATCAGCCCGGCGTTGGCGGGCACGAACCCGCAGGCGTCGAAGTAGAAGCCGCGCAGGTGGTCCTCGAAGTCCACGTGCAGCCACTCACACCCGGCCGCCCGCGCCCCCTCCACCGCCAGCTCCACCAGCCGGGTCCCGACCCCCTCCCGCCGAGCCCCGGTCGCCACCATCGTGTCCAGCACGAACGCGTGCACCACCCCGTCCCAGGCCACATTCACGAACCCGACCAGCTCCTCACCCTCCCGAGCACACACCCACCCGAGACTGTGCCGGTCGACCTGCCCCCGCCAGTCCCACTCCTCGTCACGCAGCACCGCATGGCCGAAGCACTCGGCATGCAGCACGTTGGCCTCGGCACTGGTGAAGGCACCACGCCACTCGTAGGAGATCGCCATCGGGTCATCATATGGCGCCGCTGAACCGTCGCGGCCGTGGGGGCGAATGGAAGGGTGTGATGGGTGGCGACGGTCGCTCGAGGGGTCCTGGCCGGGGTCGGGAGTGGCGCCGGGGTGCCTGGGTTGCTTGGGCCGCTGGTGGCCATGGAGGCCGGGGTGCCGATCCCGGTGGCCCACTGACCTGGTGATGCTGCAGACAGCCGGAGCGCCCGGCCAGAACCTCGGCCGGGCGCTCCGCGTCAGGTGGACGGCGCTACACGTCCAGGCTGGCGTCGCTCGGGGTGCTTGGCTGCTGGCGCCCCTTGCCGGGGCAGTCGCGGCCGTTGTGCCCGGGTGACTGCTGGACCTGCTCGACGGCGGGCGAGCCGCCGCTCGAGTCAGGTGTCCTGCCGGAGCTGCTGAACGCACTGGTGGCGAACAGCACCACCGCCAGCCCGGCGAGCACGGTGGCGACAAGGATGGCACGCCACGGCTTCCACCCTGTCCGCGCCGCCGCGATCGGCTCTTCTGGCAAGCGAGCCTCCTTCTCTCGACGGCCCTGACCCCGCCACGGTACGGGCGTCGGGGTAAGGGTCGCCTAAGCGGGCACCGGGGCCGCCCCGAGCTGGGTTAGAAAGTCGAGCAGGTCGTGGTAGTTGTGGACCGAGGCCAGGCGCCCGTGGCGGACCTCGACGACCAGGGCGAACCGGACCGCCACCGCCCGGCCGGTCGGCGGCAGCTCGCCCTGGGGCGTCCGCAGCGTCCCGGTGTGGGTGGCTCGCCACACCCCCTCGGCGAACACGGTCTGCCCGACCGGCTCCAGGCGCTGCAGCTCGTAGCGGCCGTTGGGGAAGGCCTCGAAGTAGGCGGACACGAACTGGCGCCACTCCCGGATGCCGCGCAGCACCGCCCCCGGGAAGACGATCTCGCAGTCGGGCGCGAACAGCTCCAGGAACCCCTCCAGGTCACCGGCGTCCTTGCGGGTCATCGCCTCCACCACCAGCCGCGGGTCGGCCCCGCCCTGCCGCTGCTCACCCATGTCGTCCTCCCTGCTCTCGACCGCCGAGTCGCGCAGGGCCAGATTGGGCCGCCGGCCGGGGGGCGGCATCGGGTGAACGCCCTATCTTCCAGCCGGGCCGACCAGGTCGTGGCGCATGGCGAACACCGCCGCCGCGGCCCGCGTCGTCACCCCGATCTTGGCGTAGATGTGCTGCACGTGGGCGTCGGCGGTCTTGGGCGAGATGGTCAGGGCGGCGGCGATCTGGCGGTTGGAGCGGCCGCGGGCCAGCAGCCCGAGCACCTCGACCTCGCGGGCGGTGAGGCCGGCGACCCGGGGCCGGCGGCGGCCGGCGGAGCGGCCGGCGGCCTCCAGCACGGCCGCGGCGGCGTCGGCGTCGAGGCGGCCGGCGCGGACCTCGGCCCGTAGCTCGGCCGCGGCCACGTCCGGGTCGAGCGGCGGCCGGTGGGGGCGGGGTTCGGTCATCGCCTGGTAGGCGTCGGCGGCGGCCAGGACCCGGGCCACTGGCGGCAGGGCCGCCGACGCGGCGCCCCGGTGGTAGCCGGAGCCGTCCAGCCGCTCGTGGTGGAGTGAGGCCAGGGCCCCCAGCCCGGCCAGCCCTGGGCTGGCGGCCAGGACCCGCTCGGTGTAGTAGGCGTGCAGCCGGACCCGCTCCCGCTGGTCGAGGGTGAGCGGCCCCGGCCGCTCCCAGACCGCCGAGGAGATGGCGACCCGGCCGAGATCGTGGACCAGCCCAGCCCGGGCGGCAGCCGCCTGGTCGGCCGGCGGCAGCCCGGCCCGGGCCGCGGCGGCGCCGGCGAGGCGGGCCACTCCGGACGAGTGGCCGACCATGGACGGCGACTTGAGGTCGACGAACTCGGCCATCGCCGCCAGCCCCGACGCCAGCGCGTCACCGGTCAGCTCGGGCCGGGGGCCGGGCTCGGAGGCCAGCACCTGGTCCCAGAGCGGCCCGGGGCCCAGCCGCCCGAGCAGCCGCCCGCGGGCGGCCCGGAAGCACTCGACCAGCCCCGGGTCGAGCGCATGGCCGGCCCGCTCGCCCAGCACCACCGTCGCCGCCTCGGCCGCGGCCACCGCGTCCGCCACCTCGGGCCCCGCCGGCCGGGCGAGCTGGGCGGCCAGCCGGGCCGTCTCGGCCACCTGCACGACCCGCACGGCCACCGGCACCTGCTCCCCGCCGGCCAGCCCCCGGAACCCCCGGCCGTCGTAGCGCTCGGCCCCCAGCGTAAGGTCCCGCCGGACCTCGGGCCCGAGCCCGAGCCGGTCGGCCAGCAGCTCGGCGACCTCGCAGACGGCGACCGCCAGCTCGCCCATGCCGGCGGCCAGAGCCGGCAGCCGGGCGGCGGCCTCGGGACCGCCGGTGCGGCGCAGGAACCCGGCCAGGTGGGCGGCGAACGCCTCCGGGCTGGTGGTGTCGGTCACGGCCAGAGCGGCGCTGAAGGCGATCTCGTCGCCGACCACCGCCGCCAGCAGGTGGTTGTCGGCGGTGCAGCCGACGTGGCGCAGCAGGGCTCCGTACCAGACCCGGGCCAGCTCGTCCTCGGCCAGCCCGGCCTCCTCGCCCAGCCCCACCGCCAGCAGGCAGGTGCCCAGGCCCTGCTCCAGCGGCCGGCCCCTGGCCAGGTCGGTGGCCAGCGAGAGCGTGGCCACCAGCTCGGCCAGGCGGAGGCGGGAGCCGCCGGGCGCGTCAAGGGGCATGGGGCCGGGGGTGGGGGGCCGCGGTTCCCGGGGCATGCGCCGGTCAGCCGTCGTCGTGGGCTCGGGCCCCGAGCTCGTCGAGCCTGACCCCGACCTCGTCGAGGTGCAGGAGCAGGTCGGCCGGGTCCTCGTAGACCCGGTAGGCGCCGGCCCGCTCCAGCTCCTCACGGCCGTAGCCGCCCGAGAGCAGGCCGATGCCGAGGGCCCGAGCCCGCCGGGCCGCCAGCAGGTCCCAGACCGAGTCGCCGACCACGACCGCGTCGGCGACGTCGGCGCCGAGGCGCTCGGCCGCGGCCAGGAACAGGTCGGGGTCGGGCTTGGCGTGGGCGACCTGGTCGCGGGTCACCACCGGCACGTCGCCCGGGACCTCGAGCAGCTCCAGGGTCGGCCGGGCGGCCTCGATGAGCCCGCTGGTGGCGATCGCCCACGGAACCTCGAGCTGGGTCAGCCGGGCCAGGAGCTCCCGCGCCCCGGGCAGGAGCCGCAGCTCGGTCGCCCGGCGGCGGTAGGCCTCGGCGTGGACCCGCTGGAGCCTGGCCACCAGCCCGGCGTCGACCGGCTTGCCGGTCTCGCGCAGCAGCGCCCCCAGGAACAGCCCGCCGCTCATGCCCATGCGCCGGTGGATACGCCACACCGACAGGTCGATCCCGCAGTCGTCCAGCGCCTCCTGCCAGGCCAGCACGTGCTGGTAGACGCTGTCGACGAGGGTGCCGTCGAGGTCGAGCAGGAACACGGTCCGTCGCATGACCCAAGGCTAGCCCCTCGCGGTAGCCTGAACCCATGGATGCTCCCCACCTCGGCGTTGTCCTGCCCAACTACGGCGACGCGTTCGACCCGGGGCGCCTGACCGCCGCGGCCGCCGCCGCCGAGGAGGCGGGCCTGGACTCGGGCTGGATGACCGACCATGTGCTGGCGCCGTCGCAGCATGCCCGCATCTACGGGACGATCACCGAGGCCCTGGTCACGGTCGGGTTCCTGGCCGGCCGGACCCAGCGGCTGCGGCTCGGCGTCTCGGCCCTGATCGTGCCGCAGCGCGAGCCTCTGCTGACCCTCAAGCAGCTCGTCTCCCTGGACGTGCTGTCGGGTGGGCGGCTGATCACGGCGGTCGCGGCCGGCTGGATGGAGGAGGAGTTCGAGACCCTCGGCGCCAACTTCTACGACCGCGGCCGGCGCCTCGACGAGTGGCTCGACCTGGTCGGCGACCTGCTCCGCCAGGCCCCTGGCCGGGTGCTGTCCGAGGGCCCGATCCCGGTGGGGGACGCCTGGCTGGCCCCGGCCCCGACCCGGCCCGAGGGCCTGGAGCTGTGGGTGGCCGGCGTGTCCCGGCACACCCTGCGCCGGGCGGCCAAGACCGGGGTCTGGCATCCGGTCGCCCTGCCCCCGCGGGAGCTCCGGACCATGACGGCCAGCTTCCGCGACCTGGTCCCCGAGGGCCGGGTGGTGCTGCGCCTGGCCGTCCGGGTCCAGGACCGGCTCGAGGAGGAGGCCACCGACGACCGGGGGCGGCACATGGTCGCCGGGCCCGCCGCCTGGGTGGCCGACCAGCTCAACGACTACCTGGAGGGCGGTGCCGACGGGTTCGTGGTCGATCTCGACCACAACGCCTCCCGCCTGGAGGACCGCATCGCCGCCTTCGCCGCCGAGGTCCGCCCGCTGCTGGTCGCCCGCCGCTGACCCGACCTCAGGCCCGACGGTGGCCATGGGGGCTTCCTCCTAGACGAGCAGGGACAGGCAGGTGGCGCCGCCGTCGGCCTTGGCGAACTCGCTCAGGTCGAGCTCACGGACCTCGAACCCGAGGGCGGCGACGGTGGCGGCCGTCCTGGGGCAGCCGGCCGGCAGCAGGACGGTGGTCCCGACGGCCAGGACATTGCCGGCGGCCGCCTCCTCGGGCGGCACGACCACCTTGGTCGCGACGCCCCGCAGGGCCGGCTGCTCGAGCAGCTCGGCGGTGCCGACCACGGCGTCGTCGGCCAGGGCCGTGACGGCGCTCTGCAGGTGCAGGGTGCCGGGCGGGACGGCGGCGACCTCGACCCGTCCCCCGGCGGCCTCGGCGAAGCGGGTCAGCTGCCCGATCCCGTCCTGGGTGGTCCGCTCGGAGCGGCCGGCGACCAGGGTCCGGCCCAGCCGCAGGACGTCACCGCCGTCCAGGGTGGCCGGGGCGGCCATGCGGTGCAGGTCGTCGACCAGGGTGGCCAGGGTGCCGGCCAGGGTCTCGGGCTCGCCGGCCCGTGACGGGGCGCCCGGGCGGGTGAGCAGGGCCTGGCCGCCGAGCACGACCGCGCAGTCGTCGACGAAGCAGGCGTCGGGCAGGTCCTCCTCGGCGGGCAGGACGACCACCTCGACCAGGTCGGCGAGGGCGTCCTGGTAGGCGGCGTGCTGGGCCCGGGCCCGGCCGGGGTCGATGGCCGCCCCGGCGCTGGAGATGGCCCGGGTGAAGGCGCCCGACGGTGGGCGCACGAGGGCCGCCCGGGGGCTCTTGGGAGGTGTCATGGGCGATATCCTCCCACCAGCACATCCCCGAGGTCCCAGCGGAGGGGTCATGTCGCACGCTGAGCTGCTCGCCCGCCACCGCAAGGTCCTGCCGTCCTGGCTGGCCCTCTACTACGACCAGCCGATCGAGCTGGTCGACGGCAAGGGCTGCCGGGTGGTGGACGGCGAGGGCGCCACCTACCTGGACTTCTTCGCCGGGATCCTGACCACCATGATCGGCTACAACCCGCCCGAGGTGGTGGAGACGGTCCGCGCCCAGGCCGGCCGGATGGTGCACACCTCGACCCTGTACCTGATCCGCCAGCAGGTCGACCTGGCCGAGCGGGTGGCCGAGCTGTCGGGCATCCCCGACGCCAAGGTGTTCTTCACCAATTCGGGCAGCGAGGCCAACGAGGCCGCGCTGCTGCTGGCCACCACCGCCCGGCGCAGCAACCAGGTGCTGGCCCTGCGCAACAGCTACCACGGCCGCTCGTACGCGGCCATGGGGGTCACCGGGAACCGCAGCTGGTCGGCGTCCAGCTTCACCCCGGTGAACGTCAGCTATGTCCACAGCGGCTACCGCTACCGCAGCCCGTTCCGGGACCTGCCCGACGACCGCTTCATCGCCGCCTGCGTCGACGACCTCCGCGACGTGCTCGACACCATGGTCGCCGGCCCGGTGGCGTGCATGATCGCCGAGCCGGTCCAGGGTGTCGGCGGGTTCGCGGTGCCGCCCGACGGGATGTTCGGGGCGATGAAGGAGGTCCTGGACGACCAGGGGATCCTGTTCGTCTCCGACGAGGTCCAGACGGGCTGGGGCCGGACCGGCGACCACTTCTGGGGCTACCAGGCGCACGGGATCGTCCCCGACATGCTGACCTTCGCCAAGGGGCTGGGCAACGGCCTGCCCATCGGCGGGGTGGTGGCCCGGGCCGAGCTGATGGACTCGGTGACGGCCAACTCGATCTCGACCTTCGGCGGCAACCCGCTGGTGGCCAGCGGGGCCCTGGCCGTCCTGGACTACCTGGCCGCCCACGACCTCACCACGAACGCCCGGGTGGTCGGGGGGCGCCTGGCCGACGGGCTGCGCCGCCTGGCCGAGGATCGCCCGGCGGTGGGGGAGGTCCGGGGCAAGGGCCTGATGCAGGCCGTCGAGCTGGTCGAGCCGGGGACCCGGACGCCGGCCCCGGCGCTGGCCGCCCAGCTCCAGGAGGAGGCCCGCCGCGGCGGCCTCCTGGTCGGCAAGGGCGGCCTGTACGGCAACGTGGTCCGGATCGCCCCGCCCCTGATCCTCACCGAGGCCGAAGCCGACGAGGGCCTGGAGATCCTGACCCACGCCTTCAAGACCCTGGGGTAGGGCGGAAACAAAGGAAGCCCCCGAAGGGGCCGGAGGTCTTGCGGGGCTGGGGCCAGGCTTTCCCCGCGGCTGGGTTTCCCCGCGCCGGGGCTGGACCCTGCCCGCCGGCGGTGCTACGCTAACCCTTCTGCGCGAGCAGCCTAAAACAGGCGGCTGAACCACCGCATCAACGGTAGCGCGAATGGGGGTTCGTGTCAAGAATGCAGAATCTCGCCGCTGAGCTGGAGCAGGAACAGGCCTACGTGTCCATGCTGTACCGCCGCCTGGACACGCTCCGTGAGCGCACCCAGGCCGAGCTGGAGCGGACCCTCGGCTACGAGGGGGGCGGCAACGTCCAGGCCCGGGTGGACCGGGACGCGTTCGTGAGCCGGCACAGCGCGCGCCTGGCGCAGCTGAACGCGGCCGAGCACGGCCTCTGCTTCGGCCGCCTGGACCGGTCCGACGGCAGTCATCTGTACATCGGCCGGATGGGGCTGCTCGACGAGGACCGCGAACCGCTGCTGGTGGACTGGCGCGCGCCCGCGGCCCAGCCCTTCTACCGCGCGACCTGGGCCGCCCCGGACGGCGTGGTCCGCCGCCGGCACCTGCGGACCCGCGGCCGCGAGGTCCTCGGCATCGAGGACGACGTGCTCGACCCGGAGTCCCTCAGCGAGGCCGAGCGCGAGGGCCTCACCGGCGAGGCCGCCCTGCTCGCCTCCCTGACCGCCAGCCGCACCGGCCGCATGGGCGACATCGTGGCCACCATCCAGGCCGAGCAGGACCGGATCATCCGCTCCGACCTCCCCGGGATCCTGGTCGTCCAGGGCGGCCCCGGCACCGGCAAGACGGCCGTGGCCCTGCACCGGGCCGCCTTCCTGCTCTACACCCACCGCCAGCGCCTGGCCCGCCGGGGCGTGCTGGTGGTCGGGCCCAATCCGACCTTCCTGCGCTACATCGAGCAGGTCCTGCCGTCGCTCGGGGAGACCGACGTGCTCCTTTCGACCGTCGGCACCCTGTTCCCGGGCGTGACCGCGACCGCCGAGGAGCCGGTCGAGGTGGCCGCCGTCAAGGGCGACCCCCGCATGGTCGACGTCCTGACCGCGGCCATCACCGACCGCCAGCGGGTCCCCGGCGACGACATCGTGGTCGAGGTCGGCGGCCAGCGGCTGCGCCTCGACCCCGGGACCGCCGAGCAGGCCCGCCAGCGGGCCCGGGCCACCGGCGAGCCCCACAACCAGGCCCGGACGACCTTCCGGCGCGAGGTCGTGGCCGCCCTCACCGACCAGATGGTGGCCGCCCTGACCCGCGACCTGCCCGAGGTCGACCTCCCCACCGACGACGAGCTGCTGGTCGACCTGTTCCCCGACGAGCGGCTGCTCGACCCCGACCTGGACGAGATCCGGGCCGAGCTCAACGCCGCCTCAGCGGTCCGGTCGGCGGTCGACCGGCTGTGGCCCAAGCTGACCCCCCAGCAGCTGGTCGGCGGGCTGCTTGGCTCCGCCGAGCGGCTGGCCGCCGCCGGGGACGCCCTCGACCCGGCCGAGCGGGCCCTGCTGCTGCGGCCGGGCTGGAACGGCGAGCCCGCCTGGACTCCGGCGGACGTGCCCCTGCTGGACGAGGCGGCGGTGCAGCTGGGCGACGACGGGGCCAGGGCCCGGCGGGCCGAGGCCCGCCAGGCCGAGCAGGACCGGGCCGAGCTGGCCTACGCCCGCGAGGTCCTGGCCGGCACCACGATCGGCGACGCGGCCCGCTACACCCCCGACACCAGCGCCCTCGACCCGTCGGTGCTGGCCAACCGCTGGCGCACCCGGGGCCCCGAGGTCGGGGTGGCCGAGCGGGCCCGTCAGGACCGCGGCTGGGTGTTCGGCCATGTCATCGTGGACGAGGCCCAGGAGCTGTCGGCGATGGCCTGGCGGATGCTGATGCGCGGCAGCCCCAGCCGCTCCATGACCGTGGTCGGGGACATGGCCCAGACCGGGGCGCCCTGGGGCCCCGGCTCCTGGTCGAGAGCCCTCGACCCGCACGCCGCCGGGCGCTGGCGGGTCGAGGAGCTGACCGTCAACTACCGGACCCCGGCCGAGATCATGGCCGTGGCCGCCGACGTGCTGGCCGCCATCAACCCTGGGCTGGCGCCGCCCCGCTCGGCCCGCGAGTCCGGCACCACGCCCTGGCACCTCCGGCTGGACCCGGCCGAGCTGCCGTCCCGCCTCCCCGGCGTGGTCGCGGCCGAGGCGGCCGTGGTCGGCGACGGCAAGCTGGCCGTCCTGGTCCCCGGCGGCCGGGCCGAGGAGCTGGCCGAGCTCATCTTGGCGGAGGTGCCGGCGGCCACCTCCCGCCAGGGCCCGGCCGTGCTGGACGCCCGGGTCGCCGTCCTGACCGTGCCCGAGGCCAAGGGCCTCGAGTTCGACGCCGTCGTGGTCGTCGACCCGGCGGCCATCCTGGCCGGCGGCGGCCACGGCGCCAACGACCTGTACGTGGCCCTCACCCGGACCACCGCCCGCCTGGGCGTGGTCCACGCCGGCGGGCTGCCCCTGGTCCTGTCCCGCCTCACCGACCGGAAATTCGCTGGGAACCCGGCCGCCGGTGGCCGATGATCCCGCCCATGCCCGATCCCGCCGACGACGAGGACCTCCCCGACCGCCAGTTCGGCTGGTGGGACATGTTCGTCCACCCCGACGAGGACCCCCGGACCGACGGAGGGTTCAGGGGCGAGCGGGCCACGCTGGCCGGCTTCCTGCGCGACCAGCGCCGGACGCTTGAGCTCAAGTGCGCCGGCCTCGACGCCGAGTTCGACGGCGCCGTGCCCGACCCCGAGGTCGTGGCCGAGGCCCCGGACCTCGGCCTCACCGGCCCCGACGGCACCGTCCTCCGCGAGGTCCTGGTCCACATGATCGAGGAGTACGCCCGCCACAACGGCCACGCCGACTTCCTCCGCGAGCGGATCGACGGCCGCGTCGGCCAGTAGCCCTCCGGGCCGGCGCGGCGGCGCCTACAGCTCCACCGGGGCGCCGTCGTCCAGCGACCGCAGGGTCGTGCCCTCCTTGGCCCCGAGCTGCTCGAGCTGCCGGTAGTGGATCGACCGGCCGGCCGCCGAGAGCACCTGGTCGTGCACGGGCACGGCCACCCGGGGCCGCACCGCCCGCAGGTAGTCGATCGGCTCCGACAGCTTCAGCCACGGCGCCCCGGCCGGCACCGCCAGGACCTCGACCGGCTGCCCGGGCCGGGTGAAGGCGTCGCCGGGGTGGAACAGCCGCCCGCCGATCAGGTAGCCGACGTTCGGCACCACCGGGATGTCGGGATGGATGACCGCGTGGTCGCGCCCGGCGACCCGGACGCCGACACCGCCGGCGTCCAGCTCCTGGCCGTCGGCCACGACCTCGACCTCCACCCCGGCCTGGCCGAGGGGCTCGGCGCTGCCCGGGTCGCTGATGACCCTGGCCCTGGGGTTGCGGTCCAGCAGCCCCCGCAGCCGCTGCTGGTCGAGGTGGTCGGCGTGCTGGTGGGTGAACAGCACCGCGGTCAGCCCCTCCAGCTCCTCGAATCCCTGGGAGAGGCTGCCGGGGTCCAGCAGCAGCCGGGCCCCGCCCTCCTCGACCAGGAGGCAGGAGTGCCCCAGCTTGGTCAGCCGCATGTCGCCTCCTTGTAGTCCTAGTCCACGAGCGCCTGGTAGACGAGCTGCCGCAGCTCTGAGCGGAGCGGGTAGGTGCTGGACGGCAGCAGCTGGGTGAGGAAGATCGCGGTCAGCTGCTCGGCCGGGTCGACCCAGAAGAAGGTGCTGGCCGCGCCGCCCCAGGCCAGCTCGCCCGGGGTGGAGAGGACCTTGTTGGCGACCGGGTCGAGCAGGACCGCGAACCCGAGGCCGTAGCCGACCCCGTCGAAGGTCGTCTCGGAGAACAGCCGCCGGCCGAACGATTCGAGGTCGGCCCCGCCGGGCAGGTGGTTGCGGGCCATGTAGGCCAGGGTGCGGGAGCCGAGCAGCCGCGCCCCCTCCAGCTCGCCCCCGCGGGCCAGGGCCTGGGTGAAGCGGTGGTAGTCGGCGGCGGTCGAGACCAGCCCGCCCCCGCCGGACAGGCAGGCCGGCCGGCGCAGGGCCCGGCCGCCCAGGTCGTCGTTGCGGACCGGTCCGTCCGGGCCGGCGACGTAGAGGGCGGCCACGTCGCCGGCGTCGGCCTCCGGCACCCAGAAGCCGGTGTCGGTCATGCCCAGGGGCCCGAAGATCCGCTCCTGGAAGAACCGGTCGAGCGGCTGGCCGCTGACCACCTCGACCACCCGGCCGAGGACGTCGCTGGCCACCGAGTAGTTCCACTCGCTGCCCGGCTCGAACAGCAGCGGCAGCCCGGCCCAGAGGTCGCAGCACTCGGCCAGATCGTGCCCTTCCGGGGCCACCCACTCGAACCCGGCCGCCCGGTACAGCTCGTCGACCGGGTGGGCGTGGTGGAACCCGTAGGTCAGGCCGGCGGTGTGAGTGAGCAGGTGCCAGAGCCGCACCGGCCGGGTGGCCGGCTCGGTCCGCGGGGCCGACGCCGGGCCGTCGCGGTAGACGCGCACGTCGGCGAAGGCGGGGATGAACGCCGACACCGGGGCCTTGAGGGCGAACGCCCCCTCCTCGTACAGCTGCATGGCCGCCACCGCGGTGACCGGCTTGGTCATCGAGTAGATGCGGAAGCGGGTGCCGGTCTCCACCGGCAGCCCGGCCCCCAGGTCCCGCTGCCCGCAGGTGGCCAGGTGGACGACCCTGCCGTGGCGGCTGACCAGGACCAGCCAGCCGGGCAGCCGCCCGTCCTCCACGTAGCGTCCGAGATGGCGGTCGATCCGGGCCAGCCGCCCGGCGTCGAACCCGGCCTCGCCCGCCTCGATCTCGACCCCGAGCCCCACCGTGCCTCCCGTCTCGACGGCTCCAGCCATTACCTTACGGGGCAGCCCGATCGCAGAGGAGGCCGGCCATGGACAAGGTGATGGTGGCGACCAGCCGCATCCGCACCCACTGTTTCGTCAGTGGGCCGCCCGACGGGGTGCCGGTGCTGCTGGTCCACGGCAACCTCACCACCGGCCGGTTCTGGCAGGACGTGGCCGACGGCTTCCCCGACGGCCACCGGCTGGTCGCGCCCGACCTGCGCTGCTACGGCCGGACCGAGCGCAAGCCGGTCGACGCCACCCGGGGCCTGCGGGACTGGAGCGACGACCTGCACGCGCTGGTCGAGGCCCTCGGCTGGGCCGGCGGCGGGCGGGTCCACGTCGCCGGCTGGTCCAACGGCGGCGGGGTGGTGGAGCAGTACGCCATCGACCACGGCGCCGAGCTGGCCAGCATCACCCTGGTCGCGCCGCTGGCCCCCTACGGCTTCGGCGGCAGCAGGGACGTGCACGGGACGCCCTGCTGGGACGACTGGGCCGGGACGGGCGGGGGCACGGCCGCCCCCGACTTCGTGCGCCGGGTCGCCGCCGGGGACAAGTCCGAGGACGACCCGGCCTCCAGCCCCCGGGTGGTGATGCGGACCTACTTCTGGTCGCCGGCCTACAAGGCCCCGGACGAGGACGAGCTGATCGACGAGGTGCTGCTCACCGACGTCGGCGACACCGCCTACCCAGGCGACCTGACCACCTCGCCGAACTGGCCCGGGGTCGCGCCCGGCCGCTCCGGGGTCAACAACGCCTTCTCCGGCAAGTGGTGCGACACTAGCGCCTTCGCCGACCTCCCGGACAAGCCGCCCGTGCTGTGGCTGCGCGGCGACCAGGACCAGGTGATCTCGGACGAGTCGATGTTCGACTTCGGCACCCTGGGCAGGCTTGGGGCGGTCCCCGGGTGGCCAGGCATGGACGTGTACCCGCCCCAGCCGCAGGTCGGCCAGACCCGGGCCCTGCTGGACCGCTACGCCGCCGGGGGCGGGTCGGTCCGCGAGGTCGTGCTCGAGGGCTGCGGCCACGGCCCCCCGATCGAGCGCTCGGCCGAGGTCCGCGAGCAGCTCCTGGCTCACATCAACGGCACAGCCTAAGCCTCTCCCGGCCGCGCACGGTATACGCTCGGCCACGCGATGAAGGTGCTCGCCCGGTTCCCGAGCCCGGCCGGTGAGCGGCCCGCCAGCGGCCGGCCGCTCCTGGCCGCGACCGCGGTCACCGCCGCCTGCCTGATCACGATCGGGCTGGTCGGCACCCTGAGCGTGCGCCACCTCGGCCGGGTGCCGCTCTCGGTGCCGAGCTGGCCCTGGTACCACAGCTGGCCCTCCTACCTGTTCTGGCAGCCCGGCCTGGACGCCGGGGCGGCCCTGGTCGCCCTGCCGGTGGCCCTGGCCGCGGCGGCCGCCCTGGTCGCCCTGGCCCGGGCCGAGCGGCTGTCGCGGGCCCTGCGGCTGGCCGGGTCCCTGGGCGCCCTGGCCGTCCTCGTGCTCGCGGTGGCCGCCCTGGCCGGCGGGCCGGCCGAGTGGGCGGCGCCGCTGGCCTTCGTCGGCGAGTACCCGGGGGCGGTCGGCCAGGTCGGGCCGATCCCGACCTTCATCGGCGAGTTCCCGGCCCGGGTGCCGACCCTGCCCGACTTCGCCGCCCAGCACCCGCCGTTCGCGACCGTGTTCTACGCGCTCGTCGACCGGGTCTGGTCCGGCCTGGACGCGGCCGCCCTGGCCACGGTGGCCGCCGGCTGCCTCGGCCTGCTGGTGGCGGCCGGCCTGGCCCGCGACGAGCTCGGCGAGGAGGGGGAGCGGGTCGCGGTCGTCTGCTGGGCCCTGGCCCCGGTGACGGTCCTGTACATCGCCACCTCGGCCGACGCCATGTGGGCGCCGGTGCTGGCCGGGGCCGCCCTGGCCGCCGACCGGGGGCTGCAGCGCCGCTGCTGGAGGTGGACGGCGGCCGGCGGGGTGCTGCTCTGGCTGGCCTCCATGCTCACCTTCGCGGCCGTGCTGGTCCTGCCCTTCCTGGCCGTGCGCGCCCTGGCCGTCCGGGCCGCCGCCGGCTGGGGCTGGGTGCTGCGCTGGGCGGCCGCGACCACCGCGGTGGTGCTCGGCCTGGCCGGGCTGCTCCAGGCCGCCACCGGCTACGACGTGCTGGCCGCGGTGGCCGCGGTCGACGACTTCTGGAGCCACGCCCCCGGGACCGAGCAGCGGGTGTGGTGGGTGTGGATCTTCGGCGACCTGATCGCCTTCGCCGTGATCCTCGGCTTCCCCCTGACCGCGGCCCTGGTCACGCGGCTGGTGGCGGCGGTCAGGGAGCGGGCCTGGGGGTCGTTCGAGGTCGCCACCGGCGCCGCCCTGCTGGCCGCCGCCTCCTGGGGCCACACCCGCGGCGAGGTCGAGCGCATGTGGCAGTTCCTGGTCCCGTTCGCGGTGGTGGTGGCGGTGCGCCAGCTGCTGCGCCGGCGGGCCAGCCTGCCGCTGGTGGCCGCCCTCCTGCTCGGCCAGGCCCTGGCCATCCAGGTGCTGTTCTACACCCGCTGGTGAGCCTCAGCCGGCCTCGCCGACCAGCTCGGCCACCGCGGCCCCGAACACCTCGGTGTGCCGGTCCACGTCGGCGGTGGTGGTGGCCGGGCACATCAGAGCCATGTTGTGGAACGGGGTCAGCAGGATGCCCCGGTTGTGCAGGTACACGTGCAGGTAGTCGTCGAGCTCGTCGTCGCCGGCGGCGGCCGACTGGCCGCCGTTGACCGGGGCCGGGGCGGTGAACCGGTACTCGGCCCTCGCCCCCAGCTGGACGATCGACCAGGGCACCCGACAGCGGTCCAGCACCTCCTGGACGCCCTCGGTGTACCGGGTGGCCAGCCCGGTCATGTGCTCGAAGGCGTCCTCGGTGAGGACGTGCTCCAGGGTGGCCCGCATGGCCGCCACCGACAGGGCGTTGCCGGCCAGGGTGCCGCCGACCCCGCCGGTGTCGACCAGGTCGGCGTCGCGGCGGGGGGCGGCGCGGGGGGGGGCGCC
>Ga0081538_10001965_pt1 | contig 20589 bp, 22 predicted proteins | sample TabmetS5T2R1_FD_71022 | JGI IMG/M metagenome (GOLD analysis project Ga0081538, IMG submission 71022) | Tabebuia heterophylla rhizosphere microbial communities from the University of Puerto Rico - S5T2R1 | ecosystem: Host-associated > Plants > Roots > Rhizosphere ...
GGCGCTGCTGATCGTGCCGGCCGCCACCGGGTCGTTCTTCGCCTGGGGCCTGAAGCCGGTCTCCCTGGCCGCGTTCGCGGGCGGCGTGTACGTCGGCTCGGCGGTCGTGTACGCGGTCGGCCTGCGCGCGTCGCGCCGCGAGGCGCAGCCGCTGGTGGTCGCCGCCGTCGTGCTGTCGGTGTCCGTACTCACCGCGACGTCCGCCCACCTCGACGTCTTCGACTTCTCCCGGCTGCAGGCGTGGGCCTGGGTGGCGCTGTTCGCCGCCTTCGCGGTCGCGACGACGTGGCTTGCTCTCACCGGTCCGTGGCGGCGCGAGCCCGGCCCGCCCCTGCCCGCCTTCGCACGCGGGGTGCTCGGCGCCGCCGCCGCGGCGCTCGCCGGCGCCGCGCTCGCGCTCTGGATCGACCCCGCGGCGTACGACCTGCCGCCGCTCGGCGGGCGCTTCGCCGGCTCGTGGTCGGCGATGCTCGCGGTCCTCGCGGCGTGGCCGGCGCTGCGCGGCCGGCGCGACGAGGCCCGCCTGCCCGCGCTCGCGCTCGTCGCCGTACCCGCGGGGGCGATCGCCGGCGCGCTCCGCACGGCACCCGATCCACGCTACCTGGCAGTCGTGCTCCTGCTCGTCTACGCGGGTGCAGTCGTGCTCAGCGCGGCACGGGGTGCCGAGGCTCGTACAGCCCGACCGGCCCGTACCCGGGCACCTCGACGCTGGCGAGCACACCCCATCCCTGGTCGGACGGCTCCGACACCACCGTGACCCCCTTCGCGCGGAGCTCGCCGAGCGTCGCCTCGAGGTCGTCGGTCATCAGGTAGAGCTCCTGCTTCGGCTCGCCCTCGGCGGGATGCACGGCGAGCTCGGCCGGCGGGAGCGCGAAGATCAGCCAGCCGCCGCCGGCGTCGACCGAGTGCAGGCCGAGCACGTCGGCGAAGAACGCCCGCGCCGCGTCGGCGTCGCGCGCGAAGAGGATCGAATGAACCGCGCTGATCAATCGAACAGCTCGTCGAGGAAGCTCTTCTTGCGCTTCTTGTGCTGCTTGTGAGTTCGGTAGTCGGTGTAGATCCTCTGCGCCGTCTTGGCGTCGAACCCGTAGTTGCTCTTGGGCGAGGACGTCCCGCCGCCGCCGGTCATCTCGCGGATGAAGTCCTCGTCGTCGGCGGCGCCGACGACCTGCCGCTCGCGCTCGAGGATGCGTTCGAGCTCGCCGCGATCGAGCCACACGCCCCGGCAGTTCCGGCACGCGTCGATGCGCACGCCGCTGCGATCCAGCTCGACCAGCTCTCCGCCACATGAGGGACACGTCATGCCATGAGAGGCTATCGGCCATGGCCGGGAAGGAGACGCCGGCGACGGCCGCCGCACGTCGTGCCGGGATCGCGTTCGAGGTGCTCGAGTACGAGCACGACGCGGCCGCCTCCTCGTACGGGCTCGAGGCCGCCGAGCGGCTCGGGCTCGATCCAGCACGCGTCTTCAAGACGCTGGTCGCGTCGGTCGACGGCGCGCTGTGCGTCTGCGTCGTGCCGGTCGAGGCGCAGCTCGACCTGCGCGCGCTCGGCAAGCGCGCGGCGATGGCCGACCCGCGCGAGGCGCAGCGCGCGACCGGGTACGTCGTCGGCGGCATCAGCCCGCTCGGTCAGCGCAAGCGGCTCCGCACCGTGCTCGACGAGGTCGCGTTCGAGCACGAGACGATCTTCGTCAGCGCCGGGCGGCGCGGGCTCGAGATCGAGCTGGCGCCGGCCGATCTCGCGCGGCTGACGAGCGCCGAGACCGCGAACGTCGCGCGCCGATGACGGACGACCCGCCGGCCACGGACGGCTCGCCGCCCGCCGACGACCCGCTGCGCATGTACCTGGTCGTGCTGCGCGGCGCGGTCGCCGACCTCTCGCGGGCGGGCGAGCTCGCCGGAGCGGCGGCGGTCGCGTGCGTGCGCGAGCCGGCGTTCGCGGACGCCGTCGCGGCATGGCGGCCGCGGCCCGGCAAGGTGTGCCTGCGGGCACGCAACGCGAGCCAATGGCGCCACGTGCTCGAGGAGCCGCACACGCTGGCCGGTGACGCCGTCGCCGCGCTCCCGCCGCGACGGCGCTCGCAGCGCGGCCCGCTGCTCGAGCGCCTGCAGGCGATGAGCACCGAGCTCGAGCCGGCGCCCGCCGACGCGCCGCCGCGGCCCGGCGCCGTGACCTACCTGCTCAACCCGGAAGCGCCGATGAGCTCCGGCAAGACGCTCGCCCAGATCGCCCACGCGGCGGTCATGGCCGCCGACGACGGGCTCGAGGACTGGGCGGCGAGCGGCTGCCCGGGCCGCGTGCTCGCTCCGTCGCGCGCCGACTTCGAGGCGGCGGCGCGACGTGACGACCTCGCCGCCTGCGTGGCCGACGCCGGGCTCACCGAGGTCGCCCCCGGCACCGTCACCGTGGTCGCGCTACCGCCGTGAGCTCGGCCGGCGGCTTCGCGAAGGAGTAGCCCGAGTACTTGTACCGCTTCAGGCGAGCAGCGGGGCCTGGCCGGCCCGGCGGGGAGCCGGGCCGGCGACTTCGATCAGGAGGACGGACGGGCCTTGGCCGGCTTGGCGCGTGACTTCGCCCGTGCCTTCGCGCGCGACTTCGCGGGCTTCGCCCGGGACTTGGCCGGCTTGGCGCGCGACGTCGAGGCGCGCTTCGCGGGCCGCGAGGAACGCTTGGCGGGCCGCGACCGGGAGCTCGACGACGAGCGTGAGCTCGACGCGCGCTTCGCGGGCTTGGCCCGCTTCGCCGGCTTCGCCCGCTTCGCGGGGCGCGACCGCGTCGTCGCGCGGCCGTTGCCGGAAGCACGCCGCTCGCGCGCGGGGACCTCCTCGGTCACCACGGCCTTGGTGAGCGTCGGGATCAGCTTCTGCAGGAAGGCCGACATCCGCTCCTCCTGGCGGCGGAACTCGCGCGCCAGCTTCGCGGTGTCGCGGTCGCCGAGCGCCGTCGCCAGCGTCTCGATCGCGAGGTAGTTGCCGATCTCCTCGTGCTCGTTCCAGAGCTCCGTCTTGGCGTTCTTGAGCAGCTTCTCGGCCTCGCCGGTGCCGCGCAGCGCGTGGACCGGCCCCTTCGCCGCGGCCATCGCCTTGGACGCGGCCGCGGTCGCCGCGCTCGCGGCGCCGCTGACGACGTCCGGGCCGGGCAGGTCCGACGCGACCGCCTTGCCGCCGAGCTGGCGGATGCGCTTCTCGAGTCCTCTGGCCTGCGCCTTGGTCTCCTTCAGATGATCCTGGAGGCGCTTCTTGTACGTGGCGCGGCTGGCGGCCATCTTGATGTGGGCCTGGAGCGCGGTCTCGAGCTCCTTCTCCTTGCCGTATGCCTCGTTGAGGTACTGGACCAGCTTCGAGTCGCGTGCGTTCAAGTCATCCGCCATGGGCATCTGCTCCTTTGCAGGGTGTTCGGTGACGGTGTGCCCACTCTGCGCACGGCGCAGACGTGTGATCGCGTCAGTGCGGTGCGAGCGCGGACTCGATCGTCTCGGCGTCGCCGACGCGGCGACGCGCGAACCGCTCGCGCGCCCACTCGGCAGCCGCGATCACGGTCACGCCCGCGAGCGCGATGACGAGCGGCATGACCGGCAGGTTACGACGCGTACCGGCGAGCAGGAGCCCACCGATCAGACTGATCCCGCAAAGCAGCGCGAGGATCGGCAGCACCTCCCAGCGGCGCCGCAGCATCAGCAACGCGAGGCCGGCGAGGCCGAGCGCGAGCACGACGAAGTGCAGCGCGACGCCGAGCGGACGGTCGCCGGGCGCGCCCGCGGCGTTCCACATGTGGCCGATCTTGCCGGCCAGCATCTGCGCGAACGCGCGCGGCTCGCCGGTCGCCCAGTGCACGAGGTTCTCGCGGCCGACGCGGCCGAGGGCCTCGTCGCGCGGGAGCTCCGGATACTCGCGCGCGACGCGGTCGAGCAGCGGGTTCATGGGGATCTGCCGCAGCCGCTGCGGGGAGATCGCCTCGTCGCCGCGAAGCTGGTGCAGCAGGTGCCGCTTGACCCCGTCGTGGAGACCGTCGCCGGGCAGGTACGTGCCGATGAAGAGCGCCTTGCCGCCGCCGGTGCTGACCGGCACGAAGCGGCCGAGCTCGTTCGAGGCGTGCACGGCCCACGGCGCCACGACGGCCGCGCACGTGAGCGCGAGCAGCCCGCCGGCGGCGACGCCGCGCAGCAGGCCGCGACGACGCGCGACGACGGCGAGCGCGACGAGCGCGAGCAGCGCCGTGAGCGCGACGTACTCCGGCCGCAGGAACGCGGTCACACCGAGCAGCGCGCCGGGCGCCGCCCACGCCCACGGAGACCGGCCGGCATCGGCGGCCCAGAGGAAGGCGAGCACCGCGCCCGGGACGGTGAGCATGGCCAGGGGCTCGCCGGAGAGCAGGCCGGTGTAGTAGAGCGTCGGCGGATACAGGGCGGCGAGCACGGCCGCCACGAGGCCCGCGCGAGGATCGGCGAGCCGGCGCGCGATCAGGTAGACGACGAGCACGGCCGCGGTCCCCGCGAGCGCGAGGCCGAGCCGCGCGGCGACCGGGCTCGCCGCGCCGATCACGGAGTAGATCGCGGCGGCGAAGTGGGGCGCGCCCGGCGCGAAGTCGTACGGATTGGTGGAGCCGGGCAGCCCATACGAGCCCTCGCGGTAGAGGTGCGCGGCGAGCCGCTCGTACATGTCGGAGTCGCTGCCGTGGCGGACGTCGAAGCCGTGGACGGCCAGCACGACGCGCGCCACGAACGCCAGCGCGAGCACGCCGAGCAGCGTCCACAGGATGCCTCGCCCTCCGTGGCGCTCGGGCAACCCTCGCGCCCACCCGCGCACCGCCTCCACCTTCAGTTCCCTCCTCGCTCGTGTCCGCCGCAACCCTAGCGTCGCCCATGCGCGGCGAGAAGGGGCATCACTCGGGCGGCGCGGGCGGCTGGATCGCGACGACCTGGCAGGTCTGGCACGTCACCTGCGGCCGCTTGGGCGGCGGCGGGCAGGCGCTGCCCTTGCAGGGCGGCGTCGTGATCGAGCCGCCGGTCGGGCAGTTCGGCCCCGGGCAGAGCGGCCGCGGCGGCTCGGGCTCTTCGACCGGGGGATCCTCGACCACCGGCTCCTCGACCGGCGCCGGCGACGGCTCCGCGACTACCGGCTGGGCGGCGACGACGTCCTTCGGTGCCGGCGGGACGGCGCGCTTCGCGGGCCGCGGGCGGGGTCGCGCGCGCGGGGCGGGCGCCGGGCTCACCGGGGCGGCGTCGGACACCGAGACGGGGACGGACGCGGCCGGCCCCTCGGCGAGCGGCTGCACGGGGTTCGGCTTCGGCGACTTCGCCGTCTTCGGCGCCCGGCGGACGTACCGCTCGACCACCTTCGGCGCCCGGCGGACGTCCCGCTCGACCGCCTTCGGCGCCTTCTCGGCCTTCGGCGCGACCGGGTCCTCGTCGGCGGCCGGGACCACGACCGCGCGAGGCACGGGCACGCGCGTCGGCGACTGCGCGCGATCGACGAGGCCGAGCACGAACGCGAGCACGAGCACGGCGCCGGCGGCCGCGACGAGGCGCAGACGGCGGCCGCTCCCGCGCGGGCAGAGCCCGCTCCAGTCGGCCCCCACGCGCTCGGCGGCGTGAGCGACCGCCTCGCTCTTGAGCCACAACGCAGGGACGAGCGGCAGCCACATGCGGTAGGCGACGCCGGCCTCCTCCATCGCGTCCACGCGCACGCGGCACGTCCCGCAGCCGACGAGGTGCTCGGCCAGCCACGCGGCGGTCTCCTCGTCGTCGAGCGCCTCGTCCTGTCGCATCGCGAGCAGCGGCAGCGCGCGCTCGCACAGCGGCGAGCCGGCGCTGACCGAGCCGAGCGCGGTCTGCCGCAGCCCGTCGCGCAGGTTGATCCGCGCGCGCGAGATGAGCTGGGCGACCGAGTTGCGGTTCATGCCCATGATCTCCGCGACCTCGTCGTAGGAGAGCTCCTCGAGCTCGCGCAGCGCGAGCGCCTCGCGCTGGCGCGGCGGCAGCGCCTCGTTGGCGACGCGGATCTGCTCCTGGTGGGCCTCGCGCAGCGCCTCGTGCTCGGGGCGGTCCGGGTCCTCGCCGCCGCCGAGGACCGGCACGGCCGAGTCGGGGATGTCGCCGGCCGGGACCGCGCGCTTGCGGCGCGCGATCGCGTCGTAGCTCGCGTTGCGCGCCGCCGTCATCACGTACGCGCCGAAGTTGAGCTCGCGGCCCTCGAGCCGGGGCAGCCGCTCGAGCACCGCCGCGAACGTCTCCTGCGTGGCGTCGGCGGCGTCCTCGGCCGAGCCCGTGAGCCGGTACGCGAAGTTGTAGACGCGGCGCTCGTGGCGGTCGTAGAGCGTCGCGAACGCGGTGCCGTCGCCGGCCGCCGCGCGCCGGGCCAGCGCCTCGTCCCCCGCCTCGGGCCGGACGAGCTCCGGAGGAGCGGGGCGCGGGGCGGTCCACGGAAGTCGCAGGGCGTGAGGGCTCACAGTCGTCCTTGTCTGGAGGGCATCCGTTCCTCTCCATAACCCGCACCCCCCGCACGAATTACGCGCGCGCGACCCACCTGGCCGATCGGGGAGTTCGAGCGAGCGGCGTAAGAAACCGGCGGCGGCCCGGTTGAGCGGACATCAACCCCCTCGGCCCAAGGAGGCCCGCAGTGCTCTCCACCATCCGCAGTCGCCGCATCCCCCGCCCGTCCGCGGCGCTCGTCGTGTCCTTCGCCGCGCTGTTCGCCGCCATGAGCGGCACCGGCTACGCCGCGCTCAAGGTGACCGGCAAGACCATCGCCAACAACACGGTGAGCCACAAGGACGTCAAGAACAAGACGCTGCGCCCGGAGGACCACAAGCCGAACTCGCTCGGCGGCGGCCAGATCAAGGAGTCGCAGCTCGGCACCGTCCCGAGCGCCGCCAAGGCGTCCGACGCCGACACCGTCGGCGGCCAGCCGGCCTCGGCTTTCATGCTCAAGCAGCCGCGCGCGTTCGAGGCGACGATCGCAGCGAAGCAGAACTTCGCGAACGACGAGGTCGTGGGCACGCTCGCCGACCTGGCCCCCGGCACCTACGTGGTCACCGCCAAGCTGTCGTACGAGAACGACAGCGCCAACAGCACGTCGACCTGCACGCTGCACGTCCCCGGCGGCAACGACGAGACGACCTTCACCCAGGACACGACCAATTCCGAGACGATCATGCTGCAGCAGGTCGTGAGCTCGGGCGCGGTCTTCGCGCCGTCCGTCTCCTGCGAGAGCGACGGCAGCGACGACATCATCGGCACCGGCAACATCGTCGCCGTCCGCGTCGACTGACGCGACGCCTCCGCATCGGCGGGCATGATGCCCGCCGATGCGGCCGTTGCTGAACGCGCTCCTCTACTTCCCCGCGCGCGAGCTGCTCGCCGCTCCGGCCGTCGAGCACCACGACCTCGCGTTCGCGAGCGCGGACGGCGAGCGCCTCCACGGCTGGTGGGTCCCCGCCGCCGGAGAGCCGCGCGCCCACGTGCTGTTCCTGCACGGCAACGCGGGCAACATCGGGGACCGCGTACCGCACGTCGAGCTGCTGGCCGGCGCCGGCCTCGACGTGCTCGCCTTCGACTATCGCGGCTACGGGCGCAGCAGCGGCCGCCCGAGCGAGCGGGGCACGTACCTCGACGCGCGCGCGGCGCTGGCCGAGCTGCGGCGCCGCCCGGGCGTCGACCCGCGCCGGATCGTCTACCTCGGCGAGTCGCTCGGCGGGGCGGTCGCGCTCGAGCTCGCGCTGCACGCGCCGCCGGCCGCGCTCGTGCTCCAGTCGACGTTCACGAGCATCCGCGACATGGCCCGCCTGCACTACCCGCTGATCCCGCGCGCCGCGGTCCCGGATGCCTATCCGAGCCTGCGGCTGGTGACGGGGCTGCGCGCGCCGCTGCTGTGCCTGCACGGCGACCGCGACGAGATCGTGCCGCTGCTCCACGGCGAGGCGCTGTGCGACGCGGCGCCCGAGCCCAAGCGGATGCACGTCCTCGCCGGCGTCGCGCACAACGACGTCCTCGCGCGCGCCGCCGGCGAGTGGCTGGAGGCGATCGTCGGCTGGGTCAGTCGTAGCGATTGATCACGCGCACGTTGAGGGCGAGCATGATGAGCCCGAGACCGATGACGACCGCGAAGCCGGGGAGGATGGTCCCCCACGCGAGGTCCTCGAGGATCAGCGACCGCAGCGCCTCCATCACGTAGGTGACCGGGTTGAGGGTGGCCGCGATCTCCATCGGCCGCGTGAGCAGGTCGCGGGGCACGAAGTTCGGCGTCAGGAACAGCAGCGGGAAGAAGACGAGCCCGGCGGAGTTCGTCGCCGCCGCGCTGCGCGTCTTGAGCGCCACGAGCTGCATGAAGCCGACGAACACGACCGACCACAGGGCGGTCAGGCCGATGAGCAGCACGAAGCCGAGCACGCCGCTGGCGATCGAGATCCCGAACACGACGCCGAGCAGCACGATCGCGGTCGCGATGAGCAGGCCCTTGGCGCCTTCGGCGATCAGGCGGCCGAGCACGAGCGCGGTGCGCGACACCGGCGCCGAGCGCAGCTTGTCGAAGTAGCCGCCCTCGATGTCCTCGACGAGGAACAGCGCGGCCGTGCCGAACGACGCGGCGAGCAGCAGCGAGCTCGGCAGCTGGAACGCGCCGTAGCCCTGACCGTTGAGGAAGCCGGTGGTCTCCCCCGGGAAGATCTTCGCCGCCTGGCCGACGTTGACGACGAGGAAGAAGAGAGGGATGAACAGCGTCGGCAGCAGCGCCTCGGGCGTCCGCCAGCCCTCGCGCAGCGCGCGCTGCCCCAGCACCCATGCCTGGCTCATGCCGCCACCTCCTGCACGTCGCCGGCGACGCGGTCGCGCGTGCGGCCGGTCGCGTCGAGGAACACGTCGTCGAGCGTCGGCTCGGCGGCGAGCTGCTTGCGCTCGCGCAGCTCGGCCTTGAGCCGGGCCGGCGTCCCCTCGCGGACGATCCGGCCGTCGTCGATGATGGCCAGCCGGTCGCACAGCTGGTCGGCCTCCTCGAGGTACTGCGTCGTGAGGAAGACCGTCGTCCCGCGCTCGTTGATCCGCCGCACCTCGTCCCAGACCGTGAGCCGGCTGGCCGGGTCGAGGCCGGTGGTCGGCTCGTCGAGGAACAGCACCTCGGGCTCGTGCACCAGCGCCGAGGCGAGGTCGAGCCGGCGCTTCATGCCGCCCGAGTAGCCCTTGATCATCCGGTCGGCGGCGTCCTCGAGCTCGACGAGCGCGAGCAGCGCCTCGGCGCGCTCGGCCGCCTGCTTGGGCGAGAGCCCGAACAGGCGCGCCTGGAGGATGAGCAGCTCGCGGCCGCTCTGGCGCGGATCGAGGCCGGCCTCCTGGAGCGCGACGCCGATCCGGCGCCGCACCTCGTCGGGGTCGCCCGCGACGTCCACGCCCGCCACGCGCGCGGTCCCGGAGGTGATGGTCAGGAGCGTCGTCAGCATCCGCACGGTCGTCGACTTCCCGGCCCCGTTCGGACCGAGGAAGCCGAACACCTCGCCGGCCTCGACGCGGAGGTCGACGCCGCGGACCGCCTCGATGGCCTCGCCGCGGCTCTTGTAGTGCTTGACGAGCGCGGCGGCCTCCACCGCCGCGCTCCGACCGGCCTCGTGCACGTGGGGTCTCCTGCTCGTCGTGGGTGCGCTCATGACTGCTTCGACCACGCGGGTGGTGGGAACTCATCGGCGGGCGAGCGGCGACGGTAACGGCGGTCGCGGCCGCTTGTCTTCTCGAATCGTGCGGAAATGGGACGGATGGCCGATGCAGGATCGCCCCGCGCGGTCGATCACCCACCCATGACCTACGACCGCGCGCTCAAGCGACTGTACGTCTTCGGCGCACGCATCCACCACGGTGCGGTCGGCCTGGTCCTGTCGGTGATCGGCGTCGCGCTGGTCATCCACGACCGCGCCGACTGGCCGTTCCGCCTCCGCGACTAGTCAGACCGCGAACGCACGTGTCGGCGCCGCCGCGATCTGCGACGATCGTGGCCGAGCCATGAGCGCGTGCACGGTCATCCGGTCCGGCGACTCGTACTCCGGCCGTCAGGGGCTCGACTACGGCGCGGGCGTGTCCGCGCAGTCCTCGCGCGCGCGGGCGATCTGCATGCACCGGCTGACGATCCCACCGGGCGGCCGGGCGCGGGCGCACCTGCACGAGGACCACGAGTCGACGATCTACGTCATCTCCGGGCGCGGCCAGTTCTGGTGGGGGCCGCGGCTCGAGCACCACGAGATCGTGGACGCCGGCGACTTCGTGCACATCCCCGCCGGCGTCGCGCACCTGCCCGCGAACCTCGACGGCGAGCCGCTCGAGGCCGTCGTAGCACGCACGGACCCGAACGAGCAGGAGAGCGTGGTCATGCTCCCCGAGCTCGACGCCTTGCCGCACCTGCCGCCGCCGTGAGCCGCTAGCCGGCGCGCGGCGGGTGGAGCAGGATGACCGGCACCGGGCTGTTGTGCAGGACGGCGCTCGACACCGAGCCGATCAGCGCGCCGCTGACGCGGCCGCGCCCGCGGGCGCCCAGGCACACGAGGTCGACGGGCTGCTCGTCGACGAGACGCAGGATCTCCTCGGCCGGGTCGCCGTGGCGCAGGATCGTCGTCACCGACACGTCCTGCGGCAGCGACGCCGCCACCTCCCGCAGGCGCTTGTCGGCCTGGCGCTCCATCTCGGCGGCCATCGCCTGCGGCGACACGCCGGCGGCGGCCACGACCCGCGGCGGGTCGGGCACGACGGTGAGCAGGGTCAGCCGCGAGCGCTGATCGACCGCGTAGGGGACGACGTGCCGAAGCGCGAACGCGGACGCCGGCGTCTCGTCGACCGCGACGAGGATGCGCGGGTAGCGGGGCCACTCGAACGACTCCGGGACACCGATCTCCACGTCGGGCGCGTCCGCCACGGGGCGAGAGTACCGCCGCTGGAGCGGAAGACGTATCAAATGGAATTGATGTATCGTCCGTCACGTGATCGGCGCCGCTACGACCGCTCCGCCGCCGTTCCTGCGCCTGGCCGGCCACCCTCTGCGGTGGCGGCTGCTGAGCGAGCTGGCGCGCAGCGACCGGCGCGTCGGCGAGCTGTGCGAGCTGGCCGGCCGCCGCCAGAGCCTCGTCTCGTACCACCTGCGCCGGCTGCGCGACGGCGGCCTCGTCTCGATGCGTCGCAGCGCCGCAGACGGCCGTGACACCTATTACGTCCTCGAGCTCGCCCGCTGCGGCGAGCTGATCGCGAGCGCCGGCAGCTCGCTTCACCCCGGCCTCGCCTCGACCCCGCGCGGGCGGGGTGAGCGCCGCTCCGCGCACGCGCGCGTGCTCTTCCTGTGCACCGGCAACAGCGCGCGCTCGCAGATCGCCGAGGCGCTCTGCGAGCAGCTGTCCGCCGGTACGGTGAGCGCCGCCAGCGCGGGCAGCCACCCCAAGCCGATCCATCCGGACGCGGTGCGGGTGATGCGCGAGCGCGGCATCGATCTCGCCGGCCGCCGTTCGAAGCACCTGAGCGAGTTCAGCCGCCGGCGCTTCGACTACGTGATCAGCCTCTGCGACCGGGTGCGCGAGGTCTGCCCCGAGTTCCCCGGCGGCCCGGAGCTGATCCATTGGAGCATCCGCGAGCCCGTGAGCTACGAGGCGTTCGACCGCACCGCCGACGAGCTCGCCACCCGCATCGGCTTCCTGATCGACGCAATCGAGGTGACCGAACGTGCCTGACGATCTGGTCAACGTCCGCTACATGGTCGACGACGTCGAGAGCGCCGTCGCCTTCTACACCACCCACTTCGGCTTCACCGTGCGCTCCAGCCACGCGCCGGCGTTCGCCGACGTCGTGCGCGGCAACCTGCGGCTGCTGCTCAGCGGCCCGGCCAGCTCGGCCGGGCGCCCGATGCCCGACGGCCGCACCCCGGAGCCGGGAGGCTGGAACCGCATCCACTTCATCGTCGACGACATCGGAGCCGAGGTCGAGCGGCTGCGCTCCGCCGGAGTGACGTTCCGCAACGACATCGTCAGCGGACCGGGCGGCCGCCAGATCCTGCTCGAGGACCCGGCCGGTAACCCGGTCGAGCTGTTCGAGCCGGCGAGCCCGTAGCGATCGGCAGCTCGTGCGACAGCTCGACCTTCGGCAGGAGGCGGTCGAGCCACACGGGCATCCACCAGGCACGCGGGCCGAGGACGCGCAGGACGACCGGCTGCAGCAGCAGGCGGACGAGCGTGGCGTCGAGCAGCACCGCGACGGCGAGGATGAAGCCCATCTCCTTGGGCGGGAGCGGGCCCGCGAGCGCGAACGTCATGAACACGACGACCATGACGGCGGCGGCGGCGTTGATCACACGGCCCGTCCCGGCGAGGCCCTCGACCACGGCCGCCTGGGCGTCTCCGGTTCGGTCGTACGCCTCCTTGACCGTGGCCAGCAGGAAGACCGTGTAGTCCATCGCCAGCGCGAACACCAGGGCGAAGAAGAAGATCGGCGCCCAGGCGTCCACGAACCCCTGCGACTCGAAGCCGAGCAATCCCTCGAGCGCTCCGCCCTGGAACACGTGCCTTGCGATGCCGAACGCCGCCGCTGTGGCGAGCAGGTTGAGGACGACGGCGGCCGCGGCGGCCAGCGGCGCCCGCAGCAGCACGACCAGGAGCGCGAACCCGAGCGCCATGACGACGCCCACCACCAACGGCAGCCGCGACACGAGCGCCTCCTCGAGGTCGCGGTTCTCCGCGGACGGACCGCCTACGAGCGCGCCGGCGGGGAGCTCGGTGCGCACGGCGTCGATCGTCGATCGGAGCCGGCGGCTGCCCTCGCCTGAGGTGGGGACGGCGATGAGGAGCGCGCGCCCATCGGCTCGCTGTGCGGGCGTGACGGACGCGATCCCCGGGTTGCGCGCCAGGACGGCCGTGGCGCGCGCCACGTCCCGCTCGTCGATCACCACCTGGAGCCGGCTCGGCGCTCCGACGCCGAACCCCCGCTCCACGAGCGCGTGCCCTTCGCGGGAGTCGGCATCGTGCGGCACGACCGAGATCGTCGGCATCCCCGTCCGCAGCCCGAGCGCGGGCGCGGCGAGAAGGGCCAGGATCACGACCGCGGCGGCGCCGTAGGGCAGTGGTCGCGCCCACAGTCGCCGGCCCCAGGCGGCGAAGCGCTCGCTGCGATGGTCGGCCGCGCTGGGCAGGCGTATCCGCCCGCCGTTGATCCGGTGACCGACCGCCGACAGCGCAGCCGGGAGCAGCGTCAGGGTCGCCGCGAGCACGGACAGCACGGCCAGCACGATCCCGAGCGGCACCGAGCGGAACGTCGGGACCGGTACGAGCATGACGGCGAGCAGCGCGGCGATCACGGTGAGCCCGCTCGCGAGCACGGCCTTGCCGGCCGTGGCCATCGTGTGCACCGTCGCGTCGCGCGGCGACAGGCCGGCCGCGAGCGCACCGCGGAACCGGACGACGAGGAAGAGCGCGTAGTCGATCCCGAGCGCGATCGCGAACATCATCGCGAAGTTCATCGCCCAGATCGACACGTCGAAGAGCTGCCCGGAGATGAACAGCAGTCCGCCGGCGCCGAGCAGTCCGGCCATCGTGAGCAGGAGCGGCAGGCCGGCCGCCAGCAGCGTGCCGAACGCGAGCACCAACAGGCCGAGGGTGAGCGGCCACGACAGCGCCTCGGACTTCATCATCGCGGCCTTGTTGGCGTGGTTGAAGTCGGACCACATGGCGGCCGGACCGGTCAGGCGCACGGTCACCCCGGAGCTGGACAGCCGGGCGAGACGATCCTTCAACCGGCTCGCTGCCTCGACCATCTCGGACGGCGCCGCGCCCGCGAGCCCGGTGACGATCGCGGTCCGCCCGTCGCGCGAGACCGTGATGCCCGGCGAGGGCGGGAGCACCCCCGCCACCGCTCCGTCGCTGCGGAGCACGCGCTCCACGCCGGCGAGCGTGGAGCGCACGGACCGATCGCCCTTGCCGGCCACGACGACCGACAGCGCGTACGTTCCCTGCCCGGGGAAGTGAGACTCGATCGCGCGGCGAGCGTCACCGGACTCCGAGCCCGGCGCTTCCCAGCCGGCTCCCGAGAGCGCCTTGTCCGCGAACGGAGCGAGCGCCCCGAGACCGAGCAGAAGCGCGCCCCAGACGATGACGACGAGCCGGCGGTGGTCGGCCGCCCATGCTCCGAGGCGCCCGAGCGCCGGCCTCGACTCATAGCTGCTCATGCCGGCGACAGTACGGTCCGGCGGGCGGTCGCGCATGAGGCATTTGCCCGATCTTTCGCTCGCCGCCGAGCTACAGTTCGCAGCGGGACAAATCGCCGGGGGGAGGCTGGTGTGTTGACCACGAAGCGCATGAAGACGGCGGTGCTCGCTGCGCTGATCCCGGGCGTGACGGCGTGCGCCGCGGCGCAGCCGGCCATGGCGCAGCTGTCGGAGCCACCGCCGCCGATCGAGTCCTACGCAGGAGATCCCGGCCGCCTCGGCGACCCGGCGAGCTGGCGCACGCCCGAGTTCCTCCGCGACAACGGGATGCTCTCGATCGGGGCCGAGTTCGCCTACGCCGCCGGCTACTCCGGGACCGGGATGAACATCGGCATCGTCGACTCGGGCTATTTCCTCGGGCACGTGCGCGAGCACGGCAGCCTCGACACGAACTACGCGGTCGGCGATCGCTATTTCTCGGTCGTGGCCCAGGGTGGCTCGACGGGTCCGACGCCGGGGTACTACGACCCGGCGTTCAACGACAGCCACGGAACGCACGTCAGCGGGACCGTGGGCGCGAGCCGCGACGGCGTCGGTGAGACCACGCCCGCCGGGCCTGAGGCCAACATGCACGGCGTCGCCTTCAACAGCGACGTGTACACGGGCAACACGCACAAGACGGACGGCGTCTTCTACGGGCTCCTGCCGCCGACCGCGACCCCCGCGCAGACGCCGGACAACGCCTACCTGGGCAACGTCTACCGGGCCGTGAACGCCGCGCGGACGAGAGACGGCAGGCGGATCAGGCTCATCACCAGCAGCTGGGGCAGCCAGCCGCCGACCGAGAACTACAACACGCTCGAGCCGCCGCCCGGCGGCCCGGCGAGCTTCGGGCTCAACGCGGCGTTCCGGTACCTGTCGACGCCGGAGGGCGTCGCCGACGCGAACGGCAACACCAGCCACTGGCTCAACGGCGCGATCGAGGTCGCGCGCACGGGCACGATCCTCCAGTTCACCGCGGGCAACAGCGGCTACGCGAACCCGACGGCGCGCGCCGCCGCGCCGTACTACCTGCCCGACCTCGAGGGCCGCTACTACACGACCTCCGGGATCAACCCCGGGATCGGGCGCACGTTCAACCCCGACGGCTCGGTCCTGGTCCCCGGCCAGCAGGAGTTCAACCAGTGCGGTGTCGTCAGATGGGCGTGCGTGACCGCACCGAGCCGGTCCATCAACAGCACCTGGGTCGAGGTCGTCGACGGCGTGCCGCGGCCGACCTACCGGAGCGCGTCGGGCACGTCGATGGCCGGCCCGCACTCGGCCGCAGCGCTGGCGCTGATCATGAAGCGGTTCCCGTACATGACCAACGAGCAGGCGCTGTACACGATGTTCACGACCGGTCGCCAGAACAACACGATCAGCGACGCGGCGGGGACGGCCGTCCCGAATCCGTCGCGCGGCCAGATGGTGCAGGTCCCCGACCGGCGCAACGGCTGGCACACGCCCAACCTCCGGGACGCCTTCAAGGGCCCGGGCCAGCTGCTGGGGCACGTCAAGATCGACACGCGCGGCTACGGCGACGTGTGGTCGAACGACATCTCCGACGTCGCCATCCGCGCGCGTGAGCAGGAGGATGCCGACGAAGACGCCGCCTGGGAGGCGACCAAGGTCGCCAAGGGCTGGACGCATGGCCTGCCGAGCGACGCGAGCGACGTCGACCGGTTCGACTTCGCCACCGGCACCCGCCGGGAGAAGGCGCGCGACCGGCGCGTCTACGAGGGCAGCCTCACGAAGCGCGGAAGGGGAACCCTGTTCCTCACCGGCGACAACACGTGGCACGGCGAGACCACGGTCCGCGGCGGCAAGCTCTCGGTCGTCGGCTCGCACGCCGGCTCGATCGAGGTCGACGGCGGCACGCTGGGCGGAAGCGGCACGGTGGCCGGCAGCATCGACGTCGACGACGGCGTGCTGCAGGCCGGTCTCTCACGCCGCGAGGCGGCACGGATCACCGACGAGGCCGTGGCGCCCGGCAACGTCCTGACCGTCGGCGGAGACGTGCGCGTCGACCGGCACGGCCGCGTCGCCGCGATCATCCGGGGCGACGGCGACGCCACGACCGTCCGCGCCGCCGGCCGGCTGGTGCTCGACGGCAGGCTGTCGGTGGACGTCAAGGATCGCCTGACGCGGGGCACCGTCCTGACGCTCATGCGCGGCCGGTCGATCAGGGGCCGGTTCCACGGGCTGCCCGAAGGGCGCGTGCTGCACGCGGACGGCCATCTCTTCCGGATCTCGTATCGGAACGACCGGGTCACCCTGACCGTCAGGAAGGGGGTGCGCCGCTAGCCGGCGTCCCTGCCGTACGCGTCGTGGTAGTCCCACCACTGGTACGGCGGGGACTGCGGGTAGCCCTCCGGCGAGTCCTCCCACGCCTCCTGGCGACCGAGGGCTGTGATGTCGAGGTAGTCCCACGTGCCGCCCATCGCCTCGTCGCCGCGCGCGTCGGTGAAGTACGTCCGGTAGATCCTGTCGCCCTCGCGGATGAAGGCATTGGTGCCGTGCCACTCGGCGACGCCGAAGTCCTTGTCGAAGTCGTCGGTGAGCGTGTACCAGGGGATGGCCCCCCACCCCATGCGCTCCTTCAGGGCCTGGATCTCGGCTTGGGGGGCACGCGAGACGAACGCGAGCGTGGTGTCGCGGGCGTTCAGGTGGGCGGGGTGCGCGACCTGGTCGGCGAGCATGGAGCAGCCCACGCAGGCCCGCTCGGGATACGCGTCTCCCTCTCGCGCGTACGTGGTGACGTCCGGCTGGTACCAGAAGCGGTAGACGATCAGCTGGCGGCGCCCCTCGAACAGGTCCACCAGGCTCGCGGGACCGTCGGGGCCCTCGAAGCGGTACGGCTTCTCCACGGCCATCCACGGCATCCGCCGCCGCTCGGCGGCCAGGGCGTCGCGGGCGCGGGTGAACTCCTTCTCCTTGACGAGCATCCGCTCGCGCTCGGCCTCCCACTCCTGTGGCGACACGATCGGCGGGGTCTTCATGTCACATCTCCTGTAGGCGAAATCGTCGCCGGCGCGGCCCTGACGACGGTTCTCGTCGTGATCCCGGTGTGAGGCGTACGGTACGCGGGCCGTGGGTGAAGGACCGGGAGGAAACGACGTATGAGCACCCCCGTGCCCGATGAGCGGACCATCTTCTCGCGCCGGCAGCGCGCTGTCGACAGCTCGGCCTGGCCGGTGTTCAGCGAGCACGCCTTGGACATGCTGCACTCGGCCGGTGAGGTGCTGCACCCCGAGCCCGGCGAGCTGCTGTGGGACGCGGGTGACCCCTACGACCTGACCCTCGTCCTCGCCGGCGGGGTCCTTCTCGTCGACCGCCGGGACGACCGCGTCGTCTTCGTGATCGAAGAAGGCGACTTCGTCGGTGAGCTGGGCATGTTGATGGGACAGCGCGCGTTCCTTCCCGGCGTGGCCATGGAGGGGACCGTGCTGCTCCGGGTCCGGGTCGAGGAGCTCCGCAAGCTCGTGGAGATCTCGGGAGAGCTCAGCGACGTCCTGCTGTCCGCGCTCGACGCCCGGCGGGGTCTGCTGACGAGGATCGGAGAGGGCGGTCTGGTCCTCGCGGGAGACGATGACCGCGATCTCCACCGGCTCCAGGACTTCGCCGAGCGCAACCAGATCCCATACCGGACGGTGCTCCGCTCCGAACAGCCGGCTTGGACAGACCTGGCGCAGACCTCTGTGCTGCCCGAGGTCGGCACGGCCGTGGTGACCGGACAGCGCCGGGTGATGCAGGCGCCGACGACACGCGAGCTCGCGACCGCGCTCGGGATCGACCTGTGGGACATCTCCGACGATTCCCGATGTGACCTCCTGATCGTCGGCGCCGGACCAGCAGGGCTGGCCGCCGCCGTCAACGGGGCCTCGGAGGGACTGGACGTGGTCGTCGTCGAGGACGTCGCCATCGGGGGCCAGGCCGGCAGCTCATCACGGATCGAGAACTACCTCGGCTACTACCGCGGCGTGTCCGGAGTCGAACTGGCGCGCGCCGCGATGCTGCAGGCCGTCAAGTTCGGGACGAGGCTGGTGTCACCCCGCTCGGTCACCGAGCTGTCGCAGGTGCCTGACGGGTTCCGCATACGGCTCGACGACGAGCACGACGTCGTCGCCTCGGCCGTGGTCATCGCCAGCGGCGTCCGGTACCGACGCCTGGACCTGCCCGGTCTTGCCGACCTCGAGGGGCGCGGCGTCTACTACGCCGCGAGCCAGCTCGAGGCCCCGCTGGTGTCCGGCCGGAACGCCGTCGTGGTCGGGGGTGCCAACTCGGCCGGCCAGGCGGCCCTCTTCCTGGCCCGTTACGCCGGCCAGGTGCACGTTCTGATTCGCCGTGAGGACCTCCGCGACACGATGTCGAACTACCTGGCGCAGCGCCTCACCCACCACGAAGGGATCACCATCCACCCTCGTTCCGAGCTGCGCGAGGTCCATGGCACAAGCCGGCTCAGCGCGCTGACCTGGCGTGACCACGCTCTCGACCGGGACGTGCGGCTCGAAGCAGCCGCTCTCTTCTTGATGATCGGCGCAGACCCCTGCACGACGTGGCTGTACGACGTGGGCGTCGAGCTCGACGCCAAGGGCTTCGTGGTCACCCATGACGGCTTCGCGACGTCAGTGCCAGGCGTGTTCGCCGTCGGCGACGTGCGTGCCGGGTCCGTCAAGCGGGTGGCATCAGCGGTCGGCGAGGGGTCCGTGGTCATCTCGGCCGTCCACTCCTACCTCGCCGCCGTGCAGCGGCCTCAGCGTCCGCGTCGGTGACTTCGAAGCGCCCGTTCCCCGCTCATCCTCTGACCACCTGGTAGCGCAGGTGCATGGTGCCGGGCGCCTCGAGCGCGCGGACCAGCTCGAGCTCGATGTGCTCAGGGGGAAGCTCGTCGAAGAGCCGTCGCCCCTGGCCGAGCAGCACTGGCCGGAGCTGGACCTCGATCGCATCGAGCACGCCGGCCTTGAGGGCCTGCTGGGCGGTGTAGGCGCCGTGCATGAAGACGTCGCGGTCACCGGCGGCCGCTTTGGCTCGTTGCACGCACGCGGCGATGCCGTCGGTGACGTAGTGGACGTGCTCGAACGGGTTCTCGGAGGGTGGCTGGTGGGTCGGGACGAAGATCGGCACACCGTTGTGGTGGTCGCCGCCCCAGTAGCCGGCGAAGTCCCCGGTGCGCCTTCCGGTGATCACCGCGCCGGTGGCCAGCGCCTCGTCGAACACGATCTGGCTGTTGGGGTCGCTGGGTCGGAAAGCCTCGACCCCGCTGGCGTCGCCCCCGCCGCCTCCGAGCCAGTCCATGAGCCGCATGCCGTTGATGCCGGCAGGGTTCTGGGCGTCGTCGTGCGGTCCGGTGATGAACCCGTCCAACGACATCGCCATGGACACATAGACCTGAGACATTGCTCATCCTCTCTTCCGCGGGGTCATGAGCTCAGACCGCTGTCGCGACCCGGAACTCATCGCAACGAGGACACCCCGGCGTGACTGCACACGCGCAGATTTCGCTCTCCGCCGATGGGCCGGGGTGGATTCGAACCACCGCGCGACGGATTATGAGTCCGCTGCTCTAACCGCTGAGCTACCGGCCCCGCTCCCGGCCCACCCTATCCCGAGGCTGTCCTACACGGGCTCGAGGAATCCGGTCACGGCGCGGAGCCGGCCGTCGTCGGCCACGGTGGCGAAGTCGACGCCGGCGGCGACCGGCGCGCCGTTGCCGACGAGCGTCCACCCGAAGCGGACGACGTCGTGGTGCGCGTCCGGGCCCGCGGAGAGCTCGAAGCGGTGGCCGGGGAACTGCTGCTGGGCGGCGCCGATCATGGCGGCGATCCCGTCGGTGCCGTCGCCCGTCATCAGCGGGTCGACGTAGCTGGCGTCGTCGGCGAACGCGTCCGCGACGAGGTCGCGGCGGCGGTCGGCGTCGGTCTCGTTCCAGGCGGCGATGTAGCCGTCGACGATGGTGGTGATGTCGGTCATGCCACTCAGCGAACCAGCCGTCGTGCGGCGTGTCGATTACCTGCGGGGTAGGTGCCGAGCGGCCTCGCGCTCGCTAGCGTGCGAGCGCATGAGCACGGCCACCGTCCCGCTCGGCACGCTGCTGCGCGACTGGCGCCGGCGCCGCCGCCTGAGCCAGCTCGACCTGGCGCTGGAGGCCGGCGTGTCCGCCCGGCACCTGAGCTTCCTGGAGACCGGCCGGTCGAAGCCGAGCCGGGAGATGGTGCTGCACCTCTCCGAGCAGCTCGAGGTGCCGCTGCGCGACCGCAATCACCTGCTGCTGGCCGCCGGGTTCGCGCCCGCGTTCGAGGAGCGGGCGATCGACGCGCCGGAGATGGCGCCGGTGCGCGAGGCGCTCGAGCGCGTGCTCGCCGGGCACGAGCCGTACCCCGCCGTGGTGGTCGACCGC
>Ga0081538_10001966_pt1 | contig 20583 bp, 22 predicted proteins | sample TabmetS5T2R1_FD_71022 | JGI IMG/M metagenome (GOLD analysis project Ga0081538, IMG submission 71022) | Tabebuia heterophylla rhizosphere microbial communities from the University of Puerto Rico - S5T2R1 | ecosystem: Host-associated > Plants > Roots > Rhizosphere ...
CCCTGCGACACGGCGAAGCGCGACATGTGGGCGTAGCACGTCGAGAACTGGCTCGTGTGCGTGATGCAGACGATGTTCCCGTAGCCGCTCTGCTGGCCGGCGAAGCTCACGCTGCCGCAGGCCGCCGCGGTGATCGCGGTGCCGGTCGGTGCCGCGATGTCGACGCCGTCGTGGTTGCGGCCCCAGCGCGGCCCGAACGGTGACGTCTGGGTTCCCTTGACGGGCATCGCGATCGTCGACGAGCCGCAGCTGCCGGTGCCCGGCACGCTGCGCGGCGTCGGCGCGGGCGCGGGCGCGGCCTCGGGGTCTGCGGGCGCCTCGGGCGTGGTGCCGATCTCGCCGCCGCCGGGCTCGCCGCCCACCGTCTCGCCGCCGCCGCGGCCTGTCTCGGGGGCGCGGGCGGTGTCGGCGGCTGTGGGGCCCGGCGCGTCTGTCTGCGTCGAAGTGCTGTTCTGCGACGAGGAGGCGATCGCCTGACCGGCCTCGATCAGCCTGCTCTCGAGGCGCTGCTTGACGGCAGTGGGGACGTTGTCCCCACCCACTGCCGAGGCGCTCGCCTGCTGCTCGAACAGCGAGGCCCAGGTGATCGGGCCGACGACGCCGTCGACCGCGAGCCCGGCACGGGCCTGATAGGCGCGTACCGCGGCGTCGGTCTGAGGCCCGAAGATGCCGTCCGCCGACACCCCCAGTGCACGCTGGACGTGCGCAACAAGATCGCCTGAGCTACCGAGCTGCAGCGGCAGACCGCCCTCGCGAATCTCGATCGCCCGGTTGGCCGGCGATTCCGAGGCGACGTTGGCCTGGAGGCTGCCGGACGTCTGAGCCGCCGCGAAGGGAGCCGCCGGGCCGGCCACCATGGCGGTGGCCAGAGCTGCGGAGATGTGCTTCTTGCGTGTGTGCTCGCGCCGTCCCCTGATCAGAAGTGCTCTGCGCTTGCGCGAGCGCACGAGCGAGTGCTGCCACAGCTCAGGCTGGGCCAGGTCCCTGTAGGCGTTCATCCGACATTGTCCCCTTCCGTTCGGGCCTACGGGGTTAGCTGTCGGGCTCGCGCTGGAAGATGCGCTACGTGGCTCACGGGGCCACGACTCGCCCCCGGTGGCAACTCGCCACCTAACTGGTTCCCCCGTTCGCGCTGCCCGGCGGCGGGCGACGCGACTCGGCGCTTGACTTCTCACACAACCACCCTTTGCAGGGAAAGTTGCGCGGGAGCAGACTAGCGCAATCCTTCGGCGGCGTCGCGCGAAACCCTTCTAGGACTCGACGGTGCGCCAGTCGCCGCCGTGCTCGCGATGCTTCGGAAGCATGTTCGCGAGCAGCCCAAGCAGCAATCCGTAGAGCAGCAGGCCGAGCAGTGTCGGCACGCCGTTCTGGACCCAGACGTTCTCCGAATCGATCACATCTCCGAACGGCATCAGCAGGACGTCGTTGGCGTCGTCGACGAGCTCGCGGAAGTCGCCGTTGCGCTGCTCGCGCAGCATCTCCTCACGCGGACTCGGCGCAATCACCGCCGGGTTCTCGGCCTCGGCCCTGAGCTCGGACTCGAGCGCGTTCTGCTGATTCTGGGATCCGCGGTTCATCTCGTCGATCGCGAAGAGCGCGAATCCGAGTAGCACGATCCCCGTGGTAAGGATCGCCAGTAGACGGATGACCGATCCCATCGCCATTACCATCGGCACGCCTTCGCCGAGCATGACTTCTGCAACCCACATGTCCACGGATGGCTGACGCGCGCGAGCGCCTGGTCTCCGAGCTGCGCGAGCACGCGCTCGTGATCGGTGAGGTCACGCTCACCAGTGGCGCCACGGCCCAGTACTACGTGGACGCGAAGCGGGCGATCCTGCGGCCCGCGGGCTTCCGAGCCCTGGGCGAGCTCGTCGCCGCCGAGGCTGGCCGGATGCGGGCCTCCGCCGTGGGCGGCATGACCATGGGAGCGGACCCGGTTGCGTGCGCCGCGCTCGCCGCAGGAGCGGACGTCAAGGCGTTCTTCGTCCGCAAGGAGAAGAAGCAGCACGGCTTGCAGCGCTGGGTCGAGGGCCCGCTGCTCGACGCCGGCGAGCGCTGTCTGATCGTCGAGGACGTCGTGACGACGGGCGGCTCGACCGTCCGGGCGATCGAGCGCGTGCGCGAGGAGGGGCTCGAGATCGCGGCTGTCGTGAGCGTGCTCGACCGGCTGGCGGGTGGCGGCGAAGCGATCGAGGCGGCAGCCGGCGCGCCGTACGCCCCGCTCACGACGATCGACGACATCTATCCGGAGCGCCCGGACCGCTAGCGCGCTCCGGCGGCAAGCCAGGCGTCGATCAGCCGGCGCGCGATCGCGTACGGCGGGGCCAGCAGCAGAGCGCCAGCGCCGGCGGCCGCGGCCTCGATCTCGGAGCGCTCGAACCAGCGCACGTCCTCGAGCTCGTCGTCGGCCGCGTGCGGCTCGCCGGGCTCGGCGCGAGCATCGAACCCGAGCATGAGCGAGCTCGGGAAGGGCCAGGGCTGAGAGGCCAGGTAGGAGACCTCGCCCAGCTCGATCCCCGACTCCTCCAGCACCTCGCGGCGCACCGCGTCCTCGAGCGTCTCGCCCGGCTCGACGAAGCCGGCGAGCAACGAATAGCGGCGGGGCGGCCAGTGCGCCGAGCGGCCCAGGAGCAGCCGATCGCGATCGTCGGAGACGCGCACGATCACCACCGGGTCTGTGCGCGGGAAGTGGTGCGCCTCGCAGACCGGGCAGCGGCGCTCGTGACCGGCGTCCACGATGGTGGTGGCCGCGCCGCAGTTGGCGCAGTAGCGGTGGCGCCGGTGCCAGCCGAGCAGCGCTGCGGCGTAGGCGGCCAGGGCGGCCTCCTCGGCCGGCAGCTCCGCGGCAGCATCGCGCAGCCCGGCGGGACGGCCGCCGTCGGGCTCGGCCGCGCTCACGTCGGACGCGAACAGCGGTACCGGGCCGGCCATCCCGAGGAAGACCTCGGAGCCGTCGGGCGGGCCGAGCAGCAGCCGCCCGTCAGCGATCCAGATGCCGCGGTCTGAGAACTGCACGGATAGGGCGCGCGGGTCGGCGCGGCGCGCGGCGAGCCAGTCAGGATCGCGCCGCTCGCTCGGCGCACGGTCGAGCGCGGCGCCTGAGAAGACGATCACCCGCCCTATTCAACAGGCAGCTGAGTGGGAAGCCTCTCGAGCGCTGTGTCCGGCTTGCGCGACCAGAGCCTGCGGCGGGCCACCTTCTTCTTCGCGTCGGGCTCCGGCTCCGTGTGCACCACGAGCACCGGGATCGAGATGTCTCGCAGGCGCTCACCGACGGGGCGCTGGAAGGGAATCCGGTGGCGGCGGCTCGCCTGTCCGACGACGACGAGGTCCCAGGCGCCCCGCTCCGCCTCCCTCAGCAGCGCTTCGGCTGGATCGCCGTGAGTCATCATCTTCATCACCGGGACGGCGTCGGGGATTGCAGCCATGGCCGCCTCGATGCACTTGCAGGCCCAGTCATCGAGCTGCGCGCAGAGACCTGCCCGGCTCTGTGGGACCGCGATCGGGCCGGCCCAGATGACGCTCGCCGGTTGCGGGGCGCTCGTCAGGAGCCCGATGCGGCCGTGTCCATCTTCCGCCAGCTCGATAGCCCTCTGAAGGGCAAGCCAAGCGGCGGGGCTGTCATCTACTCCGACGAGTATCCGATGGAACAACGGCCACCTCTTGATTCGCGTGCTGTGAGCTTACCACAACTCCTTAGCACGCTAAATTGTTTGGGAGTGGTCGAAACGAGCGAAGTCCGGACGGACGAGGAGGCGCAGGCCGAGTTCGCCGAGGCGCTTGACGACCTCTGCTTCGCGATCCTGCGTGCCACCGGGCGCGGCGTGCCGGGCGGCGACACCGAACTGACGCTCTCCCAGTACAACGTGCTGCAGGCGCTCGGCGACGGACCCGCCACGGTCAGCGAGGTCGCGGCCGCCGCAGATGTCGCAGTGCCGACGGCCACCCGCGCACTGCGCGGGCTCGAGCGGCGTGGGTTCGTAGAGCGCCGGCGTGACCAGAGCCCGGACGGGCGCCTCGTCACGGTCTCGCTCACCGCCACGGGCGCGCGCGTGCTGGGAGAGAAGCGCACCTGGGTGCGCGCGCGACAGCGGGCGATCTTCAACAGCCTGAGCGACGCCGAGCGCGAGTCCGCGGCGAGCCTCCTGCGCGTGGTCGCCGCGGACATCCACGAGCTCTGAGCGCCGGTCAGGCAGGCTCGTTCACGCTCCCGGTCGGCTGCTTCGGCAAGCCCGCGTCGGTGCGCAGCCGAGCCGCGATCTCAGCGATCTCCTCCGGGTGGAAGTCGGGCACGAACGCCTTCGGCTGCGGCGGGAGGTCGTTCGGCAGGGCGCCCTCCGGCGGGCCGTCGACCACCTCGAGCTCGTCGCCCGTCTCGGGATGCTGACCGTTGAAGACCGCGGCGATCTCCTGGAAGTCGTCCGGCGAGAAGCGGTAGATCCGCTTGTGATCGCCGCGCTCGATGTGCGGCTGGCACTCGGGGATCTTGTCGGTCGCGATCCGGGGCGTCGGGAACATGTTCATGAGCTGGGCGCCCGTCAGGTTCTCGATCGCCCGTGCGTACGCGATCTGGTGCACACCGCCCCTCACGAGCAGGTATCCCGTGAGCGCCTTCGCCGCCGGGTGGTCGACCATCTCGTAGACGCGCAACTTGTTCTGGCGGGCGACCGTCTCCAAGAAGAAGTTATGCGTGAGGTCCTCGATCAGGTCGCCGGAGGCGAACACGTTGTCGCCGGTCCAGGGCCTGCCGTTCGAATCCTGGGGCAGCGCGGCGTGCCCGCCGGCGATGAACTGCTGCGAGTTGCGCGCGTCGCGGACGTCGCTCAGCGCTCCCTCGATCGCGCCGTCGCCGTTGCTCGTGGGCGACGCGCCGGTGAGCATCGTGTTGATGGTGGCGGCGACAAGCTCGATGTGACCGAATTCCTCGGCCGCGATGTTCGCGACGAGGTCATAGAAGGGGCGAGCGCCCTGCTTGTTGCGGAAGTTGAACGACTGGAACGTGTAGTTCATGAACGTCGACATCTCGCCGAAGCGGCCACCCATGAGCTCCTGAACGGCGGCGGCGCCGTTCGGATCCGGGTCGGACGGTGGGGGCAGCTCCGTGCCCCAGCGGTCGATGCGCAGAATCATCTCGCGAGTCTCCTGGAGGGTTCGGGTGAGGTGTCTGGCACGGGTGCCCGACACCGCCTGACCGAAACCGGTCAGTCGCGAACGCCGAAGAGTCTCGGGACGCTCCGCTCGAGCGAGCGGCCGGCCGCCGAGCCGGTGACGCGGCCGGCGGCGACCTCGTCGGCCGTGGCGTGCATCAACCCGAGGAAGGCGGCGACCAGCCAGGCGACCGGTAGGTCGCGATCGAAATCACCCGCGCGCCGTCCGCGGCGCACGAGCCGCTCGATCCTGTCGAGGATCGGCGCGTGGAAGGCGTGCAGCTCGTCGCTGCCGGTGAAGCTAGGTGCGAGCGCCTCGAGCACACGCGCGTGCCGCTGGACGCTGCTCCACCACGCCGGGACGAGCCGGGCGAGTGCCTCGAGCGGCGGCCCGTGCTCGGGCTCGGCCGCGTCGATTGCGGCGACCGCCTCCGCCCGGGCCCGCTCCGCCACCGCCAGCAGCAGGGCCTCGCGGGAGTGGTAGTGGGCATAGACCGTCTGCCTCGCGACGCCCGCGGAGGACGCGATTTCCGCCATGCTCGCCTCCGGTCGCGCTGCGAGCAGCTCCACGGCCGCGTCGAGGATCGCTGTGATGTTGTGCTCGGCGTCGGCGCGCCTTGTCCGCTCCGCGGCGATCTCCGACATGTCTGTCCAGATTAATGCCCGAACGCGGGCTGAGCCCCGGGGGCCACGTCGGAGCGCCGCAGCAGCACGAGCGCCAGCAGGGCGGCGGCGAACGCGAGCAGCGCCGCGGCGCGGAACGCGTCGCCGAGGCCGAGCGTCAGCAGCTCGCGGCTCGCCGCGATCGTCGACAGCACGGGCAGGACGAGCGCGATGCCGAGCTCGTGGGCCGTCGTGGTGAGGCCGGACACCACGCCGGCCTCCTCCTCGCCGACGCCGGCCATCACCGTGATGAAGATCGCCGACGCGGCCAGGCCGATGCCGGCGTCGAGCACAAGCAGCCCGGGCAGCACGTCCGACAGGTACGACCCGCCCGCGGAGACGCCGCTCAGGAGCAACGCGCCGAGCCCGCCGAGGACCATCCCGCCGGTCAGCACCGGCTTGGCTCCGACGGCCGCGACGAGTCTGCCGCCCGCGTGCGCGGCGGCCACGAGCAGAAGCGCGCCCGGTAGGAACTCGAGCCCGGTGCGCAGCGCCGAGTGCCCGAGCACCTCCTGGAGGTAGAGCGAGGTGAAGAAGAAGGCGGACAGCACGGTGCCCATACCGGCCAGCATCAGCACCAGGGCGGTGACGGTCGTGCGACGCCGGAACACATTGAGGCGCACGAGCGGGTCGCGGACGCGCGACTCGACGAGCACGAACGCCCCCAGGCCGGCAGCAGCCGCGGCGAGCAGCCCGAGCGTCTGCGCCGACCCCCAGCCGGCGTCGGGCGCCTCGACGAGCGCGTAGATCAACGCAACGAGGCTGGAGCAGGCCAGCAGGGCGCCGCCGGCGTCGAGTCGGCCCCGCCCGGCGGGCGTGCGCGCCGGGAGCACGCGCAGCGCCGAGGCTGCAACCGCGGCGCCCACCGGCACGTTGATCAGGAAGATGGCCTGCCAGCCGAGCACCTCGGTGAGCAGGCCGCCGGCCAGGACCCCGAAGGCGCCGCCGCTGGCCGCCACGGCAGCCCAGGCCGCGAGCGCGCGCTGGCGCTCCGGACCGTCGGCGAAGAGCGTCGTGATGAACGAGAGCGCGGCCGGTGAGAGCAGCGCGGCTCCGACTCCCTGCAGCGCGCGAGCCGCCAGCAGCGCGCCGGGCGACGGGGCGACCGCCGCGGCGAGTGACGCGCCGCTGAACAGGGCGAGTCCGGCGAGGAACACGCGCCGCCTGCCGAGCACGTCGGCGGCGCGACCCCCCAGCAGCAGCAGCCCGCCGAAGGCAAGCGTGTACGCCGTGATCACCCACTGGAGGTGCGCGGTGGCGACTCTCAGATCGGCCTGGATCGACGGCAGCGCGACGTTCACCACGGTGATGTCGAGGATCACCATGAATTGGGCGGCGCAGAGGAGGATGAGGGCTGGCATGGGAGGCTCCCGAGGAGTGAACTAGTTCTGACAGCGATGTCCAAGATAACAGAACTTGGACAGAGCTGTCTAGATTGTCACGCGCCAACCGATAGCACCACCGCTACCGCCACGGGTCCTGCAGCCTGCCGAACGCGCCAGGATCGACGGCGGCCGTTGCGGCCTCGGCGCAGGCGAAGTTAGGTTCGCCCGAGAGCGTGCTGCATGGCATCGGCGCGCCCAAGGCAAAGGAGCTCAGGTCATGAGTATCAGCCGCGCTGCGATCCTGTCCCTGCTCGCGCTGCTCGCACTGCCCGCCTCGGCCCTCGCGGGCGACACGCGCAAGGTCTTCGCAATGGACCGATGCGAGCCGGACTCCTTCAACGCCGTCTTGGGGCCGGGCGGCTGTATACGCAACGGCGGGGTCACCTTCGAAAACTTCGTGCGGCGGCTCAACCCAAAGGACGGCGGACACAACGCCTGGCGCTTCAGTCGCCACGACGTTGATCTGAAATCCGGTCAGAGCCTCAGCGTGACCAACACCGGTGGGGAAGAGCACACGTTCACCGAGGTCGTCGACTTCGGTGCCGGCTTCGTGCCCGACCTCAATGCCGCACTGCCTCCCGGAACAGCGCCGGCGGTACCGGTCGGGGACCTCGGTTTCATCGACGCGGGGGACAGCCTCTCAGTTGCCGGGCTGCCAACCGGAACGCACTTCTTCGAGTGCCTCATCCATCCGTGGATGCGGACGGTGGTGGAGCAGCAGGACGGGTAGCCAGTCGCCTCACGAGCTCGGCGAGCGAGCGCGGCAGGATCGCCGCGCCGAACCCGCGCGCCGCCGGTGAGCGCAGCAAGAACGGATCGCCGCTCTCCAGAGCGAGACGAAGCGGGCTCCCCGTTCTGGCGAAGCGTTCCTCTACCACGCTGGTGACCGCTGATCCGAGGCGCTCACTGGCCATCTCATCCGGCAGCTGGCGCGCGAGGAGGCAGAATGCGGCGTCGATCTCGTCAGCCGCGAGGTAGCCGAGCATGTCGTCGGCGTAGAACTTGATTGCTTCCCTAAGAACCATGTATTGCGCCGCTGAATCCTTCTCGACACCATCGATGCGATGAGTGGCGCTATCTCAGTCGAGCTCCTGGACCCCGCGGCTGCTGCTGATCCTGGGTTGGTCGAGCGACTGACGGCCCTCGTGAACGACGTCTACACGGCCTCCGAGGACGGGCTCTGGCGCGACGGCGCGATGCGGACGACGGCATCCGAGATGGCTGCGCTCATCGAGGACGGGCAGATCGCAGTGGCGACCGTCGCTGGCCGGCTCGCTGGCTCGGTCCGCGTCCAGGTGCTTTCCGAGCTGACCGGCGAGTTCGGACTCCTGGCCGCCGACCCGGAGCACCGGGGCATCGGCGTGGGGCGCGAGCTCGTGGCCTTCGCGGAACGCATCAGCCGCGACCGCGGGCTGCAGGCGATGCAGCTCGAGCTGCTGGTCCCGCGCACGTGGAGCCATCCGAGCAAGCTCTTCCTCGACGAGTGGTATCGGCGGATCGGCTACGAGGTGATCCGCCGGACCAGCGCCGACGACCTCCAGCCCGAGCTGGCGCCGCTGCTCGCCACGCCGTGCGACTTCGTCGTCTACGAGAAGGCCCTCAATGGCAGCCGCGACTCGCTGTCAGCCGCCGAAGGCCATGTCCAGCGCGCCGAGTGAGAAGAACAGGGTTTCGCCGTAGTTCGCGTCGACCCCGTCGTTGTCGGTGGCCAGGAAGACGCGCTCGTCTGACGTGATCCCCACACCCTCGAGCTTGTCGGGCACCGAGATGCTGCGCTCGTCGAGCTCGGCACGCACGTCGTTCAACAGCGTCTTCTCGAAGACGTCCAAGGGCGTGCTGTCGAACGGCTTCCACTCGACCTCGTCGAGGTCGATGCCGTAGATGCGCTTGAGCTGGGCGTTCAGGCCGATCTGGTTGTCGCGCTCGACGATCGCCGCGGTGTGGCCGTCGGGCAGGATCGTGATCTCCGAGAGCCCGACCGTCGCACCCGCCACCGTCTCGAGCGGATACCGCGCGAACGTCCACGTGTCCGTCGCAACGTCGTAGCGGCCGATTTTCGTTGTGTTGGCGGGATCGCCCGACGCGCTCCAGCGGCCCTGGATCGCGACGTACACCGTCTCGTCGCCGGCGTCCTCGCTGCCGGTCACGGCCACGCCCTCGAAGCCGCTGCTGGTCGCGTTGGCGGCCAGCGCCTGGGGCAGGAGCACCGTGTGCTCAATCGCGCCGCTGTCGTCGGTCCGCACGAGCACGTTGGGGCGCGCGCTGCCCACGTTCACCCGACCCTCGCTGGCGAACCAGAAGCCGCCCTCAGGGCGTGCCGCGACGCCCTCGAAGTCGAACCCGCCCGATGGGTCCGCGGGATCGCCGATCTCAAGACCCCCGACAGGGATGCGCTCTCTGATCACCGCCGGCTCGCCCGACACATCGACGCGATACGCATACGCCTGTGCCAGGAACGAGTCGCTCACCGCCCAGACCGTGTCCGCGTCGTCCGGATCGCCTGACAGGCCGGACATCGCAACCCAGGGGATCGGGACGCCGCCGTTTCCGTCGGCGCTGACCAGGTACGGGTAACGTGCCGGCCCGGCGCCATAGCGCCAGAGGGTGATGAGCGCGCGCACCCCGGCTGGATCGTCCTCCTCGGATGTCACCGCGAGCAGGTTCCGGCCTGGCACGGCCTTCAGCCCTTCCGGGCCGATGCCGGTGGGAAGCAGCTGCACGAACTCGGGCGTGCCGCTGCTGACGTCGTAGACGCCCACGACGTTGGCCCGCTCCGACCCGACGAACAGCAGCGGGCGACCGTCGAACACGCCGAACTCGACACCCTCGGGCTCGCTGCCCTTGTTCTCGGATCGGCCCTCGGGGTAGTGCCCGTGGCGAATGACCTCGTGCTCGAAGGACGCGCCCGACTCGTATTCGATCGTCCCGTCCCTGTTCCACAGCGTGAACGAGCGACTTCCGCCCTCGTCGCCGTTCTCGTCCGCGTAGTCGCCCTCGTTGGCCGTGGCGAAGGTGTCCTTGTCGATCCAGGCGACCCCGTCGGGCTCGCGCCGGCGAGTAATCGTCTCTGACGGATCGATGATGCCGTTGCCCTGCGGGCCGGCGGACTCCTCGGTGGCGTCCACGTCCTCCACCGTGACGCTGCCGGCCGAAAAGTCGCTGCGCACCTTGGCGCTGCGCAGGTCCACCACGGCCAGCCAGTTGTTCTCCTGCAGGCTGACCACTGCCTCGTTGCGTGCGTTGATGTCCACGAACTCAGGCTCGGGATCGTCCGGCGCGGTTGTCGCCAGGCCGGTCAGGTCGACCGTCCGCAGGTCGTGCCAGCTCTTGTTGTGCGGCTTGAGGTGCAGGACCTGCAGCGTGCCACCGGGGAGCTGCGGGATGAGGCCGTCGCTCAAATCCTCGTCGCGCTGGTTCTCGATCACGATGGCGGCATAGCGCTGGTCGGGCGAGACGGCGACGGAGTCCGGTTGACCCGCAAGCTCCAGCCGCTCGATCACCTCGGCCGCGTCGATGTCGACGATCAGCAGCTTGCCGCTCGGGACGGTGAAGCTCTCGGACGTGTCGACGGCCACCAGCGCGAGGTCCCCGAGAACCGCAACGCTCGTCGGCTCCCCGTCGATCGACAGGGTGCCGGCAGGCGCCGGTGCGGTCGGGTCAGAGATGTCGACAAAGCCGAGCCGATCCGCCAACGAGTCGGTGTAGATCAGCGTGTCGCCGTCAGGAGTCACATCTGCGATCTCGGCCGATGTGGGGTCCAAGAATTCCGGAGAGTTGAGCGCGACGGTGAGCGACCCGGCGTGGTTGAACACACCGTCATCGTCGGCAGCCAGGCTGGTCGCGGGCACTGCGCCGCACAGCAGCATGCCGACCAGGACACCTGTGATTCGCCGGAATTCGATCCTCAAGGCTCCTCCTCGTGGCGGGCGAGCGAGCAGTCTCAGCGCATATGACGGCACGGCTGTGACCTTCTCGTGAAGGGAGCGGCGGCACCCAGGCCAGCTCTAGGACGCGTCGCCCCGTGTTGCTGGATACTGCGCCTGGCGATGTCGCAGGAGAACATCGACCTTGTCCGAGACATCATCGCGGCCGTGCCCGATTGGAACGAGGTGAGCGCGCTGCTGCATCCCGACGCTCGCTTCGATCAGACTCGCATCCCGGGTGGCGGCGTCTTCGAGGGCCGCGAGGCGTGCGGCCGTTTCTTCGAGCGCTGGTTCGGGACGTGGGACGACATACGGATGACGCCCGACCGGTTCATCGACCAAGGCGACCGCGTGCTCGCGCTGATGACCATCGAGGGGCGCGGCAAGGGCAGCGGCGTGCCGGTGGTGATCCGCTCGGCCGATCTCTGGACGATTCGCGACGGCAAGATCATCTCGCTCGTCGGCTACCCCGATCGCGCGGAGGCGCTTGAAGACATGGGACTGCGGGAGTAGTGCGCGCGGCAGTCGTGCGCAGGCACGGGCCAGTCCGCAGACCAGGGTGGTCACGGGCGCGACCCAACACCCGTCGTGGGAATCTGAACTTCCTGTCGTTTCGACTGTTCGGAGGCAGCGGTGGAAGCCACCCGACGCCAGACAACCAATCTCTTCCTGCTCGAGGATCTCGAGGACTTCAGAAGGGTGGGGGAGCTCGCGGAAAGCGATCTAGATGCGCTTCGCGCCGTCGCGGATTGGATCAAGGCTTTCGTGGCCAGGCCTCACAAGGAACTCGGCCGCGCGGGGCCCGTGTGTCCGTTCGTGCCAGTGTCCTTGGAGCGTCAGACGCTCTGGCTCGCACCTGAGAAGATCGCCGACCGCAGCGTGCCCGATGTCGTTGAGCTCATCAGCGGCTACCAGAGACTGTTCCTGGAGGCTGAACCTACTGACGGCGACGACGCGACGTACAAGTCATTCGTCGTTCTTTTCACCGATTTGTCCGCGGATCGGGCAACGGAGCTCTTTGACGACGTCCTGCAGCAGCTTGCAGTTCCCTCGTATGTCGAAGATGGATTCGTAATGGGAGGGTTCTACGAAGGCAACGAGGGGACCGCGATATACAACCCGAGCTTTCGGCCATTCACCTCGCCCGTGCCGTTTCTGTTGGTGAGGCAAGCGGTCATCGGCGACTGGAAGTTCTTTCTGGACAACGAGGACTGGCTCAAGCTGTGGGCGGGTCGCTACGGAGAGTCCGGAGTCCAGGCTCTTGCTGAGAAACTACGCCGCTTGCCGTGGCGCGCAACGGCATAGCTTCGGGTGGATTCGAACAACCGACTAGAAGGGACACCCAAATGGCCTTTGTCTGCAAGGTTTTCGACGACGACGCGCCGGCTCTGAACGAGGTCGAGTCGCTGATCGCGAGGGGCGTTCCGGGCGAGGACGTCCGGGTGCTACGCGGTGAACCGAAGCGCGATGCCCGCGAGGATCCCATGGGCAGCTTCGCGCCCGGCCACGGCGACGACCCAATGGGGACGTTCGCCGGGCCGGAGAGGACCGCTGTGGAAGGCAGCTTCGCGCCCGGCCACGACGCCCGCGCCGAGCGGCTGGGCAGCTTTGGCGAGGTCGACCGCGACACAGTCACCGCCTTCCCCTCCGCGGTGGAGGACGTGTCGGTGGTCTCTCATAACCGCCTCGTCGCCCTGCTAGTCGAGGCCGGCCTTGATCGCGAGGTCGCGGAGGCCGATGTCGACGCTCTCCATGAGGGAAAGCTGCTCGTCGTCGCTCGGGTGCCCTCGGATGTCGCCTCCTGAGCGGCGTCGCCCAGCCCTGCGCCTCGAATGAGCGACCCGTCGAGGCTCGAGGCGGTGCTGGACGCGGATCCGGGCGCCCGGACGCCCGAAGCCAGAAGCGGGTACCCCCACAGCGCCGGCGCCCTCCTCGATCGACTGGGGTCGCTGTACGGGCTCCAGGGGGAGCTCCAGGCAGCCCGTCGGGCGACTGAGCCTCTCGCTGCCGTTCCGTTGGAGACGTCGGTCTCGCTAAGCCCCGGCGGGACCACCGAGCTGCGTCTCACCCTCGGATTGCCGTCTCGTCCCGAGGATCCGCACGCGCGTCGGGCGCTGGTGTCGGCGCTGTCGGCACTCGGAGCCGGACGCGTCTCGGCCACAGTCGACGACGCCCTGGCGAGCGTCGCGCCTCCTCCGGAGCGGCGGCGCCTCCAGCGGGGCCTGGCGCTTCGGACACGTCGGGGCGAGCCGGTGCGACCGCGCCCCGCCGCGTGGGTCGGAGGACAGACCGCCGCCGGGCGGTCGGCTCGCATCGACGAGGCGATGCTCCGGGTCGGGCTCGACCATGCAGCGGGGCTGCATCGGCGCCTAGCCACCTTGCTCGCCGCGAATCCCTTCTGTTCGGCCGTCCCCTACGGGCTCGGCTTCGACGTCAGTCCAGATCGCGTGCTCGGGTCAAAGACCTACTTCGCGTGCGAATGGGCCGACGTCGCGACTGGGCTCCTTTGTGGCCCGCTCGCAGATGACCTCGGCCTCGACGGGGTGGAGGGGTTCGAGCTGCTGGTCGCGTCGGCTCGCGCCGACCGGCAGCGGTCGCGCTGGCTTCTCGAGGTGTCGTTCGAGCTTCCGGCCGATCCCGCCCGTGGTGTCCGGGCCAAGGCGTACCTGGCCCCGTCCAACGTAGCTCCGACCGAGGCAGAGGGTCACGACACCGTCCTCCGGCTCGCCGCCGAGCTCGGGCTCGACTACCGGCCCTACGAGGAGCTGGTCGATGCAATTCGGCCCGACGGGCTGACGTCCGAGCGACCGTGCTCGCTGATGCTCGGCTTGAGCGCCAGCCAGCGCGGCGCCTCGCTCGAGGTCTATCTGTTCGATCCCGGTCGGGCGTGACGGCCGAGGCCGGTGCTTTCGCGTGGCTCTGGCCCTGGGAGCCCGTCACCCCCCACGACGTGGGCCAGGTCCTCGCTGACCTGACCGTCCCGTGGTGGATCGCAGGCGGGTGCGGATTGAGCCTGTTTCTGGGGCGAGAGACGCGGCGACACAATGACGTCGACGTTGCCTTTCTCCGACGCGACCAGGCCGCGCTGCGGCGTCATCTCGCCGATTGGGATCTCCAGTACGCGACGCCGGACCGTCAGCTCGAGCCGTGGGACGGGCGTTTTCTCGAGCCTCCAGTCACCCGCATCTGGGCGCGACGGGGGACGGGCGAGGCGTGGTGTTTCGATGTGCTGTTGGAGGAAGCACGCGCGGCAAGCTGGCTCTACCGGCGTGACCCGAGGGTCTCGAGGCCCCTGTCCGAGCTCGGCCAGACGACCACCGACGGGCTGTCGTTCCTGTCGCCGGAGGTAACGCTCCTCTACAAGCTGGCTCGCCCGACACCCAGGTCAAAAGCCGACCTTCGCGCCGTGTATCCGCGCCTCGGCCCCACGAGCCGGAGCTGGCTACGACGGGCGCTTGAAACCTGTCATCCCGACCACCCGGCGCTGCCGATTCTCTAGTAGTCGGCGTAGCCGCCGCCGGCGGCGTCCAGCTGCTCGTCGGCAATCGCGACCCGGTTCGCCGGTATGACGATGTAGGCCTTCTCGGGGGTCTCCTCGAGCACCTCGACGGTGATCGACTCGGGCACGGTGATGCCGGTCTCCTCGGCGACGGCGGCACGTGGATCGGCCTTGAGACGGTCACGAAAGGCTTCGTCGGCCCAGGCCTTGGCCACCAGCTTGTCCTCGAGGTCGCGGCGGGTCGGTTGGTCAGCGCTCATGCTCGCGATTGTGCCAGGCCGTGAGCGTTCGCCCAGCCTCCTCTTCGAAGGTTGCCCGTTGCTCGGCACTCCAGCCGAGCCAGGGCTCGGGGTTCGGATCCTGCTCGATCTCGCCGTCCTCGGCGAAGCTCGAATTGACGCGCTTGGCGCGAAAGAGCTCGGCCGGACCCGCCTCCGGCTCGACCCCGAGGAAGTCGAACAGTTCGCGAAAGCCCGCTTCGGGGTCCGCCACGAGCTGCTCGTGGACGACCGTCCGCGCCCGCTCCGGCTGCTCGGAGACGAACGCGCTCGCCTCCTCGACCGAAGCTGCCCAGAGCTGGCAGGCGGCGCGAAAGTCGTGACCCCACCGGCCAACGCGCGGCCCGCGGGAGCGAGCTCTGCCGACGACGATGCGGGGACGGTCGAGCAGATGGAGCATCGAGTGAACGACCCGCCGGCCGTCGCGCAACATGTGGATGAAGCGCGCCCCGGGAAACATCTCGGCCAGGGGCCCCGCGATCTCGAGGTAGTAGGGGGTGTGCTCGATCCAGCGCCGCCCGTTGCTCCTGCTGGTGAAGAGGGCGTTCACACCCGTTCCGAGGCTGGACAGGAACTCGGCCCGACCGACCCCTTGGGCCCAGATCCAGCTCTGGCGGTGACCCTCGAGCCCGCTTGCGTAGATGTCGGCGGCGAGCTCGACGAGCCGATCGAGGAAATGCGACTCCTCCGACGTCCAGAGCGCGCTGTGCTCTCCGAGCGATCTCGCCAGGATCGTCGTACCCGATCTCGGGGAGCCGATGATGAAGACGGGATCGGAGCAGATCTCGACGGCGTCGCTCATCGCCGATCAAGCGATCTGGCGCCGCGCCAGAGTTGCGAACAGGCCGTCGTTCGCCATCAGCTCGTCGTAGCGTCCCTGCTCGACCACCCGGCCGCGCTCGAGCACGATGATGCGGTCGGCGGTGCGGATTGTGGACAGGCGGTGTGCGATCACGATTCGGGTCGCCTGCAGCTCGTCGAGCGCGGCGCTGACCGCGGCCTGCGTGCGGTTGTCGAGCGCGCTCGTGGCCTCGTCGAAGAGGAGTACGCGCGGCCGGGAGACGACGGCCCGCGCGATGAGCAGTCGCTGGCGCTGGCCTCCGGAGAATGCCGCGCCGGACTCGGAGACGAAGGTGTGCATTCCCATCGGCATACGCTCGATCTCCTCGTCGATGCCGGCGATGCGGGCCGCCTCCCACGCATCCTCCACCGTCAGGTTCGCGGCTCCGACGATGTTCTGGAAGATCGTCCCGGAGAGGATCCGCGCGTTTTGGATCACGACGCCGAGCTGGCGCCGTACTGCGCGGGCATCGAGGTCGGCCAGGCTCTGCCCGTCGTAGGAGATCGTCCCGACCTCCGGGCGCTCGAAGCCGAGCAGCAGGCGAAAGACGGTCGACTTGCCGGCTCCCGATGGCCCGACGAACGCGACGAACTCGCCGGGCGCGGCGCTGAAGGAGACGTCTTCGAGCACGAGCGGTCCGTCGCCGCCGTAGCGGAAGGAGACGTGCGCGAACTCGAGCTCGCCGCTCAGCAGCCCCGGATCGGCCTCGCCCTCGGTGACCTCCGGGTCGCTCTGCACGATCGGCCGCGCGCGCTCCCACAGCACCGTCGCCTGGCTCGCCGTCGACAGCACCCCCACGAGGCCGAGGATCGCCGCGGCGGTGGTTCCGAAGGCGGTCGTGAAGGCTACGAAATCCCCTGAGGACAGGCTCGCGTCGTCGACCTCACCCACCACCAGGAGAACGAGCGCGATCGCGAGCGCCTGCCAGGCTGCGGCGAACGCGCTCAGCCCGGCGAGGACACGCTGGCTCGCGACGAAGGCACCCTTCATGCGGCCGAGTGCGGCCGCCCAACGCGCGAACGCGCGGGCCTCCGCCCGGGCGACCCGGAGCTTCGGCACCGCACCGAGTATCTGGAGCGCAAGCGCCTGCATCTGGCCGCGCGCGTCCTGGAGCCGGCGCTGGTGGGGAATCTGCCGGCGTACGAGCAGGACGAGAACGACCACCGCGGCCAGAAGCAGGCCAATCGCAAGCAGTCCCAGGGAAGGGTCGAGCAGCAGGACATACGCGAGGTTGAAGAACGCGATGAGCAGCGCTACGAACGCGGCCGTGACCGACGTCGTCAGGCTCTGGCGGATCGTGTCGATTCCGAGCGCCCGTGTGCCGAGATCGCCCGCCGAATAGCGCCGGAAGAACGACGCCGGCAGGTCCAGCAACCGGTCGATGACGGCTGCCTGGCTTCCGGTCGAGCCCCGACCATCGAGCCGCAACAGAGCGAGGCCCTGCATCAGGTAGGCCGTCGCGGTCCCCAGCGCGGCGCCCACGAGCACGAGAGCGATTCCAAGGAGCTGGCCGCGATCGCCCTCCGGAACCACCCTCGTGAAGATCGCCTGAGCGGCGATCGGCGTGGCGATCGAGAGCAGCCCCAGGACGATCGAGGCCACGAGGAGCCGGAGCAGATCCGCCCTCGCCGGCAGGAGACCGAGTCGAATCAGCCGGCGGCCGTCCGCCGGTCCCTGACCGAGACACGCATAGGGCATGTACGCGGTCGCGGCGAGCGTCGCCGCGCGATCCCGATCCGCCACGGAGCGAGTGCCGCGCCCCGGATCGACGATCTCGTAGCGCCCTCTTCGCCGGACGAGGGCGACCGGCCGCTCTTCCTCGCCGGCGAGGGCGACGAGAGGGCCGACGTCGTGACGCCACCAGCCTTCCTCGAGACCCACTTCCCGGACGCGGAAACCCGACGCCCGGGCCAGCTCCCGCAAGCGCGCGGCGAACGAGGTGCCCCGCACCTGGGCGGGCTCTACCACGTCGACCCCGAGCGGTCGCCCGGCGATCCGGCAGGCGGCGGCAAGGTCGCTCTCGCCCAGCGCGGCGAGGGCCTCGCCGCGCTGCTCGACGACGTCAGCAAGCGACCCGAAGACCCGCTCGGTCTCCTCACGCTCCTCCTCCCTGCGCCGCGCGAGCGCCGCCCGCTGGCGTTCGCCCGCCGATCGGACTTGCCGGCTCAGCCCGGCGAGAACGGCCGCGCCGAGCGCCTCGACACCATCACCTCCGTCCCTCCCATCTCCAGGAGCGCGGACGGGCTCCAGGGTGCTGTCGACCTGGGCCTGGAGCACGAGGCCGGAGACGAGCGGCAACGCGCCCGACAGCGCCACGCCGTCGAGTGCCAGGCCGGCGGAATCTTCAATCCACACGGCCTCACGCACCGAGGCGACGGTCTCGCCGGCCGCCACCGTGGCGGGCTGCCCCGCGCGGAGTAGCACGCTCGCGCGCTCGTCCTCGGCCCGGCGAGCCGCCGCTAGCGTCTCGGCCCAACCCTCGACCAGACGGGCGCGCTCGGCCGGCTCGAGCCGGTCCTGATCGAGCGCCTCGACCCGCGCCCCGCTCGAGCCGCCCGCCACGAGCGTCAGCGGCCAGGTCACCGTCCCGGTCTCGAAGACGCCGGTCGTCTCGTCGACACCACCAGGCCCCGTGAGGTGGAAGTTGTGGGCCGACGAGGTGTCCGAGACCTCGATGTCGTATGCCCCGGGTGGGATGGTCGTGACTGCGGTCCCTCCCTCGTCCTCGAGCGTGATCGTGGCAGGGTCACCGACGGTCCCGATCAGCTTCGTCGCCTGTGCGCCCGCGTGTGCGCGCGCGCCGACGATCGCAACGGCGACGGCAGCCAGTGTGAGCGCGACCAAGACGCGCATCGCCCCTAGCTACGGGCTCAGGCCGGCGGTCGGTTTTCCCGGGGCGCTATCGGCGTCGTACGTCGAGCAGCAGGTGGGCGGCCACGACCGCTCCACGCTCGTCCGCCGAAACCGGCTGCCTGCTCGCGTCGTACCTCGCCTCCCTGGCGAGGATCTCCAAGGCTCGGCTCGCGTTCACGGTCGGCTCGTCGTCTGCGGAGCCCTTGCGTCTCGTTGAATCCTGCTCCATACGACACGAGTTCCAGGCCCCTCCGAGTTGCAAACCCCCGAAACTCCCGCGGCAGGAACGTCCGATCCCGTGCCTAACCTCGCCTTGTGAAGGTCATCGGCATCGACCCGGGAACGGCTGCTTGCGGGTACGCGATCGTCCAAGGAAAAGGAAACCGCCTCAAGGCGCTCGACTACGGGTGGTGGAAGACCGGGGCGGCACAACGGCCCCAGGTGCGCCTCGGGACGATCTACGAGGAGGTGCGCCACCTCATCGAGGACTACCGTCCGGATGCCGTCGCGCTCGAGGAATCCTTCGTCGGCGCCGACGCCCGCACCGCGCTCTCGGTCGGACAGGCGCGGGGCGCCGTGCTCGTCGCCTGCGAGCTCGCCGGCGTCGACGCCGTCGAGTACGCGCCGTCGCATGTCAAGCAGGCCGTCTGCGGCTACGGGCGCGCGGAGAAGGTGCAGGTTCAGCGCATGGTGCAGGCGATCCTCGGGCTGAAGGAGCTCCCGGAGCCGCATCACGCCGCCGATGCGCTCGCCGTCGGGATCTGCCACGCGCTGGCGCCGCCGCTCCTGCGCGCGGTCGGATGATCGCTCGCCTCACCGGGCGGCCCGCCGGTGTGCGGGGCGATGCCGTCGTCCTCGACGTGGGCGGGGTGGGATACCTCGTGACGGCCACGCAGAGCGCGCTTCGCCGCGCACGGGGCACGAACGACGTGACGCTCGAGATCTACACGCACGTGCGCGAGGACGCGCTCCAGCTCTACGGCTTCGCGGACGCGGCCGAGCGCGAGCTCTTCGAGCACCTGCTCTCGGTCTCGGGGGTCGGCCCGAAGGTGGCACTCGCGCTCGTCTCCGGCTCGGCGCCTGCGGAGCTCAGGCGCGCGATCGCCCTGGAGGACATCACGCGCTTCGTCGCCATTCCCGGGATCGGCAAGAAGACGGCCCAACGCGTCGTGCTCGAGCTCCGCGAGAAGCTGGGCGCCGAGGCTGCCGCCGACGTCGAGGCGCGTAGCGACGCCGCGCCCGAGCTGGTTGCCCGGGACGCGCTCGTGGAGCTCGGCTTCTCCGTGGTCGAAGCCGAGCAGGCGCTGGCCGGCGTCGACTCTGAGCTCGAGCCCGAGGAGCGCGTGCGCCGCGCCCTGAGAAAGGCCGCATGAGCGAGCCGCAGTTCATGGCGCCGGCCGTCCGGGAGGAGGACGACGAGTTCGAGCGCTCGCTGCGGCCGCGCTGCCTCGACGACTTCGTCGGGCAGGAGCGCGTCAAGGAGCAGCTTTCGATCGCGTTGCAGGCCGCGAAGAGCCGCGGCGAGGCGCTGGACCATGTCCTGCTCGTCGGCCCGCCGGGCCTCGGCAAGACCAGCCTCGCGTACATCGTCCGCGAGGAGCTCGGCGTGGGGATCCGCTCGGTCGCCGGCCCCGCGCTCGAGCGCAAGGGCGACATCGCCGCGATCCTGACCGCGATGGAGGAGCGCGACGTGCTCTTCGTCGACGAGATCCACCGCCTCTCGCGCGCGGTCGAGGAGATCCTCTATCCGGCGCTCGAGGACTTCCGGCTCGACATCGTGCTCGGCCAGGGGCCGGCCGCGCGCACGCTCACGCTCGACCTGCCGCCGTTCACGCTCGTCGGCGCGACCACGCGCACGGGCCTGCTGACGACGCCGCTCCGCGACCGCTTCGGGATGACGTTCCGGCTCGAGTACTACGAGCCCGCGGAGCTCGGCAGGATCGTGCGCCGCTCGGCGCAGATCCTCGGCGTCGAGATCACGCCCGAGGCCG
>Ga0081538_10001967_pt1 | contig 20572 bp, 15 predicted proteins | sample TabmetS5T2R1_FD_71022 | JGI IMG/M metagenome (GOLD analysis project Ga0081538, IMG submission 71022) | Tabebuia heterophylla rhizosphere microbial communities from the University of Puerto Rico - S5T2R1 | ecosystem: Host-associated > Plants > Roots > Rhizosphere ...
TGTGGAGCAGGAACGGCTCGTTGGCGAACGGGATCAGCGGCTTGGGCCGGGTGCTGGTCAGCGGGCGCAGACGGGTGCCGAACCCTCCGGCGAGAATGACGGCTTGCACGTGGACGATCTCCTGACGCGACGGAAGCGGGCCGGGACAGGCGGCCAGGGTGACGGGAAGTCTACGGTGCGGACATGACGAACCGGAAGGCGGCCGTCGCAGCCCTGAACCTCCGGGCGGGTTTCGGTCGTCTAAGCGACATGGGGCGTGACCGCTGGCGGAGGGCGGCGGTGGCCGCCGTGGTCGCCGCCGCTGCGGTCGCCGGTGTGGCCGTCGTCCGCCGGGACCTCCCCGACCCGGCCGGGCGCCCGGCCCCGACCGGCACGGCGGCGGCCGGGACGACGGCCACCGGACCCCGCGACCGGCCGGCATCCGTTCCCGAGCGCCCCTGGCCGACCCGGTCGCCCGGCTGGACCGCGCGCGGCGCCGCCGACCGCCTGGACGGGCCGCCGGGCGTGCACGGAGCGGTGGCGGTCGGGGGGATGGTGCTGACCGTGGGCGGCGACCCGGGGCACGGTCGGCTCGCCGCCTACGACGCCCGCACCGGCGCGCCCCGCTGGCGCTCCCGGGCCGGCGAGGCGGCGACCGTGTGGGCGGCGTCGCCGCGGGCCGTGGTCGTCGGGTCGGACCAGGGCGAGCTGGCCGCACTGGACCCGGGGACGGGCCGGCGGCGGTGGCGGCTGCGGCTGGCGCCCGGGCAGGGACCGGACGCAGCCACCCTCTCCGGCGACCACCTCGTTGTCGAGACCAGCTTCCCGGGCGAGGGCGACCTGCGCCCACCGGTCCTGCTCGCGCTCGACGCCCGCACCGGGCGGCGGCGTTGGCGGGCCGTGCTCCGCCGCGGTACCGACCTCCAGTGGGCCCCTCCGGTCCGCGTCGAGGGCTTGGTCTTGGTGGCCAGCACGCCGAGCGATCCGCGGATCGCGGCCGGTGATGCCCTGCACGCGCTCGACGCGGCCACCGGCCGGCCCCGCTGGGCGGTCCCCCTGCCGTCGAGGGGCCCGAGCTTTCACGGCGAGCAGCCGCTGGTGCATCGCGGGCTGGTGATCGTCCCGGCCGCCGGGGCGCTGGTGGCGGTCGACCCGGGCTCGGGCCGGGAGGTCTGGCGGCGGCCGACCCCGAGCCCGCCGCGGCTGGTCGGGGCCACCGGCGGGCTGGTCCTGGCCGTGGCCGGCGACGGGCTGGTGGCGCTGTCGGCGGCCGACGGCCGGGAACGCTGGCGACTCGCCCTGGCCGACCGGCACCGGTGGGCCGCCCTGGGCGCCGGCCGGGTCTACGCGCTGGCGGCCGGCCTGGCCATGGCCGTCGACCCGGCCACCGGCCGCGTGCTGTGGGGGACCCTGACCGGGGCCGCGGTGGGGCCGCCGCTGGCGGTCGGGGGCCGCCTGTACGTCCCGACCACCCGGGGCCTGGAGGCCAAGGAGGCGTCCACGGGGCAGATCGCCTGGTTCGGGGACTGGCGCCAGCTCACCGGGGGCGCGGTGGCCGCCGGCGGGCGGGTGGTGGTCGCCACCCGGGACGGCGACCTGCTCGGCTACGACCCCTGAGGGGCCGCCTGGCCGTGGTCGGCCCCGCCCATGGCGGCCAGCATCCGCCGGTCCCACTCGGCCGTGCCCTGGAGGAGGGCGAGGAGCTCCTGCTTGGCCTTGACCAGGTGCTGGAAGGCCTGGGTGACCTCGGGGGAGGTCATGGCCTGGGCGTCGTGGCGGCCCATGGGCAGGTCGTGGGCGGCGGCCATCTCCCCGGCGACGGCCCGCAGGCGGCCGGCGGCCTGGCGCTGCTCCTCGACCAGGCGCAGGTAGACGGCGTGCTCCTGCCTGGCCGCCTCGTCGTCCAGCTCCAGGGCCTGCATGTGCGCCTGGAGGTTGTCGGCCATCGCCTCGGTCACCTCGGCGAGCTGCGCGGGCAGCACCGAGTTCTCGGCCAGGCCCCGGCCGCAGGTCTGCTCCTCCATGTGGGCTCCTCTTGCTTTCGCTGACTGAAATTGTGCGTGGCCGCTGACTTGTCCCACCGTGGCTCTATAGTCACGAGATGACGTTGCTCGGCGAGTACGGCTGCTCAGCGGGGGCGGAACGTGCGCCGAGCGGGGATGAACAGGTGAGGCGTTCTGTGGGGCCGGCCGCGAGACGCGCCTACAAGCTACGTGCCTACCCTACGCGCTCGCAGGAGGGTCGCGCGGTGCGGCTGCTGGCCGACCACTGCGACCTGTACAACGCCGCTCTCCAGGAGCGCCGCGAGGCCTGGCGCAGGCGCAACCTCAGCGTCAGCTACGGCGACCAGTCGGCGCAGCTCAAAGAGATCCGCGCCGCCGACCCAGACGGGCAGGGTCGCCACTCCTTCACCGCCCAACAGCAGACTCTCCGCCGCCTCAATACCGTGTTCACTGCCTATTTCAGGCGTGTCCGCGGTGCCAAGGGAAGGGCACGGAAGGTCGGCTACCCGCGCTTCAAGCCCTATCAGCGCTTCGATCAGGTGCTGTTCATCGCCGGGGACGGCGCCAGATGGGAACCCGTCGACAGCGGCCGCTGGGCGCATGCCAGCTTGAAGGCGGTCGGGCGGATCAAGGTCGGCCAGCACCGACCGGTTCTGGGTCGGGTCAAGACGCTGCAGCTCAAGCGGGAGGGCCGCCGCTGGTATGTGATCGTCGTCACCGAATCCGAGCCCGTGCCGCTGCCATCCACTGGCCGGTCAGTTGGGATCGATCTGGGGGTGACGCGGTTCTTGACCACCAGCGTCGGGGACGTGGTGGCCAATCCACGGTTTCTGGAGGTCGCACAGGAGCGGATCGCCGACCTGCAGCGCCGCAGGGCGCGGTCCCGGCCCGGCTCGGGGAATCGCCGCCGGCTCCGGCGGTCGCTCGCCAAGGAGTGGCGCAGGGTCCGCTACCAGCGGCGGGACTTCCATCACAAGACCGCCCGGGCACTGGTCGACACCTGCGACACGCTTGCCCTGGAGGACCTCCGTGTGGCCGCCATGACCGCCTCGGCGGCAGGCACCGCCGAGCACCCGGGCTCCAACGTTGGGGCCAAGGCCGGGCTCAACCGGTCGATCCTGGATGCCGGCTGGAGCCGGTTCACGAGCGTCCTTGTCGCCAAGGCTGAAAGCGCCGGACGGCGAGTCGTGCTCGTGCACCCCGCTAATACCTCGATCGACTGCCACATCTGCGGCGCCAGCTGCACCCGACCTCGGCAGGACACCGTCGTCTGCCCTGCCCATGGCGAGCTGGACGCCGACCTGAATGGGGCCCGCAACATCGCCACCAGGGCCGGGCTGGGCTCTGGTCAAGCCTCCCAGCTTGAGAAGCTGCCAGCATAGGCCGGCAGAGCAGTCACGCTGTTCGAGCAGCGGCCGTGGGCCTGGCCCGCGGCCGCCGGGCGGGAGCGGCACCCGTTCAAGGCCGACGTGCGCAAGCTCAAGGAGCTCGGGCTGACCGAGAGCCTCGAGGTCGGCTACCGGCTGTCGCCACGGGGCCGGGCGTTGCTGGCGCGGCTGGGGGCGGCCGCCCCGAGCCCGGGCGCCGGTGGTAGTGTTCCTCGATCCTGACCCGCGCCGGTCCGTGGTGCATGCCCGCGTGCGGGAGGCGTGAAGGCCGGTCGATGGCGGTGGGGAGTGCATGGCCAGCGAGGTGACCACCGGGAGCGCCGGAGCTGCGCGCTCCGGGGGCTCCCGGGGCGTGGCGGTGTTCGGCCGCCGGGTGCCGGCGGGACTGTGGTGGGCCCTGGCCGAGCTGTTCGCCCTCACCGGCCTGGCCATCGCCCAGCCGCTGCTGGACGTGACCGGCAAGGCCCCCGACTTCTTCCTGCTGCATCGCTTGGACCGGGCCCAGATCCTGCTGCTGGTGGCGGTGGTCGTCCTGGCTCCGCCGCTGGGGCTGTGGGCCGCCCAGGCGCTGGCCTGGCTGGTCGCCGGCGAGCGGACCCGGCGGCTGGTCCAGCTGGCCATGCTGACCGGGCTGTTCGGTGTGCTCGCCCTGGAGGTCGGCAAGAAGCTGACCGGGCTGCGGGGCCGGCCGCTGGTGGTGGCGGCCCTGGTGGTCGGGGTGGGGGCCGGGCTGGTGGCTGCCCGCTGGGCGGCCATCCGGCTGTGGCTGCGCTACCTGGCCCCCGCCCCGCTGGTGTTCGCCCTGGTGTTCGCCACCCTCTCCCCCACCGCCGAGCTCATCCTGCCCCGGTCGGCCGACACCAGCCCGGTCCCGGTCCGCACCCACCCCGGCCGGGCCCTGCCCCCGGTGGTGATGATCCTGTTCGACGAGTTCCCGCTGCAGTCGCTGCTGGACTCATCGGGCCGGATCGACCGGCGCGTCTACCCGACCTTCGCCCGGTTCGCCGACCAGGCCACCTGGTACCGCAACGCCACCGGGATCGGCGGCTGGACCCCCTTCGCGGTCCCCTCGATGCTGGCCGGGACCTGGCCCACCAGGGCCCAACGCGGCGCCGTGCCCGACCGCTCGGGCTGGCCCCACAACCTGTTCACCCTGCTGGACCGCCACTACAAGCTCAAGGTCTTCGAGACCGTGACCCAGCTCTGCCCGCCCAAGCGCTGCGGCCAGACCGGCAGCCGCTCGGACCTCGTCACGGTGGCCAAGCAGACGGCCAGGCTGTACCGCGGCATCGTCTCGCCGGAGGACGCGGGGGCCGACGCGGCGTCGGTCGGGGAGAACCCCGACCTGGCCGCCAACACCGGCCAGAAGGGGCCGACGGCCTACTTCGGCAACCTGGGCCAGGACCAGCTGCGGAGGGTCGACCAGTTCGTCCACTCCATCAACGCGAGCGACCCCCAGCCCACCCTGTACTTCCTCCATGTGCTGCTGCCCCACACGCCCTGGAAGTACCTGCCCGACGGCAAGGTCTACAACTCCTCGTCGCTGCCCACCTCCGTGACCGCCCAGGAGGTGTGGCCGACCCCGGTGCAGCAGCTCAACCACCAGCGGCACCTGGTGCAGCTGGCCTACACCGACAAGGTGATCGCCCGGGTGCTGCAGCGGCTCAAGGACCAGGGCCTGTACGACAGGGCGCTGGTCGCCATGACCGCCGACCACGGCGAGGGGTTCACCCCCGGGAACCCACGGCGCTCGCTCGCCGGGGGCAACGCCGCCCAGCTGATGTGGGTCCCCATGTTCCTCAAGGCCCCGGGCCAGACCAGGGGCCGCATCGACGACCGCAACTGGGAGCACGTCGACCTGCTGCCCACCATCGCCGACCTGGTCGGGCTGTCGGTCCCCTGGAAGGTCGACGGCCTGGCCCAGACCGGCCCGCCCCGACGCCGGACCACCGACAAGACCTTCTACAACCACCCCGGCCAGCCCCTGCACCGGCCCGGGCCGCCCAACTTCGCCGCCGTGCTCCACGGGGTCACCGACACCCTGGTCCGGGCCCACCAGCACGGCGACCGCGGCTTCTGGCAGTACGGCCCCACGGCCGACTGGGTCTACCAGCCACCCCAACGCCTGGGCCGCATCGGCGGCCCCCCGGCCAGCGCCAAGATCCGCGACTGGGAGCTGTTCCAGCACCTCGACCCCAAGGCCGCCGCCGTCCCCACCCTCATCGCCGGCCAGCTCACCGGCCCGGCACCGCCCCAGGCGACCCTGGTGGTGGCGGTCAACGGCCAGGTCGCGGCCACCTCGCCGCTGTTCCAGCGCCAGGACGGCGAGCCGGCCAACAGCTTCGCCGCCCTGGTCCCCGACTTCCTCTACAAGCCCGGTCCCGGCCCGCCCCAGCTGCAGCTGTACCTCACCACCACCGGCGGGGCCGGCCGCCAGCTCCGGCCCGTCACCATCGCCGCCGGGACCTGACCGGCCGGCCTCAGGGCGGGCCGGTCAGCTCCAGCAGGGCGAACGGCCCGTCGGTGAGGGCCAGGCGGAAGTGGCCAGAGGCGACCAGCTTGTCGACGACCTGGCGCCACTGGCCCGGCCGGTAGACGTGGGGCTCGTTGAGCACCACCACCTGGGTGGCGCCGGTGCCGCGCAGCACCTCGAGGGCGGTCGGCCCGGCCCGGCCGCGGCTGATCGGCTGGAGCTGGCGCATGCGCCTGTTCAGCCAGGGCGCCGGCGTCTGGTTGTAGGCGTTGAGGGCCCGGCGGCGGCTGAGGGCGGCGACGTAGCTGGTGGCCGATACGTGCTCCCGGACGGGCACGCCCAGGATCGGCCCGGCCCGGTCGCCGGCCGCCCGCAGGGCGGCCACCACCCGGTTGCCGGCCAGGTTGTCCATGACCACGTTGCGGCCCACCACGTAGTCGGCCAGCAGCAGGGCCGTGCCGGCCAGGAGGGCGGCCGCGGCCACCGGGGCCAGGCGGGGCCGGGCGGCCAGGAGCCACCCGGCGGCCAGGTCGAGCGCGCACACGGCCAGCAGCACCAGCACCAGGCTGGTGAGCACCATCAGGCGCTGGGGCACCCGCTGGAGCCCGACCACCGAGACGTGCTCGGCCAGGAAGCGGTACGGGCGGAACCCGCCCAGGTCGGCGGCCGGGCCGAGGGTGAGGAACAGCAGCGGGACGGCCAGCACGGCATAGGGCCGGGCGGCCCGCGACCGGCCGCGGCCGGCCATGGCCGCGACCAGGCCGACGGCGGCCAGGGCGACGACCGCCCAGCCGACATACACCATGCCCTCGCCGAACCTGGCCAGGTCCCGCCGCACCAGCCACAGGGCGGACCCGGGGGCGAACCGGAGCACCTCCCCGTAGTCGCCGTTGCCGCCCTGCACGTCGCCGCGGAAGACGTAGGTGAACACCACCAGCGTGTACGCCACCCCGAGGACCACGCCGCCGGCGACGGTCGCGGCCGGCGCCCACGGCAGCGGCCGGCGGGCCAGCCACGCCGAGGCCAGCTCGAAGGCGGTCAGGAAGCACAGCAGGGCGGTGAGGTACAGCGACAGGTGGTACTCGCCGCTGGCCGCCACCAGCACCGCCAGCGCCCCCACGGCCACGGCCGGCCACCGCCACCGCCTCCCCTCCCGGTGGCGCTCCATGGCCGCCTCCAAGGCCCACAGGGAGGCCGGGAACACCCACCACATCACCCCGTTGAAGTGGCTGACCAGCTGGGACATGTGGTGGGGGGTGAAGGTGTAGGCCAGCGCGCCCGCGCCCGCCAGCAGCTGCCAGCGGGTGTGGCGGCGCAGCCAGCCGAAGGCGGCCAGCCCGGTGGCCAGGGTGGACAGGACCAGGGTGGCGTTGTAGGCGGCCTGGAGCCCGACCAGCGGCCACAGCAGCGCCACCAGCGGCGTCCAGGGCACGTCCAGGGAGCTGGTGCGCAGCGGCGCCGGGCCGGCCGCCCCCTCGTACAGGTCCAGGAAGGGGTTGCGCAGGTGGCGGACGTTGTCGATCACGACCGTCTGGATGAACGCGTTCTGGAGGTGGTCCCCGCCGATCAGCATGTCCGGCTGGTAGCGGGCGGCCGGGTTGCTCCCCGGGTCAAATCTGCTGTACTGGACCCAGATGCCGTCCATGCGCAGGGCCAGCGGCCAGGTCAGGGCGGCCCAGGCGGCCAGGGTGACCGCGGCCATGGCCACCCAGGCGAGCAGGCGGCCGGAGCGGCCCCGGGCCGGCGGGCCGGGTGCCTGGCCGGTCACCGGGGGGGCGGTCGCGTGCTGGGTCAGGTTGGCGGGTCCTTGGCGATGGCGGTCAGGTAGAAGCGGTCGCTGGCGATGTCATGGCCCTCGCCGACGAACGGCTTGGGATAGCGGTCGATCTCGTTGGAGGCGTACAGGTCATAGTCCTGCTCGGGGAAGAATCCCAGCAATTCGCCGACACTGCCACCGAAGTCCTCCAGGCCACAGCCGACGTGGACCTCGATGAACACGTCCGGCCGGAGGTCCAGGGTGGTCTTGGCCCCCCGCAGGGCCTGGCACTCGTAGCCCTCGACGTCCAGGAACAGCATGGCCGGGCGGCCGTGGCGCTCCTTGAGGCCGTCGATGGTGACCGCCGGCACCTCCCGGCTGTCGGGGTGCATGCCGCCGGCGTCGACCTGGCCGTTGTTGCCGCGCCCGAAGGAGATCCACCCCGGCTCCTCGGCGACGGCGGCGTGCACGGCGGTGACGTTGCGGACCCTGTTGAGGTGGCAGTTCAGCTTGATGCAGCCGACGTTGAAGGGGTTGGCCTCGACGGCGACCACCCGGCCGCGGCGGCGGACCGCGTGGGCCAGCATCAGCGCGTACACGCCCTGGTGGGCGCCGAGGTCGAAGACGGTGGCGCCCGGTCGGGTCTGGTACCGGGGCAGGAACTTGAGCTCGGGGACGTCGGGCCATTCCTCGTCGTACCAGGCGGCCCCGTTGGGGTCGCCGATGTGCAGGGTCAACCGCACCGGCCCGTACTGGTGGCGCACCCTGCGTGGCTCGAAGCCCTCCTCGACCGGGGCCGGAGGCTCCCGGAACCGCGAAAGGAGTCGGCTGAGCATGCGTGCCTCCTTGGGGGATCGGTCGCGGCCGTCCAGCCGCCCACACGCCAGCGCGCGCCCCGGAGTCTAGCCGGTCGGTGGCACATTTCCGAGAATCGGGGCGGCTGAGGGAAACTTGTGTGTCCGGCGGCCGCCGGGCGATGGTGGCCCGGAAAGGAGGTGGCGGTCGTTGGCGGTCCAGGGGCTGGTCGCCCTGGGGCTGACGGTGCTGGCCGTGGCCATCCGCGACCCCCGCTACCTGCTGACCCGCCCCTTCTGGCTGGACGAGGGCTGGGTCGTGGACTCGGTCCGGGCCCCCCTCCACCAGCTCGACCTGCTCACCTCCTCGACCCCGATCGGCTGGACCCTGCTGCTGCGCCTGGTCCCCCCGGTCGGGGGGCCGGAGCGCTACCGGCTGCTGCCGCTGGCCTTCGCCGCCCTGACCGCCCTGGCCGCCTGGTGGCTCGGCCGCACGCTGAGTCCTGGCCGGTGGGCCTGGCTGTACGGGCTGTGCTGCGGGGTCGCCGGGGCGGCCTCGGCGGCGGTGCTGAGCCACACCTGGCTGAAGCAGTACACCGCCGAGGCGTTCGTCGCCCTGGCCCTGGCGGTGCTCCTGGCCCGGGTCGAGCGGGCCTGGTCGTGGCGCTCCCTGGCCGCCTTCGCCGGCGCCGGGGTGGCCGGGTTCCTGGTCAGCAACACCGCCCCGCTGGTGAGCGCGGCCGGGGTGGGCGGGCTGTGGCTGACCACCCTGGCCGGCCGGCGCTGGGCCCGCCTGCCCGCCCTGGCCGCCACCACCGCCGTCCTCGGCCTGGCCGACGTGGTCCTGTACCAGGCGCTGGCCGGCGACGGCGGCACCCTGCCGCTGCGCCGGTACTGGCGGCTGCGCTATCTGTCCCTGGACGACGGGGTCGGCAACGCCGCCCACCTGATCTGGCAGCGGCTGGCGGCCGAGCTGGGCGGCCTCGGCTGGGGCCCGTGGTGGCTGGCCCTGGCCCTCGTCGGGGTCGGGCTGGTCACCCTGTGGCGGGCCGGGCTGCCGGCCCTGGCCCTGGCCGTGCCCGCCGTCGTCGCCGAGCTGGTGGTCCTCGGGTTCGCCGGCGCCTACCCGTTCCTGGAGCCCCGCACGGCCATGTTCTATGCCGCCCTGCTCACGGTCACGGCCGCGGCCGGCCTGGCCACGCTGGTCCGTCTGGGCCTGCGCCGGCGGGCGACCGCCCCGGTGGCGGTGGCCGGCGCGGTCCTGGTGGGGGTGCTGCTGGTCCCCGGGTGGGTCCGCGCCGGGCGCGGCGACATCCCCGGCGAGGACGTCAAGGCCCAGGTGGCCGACGTCCTGGCCCGGAAGCGGCCCGGCGACGCGGTGCTGGTCACCTTCGCCGCAAGCTTCTCGTTCGCCTACTACTGGCCCGACCGCCCGACCTTCGTGCCCACCACCGTCAACACCGCGGTCGGCTTCATGCCCACCTTCCCCGACCGGTCCGGGCTCGTCCTGGTCCATCAGCCCCGCAGCGGCCGGGCCATGGTCGAGGGCCTCGACCGGGCCGTACGGCTCGGTCAGGGCCGGGTCTGGGTGGTCGCCGGCTCCTCCGACGAGCTGCCCAGGCTGCGGCGTTCGGCCGAGGGGGTGCGGTTCGTGGCCCGTCCCGGGAGCGCCACGCTGGCCGTCTCCGACGGCGGGGGCGGGTACCATCGCAGCCCTGGAGCCGATGGAGGTGGGCGTGATCGATGACCGTCCCGGCGTGACGCCGGACACCAGGGGGCAGGGCGGGCCGCGCGGCGTCGCCCGGGCGACGGCCCGCCGGCTGCCGCCGCTGCGGCGGCTGCTGGATGACCGCGCCCGCCTGGCCGGCGAGGTCGATGAGCTGCGCCGCGAGATCAAGGCCCGGGACCAGGAGATCCACGAGCTGCGGACCGACATCGCCGCCCTCGAGGCCGCCGCCCAGGACCGGGAGCGGGAGCTGGACGAGCTACGCCGGGAGCTGGACAGGATGCACCGGAGCGCCGGCCTCTACCCGCCCGGCCACTTCCACTCCCCGGTCCCGGACCTGGACGAGGTCCGGGCGCGCGACCAGCAGATCTTCGACAGTGCGGCCGAGCTGACCGGGATCGACCTGCGCACCGACGCCCAGCTGGCCCTGGTCGACCAGCTGGGCCGGTACGCCGCCGACCAGCCCTTCGGGGCCGAGCCGCGCGACGGGCTGCGCTACCACTTCGACAACGACTACTTCGGCTGGGGCGACGGCCTGGTCCTGTTCTGCATGCTGCGCCATCTCCGCCCGGCCCGGGTGGTCGAGGTCGGCTCCGGCTACTCGTCGGCCCTCATGCTCGACACCGCCGAGCGGTTCCTGGACCCCGCCCCCGAGCTGGTCTTCATCGAGCCGTACCCCGACCGTCTCCAGGGCCTGCTGCGGGTCGACGACAAGGACCGGGTCACCCTCCTCAGCCAGCGAGTGCAGGACGTCGACCGGGCGTTGTTCGACCGGCTGGAGCCCGGCGACGTGCTGTTCATCGACTCCAGCCACGTGACCAAGGTCGGCAGCGACGTCAACCTGCTCCTGCTCGAGGTGGTCCCGCGGCTGCGCCCGGGGGTGCAGGTGCACGTGCACGACATCATCTGGCCGTTCGAGTACAGCAGGCGCTGGGTCTACGAGGGACGGGCCTGGAACGAGGCCTACCTGCTGCGGGCGCTGCTGACCGGCAACCCGCGGCTGCGCCTCACCTTCTGGAGCTCCCAGCTCGCCGCCTGCCACAAGGAGCGGGTGGGGGCGGCCCTGCCGCCGTGGCTGCGCGACAGCGGCACCAGCATGTGGCTGGAGACGGCCTGACCGGCCCGGCGGCGGTCAGCCCCCCTGCAGGGGCAGCCGGCGCAGCCCGCCCCCCTCGACGGCCAGGACCTCCAGCCGGTTGGCCCCGGCGGTGAACGACGAGCCGGGCAGCATGCCGGCGAAGCGCAGGGTGCCCGCGCTCCCCTCCGGAGCCACCTTGGCCACCGTCCGGATGCGGCCGTTGACGGCCAGGGCCAGCAGCGTGCCCGGGGCCACCCCGGCCGGCACCGTGCCCTGGACATAGGCCGGCACCTGGCCGCGGTCGGGCCGGACGTCGCGGAAGGCGCCCAGGCCGTCGACGCTGACGGTGGGGCCGCCGTCGCTCACCTGGAGGCCGCCCAGGGGCCGGCCGACCAGGTCGGCCCGGGGGCCGAGCCGGGCCAGGCCCCGCCCGGGCTCGGCGCCGAGCTGGGGGCCCACCTTCGGGTGCGGCGGCAGCCGGCCGCCCTCGAGGGTGGCGGCCAGGTTCGGGGGGCCGTCGACGGTGAGCCGCCTGGCCCGGCCGCGCTCGCGGACGGCCACGAAGTGCTTGGCGGTGTCGGTCCGCGGCGCGCCGCGCAGGGCCGAGCGGCCGTCCACCGGCCAGGGCAGGCGCACCCCGGCGTAGTCGGCCAGGGTGGGCAGCAGGTCGACGTGCTCCCAGTTACGGTCGTCGACCCGGGCGGTGCGTTGGCCGGGCTCCTTGATGAACAGCGGCACCCACATGATCCAGGGGTCGTTGCCGTGGCCGATGATGCGGGCCGCCGTGCCCGGGGCGAAGCTGATGCCGTGGTCGGCCGTGACCACCACCACCGCCTGGTCGAGCAGGCCGCGCTCACGCATGGTGGAGAGCGTCTCGCCGAGCAGCCGGTCGGCGAAGGCGAGCTGGAGCCAGTGCCGCTGGCGGCCCAGCTCGATCCAGGTGGGCTCGTCCTCCCACTGCGCCCCCGGCCGGGGCACCCCCAGGGTGCCCGGCGGGGACCGGTAGCGCAGGCCCTCGGGCAGCCACCGCCACGGCCGGTGCGGGATCACCATGTGGATGTAGTGCAGCGTGGGGGTGTCGGAGGGCCGGAGCCCGTCCAGGAACTCGGGGAACCCGGCCGGGCGGCTCACCTTGCGGCCGGCCGCGTCGGTGGCCGGCTCGGCCACCTGCTGCTCGATGTCGGCGCTGGGCTCCTGCCGGTGGTCGCTGGGCGAGACCAGCTCGCCGAGCAGCTCGCCGGAGCGGCCGAGGGCGCCGGCCAGCCCGCCCCCCTCCTCGGGGACGTCGTCGGGGCCGCCGCAGTCGCGCGGCGGGCACAGCCGGGTGGCGCTCTCGTGCACGTTCAGCTGGTAGCGCTCGCCGAGCAGGCTGAACAGGTTGTAGGGGTAGTTGCGGTAGTGGGCGGCCAGCGGCTGGCTGGGCCAGCGGCCGGTCAGCATGGACGGGAAGGCGTCGCGGGTCCACTGGGTGACGCCGGTGGCGTTGCGGTACCAGGTGGAGCGTTCGGCCAGCCAGGCCAGGTTGGGGAAGTTGTAGGCGTCGATGTGGCCCTGGGTGTCCAGCAGCGACGCCAGCGGCAGCTCGTCGAGGGCGAACACCAGGATCGGGGGCCGCCTGGCGGCGGCGGTGGCCGGCCCGGCCTGGGGGGCGGGGGTGCGCTGGGGCAGGACCAGGGCCGAGGCCGGGGAGACGAACAGGAACAGGGCGGCCGACAGCAGCGGCCCCACCGACGCCACCCGCAGCACCGTGCCCAGCACCCGGACGCGCACGTACAGGGCGGTCCCGACCAGGCCGGCGAGGACGGCGGCGACGGCCAGGGGCAGGCCCCGGACCGGGCTCAGCTGCTTGCCGACCTGCATGGCCAGGGCGGCCAGGAGGCCGCCGACCACGGCCACGTGCACGACCCGGCGCCAGCGGCCCCCGGCCAGCCCGCTGGCCGCCCCCACCAGCCACAGCAGCACCGGCGGGGCCAGCGCGATGGCCACCGCCAGCAGGACCACGTCCAGGGTGTCGACCCGCTCCATGAGCAGGAAGTCGGGGCTGCGGCCGATCAGGTCGAGCAGCGGCTGGGTGATGGCCAGCCCGCACAGGCCGGCCAGCTCCAGGAAGGCCAGCAGCTCCCAGCGGCGCCGGCGGGTCCAGGGGGCGGGCGGGCCCGGCTCCCGGGGGGCGGGCTGGCCTGACTCGCCCTGGTGGCGGGTGCCCGTCTTCGCCATCTAGGACGCGGCCGCCTCGGCGGCGGTGTCGTCGGCGGGGGGCGCCGCGGTGGCGATGAGCGCGTACTCCTGGGGGCCGAACAGCGCGGCGTTCAGCTTGGCGAAGGCGTCGTTGACCCGCTTGGTCCAGGGCGGCGCGTCCGGCTCGTCGATCATCGGGAGCTGGTAGTCGGTGGCCGGGGCGTGGAAGCGCAGCCGCACGTCCCGGAACCCGGCCCCCTCGCACAGGAACGTGAGCAGCGAGGGGTGCAGCGGCCGCAGGTGGGTCGGGTCGAGGATGAAGGAGTTGCCGAGGACGATCAGGGAGGTCGGGTTGGGGGTCTCGGCGATGAACACCCCGCCCGGCCGCAGCCGGGTCGCGGCCAGCTCCAGCAGCTCCACCAGGTCGGCGAGCTCCAGGTGCTCGACCAGGTGGGTGGTGATGATCGCGCCGAGCGAGCCGGGCTCGCGGGCCCGCAGGAAGGCGTTGCCGTCGACCTGGCGTACGTCCAGGCCGCGGTCGCGGGCCTCGGCCACCATCGACGGGTCGGTGTCGACCCCGATCGCCTCCACCCCCCGCCGGGCCAGCAGCTCCACCAGCTCGGCCCGGCCGCAGCCGATGTCGACCACCGGCGGGTTGGCCACCAGCAGGTCGAGGTAGCGCTCGGCCAGGGCCGCCGCGATCGCCTCCGGGTCGCCCCGGAACCGGCGCTCGAAGCCGACGTAGTCGAACAACGCCGACTCGGGCGCGCCCTCGGCGGCGCCCTGCACCAGCCCGGCCTCGGGCTCAGCCCCCCCGGGGGGAAGCGTAGCCGAGCCGGAAGGGGCCGGGGCCCGGTTGTCCACAGCCCCCGCCGCGGCCTGGGCCTGGAGCGAGCGCAGCCGCCGGTCCAGGCCGTTGACCCGCTCGCGGAGCTCGCTCAGGCGCTCGCCCGCCCCGGCCAGCCCGGCCGCCGGGGCGATGGCCATGCCCAGGTCCTCCAGGCTCTGGATGACCGAGCGGACCTCGCCCTTCAGCAGCTCCAGGTTGATGCTGGCGGCGTGCGCCTCGGCCTGGACCAGCTCGGCCCCGAGGGCGTAGCGCTGCATCGAGGCGACCTGGTGCTCCAGCTCGGCCGTCCGGCGCAGGCTCTCGCGACCCAGGCGCAGGGCCTCGTCGACCCGCAGGTAGCCGCGCAGCTTGTCGACCCCGCGCTGGCCGAGGAGCTGGCGGGCGACCCGCTTGGCCAGCCCCACGGCGCGGCGCCGGGGGCCGGCCGCGGCGGCCGGCGCCGCCGCCACCACCGGCGCCGGTTCGGGGGCGGCCTCCTGCTCGGGGGCCTGGTCCGGCTGCGGGGGGCGCAGACGGTCGGTCTTGTCGCGGCTGAGCTCTCCTGGCAGGGCCAACGGAGTCACCTCACCTCATCGACGGCCACGCGGTGGCCTCGGCGAACCTGCTGGCGATGTTGGCGTCGCTCGGGGTGCCGAAGAGGCCGAGCTGCAGCCTCGCCGAGGCGAACGCGCCTTCGGGAAGGGTGGGGCGCAGTCCGAGCAGCTCCACCAGGCGCATGGCGGCCCGGCCGGCGTCGTGGCGCCACTCGACCAGCCGTCGGCCCGCCCACGACAGCCGGGAGGCGAGCGCCTGGTCGGCGGCCAGCTCGTCGGCCAGCTGGCGGCGCCGGCCGGCGTCGGCGCCGACCAGCACGTGGGTGCCGGCGACGGCGCTCACCTGCCCGGCCGAACCGGGGTCGCTGACGCATGGCGCCCCCCAGGCCATGGCCTCCAGCAGCCGCGCCGGCTCGGTCACGGCGACCGCCGAGGCGCAGGCCATGGCCGTGGGCACCAGGTCATCGGCCAGCGGCTCGGCCAGGCCGGGCCAGCGCCAGCCGCCGTCGGCCTGCTCGAGCACGGCCACCTCGGGCAGCCCGCGGGCCCAGCGAAGCCGCCGGCGCACGAACGGCGAGACCACCGAGCGGCCGGCGGCATGGTTGCCCGCCGGGGCCAGGAGGCCCCGGTCGCCGGCGGCGTCCACGGTTGCCGGCTCGTCGGCCACGATCGCGGCCGCCCGCCCGGCCGCCGCCGAGCCGGCCTCGGCGGCCGATCCGACCCACAGAGCCAGCGGCCGCCCGGCCGGGACGCGCCCGGCCGAGGCGACGGTGGCCATGACCGCGGCCGGCTCGGGGGCGCCGGCCTCGATGGTGGACGGCACGCACCACCGGTACAGCGCCACCAGCAGCGGGACCAGCGACTCCGGGGGTCGGCGCTCCAGGGCGAGCCCGAGCAGGGGAAGGGTCATGCGCCCAGCAGCTCCCGCACGACCGGCCTCCAGCTGAGGCCGGCCACCCGCTCCCGGCCGGCCGCGCCCAGCCGCTCGGCCAGGGCCCGGTCGCCGGCCAGCCGGTCGACGGCCGCCCCGATGGCCTCGGCGGAGCCGTCGGTGACCAGCCCGGTCACCCCGTCCTCGACCCACTCCAGCACGCCACCGGCGTCCTCGGCGGTGACGACCGGCTTGCCGGCCAGGAAGGCCTGCAGGGTGACGTACCCGTAGTCCTCGTCGGCGGGGGCGTAGACGACCGCCAGCGACCCGGCGAACAGCCCGACCAGCTCCTCGTCGGGCACGAAGCCGCGCAGCTCCACCCGGTCGCCCAGACCCTGGCGGCGCACGCTGGCCGCCAGCTCGTCACTCAGCTCACCCCGGCCGGCGACCACCGAGCGCACCTCCGAGCCGGCGTGGGGGAGGCTGTCGACCAGAAGGTGCGGGCGCTTGTTGGCCTCCAGCCGGGTGGCGCAGAACACGTAGTCGCCGAACGGCCCCGGGTGCAGCCGCTCGGCCAGCGGCGGCGGGTGGTACAGGGGCTTGGCGGCCAGCCCGCTGAAGTCGCGCAGCCGGTCGGCCACCACCCCGGAGGTGGTGTACAGCCGCTCGGCCTCCTCCAGGGCCCGGTTGTCCCACTCGCTCAGCAGCCGCTGCACCTCGATGGAGCCGTCCTCGGGGCCGAAGTCGGACCAGGCGGCGTCGGCGGCGTCGTAGGCGCCGCGGTGCTGGTGCATCAGCCACACCACCTTGCGGGGGTGGCGGACGAAGTAGGAGGGGAAGTTGGTGGCGATCACCAGGTCGGCGTCGACCGGGACCAGCCGCCAGGCGAGCGGGCTGTCGAACAGCCGGTCCTTCTCCCAGGCCACCGGCAGCCGCACCAGCTCGGCCCGGTGCCCCTCGGCGGCGATCGCCTCGACGAGGTTCTCCTGCTGCAACTCGGCCCCGCCCCGGACGAACGGCTTCTGGGCACCGCAGACCACCACGTCCACTCCGGCTGACTCCTCCTGCTCACGCGGCTGCTCAGGGCGGCCACGGCCGTCGCGGTCGCGCACCGCATTCCTCGGACCGCACGGTACTATACGGCGCGATGCCCTTCCGACCACCGCCCGGCCAGCCGACGCTGGACGCCATGCAGGCCCGCGTCGCGGCTGTCGAGCGCCTGCCGATGGAGCGGGTCAACGCCGGCGCCGACGCGTCGTTCTGGCGCGGGTTCGGCCGGGCCGTCCGCGAGGTCTACGACTACCGCGAGCTGCTCCTCAACCTGGTCCGCAAGGAGCTCAAGACCAGGTACAAGGACTCGTTCCTGGGCTTTCTGTGGTCGCTGCTGCGGCCGATGTTCCTGCTGGCCGTCTACTACATCGCCATCGGCAAGTTCCTCGGCGTCCCCTTCCCGCTGTTCGCCATCTTCCTGTTCTCGGGCCTGGTCGCCTGGACCCTGTTCACCGACGTGCTCGGCGGCTGCACCGGCAGCGTCGTCGGCAACGCCGGGCTCATCAAGAAGGTCTACTTCCCCCGGGAGCTGCTGCCGCTGTCGGTGATCGGGGCCGCCCTGGTCAACTTCGCCATGCAGGTGCTGGTGCTGGTGGCGGCCGTGCTGGTGTTCGGCGGCGAGCTGCATGGCCAGCAGCCCTGGCTGCTGCCTCTGGCCCTGGCCGCCCTGCTGCCCTTCATGGCCGCCTGCGGCCTGTTCCTGGCCGCCGCCAACGTCGCGTTCCGCGACATCGAGCACCTCATCGAGATCGTCCTGCTGCTGTGGTTCTGGACCACCCCGATCGTGTACGGCGTCGGGGGCGTGCTGGCCCGGATGCACAACAGCGGCCTGCACTGGATGGCCACGCTGTACCTGGCCAACCCCATGGCCAACGTCGTCATCGGGTTCCAGCAGGCGGTGTACGGCGACTACCACGACGGCACCACCCAGCAGACCTTCCAGGGCAACATCGCCCTGCGCCTGCTGGTGGTGGCGGCCGGGTCCCTGATCCTGCTCTGGCTGGCGCAGCGCTTCTTCAGCCGCGCCCAGGGCAACTTCGCGCAGGAGCTGTAGCCAGACCGTGGCCCCCACGATTATCCGGGTGAACGACGTCGCCAAGAAGTTCACCATCAACAAGGACAAGTCGCTCAAGGAGCGGCTCACCGAGATGGGCCGGTCCCGCCGCTACCGCCAGGAGTTCTGGGCCCTCAAGGGCGTGTCCTTCGAGCTCGAGGCGGCCAAGACCCTGGGCCTGATCGGGGCCAACGGGTCCGGCAAGAGCACCCTGCTCAAGATCATCGGCGGGATCCTGAGCCCCGACGAGGGCTGGGTCGAGCGCCGCGGGCGGCTGGCCGCCCTGCTGGAGCTGGGGGCCGGCTTCCACGGCGACCTCACCGGGCGGGAGAACGTCTACCTCAACGCCTCCATCCTCGGCCTGACCCGCCGCCAGACCGAGGCCTACTTCGACGCCATCGTCGACTTCTCCGGCATCGAGCCGTTCATCGACACCCAGGTCAAGTTCTACTCGAGCGGCATGTACGTGCGCCTGGCCTTCGCCGTGGCCGTCCACGTCGACCCCGACATCCTGCTCGTCGACGAGGTCCTGGCCGTCGGCGACGAGCCCTTCCAGCGCAAGTGCATGGAGCGGATCAAGCAGTTCCAGCGCGACGGCCGCACGATCGTGTTCGTCACCCACGGCCTGGACCAGGTGCGCCAGCTGTGCGACCGGGTGATCATGCTCGAGCACGGCAAGGTGGTGGTGGACGGCACGCCGGTCGACGCCCTGCGGGCCTTCCGGGACCGCTACAACGTCCAGGCCGGGCAGGAGCCCGAGCACGGCGACCGGCGGCTGGAGATCCTCAAGACGACCGTGACCGACGGCAGCGGCCGTCCCAGGGACCGCTTCACCCCCGGCGACGCCCTCGGGATCGAGTTCGAGGTCGTGGCCCACGAGCCGACCGACGACTGGGTCGCCGGCGTGGCCATCAACAACCACCTCGACCTGCTCGTGTACGGCACCAACACCGAGCTCCAGGGGGTCGCGCTGCCGCCGATCTCGGGCCGGCGCCGGCTCAGCTACCGCTTCGACAGCATCCCGATGGTGGAGGGCCAGTACTACGTGACCGTGGCCGTGCACCCCAAGGTGGGGCCCGAGTACCACCGGCTCGACCGGGCCGTCTCCTTCAAGGTCTTCAGCGAGGCCGTCGACGACGGCGTCCTCCACCTGACCCCGCGGATCGAGGTGTCCGAATGACCGCCCAGGTCGACCGCGAGGGCCGGATCGCCCTGGTCCCGGCGCGCTTCGGGCAGGGCGCGGTCGGGGGGGCCGAGATCGTGCTCGAGCAGATGGGCCGGCGCCTCCAGGCCCGCGGGTGGGAGGTGGAGATCCTCACCACCTGCGCGCTTGACCACCACACCTGGGAGAACGTGCTGCCCGCGGGCAAGGCCATGGAGGACGGCCTGCTGGTCCGCCGCTTCCCGGTGGTCACCACCCCGAGCCCGGAGCGGGGCCAGCTGGAGCAGGCCATCCTGAGCGGGGCGCCGCTGCGCCTGCACGAGCAGCAGCGCTGGATGAACGCTGGCATGCGGTCCCCGGAGATCTTCCACTACCTGCTGGACCACGCCGGCGAGTACCGGACGATCATCTTCACCCCGTACCTGTTCTGGATCACCTTCGCCTGCTCCCAGGTCGCGCCCGAGCGCAGCGTGCTCTGGACCTGCCTGCACGACGAGCCCTACGCCTACCTGGAGCTGTTCCAGCCGCTGCTGACCGGCGTCGGCGGCCTGCTGTTCCAGACCCCGCCCGAGCACGAGCTGGCCCACCGGCTGGTGGCCGCCCCGGCCCCCCACGCCCTGGTCGGCTGCGGGGTCGAGGTCCCCGACGGCTACGATCCCGAGGGGTTCCGGCGCCGCCACGGCGTCGACGGCCGCTTCCTGCTGTACGCCGGGCGGCGCGAGGGCGCCAAGGGCTGGGAGACCCTGCTGGAGCAGCTGGACGGCATCCTGGGCCGCCGCGACCTGCCGTTCTCGCTGGTGACGATGGGCGCCGGCGAGGTCAGGCCGCCGCCCGCGATCGCCGACCGGGTCATCGACGTCGGCTTCCTGCCCGACACCGAGCGCGACGCCGCCTTCGCCGCCGCCGACGCCTACCTCCAGCCCAGCCGCTACGAGGCCTTCTCGCGGACGATCATGGAGGCCTGGCTGGCCGGCACCCTGGTGATCGCCAACGGCGGCTCCGACGTGGTCCGCTACCACTGCGAGCGGTCGGAGGCGGGGCTGCTGTACGACGACGAGCTCGAGCTCGAGGAGTGCCTGGCCTTCCTGGCCGAGGCCCCGGAGACGGCCGCCGAGCTGGCGGCCCGCGGCCGACCCTATGTGCTCGACAACTACCGGTGGGACACCGTGCTCGACAAGATCGAGGCCGCCCTGACCAGCTGGACCTGAGAGGCCGGGACCGCATGCGCATCCTGATGGTGTCGCCCTACCCGCCGATCCGGGACGGGATCGCCGCCTACGCGGTGCAGTCGGTGGCGGCGCTGCGCCGCGAGGGCCACGAGGTCGAGGTGCTCTCGCCCGGCCCCTCGGCCGCCCACCACCATCTCGACCTGCACGGTCCCCGGGGGCCGCTGGTCCTGGCCCGCCGGGTCCGCGGCTACGACAAGGTCATCATCCAGTTCCACCCCGACGTCTTCTACCCCGTCCCGTCCACCCCGGCCCGCCATGCCGCGGTCAGCCTGGCCCTGCTGGCCGCGGTGCGGGCGGCCCGCCGCACCGAGGTGGTCGTCCACGAGATCGACTACTCGCTGGGGCGCCGGCGCGGGCCCGACGGGCTGGCCGCCCGGCAGCTGTGGCGGCGGGTGCAGAGCATCCAGCTCCACACCGGGATCGAACGGCGCAACATGATCGAGGCGTA
>Ga0081538_10001968_pt1 | contig 20546 bp, 11 predicted proteins | sample TabmetS5T2R1_FD_71022 | JGI IMG/M metagenome (GOLD analysis project Ga0081538, IMG submission 71022) | Tabebuia heterophylla rhizosphere microbial communities from the University of Puerto Rico - S5T2R1 | ecosystem: Host-associated > Plants > Roots > Rhizosphere ...
GGATGCCGAGGCCGGGATGAAGTGGCTGGAGGACGTCCTCGGCTGCACGCGCCGCGAGGATCACCGTGACGACGACGGCAACGTCGTCCACGCGGAGCTCGACTTCCACGGCGCGGTCGTGATGCTGAGCTCGGCCGGGGTGGGCCGCGAGCCGTTCCGCAGCCTCCCGGCGGGCGGCCGCCTCGTCTACTGCGCCTTCGACGAGGTCGACTCGCTCTACGAGCGGGTGCGCGCGGCGGGAGCGGACGTCGCCGTGGAGATCACGGACACCGACTACGGCTCCCGCGACTTCACCGTACGCGACCCGGAGGGCAACCTCTGGGCCTTCGGCACCTACCGCCCCGAGGCGAGGAGCTGACGCGGGTCCTCTCCCCTACCTCCCTGATCGGCCCTGTGCCCGGCTTTGAATTTGCGCCGATTCGCGCCATCTTTCGCGCCTGCGGCCGGGTGGGACGGAAGAGCCGGCCGCACCCATTGGGGACGAAAAAGGGGAGAACATGAAGGACTCGCGCGAGCCCTCGGGAGCAGACGCGCTCGAGGCTTGGCAATCGTCGCCGTCGCCCTGGCGGCCTTGGTGCCCGTCGATGCGGCGGTGGCCCAGGTGTCGCAGAGAGCGTGCGACAAGCGCAACAACAACACGTGCCAGAGGCTCCTCGAATGCATCAGGGTCGACCAGGTGCGCGCGCATCAGGCCGCGTTCCAGGCGATCGCCGATGCGAACGGTGGCAACCGGGCTGCAGGTCTCCCGGGATACACCGCGAGCGTCGAGTACGTCGTCGACAAGCTCGAGGCGGCAGGGTGGGACGTGACGCTCGACGAGTTCGAGTACGAGTTCACTCCGCCGTCGGTGCTCCAGCAGCTGACGCCGGTCTCAGCGACGTACGACACGGGTGCCTTCACGGGCTCCGGGTTCGGTGAGATCACAGGACCGGTCATCCCCGTCGACATCAATCTCGTGCCGCCGCGGGCGAGCACCAGCGGCTGCGAGGCGAGCGACTTCGCGGGCCTCGATTTCAGCGGCCCGAGCGACATCGCTCTGATCCAGCGAGGGACGTGTAGCTTCGGCATCAAGGCGCTGAACGCACAGAACGCTGGTGCCGAAGCGGTGATCATCTTCAACCAGGGGAACGACCCGACCCGCGAGGGCCTGATCGTGGGCACGCTCCTCCCAGACGGTGCCACGGTCACGATTCCAGTCGTGGGCGCATCGTTCGCCAACGGCGTGGCGCTCTCCCAGGCCGGCTCGACCGCGCACATCGACGTCGACCCGCCCGAGAGCAGGCCCCAGGTCAACGTGATCGCCGAGCTGACCGGCAAGAACGACGACAACGTCGTCATGGCCGGCGCGCACCTCGACTCGGTGCAGGCCGGGCCCGGCATCAACGACAACGGCAGTGGATCGGCCGCCTTGCTCGAGGCCGCCGAGCAGCTCGCCAACGTGAAGGTCCCGAACACGCTCCGCTTCGCGTGGTGGGGTGCGGAGGAGGACGGTCTTCTCGGCTCGACCGCGTATGTCGAGGGCCTGAGCGACGCGGAGCTCGTGAGGATCGCCCTGTACATGAACTACGACATGGTCGGCTCGCCGAACTACATCTTCATGACGCAGGACGCCGATCAGTCGAGCTTCGTGGCTCCGGTGGCCGTCCCGGCCGGGTCGACCGCGATCGAGGATCTCTTCGAGTCCTTCTACACGCTGAAGGGTGAGCCCTACGACGACGCCGCGTTCGACGGGCGCAGCGACTACCAGGCGTTCATCCTCAACGACATCCCGGCCGGTGGCCTCTTCACCGGTGCCGAGGTTGTCAAGAGGGCCGAGCAGCAAGCGATCTGGGGCGGGACCGTGGGTGCGCAGTTCGACCCGTGCTACCACCTCGCATGCGACACGTTCGCGAACAACAACAATCACGCGCTCGACGTCAACGCCGATGCGATCGGGTTCGCGGCGCTGACGTTCGCGTACTCGACGGAGACCGTGAACGGCGTTCCCGGCCAGAGGGTGCCTGGCCAGGGCAGGTCGGAGCTTCCGGCCCCGGCCGGCACTCAGGGCACATGTCCTGTGAACCCTCCGCTCCCTGCGAGCTGCCCGTAAACCTCCGAGTGCATGACCTGAGGGGGCGGCCGTTCCGGCCGCCCCCTCTTCTTTTCGGCGTATCACCGCGAAGGCTGCACGGCCGCGGTTAACCGCCTTCAGCGCCTGTGCGGAGATGGTCAGGGTCGGGTTGACACCCAGCGCGCCCGGCATCGCCGAGCCGTCCACGACGTAGAGACCGTCGTGGACGGTCGTGCCCCCGTCTCGCCGCCCCCGTCGCGGGCCATGGGCACGTAGCGGCCGCCCATCGCGGCCGCGACCTCCTCGCAGAGCTCCCGTACCTTCTCGAACGCCGCCGGGAAGGTGGCAGCTTACGCGGGCTCCATAGGGCTTGCTCGCCGCCCAAGCGCTGGGCGAACATCCACGCTCGCTACAAGGGACGTACACTCGGGAAGCGTGAGGGTCTGTCCCAACTGCGGCGAGGAGAATCCCGACAAATTCCGTCTGTGCGGATTCTGCGGGGCAAAGCTCGTCCCGGACACGGTCCACCAGGCGGCGCGGAAGCTCGTCACCGTCGTCTTCTGCGACCTTGCCGGATCGACGAGCCTTGGTGAGACACTCGACTCCGAGTCGCTGCGCGCCGTGATGACCCGCTACTTCGAAGAGATGAGAAGCGTGCTGGAGAGTCACGGCGGGGTCATCGAGAAGTACATCGGGGACGCTGTGATGGCGGTCTTCGGGCTTCCGGTCGTGCGCGAGGACGACGCGATTCGCGCGGTGGTCGCGGCGGACGGGATGCGGGCGGCGCTCGAGCGCCTGAACGACGAGCTCGAGGTCGGCTGGGGCGTCCGGCTGACCAGCCGCACCGGCGTGAACACGGGCGAGGTGGTGGCCGGGGATCCCACCGCGGGAGAACATCTCGTCGTCGGGGATGCGGTCAACGTCGCCGCCCGACTCGAGCAGGCGGCAGGGGCGATGGAGATCCTGATCGGGCCCTTGACCTACCGTCTCGCCCGCGAGGCGGTTGAGGTCGAGCCCGTCGAGCCGCTCGAGCTGAAGGGAAAGGCCGAGCGGTTCCCTGCATACCGGCTCCTGGGCCTCGCCGAGCCCGATGAGACCGCTCAACGAACCGCAGCCCCGCTCGTGGGCAGGGAACGTGAGCTGCGCCTTCTCCTCCGGGAGCACATGCTGGCTACCGCCAGGGGACACTGCCGTCTGGCGACGGTCCTCGGTGATGCGGGCGTGGGAAAGTCGCGCCTGCTCGCCGCGCTCAACGATTCGCTCGCCGGATGCCTGCTGCTGCGCGGCCGCTGCCTCGCATACGGGCGCGGTATCACGTTCTGGCCCCTGCGCGAGGCCGTGAGGCAGGCGGCCGCCATCTCGGACGACGACTCGCCCGAAGCCGCTCTGGAGAAACTCCGGCAGCTCGCCGGTGCCGAGTCTGCGGGCGCTGTCGAGCGCGTGGCCTCGGCGATCGGGCTCTCCGGCTCCCAGTTCCCCGTCCACGAGGTCTTCTGGGGCGCCCGCAAGCTGGTCGAGGCAATCGCCGCGCGCCGGCCGCTCGTGCTGGCCTTCGAGGACGTCCACTGGGCAGAGACGACCTTCCTCGAGTTCGTCGACCACCTCGCGCAGGAGGCCGAGGGACCGGTGTTGATCGTCTGCCTCGCGCGACCCGAGTTCCTCGAGTTCAGGCAAGACTGGGGAGAGCGGAGCCGCGGGGTGCGAATCGCCCTCGAGCCCCTTGGAGAAGCCGAGGTCGGCAGGGTGATCGAAGAGCTGCTGGGACAGGCTCGGGTTGACGAGGACGTGCGCGCACGGATCGCCACTGCCTCGGAGGGGAATCCGCTCTTCGTCGAGCAGCTGCTCGAGATGATGGTCGAGGAAGGTCTCCTCCAACGTTCCGGTGAGGTCTGGGTGGCCGCAGGCGATCTCTCGACGGTCTCGATGCCGCCGTCGATCCACGCGCTTCTTGCCGCCCGCCTGGAGAGCCTCACCGCGGACGAGCGGGAGGTGATCGAGGCGGCGAGCGTGGTGGGGCAGCAGTTCGCCCAGGACGCCCTGGAGGAGGTGGTTTCCGAGCGCGTCCGGGAGAGCGTCCCCGAGCTTCTCGAAGCGCTGATGCAGAAACGGCTTGTCAGGCTCGAGCAGGCGGAGTTCGCCCTTGAGCAGAGGTACCGCTTCGGCCACATCCTGATCCGCGACGCGACGTATCGCGGCCTCCTCAAGAGCTCCCGCGCAACTCTCCACGAGCGGTTCGTCGCCTGGGCCGATCGCGTGAACCTGGATCGCGACCGAGCCGTCGAGTTCGAGGAGATCCTCGGGTATCACCTCGAGCAGGCCTACACGTGCCTTTCCGAGCTCGGGCCGCTGGACGACCATGGACGCGAGCTCGGGGTCAGGGCGGCAGCGCGCCTTTCCTCGGCGGGCGAGCGTGCCTTTGCCCGCGGCGACATGCCGGCGGCCGCAAACCTCCTTCGCCGCGCAGTTGCGCTCCTGCCGGCCGACAGCCACGACCGCCTGGCGCGCCTGCCCGACCTGGCAGAGGCGATGTTCGCGATCGGAGAGTTCGCCTGGGCGGAGACCTTCCTCGACGAGGCGATCGAGATGGCCGTGGAGGCCGGCGAGGAGGGGCCCGCGGCGAGTGCCCGGCTGCTCCGCCTGAGGGTCCGTAGCCATTCGGCCGATCCGGAGGACTGGACGCAGCAGATGGTCGCCGAAGCCGACCGCGGCCTGCCGCTGCTCGAGGCCGCCGGCGATCACGTAGAGCTGGCTCGAGCTCTGCGCATGCTCGCGTGGGCGCACGGGACTGCGGGCCGGCACGGGAACGCGGCTGTAGCCGCAGAGCGGGCGATGGAGCACGCCACGCTCGGCCGGGACGAGCGGCAGCGCCGGCACGCCGCCTCGACGTACGCGATCGCCGCACTTTACGGCTCCACGCCCGTCCCGGAAGCCATCGAACGGTGCGAGACTATCCTTGCCGAAGCGCTCGACGACCGAAGGACGCAAGGGCTCGTCATGAGCCTCCTCAGCGGGCTAAGGGCGATGCAAGGGGAGTTCACGGTCGCTCGAGATCTCTACACGCGCGCGCGCCTCATGCTCTCCGATCTCGGTCGCAGCGTCGTCGCCGCCTCCACCTCACAGCAGTCGTGCCTGGTCGAGATGCTTGCGCAGGATCCCGCGGCAGCGGAGCGGGAGCTCCGTCGCGATTTCGCCGAGCTCTCCGAGATGGGAGAGAAGTACTTCCTCTCCACCGCCGCCGGCGAGCTCGCCCGCGCCGTGTACGCGCAGGGCCGCTACGCCGAGGCGGAGGAACTCACCCGGCTGGCCGAGGAGCTCTCGGCCGAGGACGATCTCACGTCCCAGGCCCTGTGGCGCTCGGTCCGCGCCAAGGCTCTGGCCTGGAGGGGCCTCGCCGTGCAAGGGGAGGCGCTCGCGCGTGAAGCCGTGCAGCTCCTTCAGGGCACCGACGCCCCGGTCCTTCGAGCCGACGCGCTCGAGGACCTCGCCGAGGTGCTCCGGCTCAACGGGATGGGCGACGTCCGCGCGTGCCTCGAGGAGGCGCTCGTCCTGCTCGAGCGGAAGGAGAACGTCGTCTCGGCCGAACGGGTTCGAGAGGAGGTGCGGGCGCTGGGCGCGACCGCGGCCTAGTGGTACTTCCCGTTGATGGAAGAGATGAGAGTCGCGTCGAACCCGTTGCGTCCCAGATCGCGGACGTTCCAGAGGCAGGGCCGCTCGTCTGCAGAAGGTGTCGCGGAGCTGCACCGGTCACGGATGATCTCGAGCTCGCACGTGTCGCATGCGAGGCGGAAGAGCACGAAGTTCTTCTCAGTCTGCTTCGCTGCCACGAACTCGTCGGGCCAGTGCAGCACGAACTGCAATGCGTCGAAGGTGCCGGGAATCGTGGCGCTCACCCAGCCGCCGCGCCGGCAGACCTCGCCCTCCGGGCAGACGAACGGCGGATCGTCCGTGATCTCGAGCTCAGCGGTCAGGTCGGCGTGCTGCGAAGGAATCTTCGACTGTCCGCTTTGACCCTCGTCCGCTGCGAGAAGCTGCGTGGCGATCCCCGCCGGCAAGAAGGAGCTCGCCCGGGGCCCTCCCGCGGCGAGCGTGGTCACTGGCTCGGAAACCGTGATCGTGTCCGCCTGCGGGTCGTTGCCTGGGTTGTCGCTCCCCCGCTCCTTGACGGTGGTGGAGATCACGTTCCGGAACGCCCCGGCCTGGGTTGGCGCGCGAGAGACGAGGTCGACCGTCGCCATGGCGCCGCTCGCTAGCTTCCCGATCAGACAGCGCGCCGTTGCTCCGGCTATCGTGCAGTCGCCTTTGCTCGCGACCGCCGAGAAGAAGGAGGCACCCGGTGGAGGCGCGCCGCAATCGCTGCCGTTTCCGGATCCGCTCACCAGACACGCCGCCACCGCCGTCTGGGTGAGCTCGCTCTTGCCAACGTTCCGGAGCGTCACCGTGTAGGAGACGAACGTCTGGCCAGCCGCGGTGGCCGCCGAGACATCGAGGGGCGTATGCGTCACGCTCACACAAAGCTGCCGGCCGGACGGCGGCGGGCAGGGCGAGTCCTCGGCAGCGGCGACCCCGGCTCCTCCGAGGCCGGCGAACAGCAGGCCCCCGGTCACGAAGGCTGCGAAGGTGATGCGCACGAGTCCTCGTCGTGTCAGTGCGGCCCCTCCTAGGCACCCCGATGGTCTCAGAGACTGGCCGCCGGGTCAACCGCAGTCAGAGCTCCGACCAGGTTCAAGGTCGTCGTGCGGCAGGGCGCCATCCCAACGAAGGCCGGCATCGACCCAGGCTACGCCGCCTACTACAAACATGCAGGTGTGGCCAGACGGGAGAAAGCTCCTGGCGTCTGGCCGGCTCGCTCGCAGTACAGACTTCGCTCGAAGCGGCCGCGCCCTCATCTTCGGCCAAGGTCGGATGCGGGCCTACGTCGAGACGGGGCGGACGGCTGCCGTCACGCTCTTCAGCGCCTGAGCGGCGATGGTCAGCGTGGGATTGACACCGAGCGCGCCCGGCATCGCCGAGCCATCCACCACGTAGAGACCGTCGTGGACGGCCGTGTCCGTTGCGCCGTCCCCGTCGTAGACGCGGCCGACTTCGTCGACGACGCCGGCATCCCGCGTCGGGCCGATCCCGCAGCCGCCGAGGGGATGCGTGATCGTCAGCCGACGGAGCTGCGGCAGCGCCTCCTCCATCGGCACGTAGCGGCCGCCCATCGCGGCGGCGAATTCCTCGCAGAGCTCCCGGGCCATCACATAGGTCGGTTGGTCCGCGACCGGCTTCTCCCAGCGGAGGTCGAGCTTCCCGTCGCGCAGCGTGAGCCTCCCGCTGGCGTCGTCCTGGCCCATGACGTGGAAGAGGAAGATGTTCGCGACCGTCTCCGCCTCCGTACGGACGTCCGTTGGGTCGTACGTGTCCGGCAGGTTGGGCAGGAGCATCTTGAGGTCGCGGAGCGACTGGCCCAGCCACGTGAGCCGGAGCTTGCCGCGGAACAGGCGCCGGCGGACGAACGTGTCCAGGAGTCGAATCGACGTGGCGATGACCGGCGCCACCATGCTCGGGATGCCGGTGTCCTCGAAGGTGAAATGCCTGCCGTCCACGACGGCTCGGACTCCGCACGTGTTGATCGGCCCGTCGGCGCTGTTGACGGGCTTCGCCGTGTCGACGATGAAGGCGCCGAAGTCGCAGTTCGTCGAGAACCCCCGCCCCAGCCGGTCGCTCAGCGCCAGCCCTCCTTCCTCCCGCGCGCGAAGGAGGAGCTCCGTGGTCCCGAGCGTTCCCGCTGCGAGAAAGACGCTCGCCGCCGAGACGGTCCTGTCCTCGCCGCCGCGGCGGTGGTCCCGGAACGCGACCTCGTAGCCGCCTTCGACGCGTCGTAGGCGCGTCGCCTCGGCGAGCGGCAGGAGCGTCGCTCCCGCGTCCGGCCTCGCCAGGGCGTGGTCGTAGAGGCTGCGGTCGAGGGTCTCGCGCGCGCCCGGGAGGCAGCCGAAGATGCATCGCCCCTGCCGCCGGCAGAAGGTGTGCTCCCGCGCGGCGCCGCTCTCGGCGCCGCGATCGGGGTCGTACTCGAGGATGGAGAGGTCGAGCGGCGACCAGGGAAGCTCGATGCCCAGCTTCGCAGACACGTCGGCAGCCGCCTCCTTCAGCACCCGGCTGCGGTCGAAGTAGAGGTAGTCGTCGGCGCCGAGGTCGGCCACGTCTCGGCCGGGCAGCGGCACCTTCGTCACGATGCGATTCAGCGGCCCCCGCACGTCTTCCATCCACTTCACCGCCGCGGCGTACTCCTCCTCGCCGAGGCGGAGCCCGATCGCGTCCAGAGCCTCCGGGTGGGCGCGCAGGTTCACGTTCGAGTAGATCATCGAGCCGCCCCCGACGGCGCTCGCGGTGACGACGGTTGCCTCGTCGAAGCTCGAGATCTTGTAGAGACCATCGGGGTTGCGCTTGCTTCGGTTCGCGGCGAAGAGGTACAGGAGCCCGTCCTTGTGGTCCGGACGAGGCCAGTACTGGACCGGCTCCCCCTCCTGCTTCAGCCAGTCGACCAGTCGAGCCCGGCCGGGCGCGAGGGCAGGCGGGCTGCCGAGCTCCTCCGGCGAGACCCACCACGTCCCGCGCTCGAGGATGAGGACACGCCTCCCCGCTCCGACGAGGGTGGTGGCGGCGACCGTGCCGCCGAACCCGCTGCCCACGACGATCGCGTCGTAGTCCACTTCGACCTCCCGTTCGCGCTTTTCGACCGGCGCCGCAGGGAAGGCGCCAGCTTACGCCTGCCGGACACGGAACGGCGGGCCCTCGGAAGGGCCCGCCGTCCTCGCCCGCCGCTGCCTCAGGCAGTCGTCGGGCGTACGTGCCGCGTGGCGAGGGCCGCGCCGCCGAGGAGCAGCATCAGCCCGAAGGCAACGCCGGCGCCGATCAGCGCGTCGCCCCAGTCGAACGAGCTCGGGCCGCGCACGACCTCGACCGGAACCACGGCCCGGACGCCGTAGTCCTCCGGCAGCGCCCGCCGGTAGCCCGCGAGCGTGTCGTCAGGACTGGGGACGATCACCTTGTCGTCGCCGTGGATCAGCGTCGCCGGTGCATCGCCCGTCGGGGCGATGACCTTGTCGTCGCCGTGGATGAGGGCGCCGGAGCCGTCGTCGCCGGTGACGATCACCTTGTCGTCGCCGCGAATGACCGCGGCCGGCTCTGCCGCCTTCCCCTGCGTCGCCGCCCCCTCGTCGGGGCGAGCCTGCGCCGCCGGAGCGACGATGGCTGCCACCGCGAGCCCGAGGACGAGACGCCGGAGAATCCTCTTCCTCCGCACTCTCCGCATGTCCTTCTCCCTTTCCGCAAGCCAGACGCCAGTGTCTGTGCTTCGGAGCACAAGACGGCGGAGGAGACGATCTTCTTCCACCGGTGAGCGTCAGGCGAGGCGTTCGCGACGCTGGACCTCCGCCTCGGTCGGCTCCTCCGTGGCGAAGGTGCCGTACTCGACCTCGCCAGCCCGCTCGTACCTCGTGATGAGGACGCCGGTAGTGGAGGTCTGGGAGTCGACGAGCTTCAGTCCCGCCGGGACGGCGCCGTCGGCGAAGAGACGCTTCCCGCTTCCGAGGACGACGGGAAAGATCCACAGGCCGAACTCGTCCACGAGGTCGTGCTCGAGCAGCGTCTGGATCAGGTTCGCGCTGCCGTGAACTTGGATCTCGGGACCCGATTGCTCCTTGAGCTTCGCGACACCCTCGGCGACGTCGCCCTCGATCAGGGTCGAATTGTCCCAGTCGACCGTGTCGAGGGTTCGCGAGGCGACGTACTTCCTGGCGCTGTTCAGTGCGTCGGCCGCCGGGTTTTCGCTGACGTACGGCCAGTACGCGGCGAAGATCTCGTACGTCTTCCGTCCGAGGAGCAGGTCGAACGGCTTGCCCATGAACTCGCCCATGCGCTGGCCCATGAGGTCGTCCCAGTACTTGACCGACCAGCCACCGTGCGGGAATCCCTCCGTCGGGTCCTCCTCGGGGCCGCCGGGAGCCTGCATCACCCCGTCCACGGTGAGGAACGTGTTGACGATCAGCTTTCGCATCTGCTTCCTCTCCTTGTCGCTTGCAGGTTCGACTCGCCGACGGCCTCGAACTCATCGGCCGCGCTCCAGGTCAACCGGACCTTGAACCCGGCGGAACATCGGCTAGGCTAGGAGGCCTGCGGAACGTCGGAAAGGGTCTGCGGCGAAGGCCTTCCTAGTACCGATTGCAGCGGTCGCGGTCGTTTTAAGCGCACCTGGCGTGGCGCTCGCACAGCCGCAGCCGGATCCAGCGCCGGTCCCCGCGCCTGCTCCGTCTCCTCCTCCCGCGCCGGTATCGCCTCCGGCCACCGCGCCGGCGCCGACGGCCGAGCCCGAGGCGCAGCCTGCGCACAAGAAGAAGCGGCGACCCTCGAAACCGGCTCGGCGTGAGCCGAAGGCGAAGCCGGCCCCCTCGACGCCGGTCCACGCACCGCGGGCCGAGGAAGGCGCCACCGTCCTCGTCGCGACGAGGCCGATTCCGCCCTCCTCGTCCCGCGTCGTGCCGGCTGCGAGCCGCGGGGCCACGGATGCGGGGCTGTCCGCGGCAGGCGTGGGCTTGCTCATCATCGTCGGGGCCGCGCTCCTTGCCCTCGTCTTCGCAACGATTCCGGCACGCGTGCTCAACGCCGTCTCGGCGCGGCTCGCGGAGCGGCGGCAGGACATCGGTCTGGCCATGGCCGTGGGCCTGGCCGCCAGCGCGGCGCTCTTCATCGTCCTCGTGGGAGCCTCGCTCTGAGTCGCCGCCTCCGCACCGTGCTCGTTCTCGGCGCGTGCGCGCTCGGAGGGACGCTCGTTCCTCTTTCGTCCGGCGAGGTGGTCGCGCCGGACAAGCCGACGTTGACGACGTCCCTCCTGCCGTGGAGCCGCGACACGAACGCGACGTTCGAGTTCTCGGGATCCCCCGGGACGGTGAGCTTCCTCTGCCGCCTCGACTCGAGGGGACCAGACCTCGAGCCGTGCACGTCGCCTGTCTCGTATTCGTCTATCCCCGAGGGTCAGCAAACCTTCCAGGTGAGAGGGGTCGACGGCGATGGAGAGAGCCCGCCGGAGACCTTTACCTGGACGATCGACCTCACAGCTCCCACGACCCCCTCCGGCATCGTCGCCGAGGCGACGTCGCCGGCGGGCGCCATCGTCGACTTCAGGGCGGCGGACAACCTGGATCCCTCGCCGAGCCTGAGCTGCTCGCAGGCGCCGAGCACCGTGTTCCCATTGGGAAGCACGACCGTCACCTGTACTGCCACCGACGCCGCCGGGAACGTCAGTCCGAGCGACACGTTTACGGTCACCGTCCGGGACACCACCCCGCCCACGCTCGCGCCCCACCCAGACGTCATCGCGCCGCAGGATCGCGCTCAGGGCGCGGTCGTGAGCTACTCGCTTCCGAGCGCACAGGACGCCGCCGACCCGAGCCCGCCGGTTAGCTGCGACCCGGCCCCGGGAGGGGTGTTCCCCATCGGCGAAACGCAGGTGGCCTGCCGGGCTACGGATGCCGCCGGGCAGACGAGCGCCCCGACGACGTTCAACGTCATCGTCCAGGAGGGTCCCATGCCCGCGAAGCCGAGGATCACAGCGAACGTGGGACGTCTGACGAGGCGGCCGCACGCAGCTTTCCGGCTCGCGGTGGCGCCCAACGTCTCGGCTGAGTGCAGGCTCGATGGGCCCTTCGGCACCGGCAGCTTCTCGCCCTGCTCAGGCGCGGCATCGCAGTCCTACACCGGTCTGCGTGACGGCGCTCACCTCTTCACCGTGCAGGTGACGAACGCGATCGGCAACGTCAGCCAGGCGTCGTACGCATGGGTCGTCGACCTCACCGCTCCGGCGTCCGTGAGGCGCTTCGCGGCCCGCGGCGGCGTCCGCCGGGTGAAGCTGACCTGGACCAGGCCGATCGACCTCGACTACGACCGCGTTCGCATCTGGCGCAAGCGAGCGGGCGCGGCGGCCTGGAGGCGCCTCGCGGATCGCAGGACAGCCGCCTCCTTCACCGACCGGAAGGCCGCGAACCACGTCCGCTACCGGTATCGGATCCGAAGCCTCGACAAGGCACGGAACGCGTCTGCCTCGGCCGTCGTCCACGCGTGGGCGAGCCCTCTCTTCTCGCCTCGGCACGACGCGGTCGTCCACTCCCCGCCGCTCGTCGACTGGAGGTCGGTCCGGAGGGCCAGGTACTACAACATGCAGGTCTGGCGCAACGGCAGAAAGCTTCTGAGCGTCTGGCCCGGTCGCTCGCACTATCGGCTCCGCTCGCGCTGGACCTTCCGAGGGAGGCAGCACATGCTCTCGGGCGGGCGGGTCGTCGTGTACGTCTGGGCCGGCTTCGGGCCGAAGGCCGCGGCACGCTACGGCCCGCTGTACGGGCAGACGGCGTTCCGGCTCGGCTAGCGAGCCAGGCCGGTGAGCTGCGCGGGAGGAGGCCCGGGGACCGCGTTCTCGACGGAGATCGGCGAGGGGTCGACGCCCTGGTCGTAGTACGCCGTGTCGATGCCGATCTGTCCGTGGATCTGGACGTCCGCCACCCCGTCGGCCGCGTCGAGCGTGTCGTCCCCGTTACCGCCCGTGAGATTGTCCGCGCCGGCCCCACCGGAAAGGCGGTCGTTTCCGTCCTGGCCACGGAGGACGTCGCTGCCGTCGTCGCCCCTGATCTCGTCGTTTCCGGAGTTGCCGTCGATGGTGTCCGCGCCGGCTCCGCCGGCGAGGAGGTCGTCGAGGTTGCTGCCGCCGAGCACGTCGTCGCCGTCGTCGCCACGGAGCGTCACCCGGCCGGGGAAGACGAGCGACGTGCCGTAGCCGCCACGCGCCGTGAGGGTGTCGCCGCCCCCTACGCCGACGAGCTCCACCGAGTTCGGCAGCGGCGTGAGTGTGACGTCGAGATCGGTGTCGGCGTTGAACGAGACGCCCTTCGTCCCGACCGAGAGGAGATCGACGCCGGGGGTGCCGCCGAGGACGAGCTCGTCCGAGACGTCCCCGAGGCTCACCGCAAGCTCGATCTCTGAAACCGTTCCGGCCGCCTCGGCGGTTGCGCCCGGAGCGAGCGGGCCTTGCGACTGGTCGACGACGAGCCGCTCGACAGAGCCGGCCGCGCCGTTGACCGTGATCGTGTCCGTGTTCGTCGTCGTCGCCGCCTCGCAGGCGGCCCCAGCGAAGCGGAGCTCGCTGCCGACGACCGCGAGCGTCGCGGTTCCGCCGGCGGGAATCGTGGCCGTAACCGCCCTCGACGCTTGGGCGTAGGAGCAGGTACCCGATCCGGGCGGCGGCGGAGGCGGCGCAGGCTCGATCGTCCACGCGGAGGACGCGGGCGTCGGATCGACGTTGCCGGCGGCGTCCGTGGCCCGGACGCGGAACTCGTGCCCGCCGAGGGCCAGGCCGCCGTAGGTGGCGGGCGAGGCACAGGAGGCGAACGCCGCCAGGTCAAGCGCGCACTCGAACGTCGAGCCAGCTTCGCTCGAGGAGAACGTAAAGGTCGCGCTCGTCTGAGACGTGGTCGAAGCCGGCCCCGAGAGGATCGTCGTCTCCGGCGGGGTGGTGTCCGGAGGCGGCGGCGGGGGTGGAGGCGGTGGAGGAGGCGGAGGGCCAGAGTCGATGATCTTGGTCTCGACGGCGCTCGGGGCGGGGTCGAGCAGGTCGTAGTACGCGGTGTCGCTGCCCGCGCCCCCGTTCAGCGAGGTGTCCGCTTGCCCGTCAGCGGCACGGATGACGTCATTTCCGGCTCCGGAGGACATGGCGTCGGCGCCCGGACCGCCGAGCGTGTCGTCGTTGCCGTCGGCCCCGTTCAGCTTGTCGTTGCCGCCACCGCCGTCGATCGTGTCGTTCCCCGGGTAGCCGTTGACGTCGTCGTTACCGGCTCCGCCGACGATGAGGTCGCCGAGATTGGAGCCGGTCAGGACGTCGCCGAGGTCCCCGGCGCGCAGGATCACGCTTCCGGCGAACGCAGCACCCGACCCCGTGCCACCGCGGGCGGTGAGCGTGTTCTTCCCACCGCCGCCGGCCAGCTCCACGGTGGCGGGCGCGGGGGACGGGGCGAACGTGACGTCGACGTCGCTGTCGGCGTCGATGGCGATCCCGTTCACGCCGGCCGCCAGCTTGTCGTCGCCGGAGGTGCCGACCAGCGAGACGCGGTCGGACGTGTCACCCAGGTTGGCGACGACTTCGATCTCGGGCGTCGTGCTCTCGGCGGTCGCGCCCGGTCCGAGGAACGCCTCGGACTCGTCGATCGTCAGGCGCTCGCTCGTCCCGCTCGTGCCGGTGACGAGCACGGTGTCCGTGTTGGTCGCCGTCGCGCCGGCACAAGGGACAGGCACGAGGCCGAACAGGAGCTGACCGCCCGCGGAGACCTTGAGCGTCGCCTCCCCGGCCGGCGGCATCGCCGCCGCGACGGCCTTCGTGCTCGGGTTGTACTGACAGTTCTCGGCCGCGCCGCCCGAGTACTGCGCCGTGTAGGTCGCGGAGCTCGTCGGCACCAGCTGGTGCACTCGCGCCGCCCCGTGCGACCACGACTCGAACGTGAACTCGACGCCGCCGAGGGTCTGCGTCGCAGGCGCCGACACGGTGTGCGTCGAGCCCGTGATGAACGTGCGCGAAAACGGCGTCGTCGCCGTGTCGTCGTCCACGGTGAGCTGGAGGCCGGGGACGTTCGTCTCAAAGGTCGCCTGAACTGTCCTGGGCTGCAGCAGGACGCTCTTCGTGTCCCGCAGTCCGCCGGAGTCCGTCACCGTCAGGCGCAGCTCGAGGTGCGCCGGGTAGTCGTGGTTGGGCGCGTCGAAAGCGCCGCTCGCGACGCCGACGAAGCTCTGCACCTGGTGCTCGTGGCACGTCGTGGGGCAGTGGTGCAGCAGGAGCTCCCAGGCGAAGGCCGAGGCCGGCAGGCTCCCGTCCTCGGCGTCGGTCCCGCTTCCCGCGAAGCCGACGCTCTCGCCGACGGCCCAGGTCGTGGTCGAGCTCGGCAGCGAGATCGTCGCGCTGGGAGCGGTGTTCCCGATCGTGATCGACACGGAGTCGGTGTCGTCGGCCCCGCTCGGGTCGGTCACGCGAAGCCCGATCGCGACTGTGCCGTCCTGCGTGTAGGTCCAGGCCGGCGTGTCCGACGTGGAGTCGTCGTACTGCCCGTCTCCGTCCAGATCCCACGCGTACGTCAGCGTGTCGCCGTCGGGGTCGCTCGACCCGCGCCCGTCGAAGCTGACCTGCAGCGGCGCGGGCCCGCTAGAGGGGGTCGCCTGCGCAACCGCCGTCGGCGGCTCGTTGGAGACGAAGTAGCGGATCCGGCGGATCGTGCCGCCGTCGAAGTCGGGATAGAAGAGGTCGCCGCCGGGACCGATCTCGAGCGCGACCGGGTTCGTCGCCGGCGCGACGAGGGTGACGATGTCGCTCGCGTTGGGGAGTCCGTTCGCACCGGCGCGCATGGCCCAGATGCAGTCGCGCGAGTAGTCGGCGAAGAACAGGGCGCCGTCGTAGGCGGCCGGATACGACCCTCCCTGGTAGAAGGCGAGACCCGACAGCGAGCTCGAGCCCGACGGGCAGGTCTCGTTGGCAACGACCTTGGCGGAGTGCGAGTAGGAGTAGTAAGGGGCGAAGACCGCCGACGGGCCGGCCGCGTAGAGGCCCTCGCAGATGTTCAGGTCGAGCTGCTCGAACGACGGCGGCCGCGCCGGGCCTTCGTAGCAGGGCCAGCCGCCGTTCTCGACCGTCCCGAGAACGTCCGTGACGCGGTCGATCTCCTCCCAGCGGCCGAGGCCGACGTCGCCGACCCAGAGCTCGCTCGTCCCCGGTCGAAACGCGATCCGGAACGGGTTGCGGAGGCCGTGCATGATCATCCGCCGCGCGTTGAGATCCGGGCTCGAGAAGAGCGGGTTCGTGGGCAGCGCGGCGCCGTTGTCCGGATTGACGCGGATGAGCGAGCCGTCGAGCCCGACCGGGTCCCCGCTCGTGCGCAGGTCCTGAGCACGCAGCGATCCACCTTCTGCCGTCGGAGGAGTGAGCACGGCACCGACGCCGCCGGGCGGGTCGCCGCACGGGTTCAGGGGGCTGCCGTCCTGGCCCCAGTCGGCGAAGCTGAAGGCGGCGCCGTCGCCGGCGGAGGCGTAGAGAGCGCCGTCGGGCCCGAACTGGAGCTGGCCCTGCGAGTGGCTCGGGTACTGCTGGCACCAGTCCTCGACGAGCACCGTCTCCTGCCCGGCCGCGTTGAGCCGCGAGAGGTGGCCGGAGACGACGCAGCCGTCGACGTTTCCGCCGGGCGGATTCGGACATGGATCCGAGGTGGTGCCCGCAGTCCCCCAGCGCGGAGCGGTCCCTCCGATGGCCGCGTCGTGCGTATAGAGGACGTAGACGTACGGGTCGGTCGGGAACTGCGGGTCGAGCACCATCCCGAGCAGCCCGCGGTCCCAGTAGTTGTGCACCTGCGTGCGCAGGTCGGCGTAAACGGTCGGGGTGGGATCAGAGAGGCTGTCGAAGACCTTGATCAGGCCGCTCTTCTCGGCGACGAAGACGCGGCCGTCGGGAGAGAAGCGAACGACCATCGGGTGGACGAGCCCGCTGAACGCGATCTCCTCCTGGAAGCCGGGCGGCAGCGTCGCTCCGCCGGCCACCGAAACGGGCGCGAGCACGCCAAAGAAGGCCGCAAGGAGGAGCAGACGCCGCATCCGGAGAGCCTACGCCTGTGTGCGGGACGCTACAACCCGCCAAGAGTCTAGGCAGCGGCGGCTCCAGTAATCTCGGGTCCCGAGCCGAATGAGCACGCCGACGATGCCAGCGCCGCGCTTCCCACTCCTCCCGGTGCGAACCCGCGGCGCTCTCGCGGCCGGGCGCCTGGCGGCCACGGCCTCGCGCCTCGCGCGGCGCGGGCACGGCGGGGTCGTCGGCGGGACGGTGGCGCTCAAGCTCGATCCGGACGCGCTGCGGCTGCTGGCGCGCGGCCGGACGACCGCGCTCGTCTCGGGAAGCAACGGCAAGAGCACGACGGCAGCGCTCCTGGCCGCCGCGGTCAGGCGCCTCGGGCCGACGGCCTACAACGAGAACGGCTCCAACATGGCCTCCGGGCTCGTGGTCGCCCTCGAGGCGGCGCGCGAGGCGCCCTATGCCGTGCTCGAGACCGACGAGTCCTACCTGGGACCGGTGACGGCGGCGACGCGCCCACGCGCGATCGCGCTCCTCAACCTGAGCCGCGACTACCTCGAGCGCGGCGTCCGCTACAAGCCGCTCGCGCGGCACTGGCGCGAGACGGTCGAGGGGGTCGACTGGCCGCTCACCGTCGTCGCCAACGCCGACGACCCGATCGTGACCTGGGCCGTACGGGGCGCGCAGAACGTCGTCTGGGTGGCCGGCGGCGACGAGTGGTCCGCGGACGGGGCGGTTTGCCGCGAGTGCATCGTCCGGCTCCGCCGCGAGGGCGAGCGCTGGTGGTGCGAGTCCTGCGGTCTCGAGCGCCCCGAGCCGAGCTGGAGGCTGGTCGGCGAGACGGCCGAGGGCCCCGGCGTCTCCGTTCCCCTCCGGCTCTCGGTTCCCGGCCGCATGAACAGGCACAACGCCGTCTTCGCCCTCGTGGCGGCGATGAGCCTGGGCGTGGAGCCGCACGTCGCCGCCGAGGCGATGGCCACCGTGGGGAACGTCGACGGCCGCTACAACCGGCGCGACGTCGACGGGCGCCAGGTGCGCTTGATCCTGGCCAAGAACCCGGCCAGCTGGCAGGAGTCGATCGCCATCGCCGGCTCCTCCGGGGACGCGCTCGTCTTTCACCTGACGGCACGCGGCGACTACAACTCGAAGGACGCGAGCCTGGCCTGGGACGCTCCGCTCGAGCGCCTCGCCGGGCGCGAAGCCGTGGCGACCGGCCATCGCGCGTCGGACATGGCCCTGCGGCTCGAGGTGGCCGGGCTGAACGTCCGGCGGGTCGGCGACCCGGTCGAGGCGATCCTCGCGAGCCCGCCCGGCCCGGTCTCCGTGATCGGGAACTACCCGGCGTTCCTCGATCTCCGCGACCGGCTGGACGCGCTCGACAAGCGGTGACCCGGCTCAGAACCCGTTTCGAAATGACGCTTCGTCGCCGGGGTGCGCTGGGCGCGTGCGAGACAAGGACGCAGGGCGCGTTCGTAGCCGGAGGCTACGGGCGCAACCGAGGACGCAGCCTCGCGCCGTCCAGCGCGGCCCGGCGGCACAAGGCTTCGTTTTGAAACGGGTTCTAAGAGTCGTTGACGTCTATCCAGGCTCGATGTTCCCGCAGGGAGACGGGGGCAACCTGCGCATGCTCGAGCATCGGGCCCGCGCCCGTGGGATCGAGGTGACCACGGTGGGCGCGCCGATCGGCGAACCGCTTCCCGAAGGCGATCTCTACGTTCTCGCCGGGGCCGAGGACGAGGACGAGCCGGCCGTCGCCCGCCTGCTGGCCGAGGAGGGGACGCTCGTGAGCGCCGCGGCCGCCGGGAAGGTCGTCGTCGGGATCGGCGCCGGCTACCAGATCCTCGGGAAGAGCTTCGACACTCCCGCCGGCGAGACGACCCAGGGCCTTGGCCTCCTCGACGTGACGACCACGCTGGGCGAGCACGTCGACAATCGCGTCGTCACCCGCCCGGCGCCGGCACTCGGGCTGCCGGCGCTCGTCGGCTACGAGTGGCACCGGGGGCGCACGGCGCTCGGCCCCGAGGCGCAGCCGCTCGCCGAGGTCGAGGTCGGGGTCTGCAACGGCGGCGACCCGCCCACGGACGGCGCGGTGCAGGGCCACGTCCTCGGCACGTACCTCCACGGGCCGGTCCTCCCGAGGAACCCCGAGCTGGCCGATCTCCTGCTCGGCTGGGCGCTCGGCAGCGAGCTCGAGCCGGTCGAGAGCGAGTTCGCCGAGCGGGCCCGCGAGGAGCGCATCGCCGAGGCCCGCCAGATCGAACGGCGCAAGCGGGGCCTCCTCGGGCGCTTCCGCTAGCGCCGCCGCAGGGCCCGCAGCGCCTCCAGCTCGCGGACGCCGAGCAGGGTCGCGGCGGCGAGGTAGACGAGGACGGCGACGCCGAGGCCGACGCCGAGCGACACGATCTGCGACCAGAGCGCCCGGCCGAGGAGCTCGTCGAGGGCCCACCAGGCGCCGAACGCCGCTCCCGCCGCCGCCGCGGAGGCGGCGAGGATGCGGAGGACGGAGGCGGCGACGCCGCGCGGCCGCGCGAGGCCCGGGCTTCGCCGCATGACGAGGAGGAGCGACCCGACTCCGACCACGTTCACGAGCGACGTGGCGAGGGGAATGCCCCAGACCCCGACGCGGTAGAGGATCGCGTCGAGCACCGCGTTCAACCCCACCGTGCCGAGGGCGATCGACGTCGGCACCCAGTTCCGCTGCAGGCTGTAGAAGCCGCGCGAGAGCAGGAGCATCCAGCCGTTGAACATGAGCCCCAGCGAGAACGCGGCCAGGCACTGGGCGACGACGACGGTGTTCGAGGCCGTGAAGGCCCCGCGCTCGTAGAGCAGACGGACGATCGGCTGCGCCAGCACCGCGCTCACCGCCGCCGCCGGCAGGAGCAGGAACGCTATCTGGCGCAGGCCGCTGTCGATCGTGCCCCTGAACGAGGGCAGGTTCCCGACCGCCGCGAAGCGCGAGAGCGTCGGGAAGAGCACCGTGACGACGGCCACGGAGAACATGCCCTGCGGGAGCATGTAGATGCGGAACGCCTTCTCGATCGCCGTCGGCGCCAGCTCCGGGTCGACGAGCCGCGAGGCGAAGAGCATGTTCACGAAGATGTTGACGTTGATCAGCCCGAGGGTCAGCGTCACGGGCAGCATCAGCACGAAGAAGCGCTTGACGGCTGGATCGCGCCAGTCGAGAACCGCCCGCAGCCGGCCGTCGAGGCCGCGGAGCCAGGGGACGGGCAGGAGCAGCTGGACGAGGGAGGCGACGAGCGTCGCGACCGCGTAGACGACGAGCTCCGCGGACTCCCCGTCGACGAGCGGGACGAAGACGATGAGCCCGCCGATGATGACGAGGTTCCAGGCGACCGGCGCGAGCGCCGGGATCGTGAACTGGTCGTGCGCGTTGAGGATCCCGACGACGATTCCCGAGATCGTCAGCAGCCCGACGATCGGCAGCATGATCCTCGTCAGCTGCACGGCGAGGTCCGGATCTCCGCCCGGGTCGCCGAAGGGGAGGATCAGGAGCGGCGCGAGCAGGATGAGGAGGGCCGTCAGCGCCGAGACGCCGATGAGGACGAGCCAGAAGATGGTGGAGGCGACGCGCCAGGCGCGCGCCTTCTCCTCCTTGGCCAAGAGCTCGCTGAAGACGGGGACGAAGGCGCCCGAGAGCGCCGCATCGCCGACGAAGGCCCGCGTGAGGCTCGGGATCTGCGCGGCGACCGTGAAGGCGTTGATCTTCCCGGCAACGCCGAAGAAGTAGGCGGCCACGATCTCGCGGACGAGCCCGAGCACGCGAGAGAGGCCCGTCGCGAGCGTGAACGTCGCCGTCGATCGCGCGAGCCGACGGGCCTGGCCGGCCTCGCTCATCGTGGCGAGTATACGAGC
>Ga0081538_10001969_pt1 | contig 20540 bp, 19 predicted proteins | sample TabmetS5T2R1_FD_71022 | JGI IMG/M metagenome (GOLD analysis project Ga0081538, IMG submission 71022) | Tabebuia heterophylla rhizosphere microbial communities from the University of Puerto Rico - S5T2R1 | ecosystem: Host-associated > Plants > Roots > Rhizosphere ...
TCACGGAGACGCGGCTCGAGTGGCCGCCGGCCTGAGGCCGCGCTAGGCGCTCCACCAGCCTGGTAGCACCTCGGCGTCCTGGACACCCCCCGCGCCCCCTCCGAACGCGAGCAGCTCGAGGCCGTCGGGGCCGGCTTGGAAGCCGCGCGCGGTCTGCGGCGCGACGCGCACTGCATCCCACTGCTTGACCTCGCGGACCTCGTCGTCGAGCTTGATGCGGCCGCTCCCGCCGAGGATCACGTAGAGCTCCTCCTGCTCCTTGTGCCGGTGCCCGAACGGGCCGCGGAAGTTGGGGGCGAGCCTCTGGTAGCTGAGGCCGAGCTGGTCGGTTTCGAGAGCAGCACGCGCGAATCGGGACTCCATGCTCGGCGAGTAGCCGAACTTGACCGCCGAGTCCTCGATCTCCTTCAGGTTCGCGATCGTGTAGCCGGGCACGACCCTCGATCCTACGGGCTCAGAGGCCGACGATGTCGTCGGGCCGGACGGGCACGCGGGCGAGCGAGCGCCCGGTCGCGTCGCGAAGCGCGGCAACGATCGCGGGCGTGGCGACGAGCGTCGGCGGCTCCCCCACGCCCTTGACGCCGTAGGGGGCACTCGGCTCGGGATCCTCGACGAGCTCGGACGCGATCGGCGGCATGTCCAGCGCGGTCGGGATGAGGTAGTCGGTGAAGCTCGCGTTCGTGATGAGGCCGTCCTTCGTCTGGATCTCCTCCATGAGCGCGAGGCCGAGGCCCTGCGCGGTGCCCCCCTCGATCTGACCGTGGACCGCCTGGGGGTTGAGCGCCCGGCCTACGTCCTGGGCGGTGCCGATCCAGGCGACGCGCGTGAGGCCGAGGTCGACGTCCACCTCGGCGACGACCCGCATGGCCGCGCAGGCGAACGCCACGTGGGCACGGTCGCCGCCGACCACCTGGCCCGTCTCCGGGTCGAGCGGGTAGGTGCGGGGGTGGCGGTAGACGCGCTCGACGCTGATCTCGTCCCCGGGCTCGAGCGACCCGCCGCGCCGCTCCAGCTCGGAGCGCACGTCCTGGCAGGCGAGCTGGACGGCGCCCGCCGTCATCCAGGTCTGGCGCGAGGCCGAGGAGGAGCCGGCGGACTGCACGGTCACCGTCGTATGCGGGGCGACGACGACGTTCTCGACGTCGAGCTCGGTGCGCGCGACCTGGGCCATCACGTTGACGACGCCCTGGCCGACCTCGGCGGCCGCCGAGTAGACCTCCGCGACGAGCTCTCCGTCGGCGTCCACAAAGAGGCGGACACGTGCCGAGGCGAAGTCGTCGAAGCCCTCCGAATAGCAGATGTTCTTGAAGCCGACCGCGAAGCCGACGCCGCGCCGCACGCCCTCGCCGCGGGTCGTGTTGCCGGCGCCGCCGGGAAGCCGGAGCGGGTCGCGCGGCAGCTCCTCCGGGTCCGGGATGGGGATGTCGGCGCAGCGTCGGATGACCTCGGCGACCGGGAGCGACCCGGTCACGATCTGCCCGGTCGGGAGAATGTGGCCCGGCGCGAGGGCGTTCCGCAGGCGCAGGTCGACCCGGCCGACCCGGAGCGCATCCGCGAGCTTGTCCATCTGCGCCTCGTGCGCGAAGCAGGACTGCACCGACCCGAAGCCGCGCATGGCTCCGCACGGCGGGTTGTTCGTGTAGACGCAGGTCGCCTCGATCTTCGCGTTGGGCACGTTGTAGGGCCCGCAGGCGAACGACGCGGCGTTGGAGATGACCGCCGTCGAGCTCGAGGCGTACGCCCCACCGTCGAGGAGGATCCGCGCCTGCACGGAGACGAGCTGCCCGTCGCGGTTCCCGCTGTGGCGCATCCAGATGCGTGCCGGGTGGCGGTGGATGTGGCCGACGAACGACTCCTCGCGGGAGTAGACGAACTTCACCGGGCGGTTCGTGTGCAGGGCGAGCATCGCGCCGTGGATCTGCATGGAGAGGTCTTCGCGGCCCCCGAACGCGCCGCCGACGCCGGCGAGGTGGATGCGGACGCGGTTCGGGGTCAGGCCGAGGCAGGGCGCGACCTGGTCGCGGTCGACGTGGAGCCACTGCGTGGCGACGTAGATGTCCACCCCTCCTTCCCCGTCGGGAACGGCTAGGCCCGATTCGGGCCCGAGGAACGCCTGGTCCTGGATGCCGAGCTCGTACGTCCCCTCCACTGCGACTTCGCCCTCGGCGTCGGGGTCGCCGTGCCGGATGTGGATCGTGCGTACGACGTTGGGACGGGGATCGTCGAAGTAGCCGCGCCCATCCGTCCAGCGTTGCGGGTGGATGGAATCCACCTCGGTGGCGCGTTCGGGGTCGACGACCGGCTCGAGCGGCTCGTACTCGACGCGCACCTGCTCGGCCGCACGGCGCGCCTGCTCGGGATGCTCGGCGGCGATGATGACGACCGGCTCGCCGAAGTAGCGAACCCGCTCGAAGCCGAGCACGGGCTGGTCGGCGAACTCGAGGCCGTAGCGCTTCTCGCCGGGGACGTCCTCGTGCGTGAGCACGGCGTGGACGCCCCGCATGCCGGCCGCGCGGGTGGTGTCGATCGCCGCGATGAGCGCGTGCGCGTGCGGGCTGCGGACGGTGTGGCCCCAGAGCATGCCGGCGGCGTAGAGGTCGCTCGCGTACGCGAACTCGCCCGCGACCTTGGGGATCGCGTCGACGCGGCGGGTGGACTCGCCGACGCGGCCGAGCTCGAGTTTGCGGGCCGGCGTGCTCATTCGGCTCGCTCCCGCGCGGGCTTCGGCACGGTCCGCGCGCCACGGGTGCGGATTTCGAGGCTACGCTGGAAAGCGGGTGGAGGCATGGGGTGGCCCCTATGAGTCGCCTGGAGCGGCCGCCTCCGCCGCCGCCCGCACCGCGTCGAAGATCTTCTGGTAGCCCGTGCAGCGGCAGAGGTTTCCGGAGAGGGCCTCGCGGATCTCGTCGTCGCTCGGGTCCGGGGTTTGCTCCAGGAACGCGGCGGTCGCAACCACGAGGCCGGGGGTGCAGAAGCCGCACTGCACCGCGCCTGTTTCCGCGAAGGCCTCCTGTACGCGGTGCAGCTCGCCGTCACCGCCAAAACCCTCCACGGTGACGATTTCGTGGCCCTCGGCCTGCCCGGTCAGCACCAGGCAGGAGCAGACGAGCTTCCCGTCGAGGAGCACCGAGCAGGAGCCGCACTCGCCCTGCTCACAGGCGTTCTTCGAGCCGGGAAGGCCGAGCTGCTCGCGCAGCGTGAAGAGGAGACTCTCGCCGGCCCAGACGTCCGCCTCGCGCCGCTCGCCGTTGACCGTCAGCTCGACTTTCACGTCAGCACCCGCTCGAGGGCGCGCGCCGTCAGCACCTTCAGCGCGTGTTGCCGGTAGGTCGCGGTTCCGCGCACGTCGTCGATTGGGCTCGCGGCCGCCGCGACCTGCTCGGGGAACCCGTCGCGGTCGTCAAGCGGCGCCGTCACCAATGCGGGGACGGGGCCGGCGGAGCCGTACGCCGCGCGGATCTCCTCCGCCTCGCGGTCGACGGCGAGCGCCAGGGAGCAGACCGCAATCACCATCGCATTCCGCGGGCCGACCTTCATGAACGTCTGCCGGGTCTTCGACGGCGTCAGCCGCACCGCGACGATCAGCTCGTCGTCGGCGAGCGCATTCTGCTTCGGCCCGACGAGGAACTCCGCGAGCGGCAGGCTTCTCGTTTCTCCCACCTTGGCCATCTCGACCTCGGCGCCTTCGACCAGAAGCGGCGGCAGCGCATCGCCCGCGGGCGAGGCCGTGCCGAGGTTGCCGCCGATCGTGCCCCGGTTGCGGATCTGGGGCGAGCCCACCGTCCGCGAGGCCTCGGCCAGCGCCGGCAGGAGCTCCGCGAGCTCCCGCTCCATCGCTTCGGTGTACGTAAGTCCCGCGCCGAGCCGCACCGAGCCGTTCTCGCGCGACCAGCCGCGCAGCTCGGCGACCTCGTTCAGGTTCAGGATCGCCTCCAGGCGCGCGCGGTCGAAGTTGAGCTCGACCATCAGGTCGGTGCCGCCCTGGATGGGCACGGCGTCCGGCCGCTCGGCCTTCAGCGCGAGCGCCTCGTCCAGAGAGGACGGCGTCAAAATCTCCACGGGTGCAGGGTAAATGCCGAGCGGGCCTTTGCGCACGGCCCGCCAGCTCTAGTTCTGCTCGTCCGGGCCGCCTCCTGCGCCAGAGCTAGGGCTCAGAGCCGCCGGCTTCGCCCTCGACGGGGCGCGGCGGCGTCAGCACGACGCGATGGGCGCTTGCGGAGCCGGACGCCGGCTCGACCTCGACCAGGTCAACGGCCCGCGCCCGTTCGTCCGCGTCGAGATGGACGAGCGCGAAGCCCGAGGGATCCTCGGCGATGCCGAACGCGCCGCCGGCGCCGACCGTGCCGCCGTCGACGAGCACGTGTGCGCCCTCGCTCTCGACGTGCTGGCGATGGTCGTGGCCGGTGAGGACGAGCAGCGGCTCACCGCCCTCTGCGGCGAGCTTCGCGAGCAGCGCATGCGCGAGGCCGTGCCGGTGGACGAGGACCACGTCGGGGCGCTCGGGCAGCGCGTCAAACCAGTCGAGGAACTGCAGCTCGGCGTCCACGAGCGCCTGCTCCTTCAGTTCGAGAAGGTGGCCCTCGAACGTCCCGGCGGCGCTCTCGGCGGGGTCGTCCCAGCCGGCCACGCGCAGGCCGGCGACCGACGCGACGGGCTCGCCGTCCGTCGTGCCGTCCGCGAGCAGGCGACCACTCCGCGTCAGGACGACGACGCCGCGACGGGCCGCCGTCAGCATCAGGGCGCGCGAATCGTGATTTCCGGAGACGGCGACGACCGGCGTGCCCAGGCGAGCGAGGCCGGGGACGATCCCGGTCTCGTAGCGCGTGCCCCGCTGCGTGAGGTCGCCGATGAGGAAGACCGGCTTGCCGCCGGTGAACCCCTCGAGCGCGGGCAGGACGAGGCTGTTCGAGTGGAGGTCGGAGGCGACGACGATCGCGCGGTCGATCTGCGCAGGCCCCTCGGATCGCTCGCCGGCAACCGCAATCAGGTTTGTCAGCCCTTCGACGGCCTCGCCGTAGGAGTCGTCGTAGCCCTGGCCGGCCGCCAGAACCCGCTCGGAGAACTCGAGCAGGGCGGGCAGCTCGTCGCCGTGGGCGTAGAAGGTCGGCTCGCGCAGGGCGCCATAGTCGAAGCGGCTGACGCCGGCGCCGACGAGCGCGACGGCCGCGAGCGAGGCGGCCAGCCCCGTCGCCGGGCCGAGCAGGAGCCAGCGCCGCCGGGTGAAGACGGCGATCACGGCTCCGCCGAGCAGGCCGCCCACGAGCCCGCCGAGGAGGGCGAAGGCAGCAGCACGTCTCAGCCCGTCTGCGACCGCGTCGCGCAGCTCGCCTTCGAGCCCGGTGAGGCTTGCATTCGCGCTGCCGCCGGAGCGGAGCGCCGCCAGCGCCGCGTTGCGGTCGAGGGACCGGAACTCGAGCTCGACTGCGACGGGCGCCGTGAACGGCTCCGCGCGGACGCCCCAGTCGACGACGGGAACGTAGACGTCCACCTCCCCGCTCTGCGAGGGCGCGATGTTCACGTCGACGGTGCCGAGCGTGACCTCGCGCGACGCCGGCGCGGCGGCCTCGAGCGCGACGACGCTCCCCGCGAGCGCAAGCACAACGCAGAGCCAGACGAACGCCACAGTCCTGAGCAGGCCCCGATGCATCCCGTCCCCCAAGTGTCGACCTCGGCGCGCGAGGTCTCGACCCTCAAAGGTCGGGACCTACGTTAGCGAGCGACGAGCTTCTGACCGCGCCTCGCCGCCCGCGCGAGGAAGCGGCTCATACGGCCATGACCCGGGGTCAGACCCCAGGATGTGTCCCAGCCCGGCCATTTCGGCGTAGCTTGTTGCACTTCCGTGACATACATCCTGGCCGCGACGGCCATGCCCCGGGGTCAGACCCCTGGGCATGGCGCTAACGGACACCGAGGTTCTGGTAGGCCTTCTCAACAAGCGCGCGGCCGTAGTGGCGGTGCGGGCCCATGCCCAGCTCCCATTGGGCGTGCGCCAGCAGCTTGTCCCGCTTGAGCGCGGACTGGGAGACGGCACGGGCGAGGTAGTGCGACTCCGCCATCACCGTCGTCCGCATGTAGGAGCCCTGGGCGAGCCGCACGACCTCGTCCGCCAGCTCGCGGCCCTCGACGCGCGCGACCGTGTGCCACCGCTCCGGCTCTTCCTCGGGGTCGGAGATCTGGACAAAATACGTTGGCTCGACCACCCGGCCTGATCGTAGCTCCGGCTGGGGCTGGAATCTCCCTGCGCAGGGCCACGTTTTGGTTTCCGATGGACGGGATCCCCGTCACGGGCGTCAGCGAGCTCGTGCTCGAGGTCGTCGACCTCGAGGCGGCAGAGCACTTCTACGCGGTCGTCCTGGGCCTCCCGGTCGTCGAGCGCTGGCCGCACCGCGACGCGGTCTGGGTCATCGCCGGCGAGCGAACTCGGATCGGGCTCTGGAGGCCCCAAGTCGGGATCGCCGGCGGCCGCGGCGGTGTCCACGTCCACTACGGGCTGAACATCTCGGCGCAGGACTACGATCGCGCCGTGGAGCAGGTTCGGGCCTACGGCTTCCCCGTGCACGAGGAGCTCTTCGACGATCGCCTCGACGAGGACGGCCGGCCCACGCGGGCGGCCTTCGTGACGGACCCCGACGGGAACGTCGTCGAGCTCTGGACGTGGGACGTCGCCCGCCACCTCGCCGACGGCGAGCCTGCCAAGTAACACTGTGTTACTTGGACTACTCGGCGAGCGCCTCCTCGAGCGCCCGCCGGGTGAGGACACGGGCAAGGTGCTCGCGGTACTCGGCGCTTCCGTTGTGGTCGCTCGGCGGGCTCGTGCCTTCGGCGGCGCGCTCGGCCGCCGCGGCCGGGTCGGCCCCGCCCTCGAGCGCCTCCTCGACGCCCGCTGCCCGCAGCGGTACCTGCCCCATGTTCGTGAACGCGACGTGAGCGCCGCCGTTCATCCGCACCGCGGCGACGCCGACGGTGGCCCAGTCCTGCGCTCTCCGATTGAACTTCTCGTACGCCCAGCCCGCTCCCGTCTTGGGGACACGGATCTCGGTCAGGACCTCCTGCGGATCGAGAGCCGTCTGCAGGAAGCCGCCGAAGCTGTCCGCGATCGGGAGTCGGCGCTCCCCGTTCGGACCCTTGACCACGAGCTCGGCGTCGAGCGCAAGCAGGATCGTGGGCGCGTCCGAGGCAGGGTCGCAGTGGGCGACGGAGCCGCCGATCGTCCCGCGGTGGCGCACCTGCGGGTCGCCGACCAGCGCGGCAGTCGAGGCGACGATGGGGCACTCGGCCCGGAGCGGCTCGCTCTGCTCGAGGTCTCGGTAGCGCGTGAGCGCGCCGATCGCGATCGCGTCGCCGTCCTCCCGCACGTACGAGAGGTCGGAGAGGCGGCCGATGTCGATGAGGAGCTCCGGCCGCGCCAGCCGGAGCCGCATGTACGGCAGGAGCGAGTGGCCGCCCGCGAGGAGCTTGGCGTCCGGGCCGGAGCCCAGGAGCTCGATCGCGTGGTCGACGGACTCGGCGACCTCGTAGTCGAACGCGGCGGGGATCACTTCGCACCTCCTTCCTGGATCGCGCGCCAAACGCGTTCGGGCTTGGCGGGCATCTCCACGTCGGTGACGCCGTAGGGCGAGAGAGCGTCGACGATGGCGTTCAGCACGGCGGGCGTCGAGGCGATCGTGCCCGTCTCCCCCACGCCCTTGACGCCGAGCGGGTTCGTCGGGCTCGGTGCGTTGACGCGATCGAGCTCGTAGTCGATTGTCTCGGCGGCGCTGGGGACGAGGTAGGAGAGCATCGATCCCGTCGTCAGGTTGCCCTCGTCGTCGTAGATCGCCTCTTCCCAGAGCGCCTGCGCGATGCCCTGCGTGACGCCGCCGTGGACCTGGCCGTCCACGACCATCGGATTGATGACGTTGCCGATCTCGTCCACCGCGACGTAGCGGCGGAGCTCGACCGCGCCCGTCTCCGTGTCCACCTCGACGACGCAGATGTGCGCGCCGCCGGGCCAGCTGAAGTTGGGCGGGTCATAGACGAAGGTCGCCTCGAGCCCGGGCTCCATCCCGTCGGGGAGGTCGTGCGCGGTGAACGCGTGCAGCGCCGCGTCCCGGACGGTCATGGACTTGTCCGTGCCGGCCACCGTAAAGGTCCCGTTCTCGTACTCGAGGTCGTCCGGCGAGACCTCGAGCTTGTGCGCGACGACGCCGCGAGCCTTGTCGATTACCTTCTCGGCCGCGTTGTAGAGCGCGATGCCGCCGACCGCGAGGCTGCGGCTCCCATAGGTGTCGAGCCCGAGCTGCATGCTGGACGTGTCGCCGTGCACCACCTCGATCTGGTCGAGCGGGATGCCCAGCCGGTCGGCGACGATCTGCGAGAACGTCGTCACGTGGCTCTGCCCGTGGGGCGAGGTGCCGATGAACACCTGCACCGAGCCCGTGGGCAGGCACCGGATCGTGGCCGCGTCCCAGCCGCCGGCGGCGTAGAGGATGGCCCCGAGGATCCGCGAAGGCGCGAGGCCGCACATCTCGGTGTAGGTGGAGAGGCCGATGCCGAGCTCCTTCGTGTCGCCGGCGGCTCGACGCTCGGCCTGCTCCTTCCGGACGCCGTCGTAGTCGACCATCTCCAGCGCTCGGTCGAGCGCCCCGACGAAGTCGCCGGAGTCGATCGTCAGCCCCGACGCGAGTGTCTTGGGGAACTCCGTGAAGAAGTTCTTGCGCCGAAGCTCCGCCGGGTCCACGTCGAGCTTCCGCGCGAGCGCGTCGACCGTCCGCTCGATCAGGTACGTCGCCTCAGGCCTGCCGGCGCCCCGGTAGGCGTCGGTCGGAGTCGCGGACGTGAACGCGCCGATCACCTCAAGCGAGTAGGCCTCGATGTCGTAGGGGCCGCCGTAGACCCAGCCGCCCAGGATCGGCGTGCCCGCAGTGACGAGCTGGAGGTAGGCGCCGAGCCCGACGACAAGCTTCGCGCGGACGCCGCGGATCGTCCCGTCGTCGTCCGCGGCGAACTCCATCTCCTGCCAGTGGTCGCGGCCGTGGATGGTCGCGAGGTAGCCCTCGGAGCGCTCCTCCGTCCACTTCACGGGCCTGCCGACGTGCTTGGCCAGAGTGAGGGCAAGAGCTTCCTCCGCGTACACGTTCAGCTTCGAGCCGAAGCCCCCGCCGACGTCCGGCGCGATCACGCGAAGGCGCGACTCGGGGATGCCTAGGACGATGGCCAGCCAGAAGCGCGCGATGTGCGGGATCTGCGTCGCCGACCAGAGCGTGTACTCGTCCTGCGCCGGCAGGTACTGGGCGATGACGCCGCGCGGCTCGATCGCGTTCGGGATCAGGCGCTGCTGGCGGAAGCGCTCCTTCACCGTCACCGGGGCGCCGCCGAAGACGCCCTCGACGTCGCCGCCCTCGAGCTTCCAGGTGAAGCAGTGGTTCGTGCCCAGCTCCTCGTGGAGGATGGGCGCGCCGTCAGCGAGCGCCTCCTCCGGGTCGATGACCGCCGGAAGGGGGTCGTAGTCGACCTCGACAAGCTCGGCGGCATCCTTCGCCTGCGCGCGCGTCTCGGCGAGGACGACGGCGACGCCGTCGCCCTGGTAGCGCGCCTTGTCGGTCGCGAGCGGCCGGTGCATCGGCTGCTTGGTGTCCTCGGTGACGAGCCAGACGCACGGCAATGTGGCCGCCCAGTCATCGGCCAGGTCGGCGCCGGAGAAAGCGGCGACGACGCCTTCGGCCTCGCGCGCGGCGGAGACGTCGACGCGCGTGATCGTCGCGTGCGCGTACGGGCTGCGGACGACGTACGCCCAGACCATTGCGGGGACCGTCAGGTCGTCGATGAACTTGGCCTGGCCGGTAAGGAGCTTGGCGTCCTCCTTGCGCGCGACCGGCTTGCCGATGTAGGTCTCGGTCTCGGTGACAGCCATCTCGTCTCCCCTCAGGCCGCGGCGGCGGCCGCCTGGACCGCCTTGACGATGTTCTGGTAGCCGGTGCAGCGGCAGAGGTTGCCCTCGAGCGCGTGGCGGATCTCCTCGTCGCTCGGGCTCGAGTTCTCCTTGAGCAAGCTGACCGCGGCCAGCACCATGCCCGGCGTGCAGTAGCCGCACTGGAGAGCGTGCTGCTCATGGAAGGCCTGCTGCATGGGGTGGAGCTCGCCGTTCGAGGCGAGCCCCTCGATCGTCGTCACCTCGTGCCCGTCCGCCTGGACGGCGAGGACGGTGCACGACTTCACGGACTCGCCGTCGAGGAGGACCGTGCACGCCCCGCACGAGGACGTGTCGCAGCCCACGACCGTGCCCGTGAGCCCGAGCTGCTCGCGCAGGAAGTAGACGAGGAGCTGTCGCGGCTCGACCTCCGCCGAGCGGCTCTCTCCGTTGACCGATATCGCGATCTGTCTCAACTCGACCTCCTTCCGATCCGTCGGATGCGGCGCCAGAGGCTGCCGAAGAAGAGCGAGAGCCCGGAGACCGGCTTCGCCTGGGCGGCGACCGCCTGCTCCGCCTCGTCGGCGGACTCTCCGAGCTGGGCCTGGAGGCACTGGGCGAAGCTCGTGACCATCTGCGAGGAGATGTCCTCGATCATCCCGCGCCCGTACTGGGCGACGGTGCCGGAGAGGGAGAGGTCGGTAACGAGGTCGACTCTCGTCCCCCCGTTCGCGGCGGCGAGGCTGGACTCGATCGTCGCGCTCGCGCGTCCCCGGTTCCGCGTCTCGCGCGCGTTGGCGCCGAGCACCACGCGGCGGTTGGCCTCGTCTACCTCCCTGCGCTCGACGTCCGTCGCGAAGGTAAGCCCGATCGGGCCGAGCTTCACCTGCATCGTCGCTTTCCAGTTCGAGTCGTCGACCACCTCGTCGAGCTGCGCCCCCGGCATGCAGGGGACGATGCGCGGCACGTCCATCAGCAGGTCCCACGCCTTCTCCGGCGGCGCGGCGACCTCGAACGAGTTCTCCAGCTTCACCTCGCTGCAACCTCCTCGGATGCTGGCTTGGGGGAGCGCAGGACCTGCACGATCTGGGCCGCGACCGCGATTGCCACCTCCTCCGGGGTGCGGGAGCCGATCTTGAGACCGATCGGCGCGTGGATGCGGGCGATGTCCTCCTCCGAGACCCCCTCGGCGCGCAGCCGCCCGGCGCGCTCCTCGTTCGTGCGCCGGGCGCCCATCGCGCCGATGTAGCCGGCCGGCGTCTCGAGCGCGACCTTCAGCGCGGGGACGTCGAACTTGTGGTCGTGGGTGAGGACGCAGATGACGGTGCGCTCGTCCACGGGCGCGCTGCGGAGGAAACGGTCGGGCCACTCGACCACGAGCTCGTCCACGTCGGGGAAGCGCTCCCGCGTGACGAACTTCGCGCGGGCGTCACAGACGGTGACGCGGTAGCCGAGGTAGCGGCCGATGGTCGCGACCGCGGCCGCGTGGTCGACGGCGCCGAAGACGTACATGTTCGGCCTCGGCGCGAAGGATGAGACGAAGACCTGGCCCTCGGGCGTCTCGACGATCCCGGTCTCGCCGCGGGCAAGGAGCTCGCCTGTTGGGCCGTCGTCGCCGGGGCCGACAAGGCGCTTGGCTCCGGCATCCTCGCCGCTGATCTTGATCTCGAGCGCGATCGGGCGTTCGTCCCGGACCGCCTCGGCGATGGGCGCGACCAGCCCGGGGTCGAGGCGGTCGACGAAGATGTGCACGGTGCCGCCGCACGGGAGCCCGACCTCGAACGCCTCGTCGTCGGCGATGCCGTAGGTCTTCAGCCGGGGGGCGCCGCCGGCGAGGACGTCCCGCGCCTCGCCGTAGACGGCGGGCTCGACGCACCCGCCCGTGACGGAGCCCGCCACGTCGCCTCCGGCGGACACGGCCAGGACGGCGCCGGGGTCGCGCGGTGCGGAGCGCTCGGTGCCGACCACCGTGGCGATCGCGACCGGTGTTCCGTCGGCGGCCCAGCGCTCGAGGGTCTCGAGGACGTCTCTCACGGCGCTCTCAGGCCACTGTACCGCGCAGGCTCTGCCTCGAACCGCGCACGGCAGCGCGCGGAGCAGAAGGCGACGGTCACCCCTTCGTGGACGGTCTGCTCGGTGCCCGGCCCGATCGCGACGGTCATGCCGCAGACGGGATCGACGGCCTCCGTGGGTGCGGCGAACGGGCTGTCCCCACGGGTGTGCCGCCAGGCCACGAGCTCGGCGAGGATGGCGACCGCGATCTCCTCCTGCGACGAGGGCCCCAGGTCGAGACCGGCGGGGGCCCGGACGCGCAGCACCGCCTCCTCGTCCAGGCCGCGCGCGCGGAGCTCGGCCAGGACCGACGCGGCCCGCTTGGCGCTCGCCACGAGCCCGACGTAGCCGGCCCCCGAGCTGAGCGCGCCGGCGAGGAGCTCCTCGTCGCCGTGCCCCATGGTCGCCACGACAACGGCGTCCGCCCCTTCGACGTGGTCGTCCCGGACTCGCCAGCCCACGGTGCACGCAAGCGCGGCGAGGGTGCGCGCCGCTGGGCTCTCCCCCACGATCGTAAGGAGCGGCGCAGGGAGGACCGGCTCGATCAGGACCTCCACGACCCCCTCGGACCCACAGTCGCCCTCCATCCGCGCCACCCGCGCTTCGCCGTCGGCGAGGGCCTGGAGCGCCTCTCGGACGACGGCCGGCTCGGAGCAGGCGCCGCCGATCCAGCCGCTGACGCGGCCGTCGGGCATGACGAGCGCGCGGTCGCCGCGCCGCGCGGAGGCAGGGCGGACGACGTTGACGACGGTGGCGAGGACGTACGGCTTCCGCGCAGCGGCGAGCCGACCGGCCTCGACGAGCACGTCCGCGGGGTTCACGTCCCGACCTCCAGTGTCCCCGGCGGCCAGGTCCAGGTGCCAGGCACGTGGACCTGTCCAAATACGTAGGCGGAGTTCCCGCGAAGCAAGACAAGATGCCGTCGGGCGCCGGTGCGCAGAGAAGCCGGGCGTGTCCCAGCCGGCCACGTCCCGGTGCCAGGCACCGAGACGTGGCCGATGAAGACAGTCGTCGCGTTCATTCGGCCAGCCCGGCCTCCTGGAGCGCGGCCCAGACTTTGCCCGAGGTCACGGGCATCTCGAGGTTGCGGACGCCGGCATGCGCGAGGGCGTCGACGACCGCGTTCACGAACGCGGCGGGGGAGCCGACCGTCGCCGACTCGCCGACGCCTTTGGCGCCGAGCGGGTGGTGCGGCGACGGGGTGACGGTCTCGCCGAGCTCGAACTTCGGCGTCTCCCACGCCGTCGGGATCAGGTAGTCCACGAAGTTGGCGCCGATGCAGTTTCCGTCCTCGTCGAAGTCGATCAGCTCCATGGCAGCGATGGCGAAGCCCTCGGTGAGCCCGCCCATGATCTGGCCCTCGACGATCATTGGGTTGATGCGCACGCCGCAGTCGTCGACTGCGACGCAGCGGCGGACCTTCCACACGCCGGTGCCGCGGTCGATCTCGACCACGACGGCGTAGGTGCCGAACGGGTACGTCATGTTCGGCGGGTCGTAGTAGTAGACGCCTTCGAGGCCGCCCTCCATCCCCTCGGGGACGTTCGTGTAGGCGGCGAAGGCGACGTCGGCGATCGTCTTCGACTTCTCGGGCGCGCCTCTGACGACGAAGCGCCCGCCCTCCCACTCGAGGTCGTCCTCCGAGGCCTCGAGGAGGTGGGCCGCGATCTTCTGCGCCTTGGCGCGGATCCGGCGCGAGACCATCGCCGTCGCGGCGCCCGAGACCGGCGTCGAGCGGCTCGCATAGGTGCCGAGGCCGTAGGGCGTGTTGTCGGTGTCGCCCTCCTGCACCTCGACGTCCTCCGGCTGGAGGCCGAGCTCCTCGGCGACGATCTGCGCGAATGTCGTCTCGTGGCCCTGCCCCTGCGACTTGACGCTGAGCTTGAGGACGGCCTTCCCGGTCGGATGGATGCGGAGCTCGGCGCCGTCGTTCATGCGCAGGCCCGCGATGTCGTAGTCCGCACCGTGTCCGGCGCCGACGACCTCCGTAAAGGAGGCGACGCCGATGCCGATCAGCTTGCCCTCGGCCCTGGCCTCCTCCTGCTCGCGCCGCATCTCCTCGTAGCCGAGCTTCTCGAGCGCGAGGTCCATAGCCGCCGCGTAGTCGCCCGAGTCGTAGGTGAAGCCGGTCGCGGACTTGTAGGGGAACTGTTCCGGCCTGATGAAGTTCTGCTTCCGGAACTCGACCGGGTCGACGCCGATCTCGTAGGCCGCGGTCTGGACGAGGCGCTCGATCAGGTACGAGGCCTCGGTGACGCGGAACGAGCACCGGTAGGCGACGCCGCCGGGCGCCTTGTTCGTGTACGCGCCCTCCGTCACGACATGCGCGGCCGGGATGTCGTAGGAGCCGGTGACGATGTGGAAGAGCCCGGCCTTGCACTTGGTCGGCTGTGCGTCCGAGAAGAACGCGCCGTTGTCCGAGAGCATCTTCACGCGCAGACCGGTGATCCTCCCGTCCTTCAGGGCCAGCTCGCCGTGCATGTGGTAGTCGCGGGCGAAGCCGGTCGAGATGAGGTTCCCGGTGCGATCTTCCACCCACTTCACCGGCCTGCCGATGAGGAGCGAAGCGGCCGTGGCGACGACGTAGCCGGGGTAGATCGGCACCTTGTTCCCGAAGCCGCCGCCGAGGTCGGGCGAGATGATCCGGATCTTGTGCTCGGGCAGGCCCGCGACGAGGGCGAACAGCGTCCGGTGGGCGTGCGGCGCCTGTGACGTCATGTAGATGGTCGCCTTCCCGGTGGCCGCGTTGACGTCGGCGACGCAGCCGCAGCACTCGAGCGGCGCCGGGTGGCAGCGGGGGTAGAACGTGTCGAGCTCGACGACCTTGTCGGCCTCGGCGAAGGCCTTGTCGGTGGTCTCCTTGTCGCCGGCCTCCCAGTCGTAGATGTGGTTGTCGGCCTGGCCTTCCTTCTCGTCACGGATGACAGGGGCGCCGTCCTCGAGAGCCCGCTGCGGCGTCGTGATCGCCTCCAGCGGCTCGTAGTCGACGTCGATCAGCTCGACGGCGTCCTTTGCGATGTAGGCCGACTCGGCGATCACCGCCGCGACCTCCTGGCCCTGGAAGCGCACCTTGTCGGTGGCGAGCACCGCCTGGGTGTCGCCCGAGAGCGTCGGCATCCAGGCGAGGTTGTGCTGCGCGAGCAGCTCGCCGGTGACGACGGCGACGACGCCGTCGACCGCCTCCGCCCGCGCCGTGTCGATGGAGGTGATCCGCGCATGCGCGAACGGGCTCCGCATGAACTCGAGGTGGAGCATCCCCGGGAGCGTGATGTCGTCGAAGTAGGTGCCCTTGCCGCGGATGAAGCGGGCGTCCTCGAGCCGCTTGACGGAGTGGCCGACGCCGCGGATCTCTTCGGTCGCCGCCATGGCTAGGCCTCCTTCCCCTTGGCGGCGGCGTACTGGACCGCCTTGACGATGTTCTGGTACCCGGTGCAGCGGCAGATGTTGCCGCTCAGCGCCCAGCGGATCTCGTCCTCGCTCGGGTCCGGGTTCTCGGCTAGGAGCGCGGTCGCAGCCACCATCATCCCCGGCGTGCAGAAGCCGCACTGGAGGCCGTGCTCGACGTGGAAGCCCTCCTGCACGGGGCTGAGGCCGCCGGCGGGCGCGAGACCCTCGACCGTCGTCACCTCGGAGCCGTCCACCTGGACGGCGAACATCGTGCAGGACTTCACCGGCGTTCCGTCCACGAGGACGGTGCATGCGCCGCAGTTGGTCGTGTCGCAGCCGACGTGCGTGCCGGTGAGCCCGAGCCTCTCGCGGAGGAAGTGCACGAGCAAGAGGCGCGTCTCGATCTCGGCCGAGCGCGCGGCGCCGTTGACCGTCACGGTGACCGGATGCGTGTAGCGCCCGGTCTCGACAGCAGTCTCGGTCATCGTCCCCTCCTCACGCGGTCGCCGTCTCGGCGACCTTCCGGAGCCCCCGCTCCGTGAAGACGCGGACGACGCTCCGCTTGTAGTCGGCGCTCCCGCGCTCGTCCCTCCGCGGCTGCGCGGCCTCGGCGGCGAGCTCCGCCGCCGCCTTGATCGTGTCGTCGTTCAGCTCGGCGCCGGCGAGCGCGGCCTCGGCGGTCTCGGCCCGCAGGTTCCGGGGGCCGACGCCGGTCAGCGCGATCCCCGCGCGGCCGACGGTGCCGTTGTCGAACGAGAGGTGGACGGCGACACCGACGGTGGCGTAGTCGCCGACCTTGCGCTCGAGCTTGAGGTACGTCCCGCCTGCGCGGGCCCCCGGGTCAGGAATCTGGACCGCGGTGGCGATTTCGTTCGGCTGGATGCTCGTCGTGAAGGGGCCCTGGAAGAGCTCGTCGAGCGGGATCGTGCGCGTCCCGCCCGAGGACACGACCTCGAGCTGGCCGCCCGCGGCCAGCAGCGCCGAGCCCCAGTCGCCCTGAGGGTCGGCGTGCGCGAGCGAGCCGACCACGGTGCCGCGGTTCCGCACGATCGGGTCGGAGATCTGCGGCGCGGCGTCCCCGAGGACGCCGAAGCGGCCCTGCAGCGCCTCCGAGCGCTCGCAGTCTCTGTGGCGCACGAGCGCGCCGATCGAGAGGAAGCCGTCGTCCTCCTGGATCGAGTCGAGCCCTGCGATGCGGTTGATGTCGACGAGTGCCCGCGGCGAGGCGAAGCGCAGCTTCATGAGCGGGATCAGGCTCTGCCCGCCCGCCAGCACCTTGGCTTCGTCCCCGTAGCGCTCCAGGATCTCGAGCGCGTTGTCGACACTCGCCGGAGCGTGGTACTCGAACCTGGCTGGGTACATGCGGTGGCGCCTCCTTTCGGAAACCCCGATACCGACCGGTCCTTGTGGAGTCGAGAATACTCCCAGCGTCCCGGCCATTTCCATCCTGTGACTGTCGTTACGCTTGACCCGTGCAGTTCGGATCTGTGGCCGAGGTCGAGCGGGCGCTTCGCGGGGAGTCGTACCTCCCCGACCGGGGCCTCGCGACCGCGATCTTCCTGGCGGTCTCGATGGGCCGGCCGCTCCTGCTCGAGGGCGAGGCCGGGGTCGGCAAAACCGAGGTCGGGAAGACGCTCGCGCGCATCGCCGGCGCCGAGCTGATCCGCCTCCAGTGCTACGAGGGGATCGACGCCTCGCAGGCGCTCTACGAGTGGGACTACGCGCGCCAGCTGCTCTACGCGCGGGCGCTCCAGGAGGGTGAGGTCGCGATCGGCGAGCGCGTGGCCGAGCTCTACGGCCCCGAGTTCCTCGTCGAGCGGCCGCTGCTCAAGGCGATCCGCGCGGGCGCGGATGCCGTGCTGCTCGTCGACGAGCTCGACCGCGCCGACGACGAGTTCGAGGCCTTCCTCCTGGAGGTGCTCTCCGACTTCACCGTGACCGTGCCCGAGCTGGGCACGATCGTTGCCACCGAGCCGCCTGTGGTCGTCATCACCTCGAACCGCACCCGCGAGCTCCACGACGCCCTCAAGCGCCGCTGCCTCTACCACTGGATCGACTTCCCTGACGTCGCCCGCGAGGCCGAGATCATCCGGCTGCGGGCGCCGGGCGTCGAGGAGCCGCTGGCGCTCTCGGTCGCGGAGACGGTGGCCCGTCTGCGGGCGCTCGACCTCGTGAAGCGCCCCGGCGCTGCGGAGGCGATCGACTGGGCGCAGGCCCTCTCCCTCCTGGGCGCGGAGTCGGTCGACGGCGAAGCCGGCCGCGAGACCCTCGGCGCCGCGGTCAAGAACCGCGAGGACCAGGCACGGGTCGAGGCGGCCTGGGGCGAGCTGGTCTAGTAGTGCGGATCTGGGTGGTCGGCCTCGGCACGGTCGGCCGATGGCTGCTGCGCGCGCTCGACTCGCAGAGGGAGCAGCTCGCGCAGCAGTACGGATTTGCTCCGGTGGTCGTCGGCGTCGCGAATGCCCGGCACGGCTTCGTCCACCGTCCGGAGGGCCTCGACCTCCCCACCGTCCTCGCCCTGGCCGAGGGCGGTCGGCCGCTCACCGAGCACCCCAATGTGAACCACTGGCAAGACGCGCTCGCCGGCATCCGCGAGACCGAGGCGGACGTCCTCGTCGAGGTGACGCAGAGCCCGCCGACCGATGGGGAGCCGGGCTATGCGCACATGTGCGAGGCGCTCGGCCGCGGGATCTCGGTCGCGACCTCCAACAAGTGGCCGGTTGCTCTGCACGGCATCGAGCTGCTCAAGCTCGCCGGGAAGAACGACGCGGCGTCCCGGGCCGAGTCGACCGTCATGTCCGGCACGCCCGTGCTGAGCACGCTGACCGAAGGGCTCGCCGGGGCCAGGCCCCTCGCGCTCCGCGGGACCCTCAACGCGACCGCGAACGTCGTCCTCTCCGACATGGCCGCCGGCGCCTCGTACGAAGCCGCGCTTGCTGCGGCTCAGGGAGCGGGTCTCGCAGAGCGTGATCCGGCCGCCGACGTCGAGGGCCACGACACAGTCGCGAAGACCATGATCCTCGCCGCCCTCGTCTTCGGCGTGCAGCTGCGCCGGGAGCAGGTCGTTCGTCGTGGGATCACCGACGTCGAGGGCCAGGTGCGCGAGGCGGCGTCGACCGGTCGGAAGCTCAGGCTCGTGGCGACGCTGGAGCCGTCGGGCCCAGGCGGGCTCGCCGCCCGCGTCGAGCCGATCGCGGTGGCCGCCGACGACCCGCTCGCGAATATCGACGGCGTCATGAACGCGGTCGTCTGCCGCGCCGACCCCGTCGGACAGATCGTGGTCATCGGCCCCGGCGCCGGGCCAGAGCTCGCCGGCCAGGGCGTGCTGAGCGACCTCATCGCGCTGGCCGGTCGCCCGGCCCGGCCCCGCTAGAGACGCGTGCGCGCGGCCGCGAACGCTGCGATCGTTCGCTCCACGTCGCGTTCGCTTGTCTGCCAGTTCGAGACGGAGAAGCGGATCGCCTTACGACCGTTTCGGGTCGTGCCGCTCGTCCAGGCCTCGCCGCTCTCCTGGACGGCAGCGAGCGCGGCGTCGGTGCTCGCGTCGTCCTCGAACCGGATCAGGACCTGGTTGAGGACGACCTCGTTCAGAACTTCGCAGCCAGGCAGCTTGGCGAGCCCCTCGGCGAGTGCACGGGCGCGCGCGCAGCTGCGTTCGACGAGGTCCGCGACTCCGGCGCGGCCGAGGGTGCGGAGCGTCACGTAGATCGGGAACCCTCGGGCGCGGCGCGAGTGCTCGGGGCCGAAGTCCATCGCGTCTCGCGCAGAGTCGGCATGGACGAGATACGCGGACCTGACGCAAAGGGCGGCGGAGTGCGATGCCGGGTGAGCGCAGAAGGCGATCCCGGAGTCGAACGGGACGTTCAGCAGCTTGTGGGCGTCGGTTGCCCAAGAGTCGGCCCGCCCCAGGCCTGCGACGAGATGACGGAGGGACGGGCTGGCCGCTGCCCAGAGACCGATTGCACCGTCGACGTGGAGCCACGCGCCGGCAGCGGCGGACGCGTCGGCTGCAACCTCCAAGTCGTCGAAGGCGCCGGTGTTGATGTCGCCGGCCTGGACGCAGACGATCGTCGGCCCGCTTGCGTGGCGAAGCTCGTCCCGGAGGCCTTCCATCACCATGCGGCCCTGCTCGTCGGCCGGAACCTCGCGAATGGAGGCAGTGCCGATTCCAAGGAACCTGACCGCCCGGTCGAGCGTCGAGTGGCGATTCGCGCCGGCGACGACGCGGATCGGCGGCGCGCCGTTCAGGCCGTCGCGCCCGACGTCCCAGCCCGCCGCGGCGAGGAGGTGATGGCGGGCGGCCGCGAGACACGTGAAATGCGCCATCTGCCCGCCGGTCACGAAGCCGAACGAGGCGTCCTCCGGCAGGCCGAGCAGCTCCTTCAACCAGGCGCCGGCGACCTCCTCGACGACGCCGGCCGCCGGCATCGGGAGCGTCAGCCCGGCGTTCTGATCCCATGCCGACGTGAGCCAGTCGGCTGCGACCGCGGCCGGGACGGCCCCGCCGATGACGAAGCCGAAGAACCGTCCGCTCGGCGTGCCCATCAGACCCGGATCGGAGTCGTGGGCGAGCTTCTCGATGACCTCGAGCGGATCGGAAGGCTGCTCCGGCAGCGGCCCTCCGAGCACAGCTCGCATCTCCTCGACCGTCGCCTGCGGCCGCACGGGCCGCTCGTCCAGCGACTCGAGGTAGTCCCACGCGATCTCCGCGGTGCGCTGCAGCAGATCGCGCGTGCTCATGGCGGGAGAATCTACTCCACTCGCTACGCTCGCAGCATGACCGCCGAGGCCGTCGAGACGCTCGTCCGCTTCGGGCGCGCGCTCCGCCACGCCGGGCTTCCGGTCGGTCCCGACCGGGTCGCGTCCTTCGCGAGCGCCGCTGCGCTCCTCCCACCGGGCGAGCTCTACTGGGCTGGCCGTGCGACGCTCCTCTCCCGGCCTGAGCAGGTCGAGTTCTACGACGCGCTCTTCGCGCGGTTCTTCGGGCCGCCGGAAGCGTCTCGGGAAGCGCCGATCCGGATCAAGGTCGAGATGGAGGCGGAGGCGGACGTCGGGCTCGCGAGTCCCGTCGAGCTGCTGAAGCGGAAGAGCTTCTCGCGCTGCTCGCGGGAGGAGCTTTCCCAGCTCGCCGAGCTGATGGCTCGGATCGAGCTGTCGGTCCCCCGGCGGCGAACCCGGCGCCGCGAGCCGGCGCGCGCCGGAACGCCCGACC
>Ga0081538_10001970_pt1 | contig 20534 bp, 15 predicted proteins | sample TabmetS5T2R1_FD_71022 | JGI IMG/M metagenome (GOLD analysis project Ga0081538, IMG submission 71022) | Tabebuia heterophylla rhizosphere microbial communities from the University of Puerto Rico - S5T2R1 | ecosystem: Host-associated > Plants > Roots > Rhizosphere ...
GTTGCTCGCGCGGACGCGGAGACGACCGTGCTCGAGGATGCGGTCGAGATCCGCGAGCGCGGCGGCCCGGGGCCGCTCCAAAGCGGCTCTGATCGCGCCGCGGGCCTCGACCAGGGCTCGCCGAGCGGCTGGGGTGGCGGGGCCGGCGAGCTCGTTCTCGCGCAGCCACTGCTCGTGCCCGCGTCGGTCTGCGAGGAGGTCGCGCCAGACGCCGTTCTCCTGCCAGGCGGTGTTCACGAGGTCCAGTGCGAGCGGTTCGCCCGCGAGCGGCCGGGTGGAGTCCATGCTCGAAGACTAGCGCAGTTTACCGGCGTCGGGCTTTACGAGGGTTAGAACATCTGTTACGGTACCTAACCATCGTTGCGTCTATCGCTAGTTAGTCAAGGAGAACAGCCATGAGCGTCGCCGCGAGCGCCACGACTACGCACCGGTACGTGGAGGTGGACGGACTGCGGATCTTCTATCGCGAGTCCACAGCGCCGGAGGGGGCGCCGACCCTGCTCCTGCTGCACGGTTTCCCGTCGGCCTCGCATCAGTTCAGGCGCCTGATCGACGTCCTCGGGGGACGCTTCAGGTTGATCGCGCCCGACTACCCGGGCTTCGGGCACAGCGACGCCCCGACGCCGGCGAGCGGCGGCCGCCCGTTCACGTACACCTTCGACGCGATCGCCGACGTGATGGAGGGTTTCTGCCGCGCATTGGGTCTCAGCCGCTTCGCCATGTACGTGTTCGACTTCGGCGCGCCGGTCGGGTTCCGGCTGGCAACCCGCCATCCCGACTGGATCGCCGGGCTCATCGTGCAGAACGGCAACGCCTACGAGTCGGGCCTGAGCCCCTTCGCGCGTGACTTCGTCGCAATACGCCGAGAGGACGAGGGAGCGGAGGCACGAATCCGCGAGCTGCTCACGTTGGAGGCGACCCGCGGCCAATACCTACACGGCGCCGCGGAGCCGCAGGCGATCTCACCCGACGGCTGGACGCTCGACCACCACTTCCTCGAGCTGCCGGGCCGCAAGCAGCTACAGGTCGACCTCGCCTTCGATTACAAGAACAACGCGGAGCTGTATCCGCGCTGGCAGGCGTGGCTGCGCGAGCACCGGCCGCCGACGCTCGTCGTGTGGGGACGCAACGATCCTTTCTTCACAGAGGCCGGAGCGGTGGCGCTGAAGGACGACATCCCGGACGCCCGCATCCACATCTTCGACGCCGGGCACTTCGCCTTGGAGGAGCGACTGGACGAGATCGCGCCGCTGATCGCGTCGTTCCTGGAGCGCACCTGGCCGCAGGCCGGCCCAGTCGGCTCGAGAGAGCCCCTCAGGATCGCCGTGATCGGCGCCTCAGGTCACTTGGGCGGGGCCGTGGCTCGCGAGGCGATGGCGCGCGGCCATGAGGTCACGGCGATCGCCCGCGATGCGAGTGCGCTCGACGGCCTCGACGGCGCAGCGCGGGTCAGGGGGAGCGTGCTCGACGTGGACTCCATTACGGGCGTGCTCGCCGGCCACGATGCCGTCGTCGCCGCGGTGAAGGACCGCGACGACCCGTCTGTCGTCCCGAACGCCGCGCGCGCCCTGCTGGCGGCACTGCCCCGGGCGGAGGTGCGGCGTCTGCTCTTCCTCGGGGGCGGCGGCAGCCTGCTGTCGCCGTCGGGCGTGAGCTTCGTCGACGGCCCGGACTTCCCGGCGCAGTACAGGCCCGAGGCGCTCGCGGCCGCGGCTGCACTCGAAGTCCTTCGCAGCGCCGACGGCGCCGTCGACTGGTCTTACGCCAGCCCGCCGCCGGTGCACCTGGTCGACGCTGAGCGGACCGGGCGCTACCGCGTGCGGGCCGGCGACCTCCCGATCCTCGACGAGGCCGGGGAGAGCCGCATCAGCGTCCGCGACTACGCGGCGGCGATCGTCGACACGCTCGAGAGCGACCGCTTTGTCGGCGAGCGCTTCACGGCCGCCTACTGACGAAGGTGCTGGTGCCGGCCGCCGGCGGGCAGATCGCCGTTCGCCGCGCGGGCGCAAATCGCGGGCACTCAGCCGACGAGTTCGTGTCTCAGGTCCCAGTACGGGTCGCCGACATCGTCGGTCCAGCGGTCATCCACCGTCAGCCGGCGCATGTGCACCTTGACGGCGCGTGCGCTCAGCTGCGTTTCGCGGACCTGCAGCGAAGGGCTGAGGCTGGTCAGCGCCGCTTGAACGCGGGGGAGTTGGGAGCGGGTCCTCAGGTTGGCGATGAGCGCCACGTTGGCACGACCGGTCGTGACCGTCAGAAGGCCGACCCAGCGCACGCTCGGTGAATTCATGACCAGCGGTTGCAGCTCTTGGGGGGCGACGGTGCACCACAGGAAGGCGCGGACGGGCGCTGAGGAGGCCGTGTCAGGGGTGATCGCGATGATGTCGATGGCGCCGCGCTTCTGTAGCTGCGCCACGCGGCGCGACACGGCGCTCGGGTCGCGGTCGAGTCGGTGCGCCAGGTCGGCGATATCCGCTCGCCCATCCTGGGCAAGGAGCTGCATGAGCTCGAGGTCTGCGGTCGTCAGCGCCGCGGCCGGCGCGGTGGGGTCGGCGTGCACGCGGGCGCCGCGCAGCTCTTCGATCTGCCGGCGGTTGAGTGAGTCCAGCCGGGCCGCGCGACCGACGTCGCCAATCTGGAGGACGGTGCTCAGCTCGGCGGCGCGCACGGCCGGCAGCGCGGCCAATCGTTCTTGCGCGGCGGCCACCAGGGTCGCATGTCTGGCGCCGAGCAGCAGCGCGTAGACGTCGAAGGGGCCGTCGGTGAGCCTGATCGTGGTGGCCTGGGGCCAGCGGGCGAGCGCGTCGGCGACGTCGGACGCCTGCCCGGGAGCGGTGCCGACGCGCAGGTGCACGAAGACCAGCTGCTCCAGTAGACGCGGCCCCGCGGTGGCCATCACGCGCAGGAGGCAGGCGTCGTACAGCCGCCCGTATCGCCGGGCGAGCGTGCGCGGATCGCTCGAGAGGGTCGAGGCGAGCTGTGCCCACGAGGCCCGCGGCGCCTCCTGCAACGCGTGCACGAGGGCGAGGTCGTGCTCGTCGAGCACGCACGAATCGTACATTCGCGCGCCCCTTCCGACACGTCTCCGGCAGTCCAACGGCGGCAGGCGTCCGCGCGGCGATTCTGCGGTCCGTCAATCGCCGCCGACATCCAAACGGTCGGCGGAAGGCACTTCGAGCGAGGAGACAACAAGATGGCCATTGCGTTGGAGAGGGCTGGCGGCGCGCCCGCTGCCGCAGCGCCGGCGCCGTATGTGGAGCGCGGCGACGTCGGCTACAAGCACACGCTGTCGAATCTGCAGATCCAGATGATCGCGATCGGCGGTGCGGTCGGCGTCGGGCTGTTCCTCGGCCTCGGCGCGCGGCTCAACACCGCCGGTCCGGGGCTGCTGCTGTCGTACCTGGTGGTCAGCGTCGTCGTCTATCTGATGATGCGCGCGCTGGGCGAGATGGTCTTGTACCGGCCGACGACGGGGGCGTTCGTGTCGTATGCGCGCGAGTTCGTCGGCAACCGCTTCGCGCATCTGACGGGCTGGATCTACGTGACGCTGGGCTCGCTGGCGGGCGTCGCCGAGATCGCGGCCATCGCGGTCTACGTCAACTACTGGCTGCCGGACATGCCGGGATGGGCGCCATCGCTGGTCGCGCTGCTGGTGATCGTCGGCTCCAACCTGCTGACGGCGCGCGCGTTCGGCATCATCGAGTTCGGTGCGAGCTCGGTCAAGGTGGCCGCGATCCTGCTGTTCCTGGCGGCCGGCGCAGTGATCGTGGTGCTGGCGGGCACGTCGGCGATCGAGAACGACGCGAGCGTCGCCAACCTGTGGTCCGGCGGCGGGCTGTTCCCGAGCGGCACCTGGCAGGCGGTGATCGCGATGCAGGGTGTGGTGTTCTCGTACTCGGCGATCGAGATCGTCGGGATCTCGGCCGGCGAGTCCAAGGATCCCGAGAAGTCGATGCCCAAGGCGATCCGCAGCGTGATCGTGCGCATCGGCATCTTCTACCTCGGCTCGATCGTGGTGCTGTGCATGCTTCTGCCGACGCAGAGCTACAGCGGCGACCAGTCCCCGTTCGTCACCGCGCTCGCAAGCCTCGACGTGCCGGGTCTCGGCGGCGTGATGAACTTCGTCGTGCTGACCGCCGCCCTGTCGGGCGTCAACGCGACGCTCTACGCGGTTGTGCGCCTGCTGCGCAACCTGGCCGCCAACGGCTCGGCACCCCGGGCCACGGTGAAGATCACGCGCCGCGGCGTCCCGATCGGCGGGCTGCTCAGCGTCGGCGCGTTCTACCTGGTCGGCGTGCTGCTGATCCATCTCGCCGGGGCGTCAGAGGCGTTCGAGATCGCGCTCAGCGCGTGCGCGGTGTTCGTGCTGTTCGGCTGGATCGCGATCTTCGTCTCGCACCTGGGCTTCCGGCGCCAGGTCAAGGCGGGCCGGATCGCGCTGCCGTCGTTCCGCATGCCGGGCGCGCCCTATACGGACTGGATCTGTCTGGCGGCGCTCGTGGCGATGTTCCTGTGGCTTGTGTTCGATCAGCGCAACCCGCACTGGTGGCACAGCCTGATCGCCGCCGTCGCGCTGCTCGTCGTGCACAACCTGAGCTACGAGGTCGCCAAGCGCCGCGTCGCCGGCCACGGCCTGCCGGACGTCGAGCCGGGCCACGGCGCCGACGCGAAGGGAGACTCGCGATGACGACGCACGCGATCGCTCCAGGGGCGGGGGCCCGCACTCCGCGCGCCGGCCAGGCCGCGACCCCGTACGCGGACGCCGTCGCCGCCTATGCCGAGCGCCCGTTCGTGCGGCTCGACGTGCCGGGCCACGGCGGGTCCTCGCTGGCCCAGCCCGAGCTGGCCGCGCTGTTCGGCGAGTCGGTGCTGCGGCTCGACGTGCCGCCGCTGGTGGACGGCATCGACCACGGCCGGTCGCGCAACCCGTTGCAGCAGTCCGCCCGGCTGGCGGCGGAGGCGTGGGGCGCCCAGCGCACGTGGCTGCTGACCAACGGCGCGTCGAAGGGCAACCTGGTCGCCTGCCTCGCGCTGCGCCAGGTCGGCGAGGAGATCGTCGTACAGCGCAGCATGCACTCGAGCGTCATGGACGGCATGGTGCTCGGCGGCCTGCGGGGCCACTTCGTGCAGCCGCAGATCGACGCCGCCCTGGGCGCCGCGCACGGGCTGACCGCCGACGCGCTGGCGGCCACGCTCGACGAGCACCCGCAGGCCGTCGCGGCCTACGTCGTGACGCCGAGCTACTTCGGCGCCGTGTCCGACGTGCGGGCGCTCGCCGACGTGGCCCATTCGCGCGGCGTGGCGCTGGTCGTAGACGAGGCATGGGGAGCGCATTTCGGCTTTCACCCGAGTGTTCCGGCCAACGCGCTCAGCCAGGGCGCCGACATCGTGATCTCGAGCACCCACAAGCTCGGCGGCAGCCTGACACAGTCCGGGCTGCTGCACCTCGGGCGTGGGCCGTTCGCCGAGCGGCTCGAGCCGCTCGTCAACCGCGCGTTCCGCTCGATGCAGTCGACGAGCGCCAGCTCGCTGCTGATGATGTCCCTCGACATCGCTCGCAGCAGCCTCGCCGTCCACGGTCGCGACCGCATCGAGCGTTCGCTCGAGTCGGCGGCCCGCCTGCGCGACGGCGTGCGCTCGAGCGGCCGCTTCCAGGAACTGTCGGCGCGCTTCCTGCTCTCGGCCGGCGTGGTCGCGATCGACCCCCTGCGCGTGGTCATCGACACGCGCAGCGGCGGCATCAGCGGCCACGAGGCGCGCCGGACGCTGTTCCACGAGCACTACGTGCACACCGAGATGGCCACCGACAGCGTCATCGTCGCCGCGATCGGCGCAGGCGCGGCGCCCGACATCGAGCGCGTCCTGCGCGCGCTGGACGCGCTGCCCGACCGCGACGCCGCGAGCGCGCCGCGGATCGCGCTGCCGGAGCCGGGAGCGACCGCCGTGTCGCTGCGCGACGCGTACTTTGCGCCCGCAGAGATCGTGCCGACCCGCGATGCGATCGGCCGCATCTCCGCAGACTCGCTCGCCGCCTACCCGCCCGGCATCCCCAACGCGCTGCCCGGCGAGGTCATCACCGCCGACCTCGCCGACTTCCTGCGGCGCACGGCCGCCTCGCCGTTCGGCCACGTCCGCGGCGCGGTCGACCACGCCGTGACCCGCATGCGGGTCCTGCAGATCTGAACCTTCCAAGCAGCGAAAGGACAAGCGATGAGACTCGACGCGATCTACCAGAACGGCCGCTTCACGACCCTCGACCCGGAGCGCCCCGCCGCCCGCGCCGCCGGCGTGCTGAGTGGGCGCTTCGTGGGCTTCGACGAGGAGCTCGAGGGCTGCACGGCCGACGTGACTTACGACCTCGGCGGCGCGCCCGTGGTGCCCGGCTTCCACGACGCCCACTACCACCTCAGCCACCTGGGCGCCGACCTGCTCAAGTGCGACGTGTCGCCTTCGGCCGCGCCGGATCTCGCGTCGCTGTACGCGAGGATCGCAAGCCACGCCGACGGGCTCGCTCCGGACGAGTGGGTCCTGGCCACCGGCTACGACGACAGCAAGCTCGACGACCCACCCACCCGCGAGGGCCTCGACGCCGCTACCAACGGCCGGCCCGTCTGGCTCGTGCACGCGTCCCATCACTCGGGCGTCGTGAACACTGAGGCGATCCGGCGGATGGGCTACGCGGACCCGAGCGACCTGCCCGACGTCGACGCCGGCTTCGTCGAGCGCCGCGCCGACGGATCACCGACCGGGTTCATCGCCGAGCGGGCGACCGAGCTCGTGAACGCGCTGATCCGCCCGCGCCCGGTCGAGGAGTACATCCGCGCGATCGCCCTCGGCAACGACGCCAGCCTCGCCAACGGGCTCACAAGCGTCACCGAGCCGGGGATCAGCGGCAAGCTCGCCGGCAACGGGCCGACCGACCTCGATGCCTTCATCACCGCTCGCGAGCGCGGCCTGCTCACGGTGCGCATGACGCTGATGCCCGAGATCTCCACGCTCCACGACCTCGGCACCGCCAACGGCCACCGCGGCCTCGATCTCGGCCTACGGACCGGTCTTGGCGACGATCACCTGCGGATCGGAGCCGTCAAGCTGTTCAGCGACGGCGCGCTCACCGCGCGCACTGCGGCGATGAACGAGGACTACGCCGACCGCACGCTGTGGCGCGGCTTCCTGCAGGACGACCCGGCCGTGCTCAAAGAGCAGATCGTGGCCGCACACCGCAACGGCTGGCAGGTCGCTACGCACGCGATCGGTGACGCCGCGATCGACGTCGTGCTCGACGCCTACGAATCCGCCCAGCGCGCCTTCCCGCGCCGCGACCCGCGGCACCGGATCGAGCACTGCGGGGTCGCGACCGACGCACACATCCAGCGGCTCGCCGCGGCGGGCGTGATCGCGGTTCCGCAAGCGCGCTTCCTCAGCGAGCTCGGCGACGAGTACTTGCGCGCGGTCGGCGAGCAGCGCGCCGACCTGCTCTACCGACAGCGCAGCTTCCTCGACGCCGGCATCGAGCTGCCGGGCAGCTCGGACTGCCCCGTCGTGGACGGCTCCCCGATCCGCGGCATCCACGCGCTCGTCAACCGCGAGATCCCCGGCGGCCGGCAACTCAACCTCGCCGAGCGGCTCACGCCCGCCCAGGCGCTGCGCGCGTTCACCTACGGCGCCGCATACGCCGACCACCAGGAGCACCGCAAAGGCAGCATCAGCCGCGGCAAGCTCGCCGACTTCGTCGTGCTCAGCGACGACCTGATGTCCGTCGACCCGGGCCGGATCGAAGACGTCGAGGTCCAGGCCACGATCGTCGGCGGAATCATCAAGCACGGAGGCATCTGACCGCCGTCGCCAACGCACTCCGTTCGATACATCGGACGAGCAAGCTCTCGGCCGTGAGCCCCGCGGCCGCCGCTGCTGCCGCTCGTCGGGCATAGCAACGGCGCTGGCGGAGGCGCGCTTGCTGCCGCCGTCGCGTCTTGATTGCGCACCCGGGAGCCGATCATCCGGTCACCGGCCGCGCAGCCTGGGCGACAGCGCTAGTCGCGTGGGGCGTCCAGGCGCGCTCGGCGCTGGCGCTCGTAGAGGTCGTCCTTGCCGCGCACGTAACGGGCCTCGTTGCCCGGCACGTGGTCCCAGCGGGCTGGGCGGCCGTGGCGCAGGGCGGACAGCACGATGCGGCGCTCCGCCTGCGAGCGGAGCACCGCCGACTTCAAGGCGGCGAGGTCCCAGCGGCGGGCGACGTCGGCGCGGAACTCGGCGCACAGGTCCGGCTCTGACGAGGCGGCGTTCGTCAGCTCACGCGGGTCGGACTCGAGGTCGTAGAGCTGGCCCGGGTCGTCCTCGCAGTGGATGTACTTCCAGCGGCCGCGGCGCAGCATGACCGCCGGCGAGTTGACGCCCTCTGCCAGGTACTCGGCCGCGACGTCCGGCGGCGGCTCGTTCAACAGCGAGGCGCCGTCGTCGATGCCGCATAGCGCGAGCAGAGTCGAGCCCAGGTCGAGCTGGGAGACCGGCTCGGTGACCTGGCGGGGCGACCGCCCGGGAGCTTGCACAATCAGCGGCACCCGCGCCGCCGGCTCGAAGAACGCCATCTTGTACCAGAGCCCGCGCTCGCCCAGCATCTCGCCGTGGTCGGCCGTGAACACGACGACCGTGTCGTCGCGGAGGCCGGTCGAGTCCAGCGCACCGAGCACCGAGCCGATCAGGTCGTCCACGTACGAGATCGCCGCGAAGTAGCCGTGGCGCGCGCGCGTGACCTGGTCGGCCGACGGAGCGACGTCGTCGATCCCGGCCATGTCGCGCAGGCGCAGCGAGTGCGGGTCGGCCTCCGACCGCGGCAGCATGCCGACCGCGGGCAGCTCGACGGTCGAGTAGCGCGACCAGTACTCCGGCCGGATCTCCCACGGGTCGTGCGGGCTCGTGAACGACACGCACAACAGGAACGGCCGCGAGCCGTCGCGGGCCAGGTCGTGCAGCTTCCGCACCGCGCGGAAGGCGACCTCGTCGTCGTAGTCCATCTGCATCGACGCCGCACACTCGCCCGGCGTCAGCACGCTCTCCATCGTGTGGTACCAGGGCAGCCGCTCAGACGACGGCAGCCGCCAGTCGGGCGTCCAGTCCAGGTCGGCCGGATAGACGTCCGTCGTCAAGCGCTCCTCGAACCCGTGCAGCTGATCCGGCCCGACGAAGTGCATCTTGCCGCTCAGGCAGGTGTCGTAACCGGCAGCGCGGAACCGGTGCACGAACGTCGGCTCCGAGGCGCGCAGCTCGGCGGCGTTGTCGTAGACGCCGGTCGAGGACGGGAGCCGGCCCGTGAGCATCGCCGCCCGCGACGGCGCGCACAGCGGCGCCGCGCAATACGCGCTCGAGAACACCAACCCCGAGCGCGCGAGCCGCTCCAGGGCAGGCGCCGACGCAGCCGGCAGCCACTGCGCCGCCAGCTGGTCGACGATGATCAGCAGTACGTTCAGGCGACGGCCGCGATGCTCGGGGTGTTCGCCAGCAGCTGCTGCGTGTAGGGCGCGCTCGGGCGCTCGAGCACCTGCGCGGTCGTGCCGAGCTCGACGATCTTGCCCTCCGTCATCACCGCCACGCGGTCGGCGATCGTCCTGATCAGCGCCAGGTTGTGCGTGATGAACAGCAGCGAGAGGCCCATCTCAGTGCGCAGCTCGCGCAGCAGGTCGATGATCGCCGCCTGGACCGAGACGTCGAGCGCCGACGTGATCTCGTCGCACACGATCAGGTCGGGCTCGGCCGCCAGCGCCCGCGCGATCGCGACCCGCTGGCGCTCGCCGCCGGAGAGCTCGTCCGGGTACGCCTCGGCCGCCGACGGCGACAGCGCCACCCGCTCGAGCGACTCCCCCACGCGCCGGCCCATGTCCTTCTGCCTCGGGAAGAACAGCTCGAGCTGGCGCGCGATCGTCTGCCCCACGGTCCGGCGCGGATTCAAGGACGCGTAGGGGTTCTGGAACACGTATTGGATCCGCTTGCGCGCCTCCGCCGAGCGGGAGCGCGCCGCGGGCGGCAGCTCCTCGGAACCAAGGCAGACGGCGCCTGTGAAGTCCTTGTGGAGCCCCGCGACGCAGCGCGCGAGCGTCGTCTTGCCCGAGCCGGACTCGCCGACGAGCGCCACGCACTCGTGCCTGTGCACTTCCAGCTCAACCCCGAACAGCGTGTGATGCTCGCCGTGGTGGGCGTCGAGGTTGCGGATCGCGAGCGCCAGCTCCGGCTCGCGCTGGACGTGCACCTCCTCGACCCCGCCCTCGACCGGCACGTCGCGCACGGCCTCGTCGGCGTGGTAGCAGCGGGCGCGGTGGCCGGCCTCGAACTCGAACGCGGGCGGGAACGCGCTGCGGCACTTGTCGGTCGCGAGCTCGCAGCGCGGCTCGAAGAAGCACCAGTCCGGCCGCCGCCCCGGCAGCGGCGCGAAGCCGGGGATCCCCACGACCGCGCGCTGGCCCTGGATGTCCGGCACCGCCCGCAGCAGCCGCCGCGTGTACGGATGCCGCGCGGCGCCGAACAGCTGGTCGCGCGTCCCGAGCTCGACGATCCGCCCCGCGTACATCACCGCGACGCGGTCGGCCAGCTCGGCCACCACCGCGAGGTCGTGGCTCACGTACAGCGCTGCGACGCTGTGGCTCCGACACAGCTCGCGCACCGTCTGAAGCACGCGCGCCTGTGTCGTGACGTCCAACCCCGTCGTCGGCTCGTCGCACACGATGACGTTGGGCCGGCACGCGAACGCCATCGCGATCGCGACGCGCTGCTGCTGGCCACCGGACAGCTGGTGTGGGTAGCGGGCGAGGAAAGCGTCGTCGGACGGCAGCGCGACCTCCTCGAGCGCCTCGCGCATGCGCGCGCCCCGCTCCCCGTCGCTGCCGGCGCCGTGCGAGTCGAGCATCTCGCGCAGCTGCGTGCGGAGCCGCAGCGCCGGGTTCAACGCCGTCCCCGGGTCCTGCGGGATGTACGCCACCGTGCCGCCGCGCAGGCCGCGCAGCCCCGAGGCGTCGAGCTCCGCCAGGTCGCGGCCGTCGATCACGACTGCGCCGCCGCCCACACGGCCGCCGCGGCGGACGTGGCCGAGCAGCGCCATCCCGACGGTCGTCTTCCCGGAGCCCGACTCGCCGACCAGGCCGAGCACCTCGCCCGGCTCGATCTCCAGCGTGATCTCGTCGACGACGTCGGCGTCGCGGCCGACCAGCTCGATCCGCAGGTCGCGCACTTCGACGGCGGTGCTCATCGATTGCTCCTCCCGTCGATGCCGATCGCCGCGCGGGCGATCCCGTCGGTGATCAGGTTCGTGCCGATCGTCAGCAGGCCGATCGCGATCACCGGCACCACGACCGCCCACGCCTGCACGGTGATCGAGAGCCGGTTCTCGTTGATCATCAGACCCCAGTCCGACGACGGCGGCTGCAGCCCGAGGCCGAGGAAGCTGACCGCGGCGATCAGGCCGATCGAATACGTCATCCGCAGGCCGAGCTCGACCAGCAGCGGGCTCGTCACGTTCGGCAGCAGCTCGCCGAACACGATCCGCGAACGCTTCTCGCCGACCGCCTCGGCGGCCTTGACGAAGTCCCGCTCGACCACCTCCTGCGCCGCCGCGCGGATCACGCGCGCGACGCGCGGGACGTGCCCGATGGCCACGACGACCACGATCAGCCACAGCTTCGACCCGATCGCCGAGACGGCGAGCAGCGCCAGGATGATCTGCGGGAACGCGAGCACGACGTCGCTCGCGCGCATCAGCACGTCGTCGAGCCAGTTGCGGGCGTACGCCGCGACCAGTCCGATGATGACGCCGAGGCCGACGCCGAGCAGCGTCGCGGCGACCGACATCCAGAGCACGCTGCGGCCGCCGTTGAGGAAGCGGCTCCAGACGTCGCGGCCCAGCGCATCGGTGCCGAACAGCGCGTCGGACGATGGGCCGGTGTTGGGCACGCCGATGAATGCCGTCGGAGAGTGCGGCGCGATGAGCGGACCGAACAGCGCGATCGCTATCAGGAGCAGCACGATCGCGACGCCGATCTTGGTGCGCCCGAGGCGCAGCGCGTTGCGCAGGATCCCGAGCCACGCCCGCTTCTGCAGGCTCGGTGCGCCCGGGCCGGCGGACGGCGGGACCTCCAGGCCGACCCCGACGGCCGTGTCGACAGCCTGGCCGCTCATCGTGCCGCCGTCCTCAGCTTGGGAGTCACGAGGATCGTAGCCAGGTCGGCGACGAGGTTCATCAGCACGTAGACCGCCGCGGCGAGCATCACCACCGCCTGCACCACCAGCATGTCGCGGTTGGCGACCGCCTCGACCAGCAACTGGCCGATGCCGGGATAGGAGAACACGTATTCCACCAGCACGACGCCACCGGCCATCCAAGCCAGCTGCAGCGCCGCGACCTGGATCGCCGGGACGATTGCGTTCGGCACGGCGTGGCGCCAGATCACGGTCCGCTCGGGCAGGCCCTTCAGCCGAGCCATCGTCACGTACTCCGACTCGAGGACCTCGACCATCGAGCCGCGCATGATCCGGCTGATGTACGGCGTGACCGCCAGCACCAGCGTCGCCGCCGGCAGCACGACGTACTCGGGCGCCTCCCACGCGCGCTCGCCCGGTGCCAGCAGCGACACCGCCGGGAACCACTGGAACACGCTCGTCGCGAACAGCAGCACGAGCCCGAGGCCGATCACGAACTCCGGCAGCGCCGCCAGGATCAGGGACACCGTCGAGCCGACGTGGTCGACGGGCTTGTCGCGCTTCATCGCGAGCCACACGCCGATCACGATCGACAGCGGGATAGCCACGATCGAGGCGACGAACACGAGGAATAGCGAGTTGCCGACCCGCTCGGACAGCAGCTCGCTCACCGGCTGCTGGGTCGCCGCCGACTCGCCGAAGCTGCCGGTGATCACGCCGCCGATCCACTGCAGGTACTGGCTGACGACCGAGTCCTCGAGGTTGAGCTGGTCGCGCAACGCTGCGACCCGCTCCGGCGTCGCCTCCCTGCCGAGGATCGCCGTCGCAGCGTCGCCCGGCAGGGCGAGCATGGCGGCGAACACGACCAGCGAGATCAGCCAGAGCGTAAGGAGCCCCAGCAGCAGCCGTCGCACGATCAGTCGTGTCATGCCAGGAATCCCACGTTCTTGAGCCAGTAGTTGCCGAACGGGAAGCCGCACTTGGCCTCGACGAACCCGCCCAGCTTCGCGCTGTACGCGTCGATGATGTTCGAGAAGTACGGGATGATGTAGCCCCCCTGCTCGTACTGCATCGTCTGGCACTCGTGCAGGATCTCCCTGCGCTTCGCCTCGTCGACCTCGGCGCGGGCCTGCTGGATCAGGTTGATGAACTTCTCGTCGGGCGGCCAGTGCGTCTCGTTGAACGGCGAGTCGGGAAGGTCGCCCTGCGCCACCTGCGAGAGGTAGACGCGCGACGCCCAGAAGTCCTGCGCGAACGTCCAGCTGAGGTAGTTGTCGCCGTAGAAGGTGCCGGAATCGACGCGCCGGACCCTCACGTTGACGCCGGCGCCCTTCGCCTGCTCCGCGAACACCTGGGCCGCCTGGACGATGCCCTGGAACACCGGTGCGGTGACGAGCTCGACGCTCAGGCCCTCGCGGCCCGCCTGCTTGAGAAGTGATTTCGCCTGGTCGAGGTCCTGTTGTCGTTGTGGCAGGTCGCCCGCGTACATCGGGTCGTAGCGGGCGTAGAGGTCGTTCGCCACGCTGCCGTGACCGCTCAGCACCTGCTGGACCATCTGCTCGCGGTCGACGATCAGCCGGAACGCCTGGCGCACGCGGTTATCGTCGAACGGCGCCTGGTCGATGCGCATCGTGAAGGGCTGCCACGCGCCGGTCTCGGACGAGAGCACGCGCAGGTTCGGGTTCGCCTCGGCGTTCTGTACCTGCGCGGCCGGCAGGTTGTCGATCACGTCGACCTGCCCGCCGAGCAGGGCGTTCGTGCGCGCCTCGTCGCTGGGGAAGTCGATGATGGTGAGCGAGTCGACGTAGGGCTTGCCGTCCTCGTGGTAGTCGGGGTACTTCGTGAACTCGCTCTGCTGGCCCGCCGTGAAGCTCTTGTACATGAACGGGCCCGTGCCGACCGGGTTCTCGACGTTGTAGTCGGTCGGGACGATCGCGTTGAAGTACTGGCCGAGGTCGTCCGGAAAGCCGGAGTTCGCGAACTCGAGCTTGATGCGGACGGTCCGGTCGTCCATCTTGCGCAGCTGGTTCTGCGTGATGTAGCCGATCGAGGCCGCGCCGACCTTCGGGTCCTTCGGGTCGAGGATGCGCTTCAGCGAGAAGATCACGTCGTCGGCCGTGACCGGCTTGCCGTTGTGGAACGTCACGCCCTGTTTGAGGCGGACCGTCCAGGTGTCCGGCTTGGCCTCGGGCTCGATCGACTCGGCGAGCAGCATCTGCAGCTCGGAGAAGTCCGGCGTCCGGACGGCCAGCGACTCGTACAGGTTCCAGCAGCGCATGATGTCGGTGTCTACGGTCGGCCGGTGCGCGTCGATCGTGTCCTTCGCGCCGCCGCCGGTCGCGCCGACGCGCAGCTGGCCACCGCTGCGCAGCTGACCCTCGCTCTGGGCGGGTGTTCCGCCGCCGCCTCCTCCCCCACCGTCGTCGTCGTCGCCGCACGCGCCGAGCATGCCGCCTGCGCCGAGCACCACAGCTCCGCTGAGCGCGCCGCGGAGCACTTGACGCCGGGTCACGGGATCGTCGAGCCACTCGAGCCTCGGATCGGTCACGCCTCGCTCCCTCTCTCCTTCCCGGCGGGGCTCCTCACACCCCGTCGGGACACTGATATATGTCAGATAGCTTGTACCGCACCGGCGCCCGGATTCCTAGTGGCCCATTAGGCGTCGAGCGCCACGACGACGAGCAAGGCGAGGCCGAGGATGACGCCGACGGCCGCCAGGAACCCCATCAGGCGCTCGTCCGGGCGGACGTACTCACCGCGCGCGATCGCGTCGTCGACGTCGCGCATCCGCCGGAACCCGTAGGCGACGAATGCCACGCCGAGGACGGCGAAGCCGATCCCGACGGCGACGTACGGCCAGCGCGTCTCGTCCGTCAGCGCGGGCACGAGCTTCCCCGCGCCGAGGCTCACCGCGAACGCCGTCAGCCCCGTGCGCCACCACGCGAGGTAGGTGCGCTCGTTGGCGAGCCGTGTGCGGCGGGTCGCGTCGCCGGCCTCGTCGAAGCGGCCGCCTCCGGGCGGCGCCTGTTCGGTCATGCACGGCAGCCTTGCACCACTGTCGACGAGACGCCATCGTCGCGCTCGGAGTGCAAGAGTGCCGTCCTGGTCCTGCACAAGCCCTACCAGGAGGTAGCAATGGCCGACAGCGTCTACCGCGTGACCGAGGTGATCGGGGTCAGCAGCGAGTCGTGGGAGGCGGCCGCGCGCAACGCGGTGCAGACGGCGGCCGGGAGCGTGCGCGACCTGCGCATCGCGGAGGTTCTGCGCCAGGACCTGACGATCGAGAACGGCCAGGTGACCGCGTACCGCGTCCGGCTCGGGATCTCGTTCAAGTACGAGTCCGGCGACTGAGCGCCGAACAGCCGCGGATGACGATCTCGCGATCCTAGTCCGAGTGGCGCACGGCGGCCTGGGCCGCCGCGATGCGAGCGATCGGGATCCGGTACGGGCTGCACGAGACGTAGTCGAGCCCGGCCATGTGGAAGAAGTCGATCGAGAGCGGGTCGCCGCCGTGCTCGCCGCAGATGCCGAGCTTGAGCGACGGCTTGGCTTCGCGCCCGACCCATGAGGCGAGCCGCACGAGCCAGCCGACGCCCGGCGTGTCGATCGTCTCGAACGGCGAGTGGTCGATGATCCTGCGCTCCATGTAGGCCGGCACGAACTTCGACTCCACGTCGTCGCGGCTGAAGCCGAGCGCCGTTTGCGTGAGGTCGTTGGTGCCGAACGAGAAGAAGTCGGCGTGCTCGGCGATCCGGTTGGCGACGAAGCAGGCGCGCGGCAGCTCGATCATCGTGCCGACCGTGTAGTCCTCGCCGGCGCTGAGGCCGTGCTCGTCGCCGATCCGCACGACGAGGGCGCGCAGGATCTCGAGCTCGCGCTCGTAGTCGACGAGCGGGATCATGATCTCCGGGTGCGGCGCGTCGGCGCCGCGGTCCTGCACCGCCTTGACCGCGCGCATGATCGCGTGCACCTGCATCTCGTAGATCTCCGGGTAGAGGATCCCGAGCCGGCAGCCGCGCGTGCCGAGCATCGGGTTCTCCTCGTGCACCTCCTCGACGCGCGCGAGCAGCCGCTCGAGCTCGTCGCGGTTATCCGAGCCTTCGATCCGGGCGCGCTCGACGTCGGCGCGCAGTTCGGGCAGGTTGGGGAGGAACTCGTGCAGCGGCGGGTCGAGCAGCCGGATGTTGACCGGCAGCCCGGTCATCGCGTCGAACAGTCCCTCGAAGTCCTCCTGCTGGAGCGGCAGCAGTTCGGCGAGCGCGGCGCGCCGGGCGTCGGCGTCGTCGGCCATGATCATCGCGCGCATCTTCGGCTGCCGGTCCTCGGCCATGAACATGTGCTCGGTCCGGCAGAGGCCGATCCCCTCCGCGCCGAGCTCGCGCGCGCGGCGGGCGCCCTCGAGGTCGTCGGCGTTCGCGCGCACGCGCAGCCGCCGCAGCTCGTCGGCCCAGCCCAGCACGCGCTCGAAGCGCTCGTCGACGCGCGCCTCGACGAGCGGCACGTCCTCGAGTGTGACGCAGCCGCGTGTGCCGTCGATCGCGATCCGGTCGCCGGCCTTGACGACCGTGGCGTCGACGCTGATCTGCTGCTTGTCGAGGTCGATCGCGAGCGCGCCGGCGCCGACCACCGCCGGCCGGCCCATGCCGCGGGCGACGAGCGCGGCGTGCGACGCCTTGCCGCCCTCGGAGGTGAGGATGCCGCGCGCCGCATGGAAGCCCGCGACGTCGTCGGCCTCGGTGAACGGGCGCACGAGGATGACGTCACGGCCGGCGTTCGCCGCCTCGACGGCGGCCGCGGCCGTGAACACGACCTCGCCCTTCGCCGCCCCCGGCGACGCGCTCACGCCCTCCGCGAGCACCTCGAAGTCGGCGTTCGGGTCGAACGTCGGATGCAGCAGCGCGTCGAGCGCGCCGGCATCGATCGTGGCGATCGCCTGCTCGCGCGTCAGCAGCCCCTCGTCGACCGCGTCGCAGGCGAAGCGGACCGCCGCTTGCGCCGGGCGCTTCGCGTTGCGCGTCTGGAGCAGGAACAGCCGGCCCTCCTCGATCGTGAACTCGGTGTCCTGCATGTCGCCGTAGTGCGACTCGAGCGTGCGCAGCACGTCCATCAGCTCGCGGTGCGCGTCGGGCATCGCGTCGGCGAGCTCGGCGATCGGGCGCGTGTTGCGCACGCCCGAGACGACGTCCTCGCCCTGGGCATCGACGAGGAAGTCACCCGACGGCTCGGGCGCGCCGGTCACCTCGTCGCGGCTGAACGCGACGCCGGTCGCCGACGTCTCGCCCTTGTTGCCGAACACCATCTGCTGCACGTTGACCGCGGTGCCCCAGTCGTCGGGGATCGCGTTGAGCCGGCGATAGGCGACCGCGCGCTCGCCTGTCCACGAATCGAACACCGCGCGGATCGCCTGGCGCAGCTGCTCGCGCGGGTCCTGCGGGAACTCGTAGAGCTCGCGGAAGCGGGCGGTCAGGTCGCGCAGCGCGCCGGCGTCGAGCTCCGTGTCGAGCTTCACGCCGCGGTCGGACTTGATCGCGCGGATCGCCTCCTCGAAGCGCTCGCCCGGCACGCCGCGCGAGACGTTGCCGAACATCTGCACGAGCCGCCGGTAGGAATCCCACGCGAAGCGCTCGTTCCCGGTCGCGCGCGCGAGCCCCTCGACGGACTCGTCGTTGAGGCCGAGGTTGAGCACCGTGTCGAGCATCCCCGGCATCGACTCGCGCGCGCCGGAGCGGACCGAGACGAGCAGCGGGTCGGAGGCGTCCCCGAGCCGCTTGCCGGCGCGCTCCTCGAGCCGCCCGAGCGCCTCCGCGACCTGCTCCTCCAGCCCAGCCGGCTCCTCCCGGCCGGCGCGCATGTACGCGACGCACGCCTCGGTCGTGATCGTGAAGCCGGCGGGCACGCGGTCCTCGCCCAGCACGCGCGTCATCTCCGCGACGTTCGCGCCCTTGCCGCCGAGCAGCTCGCGCATGTCGCGCGAGCCGTCGGCGAAGTCGTAGACCCAGCGCACTCCGCGGATCGTAGCCGCGTCAGATCGGCGACGAAGGCCGCGTCGCCTCCTAGGCCGGGACGAGGATGCCGCGGCCCTGGAGCCGCCCCTGGTCGAGATCGGCCATCGCGTCGTTGATGGCGTCGAGCGGATACGTCGTCGTGTGCAGCGTGACCTGGCCCTGGGCCGTCAGCGTCATCAGGTCCTGGAGGTCGACGTAGGTGCCGACGAGGTTGCCGATGAACGAGATCTCGCGCGAGATCACGTCGATCGTCGGGATGTCGATGTTCTGCCCGTAGCCGATGACGTAGTAGAAGCCGCCGTCCTGGATCATCTCGACGCCGTCCTCGACAGCGCCCCGCTCGCCGACGAAGTCGATGATCGCCTCGGCCCCCATCCCATCGGTGAGCTCCCGAACGGCCTCGATGTGGCTAGTGCCCTCGACCTTCACGGTGTGGTCGGCGCCGAGCTCGCCCGCGAGCGCGAGCGCCTTCTCGTTCGGGTCGACCACGATGATCTCGGTCGGCGTGTACGCCTTCAGGCACTGGATGCCAATGTGCCCCAGCCCGCCGGCGCCGATCACGACCGCCTTCGTGCCGGCTCCGAGCACCGGGATCGCCTTCTTGACCGCGTGGATCGCCGTCAGGCCGGCGTCGGCGAGCGCGGCGATCGCGGCCGGCTCGAGCGACGGGTCGAGCTTGACGACCGAGCGCGCGCTGGTCAGCAGGAGGTCGGCGAAGCCGCCGTCGCGGTCGATGCCCGGAAACGATCCGTTCACGCAGTGCATGTCGTCGCCGGCGCGGCACGGCCGGCACAGTCCGCACGTGATGAACGGGTGGACGATCACGGTGTCGCCGACCTCGACGTTGGTCACGCCGGCGCCGACCTCGTGCACCCAGCCGGCGTTCTCGTGCCCGGGCGTGTAGGGAAGCTGGACCTGCGACTTCTCGGCCCATTGGCCTTCCTGGATGTGCAAATCCGTCCGGCACAGGCCGGCGGCGCCGATCCGCACGACGACGTCGAGCGGCCCGCTCGCCTTCGGTTCGTCGACCTGGTCGAGCCGCAGCGACTCGTGGTAGGCGTGGAGTCGCGCCGCCTTCATGCGGCCACCTCCTCACTGTCTCGAATGCCGTAGCGGGTCGCGAGCAGGGCGCGGCAGATGCCGCCGTTGGCCTCGAGGCTCGTGCGCACGAGCCGCGCCTTGCGCAGCCACAGCCGGAGGTCCTCCGGCGCGATCGGCGCGCCGCCCGGCGACACGAACGCCGGCGCGGCCGGATCGGAGCCTATGCCGAGCGCGCGGCGCAGCTCGACGCAGCGGCGTGCGTCGGGACCGTCGGGGAGGTCGGCGACCCGCAGGGACGTCAGCTCCTCCTCGCTCATCCCGCCGGCGAGCAGCGCCTCGCACACGCGCGACTGGCGCATGACCAGCGCCTTGCGCTGGAACAGGCCGCGCAGGGCGCCGACGTCGCCCTCGGTCTCGCCTGGGAACGCCTGTGCGAAGGCGTCGCCGCGGCCGACGGCGGCGTTGATCTCCGCGCCCGTGTAGTGGTCCTCGAGCACGACGCTCACCGCGCCGACCTCCGGCAGCCGGCGCACGGCCGCGCGTGCGTCGGCAGCCATCAGGTAGGCGAAGTTCGGCGCGCACTGCGGCGTCGGCAGCCGGAGACGGACGTCCACGTCCCCCGCTGCCGACACCTCGCACGAGCGGACGAACCGCAGCGTGGTGATCGGCTCGTCCAGCTCCGGGTCGTAGACCGTCCCGAGCGCGCCGAGGACGCGGGAGCGCAGGCTCACTTGCGCCCTTCGACCAGCTGCGCGTCCTCCTCCTTGGCCGGTTCCTCCGGGGGCACCGGCAAGCGCAGCTCCTGCGGCACGTCGACGCCGTACAGCTTGGCGGCGTTGAGCCCGAGGATCTTCTTCTTGCCCTCGACGCCGAGCCGCGGGTAGTCGGCGAAGTCCTCGTGCTCGGGCATCTCCCAGTCCACGAAGCCCTCGACCTGCCACTTCGGCTCCCAGATCGCGTAGTCCGCGCCGAACAGCATCTTGTCCTCGCCGACCCAGAACAGCATCTCGCCCATCAGCTTGGCGAAGAACCGCGGGCGGGCGTGCATGTGCGCGCCGATCACGACGGCAAGGCCGGCGTAGACGTTGCGCTCCTGCGTCGCCGTGTAGCAGAAGTCCTCGATCCGCGGGATCCCGCAGTGTTCGACGATGAAGTTGAGCTCCTGGTAGTCCGTCGCCACGTGGTCGACGTCGGCGACGTCGAAGGCGTCCTTGTCCAGCGGCCAGATCGTCGGGCCCTTGTGGACGTGGATGTTCTTTATCCCGAGCTCGACGCACTTGTCGAGGAACGGGACGGCCTCCGGAT
>Ga0081538_10001971_pt1 | contig 20531 bp, 17 predicted proteins | sample TabmetS5T2R1_FD_71022 | JGI IMG/M metagenome (GOLD analysis project Ga0081538, IMG submission 71022) | Tabebuia heterophylla rhizosphere microbial communities from the University of Puerto Rico - S5T2R1 | ecosystem: Host-associated > Plants > Roots > Rhizosphere ...
TTCGCCGTCTTCCGCTCCGTCGTCCGGCTGAACACCAGGGTCGGCGCCGCGCCGCCGAAGCCTGATCGTGGGCCGATCTCCACGCCGTCCTCCGGCTCCTCGCGGCCCAGCTCCACGTAGTCGAGCACCGCGCACCAGAAGCGGGACAGCGCGACCGGGTCGGCGCAGTCGATGACCAGTTCAGAAAGTCGGCAGCTCATCAGACCCCGACAGTATCGATCGACTTCGACGACCTCAACCGCGGAGCGCGAGCCGTACCGAGGTGCCCGGTCGCTGGTCGAGGTCGTCGCCGAGGAACTCGGCCCGAGCCTGCGGTGGGCGACCGCCACGCCGGTCCCGGCCTCCAAGGCGCCAGCGAGCCACGTCGACCCCCTGGACGATGCGGCGGAGCGAGGACGCTAGGATGTGGCCGCCGCAACGTTGGTGGGCAGTCGACAAGGGGAGGCCGCGATGGCCACCGATGATCGAGCCGAGGCCACACCCGACATCCTCGATGCGCAGTTCCTCCGCGACTTTGCCGACCGCTGGCACGCAGCCTGGAACGCCCATGACCCTGGACAGGTAGCCGCCCTCTGCACCGACGACGTCGAATGGCAGCAGTCGTCGACGCCACCACTGCCAGCCGGCTACGACGGTGCGGCCGTCGTCGTCGAGCAGCTCCACCGCGCCTTCCCGGACTTCCGCTTTACGGGGACGGAGTCGCCGTATGCGTCCTTCGACCGGCGCAAGGCCATCGTCCCGTGGCGGTTCACCGGCACCATGACCGGGCCACTGGACCCGCCGGGCTTTGCGGCTACCGGCACGCGCGTCGAGTTCGAGGGCGACGATCACTGGGAGTTCCGCGGCGGCCTCGTGTGCCGCTGCCGGGTGCTGTATGACGCCAACGACGTCGCGGTCCAGGTGGGCGCCACGCCTGCGCCCGGCTCGCGCGGCGAGCGGCTCGGTGTGGTCCTACAGCGTCTCCAGGCGCGGAGTATGCGACGGCGCGCTGGTCGGTAGCAGGCCAGGATCACGCTCTGCGCTGACGAGGCACGAGCTTCAGCGCCGCCGATCGCGCCTGGGGCGTGAGGGTGCTGTCGACGATGCTCGTGGCGTACCGCCGGTACTTCCGCCGGTACGCGTCGTCGATGCGAGCCTCGAGGCCGGCGTCGGCCTCGACGAACGTCACGTCCTTCTCGACGCCGCCCGCTCGGATCCGGCCTTCGTGGCGTCGTTGGGTGCCGCGGAACCAGTCGGACGTGCGCCCGTTCACCGACCGGACGTAGAGGTCGTCGTCGACCCTCACCACCCAGATCGTCCTAGGGCTTCCCAGCGTCCCGTCGGATCGGAGCGACGCGATCTCCAGCTCGTCCGCAGCCGCGACCTTCTCGAGCTCGTCGGCCGTCCACCCGGTCATCGGTCCACCTCCTTCTGGATCGTGGCTTGGTTCAGGGCAAGCGCACGTCGGTCAGCCGGCTGAGCTCGTCGACCAGCGCATCCTGAAAGCGCTCGTCGAGGGCGGCCGGGGCGGGCGACCGGCGGCGCTGGTGGTACCAGTAGCCGCCGCTTGTGGTCGCCTCGGGATGATCGCTCACGGCCAGCCATGTCTGGGTGAGGTGGCCCTGCTCCAGGTCGTCCGGCGCTCCTGGGCCGCCCATTCTGGTCGGCACCCACCCTGGATCCACCGCGTGGGCGCGGAGATCGGGCCATCGCCGCGCCACCGCGAAGGCAAGCGCCGTGATGAAGAGCTTGCTGTCACAGTACGCCTGGACGCCGCTCCAGCTCCGCGCGGTCCAGTCGATGTCCCGCAGGGAGGCGTCCCCACTCTCGTGCATGCCGCTGCTCAGGTACACCAGCCTGGAAGGACGGTCGATCCAGGCCGTCAACAGGTAGGGCGCCAAGACGTTCACCGCCAGGGTGCGAGCGTGCCCTTCAGGGGTTGCGACCCGCCGAGGGTCCACGTATATGGCGGCGTTGTGGATCACGGTGTCGATGCCGCCGATGGCGTTCACCTGCTCCGCCACGCCGCGCGTCTCGTCGGCGCTTGCGAGATCGCCGACCACCACGCCAGCCACTCGACGAGCGAGGTCGTCCACACTGCCCGCACGCGCCGAGTTCCGTGCGTGCAGCACCACCTCGTGGCCGCCGTCGAGGAGGTTTCGCGCCGCCGCCCGACCCAGCCCTGCGGTCGATCCCGTGATCAGCACACGCGCCATGCGTCGCCCAGCTTCGACCGGCGGTCGAGTCGAGTGCTCCTCATGTCAGGGCCACAGCAGCGCCTTGATCGCGCGGCGCTCGTCCATCGCGCGGTACCCCTCGGCGGCCTGCTCCAGCGGCAGGGTGAGGTCGAAGACCTTGCCCGGGTCGAGCTGCCGGTTCCAGATCAGGTCGATCAGCTCGGGCAGGAACCGGCGCACCGGGGCCGGCCCGCCGTGCAGGCGCACATGGGAGAAGAACAGCTCGGTGCCGGGCAGCTCCACCCCGTGGGCCACGCCGACATAGCCGACGTGGCCGCCGGGGCGGGTGGACCGGATGGCCTGCAGCATCGACTCCTGGGTGCCGACCGCCTCGACCACGCTGTGGGCGCCGAGGCCGCTCGTGAGCTCCTTGATCCCGACCACGCCCTCGTCCCCGCGCTCCTCGACGATGTCGGTCGCCCCGAACTCAAGCGCCAGCTTCTGGCGGGGCTGGTGGCGGCTCATGGCGATGATCCGCTCGGCGCCGAGCTGGCGGGCGGCGAGCACGGCCAGCAGCCCGACCGCGCCGTCACCAACCACCGCCACGGTCTTGCCCGGGCCGACGTTGGCGGCCACGGCGCCGAACCAGCCCGTGCCGAGCACGTCGGAGGCGGCCAGCAGGCTCGGGACCAGGTCGTCGGGGGGGATCTCCGGGGTGGCGACCAGGGTGCCGTCGGCCAGGGGAACCCGCAGGTACTCGGCCTGGGCGTCGCCGACCCCCTGGCGGTGGACACAGGCGCTCTGGTAGCCGGCCTGGCAGAGCTCGCAGGTGTTGTCGGAGGCGAAGAACGAGCCGACCACGAACTGGCCCGGACTGATGCTCCGGACCTCGCTGCCGACCTCCTGGACGATGCCGGCGTACTCGTGGCCCATCGGCGAGGGCCCCTCGGCGGCATCGAGCCCACGGTAGGGCCACAGGTCCGAGCCACAGATGCACGTAGCCGACAGCCGGATGATCGCGTCGGTGGGCTCGACGATCTTCGGGTCGTCACGAGCCTCAACGCGGACGTCCCGTGGGCCGTACAGAACTGCTCCTCGCATGTGGTCTCCTCCTGTCCGCGGTCTCATCTCGTGGTCGATGAGAGCACGGACGCGCGGAGGAGTGAGAGTCCCTGTTGAGAGGGGTACCGACAGGGTCTCCCAGCCGGGTGGCGAGCCGTCCTACGCTGTGCTCGTGGACACACGAAGCGACATCCAAGAGTTCTTGACCACCCGCCGGGCCAAGATCACCCCCGAGCAAGCCGGGCTGACCTCCTACGGCAGCCGCCGCGTCCCCGGGTTGCGCCGCGAAGAGGTCGCCGTCCTGGCCGGCATCAGCGTCCCCTACTACACCCGGATCGAGCGCGGGGACCTCAACGGCGTCTCCGATGGCGTGCTGGAAGCGCTCGCCCGCGCCCTGCAACTCGACGACGCCGAACGCGCGCACCTGTTCGATCTCGCCCGCGCCCTGCGGCCAACGAGCCCGCCGCGACGCAGGCGAGCGCCTCGGCAGCGCGTACGGCCCAGCATCCAGCACGTCCTCGACGGGCTCACCGGCGCCGCGGCGTTCGTGCACAACGCCCGCCTGGACAACCTGGCCGCCAACCAACTCGGCTACGCCCTCTACTCCGACATGTTCAGCCGAACCGCCGGCCCCGGTCCCGTCAACAGCGCCCGGTACGTCTTCCTCGACCCCGGCGCCCGCGAGTTCTACGCCGACTGGGACCGCGCCGCCAGCGATGTCGTCGCCGTACTGCGCTCAGCAGCCGGCCGCGACCCCTACGACCGCGACCTCTCGGACCTGGTCGGCGAGCTCTCCACCCAGAGCGCCGAGTTCCGCACCCGCTGGGCCGCCCACAACGTCCGCTTCCACGACACCGGCACCAAGGACTTCCACCACCCCGTCGTCGGCGACATCACCCTCACCTACAACCGCATGGAAGTCTCGGCTGACCCCGGCCTGATGGTCACGATCTGGACCGCCGAACCCGGATCCAGGTCCGCGGAGGCGCTCAGCTTCCTCGGAAGCTGGGCCGCAACCCCTCAACAGCCGCAACCACAAGACGCCCCGGACCATCCCCAACCGTAGGCAAGCACCACCGCCGTCCCAGCAGTCGTGAGCGAGCCTCGGGGGCGAAGGGATGCTTGGTCAGGCCGCGGGCCTGACCCGGGCTCTGTGGCCCGCTCGCTTGGCGGCCCGAACGGCCAGCCCGCCCGCCAGCGCCAGGCCGGCAGCAAAGCCGCCGAGGGACGCGAGGAGCCAGCTGGGCTGCCTGCCAGGTTCGGCCGGCGCTGGGGCAGTCACCCTGGCCGGTGGCCCGGTGGAGACGGAGAAGCGCTCTCGGGACAGCACCCGCTCGAGGGCGGCATCCGCGGCGGCCGGCTGCTGTGCTGTGAGCGGAGGCTCGCGCCAGGTCTCCCCAACTTGACGTTCGGTGGCCGGCCGCCGGCCTTGCCTACCGTCTGGGTCGTTGGCTTGGGCTTGGGCGACGGCGGTCAGGCCGGCGAGGTTCATCGCTGCCAGCGTGGCCCCGAGGATGAGCGCGCGGGTGAGTTTGGACATGGTTGCCTCCGATCGATCGACTGACGCTGTGCGGGTGACTGGTTCGCTGGTCCGCGGCGACGGCTGGCGGTCGAGCAACTGCCACCAGTGGCGGGGCGGCGGCGTGCGCCAGCGGCGCGGTTGGCGGGCGGCAAGGTTCAGCCGCTGGCGGGTGGCGTGATCGCGCAGTCCGGTGATGTGCTGGTTGGCCAGGGTCTGGCTGAGTCCCGCGCGCTGATTGTTCATGGTGTCCCTCCCTTGTGCGTCCCGGGCTGTCTTCCTACGACCGGGGACCCATCGGCCGGGCCTACTGGGCCAGTTGGTTCCCGTCTGACGGGCTGATCTGGATCGGCGATGTTGGGGGCGGTGGCGGCTGGGAGCCGAGCTCAAGCGCGGTCCTCCCGTCCAGCCGGCGAAGCTCGCCACGCATGGACGGAACGACCTTAGGCAGCTCGGCCAGGCAGTCGTGGTGGCTGGTCCAGGGGGCAGAGCAGAGGGCACAGATGTGCCGGCGGGGACGGTGCCTGACGGTTCGGGGCCCTTCGAACAGCCAGTTGGGAAGCATCGGGATCACGAACATGGCGACCAGGGCGGCCAGGCCGACCCAGGGTGTTGGCGCGTCCGGCATGGTGCTGCTCCTCGTGCGGGATGGGCGAGCGTTGTGGTGATGGGCGCGTGCCGCGGCCTACCAGCAGGGGGAGTCGTCGGAGTCGCCCAGTTCGTCGCCGAGCTTGCAGGCCTTGTCGGCGCCGTCCTTGACGTGGTCCAAGCTCGGACCGTTCCACTCGCCCTGGCGTCCGGCCTTCGTACCTCCGCGGGCGGCGTCGTCGGCGGACCTGGTGCCTGCGCGGGCGGCGTCGTCGACATGCTGTGCGCCCCGGGCGGCGTCATCGACGTACTGTGCGCCCCGGCAGCCGGCGGCGGCGGTCAGCGCCAGCGCGGTGGCGGCGATGCACATGGCCCGGCGAGGTGTGGTGGTCGCCTTCATGGTGGTCCCTCCCTGTCGGCGCGGTGGCTTGCTGTCGGGAACAGGCTGGGGCCGGCCGCTTCAGGGCCTCTTCAAGACCGCTTAAAGCACTGGTCGCAGCGTGCTATCGTGCTCTGACCACTGAGCGTGGGGGGGTGGCGGTGGAAATCCGGATCCTCGGGCCGCTCGAAGTGCTCGACGACCACGGCCGGCCGCTGGTGCTCGGTGGCGCCAAGCAGCGGGCCCTGCTGGCGGTGCTGCTGCTACACGCCGGCCAGGTCGTGTCGGCCGAGCGGCTGATCGACGAGCTCTGGGGCGAGGACCCGCCTGAGACCGCCCGCAGCGTGCTGCAGGTCTATGTGGCCAACCTCCGCAAGGTCCTCGAGCCTGCCCGGCCCAGGCGGTCGGCGGTCGGGGTGCTGCGTACTCAGCCGCCTGGTTATCTGGTCGAGGTCGGCCACGACGATCTGGATCTTGGTCGCTTCGAGCGCCTGGCCGAGCAGGGCCGGGCGGCGCTTGCCGCGGGCGATCCGGAGGAGGCCGCGGGACTGCTGCGGGCAGCGCTGGAGCTCTGGCGGGGGCCGGCGCTTGTTGATGTGGTGCTGAAGGCCAACGGTCAGGGCGAGGTGGCGCGACTGGAGGAGCGCCGCCTGGTCGCCCTGGGGGATCGGATCCAGGCTGAGCTTGCGGCTGGCCGCCACCACGAGGTGGTGGGCGAGCTTGAGGCGCTGATCGTGGCCCACCCGCTGCGTGAGCGTCTCCACGGCCAGCTCCTACTCGCCTTGTACCGGTCGGGGCGACAGGCTGAAGCGCTGGCGGGCTACCGGCGGATGCGGGAGACGCTGGCCGAGGAGCTGGGCATCGATCCGAGTCGGCCGCTACAGGAGCTGGAACGGGCCATCCTCGCTCAAGACCCTGCCTTGGACTGGTCCCCCAGGACCCAGCCGGCACCGCCGGTGGCCGCATCGGTGGAACCCACGAGGTCGCCGGCCGAGCCCGCTGTTGCCGACCGACCAGTGGATCCTGCAGCGGCGGCCCGAGCGCCGGCCGAGGAGCGCAAGATCGTGACGGTGCTGTCCTGCGGCCTGGGCGACGCGCGAGGCGGGACTGGGCGGGCCGACCCGGAGGACGTCCGGGCCCGGCTGCAACCCTGCCGGGCACGCGTCCGGGCCGAGCTGGAGCGGTTCGGGGGGACGGTGGAGCGGCTGGTCGGCACCGCGGTGATGGCCGTGTTCGGCGCCCCGGTCGCCCACGAGGACGACCCGGAGCGGGCGGTCCGCGCCGCGCTACGAGCCCTCCAGGCCATCCAGGCACTGAACCAGGCCGACCCCACCCTCGACGTGTCCTTGCGGATCGGGGTCTGCACCGGGGAGGCGCTGGTCACCGTGGCCGACCAGGCCGAGCTGGGCGACGGGATCGCCACCGGTGCGGTCGTCGACGCCGCCATCGACCTGCAGCTGACCGCGGCGGCCGGGGAGGTGCTCGTCGACGAGGCGACCCGGCGAGCCACTGACCGGGCGATCGTCTACCGCGAAGTCGCGACCGGGTCCTCGGCGAACGCGGTCTGGCGGCCGTTGGCGCCGGCGGCACGCCTGGGGGTCGACCTCGCACAGGCCCCGGGGACGCCACTGATCGCCAGGGACCGGGAGCTGCACCTGCTGCTTGCTGCCTTGGCCAGAGCGCGGGATGAGCAGACGCCGCAGCTGGTGACGCTGGTAGGGGTCCCAGGGATCGGCAAGAGCCGGCTGGTCTTGGAACTCGGCCGGCGGGTCGAGGCCGAATCAGAGCTGACCACCTGGCGGCAGGGGTCTTGCCTGCCCTATGGGGACGGCGTGGCCCTGTGGGCCCTCGGCGAGATCGTGAAGGCACAGGCCGGCATTCTCGACGCCGACCCGGCGGAGGAGGCCGCCGCCAAGCTCCATCAGGCGGTCGGCAACCTCGTCCCGGATGAGCGCGAGGCCGGCTGGGTCAGCGGCCATCTGGGGCCGCTGGTCGGCCTGGCCGGCACCATAGAGCTGGGCGAGGATCGTCGGGCCGAGGCGTTCGCGGCCTGGCGGCGGTTCCTCGAAGCGCTCGCCGAGCAGCGCCCGGCGGTGCTGGTGATCGAGGACCTGCACTGGGCCGACGACGCCCTCCTAGACTTCCTGGACCACCTGGTCGAGTGGGCCGCCGACGTCCCCCTGCTCGTGGTGGCGACGGCCCGCCCGGAGTTGCTCGCCCGCCGCACGGGTTGGGGCGGCGGCAAGCCCAACACCGCGACCGCGTCGCTGGCGCCGCTGTCGGATGCCGACACCGCGCGGCTGGTCGCGGGCCTGCTCGAGCAGGCGTTGCTCCCCGTGGAGTTGCAGGCCACGCTGCTCGCACGGGCCGGCGGAAACCCGCTGTACGCCGAGGAGTACGTGCGCATGCTCGCCGACCGCGGCTACCTGCGCCGCACCCGGCCCGGGCCCTGGCGGTTGGACGGGGCCGAGGAGCTGCCGGTGCCGGAGACGGTGCAGGCGATCATCGCCGCCCGCCTGGACGCGCTGGCACCAGCGGACAAGGCGATGCTGCATGACGCCGCCGTGCTCGGCGAGACCGGCTGGGTCGGGGCGCTCCTCGCGCTGGCCGGTGAGGCACCATCGGTGCTGGAGCAGCGGCTGCACACGCTGGAGCGCAGGCAGTTCCTGCGCTGGGAGCGACGCGCACAGGTGGTCGGGGAGCGCAAGTACGCCTTTCGCCATGTGCTCATCCGGGACGTGGCCTACGCGCAGCTTCCTCGCAGGCAGCGCTCCGACAAGCATCGGCGGGCTGCAGAGTGGATCGAGGCAGTATCACCCGACCGGGCCGAGGATCGCGCGGAACTCCTCGCCCACCACTACCTGGCCGCGGTCAACTACGCTCGCGCCGACCGTGAGGATACTGCTGCGCTGGCCAAGCGGGCACAGGCGGCGTGTGCCAACGCCGGCGACCGAGCCTTAGAACTGAACGCGTTCTCGGCCGCCGGACGTTGGTATGCGGCGGCCCTCGACCACCTGGACCCGGACGACCCGGCGCGACCGCGGCTGCTGTTCCGGTTGGGACGGGCTCGCTTCCACGCCGAGCAGGCCGGTGGTGAGCAGCTTGCCGAGGCCCGGGATGGCTTACTGGCCAGCGGAGACCGGGAATTGGCAGCCGAGGCCGAGGCGATGCTCGGCAAGCTGGCGTGGTTGGCGGGTGAGGGCACGCGGGGGATCGACCACGATCGGCGGGCGGCCGAGCTGCTTGCGGGCGCACCGCCTTCCCGAGCGAAAGCCACCGTGCTGGTGGAGCTCGCCGGGTTGCTCATGGTCGCAGGTCGCAACCAGGAAGCGATTCGGGTTGGCCGGGAGGGCCTCGCCATTGCTGAGCAACTCGGGCTTGTTGACATCCGGGCGGATGCGCTCAACCACGTCGGGGCTGCCATGGTGAGCGTGGGGGATCCCGCCGGCTTCGTCGATATGCAGCAGGCCGTCGCGCTCGCTGTCGAGGCCAACTCGCCGCTGTGCTGCATCGCGTACGTCAACCTCGCCAGTACCCTGATCGAGCGCGGCGAGCTCAGCCGTGGGTTCGAGCTGCAGGCGGAGGGCCGACAGGCGGCCGAGCGGTTCGGCTTCATGGCTTGGCAACGCCACCTGCGCGCCGAACGCGTCGTGGAGAATTACTGGAGTGGCCGCTGGGATACCGCAGAACAGACTGCGGCCGACTTTGTCGCCGAGTCGGAAGCCGGCTCCCGGCACTACATGGAACCGGTGTGCCGGCTGGTGCTCGGGCGGATCCGGCTCGCCCGCGGCGATCTGTCCGCCACGGTCGAGCACGCCAGAGTCGTGCTGGAATCCGCTCGACGTATCGAGGATCCCCAGATGCTCAACCCGGCTGTCGCCTTTGCCGCCGCCGTCGCCCTCCGGACCCGGAAGGTCAAGGCTGCTGAGGCGCTAGCCAACGAACTGCTGGCCAGCCTGACTGACCATGAAGGCGCCTTGATGGGTTCCGATTGGCCGGTCGACCTAGCTATCGTCCTTGCCGCGCTGGAGCGCGGGGACGAGCTAGCCGACCTCGCGGCTACGAGCAGGCTGCCGAACCGCTGGCTGGAGGCAGCCACGGCGTTTGCGAATGGGCAACCTGAACGGGCGGCCGACCTCTACAGGCAGATCGGCTCCTTGCCGGACGAAGCCTTCGCCCGCCTCCGCGCCGCCGAGCAGTTCCTCACCGCCGGGCGCCGGACCGAGGGCAACACCCAGCTCGCACGGGCCCGATCCTTCTACCAGCAGGTCGCAGCCAGCGCGTATCTTCGTGAGGTCGAGGCCCTCTCCACCGCCTCGGCCTAGCCACACGCCGCAGCGCCACCGGTCAGGTGAGCCGTGCGGACGCCCATCCCGCTCAGCATCAGGCTGATGCTGGGACCAGCACGACCGGACGGAGCAGTCCTGGTCCAAGGGCGGCGCCGACCCCAGTGTCGGCACCCCGAGGACGTGGCCACGGCCCAACGCCCCAAACCGCTGCAGCGGGCGATCCCGACCCTGGCCGGCGTGGCCTGGTGGTCAACGCCCGCATGGGCGAGCAGCAACGTCCTGCCCCGCTCACCGGCGGCTGCTCGGCCGCCCTCCAACCAGGACGAGCCGCCTGACCAAGCCGACGCTGCCGGAGTAGTTTCGGGGCTCCCTGGTGGGACTCTGTCGGGTCAGAGCTGGTGGCAGGTAGCGCAGCCTAGGGCCAGCTCCCCCGCCGCGCCGAACACTGCACCGGGCTGACCAGCCCGTCACATCACCTGACCACGCCGCGGGCGGGTGTCAGGCCGTAGAAGCGCAGGTTTGTCCATGTAGCTGCAGGGTTAGTCCCGGGTGCGGCCGACACGCCGTAGGTGGTGGGGCGTATGGACTACGCCGAGTTGCTGCAGCAGGTGCAGGTAGCGGGTGCCCTGGACCGGGCCGCGGCCGAGCAGGTGATTTTGGCGACGGTGGTGACGCTGGCCGAGCGGATGAGCCACGACGAGCTACTGCGCCTGGGCGTGCGGCTGCCTGCTGAGCTGCAGGTGGCGGTGCGTGCTGGCTCACCGGGCTGCCAGCCGTTTGGCGCCGATGAGTTCGTCCGCCGGGTCGCCGAGCGGGTGGGGGTGGAGCCGCATACGATCTGGACGGATGTGCGGGCGGTGCTGGGCACCCTGGAGCGTGAGGTGGCCGAGATGGAGGCGGTCCGCCGGCGGCTGCCGCGCGAGTTCGACGCCCTCATGGCCTGACCCCGACCGATGCGGCCCGCAAGTTGAGTCCTGTTCGCCCGCACGAGAACCTGCCCCGCGCCGACCTGACAGGGTCCAACTCGGGGCTGGCTCAGTGCCGCGGGTCGCTTTCATCACGGAACCAGTCATTGGGCTCAGGCCCGTCCGGGTCCTGACCGATCGGCTCGTCCTGCCGGTCCGGGGCCGTACGCGCGGCATCGACCTCGGCGTCGGAAACCGGCTCGCTTTGGACCTGTACCTCGTGGCGCTGCCCAGCCTCCGTGTCGGTCACCACCTCGGTGACCAGATACCGACGCAGCCGCACCTGATCAGGCTGGCGCCGACGGGTGCCAGCGCCACCCTCTGGCCGTCGTGGCGTCTCGTACACGAACGGCTGGCTCACCCCCTCGCCCACTGGCAGCCGGTCTTGCCCGGCGGGTTCAACCGGCTTGTCGCTGGCGGTGGCCGACAGCTCATCGTGATCGCCGCGCCAGCCCGGCTCGGACTCGAGAAGGCTGGTGTCGGGCTCTCGGTCCAAGCCGGGGCGCCTGCTCTCCGAAACCTGGGTCGCGGGCTGGGCGTCCATCCCGGTGTCCGCCAGCCCTTCGGCCGCGCTGCTGGCCGGCTTGGGTATGTGGGTGGCGGTCGCCCCCGACTGGTCGGTGCGGTCTGGCTTGTGGGTCTGGCTGGCCGGTTCGGTGAGTGTCTGGTCAGCCGGTGCGCCGCTGTCCAGGGTCACGCTGTCGTAGTCGAGCCCGTAGTGACGGTACAGCTCGGCCTCCTCGGCCGCCGACAGCTGGCCGTCCGGCTCGATGCTGGGGGCCTGCTTGACCTGCGACCTGTGGTGGGGCACCTGGAGCTCGTCGCCCACCTCCCTGGCCCCGGCGAGCGGCACAAAACTCGAGCGCAGGCCCAACAGGCCGGTCCGCACCACCGCCCACTCGGGCCGGTCGGTCTCGTTGTCCAGGTAGAGGTCGACGACCTCGCCGATCTTGTTGTGGTCGCGGTCGACCATGACCCGGCCCCGCCAACCACGGACCGTTTCGATGCTGGGGGTCGCCATGTCGGCCTCCTTCCTCACGGGCACCTCGATCGGGCGCTCGGCCCAGTACGTCGCATGCGATCAGTGGGTAGTTGCTGCTGCTCGCCGCCGCGAGCCTTGACGCGTACCGCTAGTCCCGGCGTCCCTGGCTGGCCGCGACCGGGAGGTCCCAGTCCTGGCCCAGCCCAGCGGCCCGCCGGGCCTGCTCGTAGAGCGGCTCGGGGCGGTACTCGACCCGTTCCCCAGTGACCCAGGGCTGATCATGTTCCGCTCGGCCCTGCGGGCCTTCGCCGCTTGGGTCGGCTGGCCTGGCCGTTCCGCCAAGCTGACGCGAGGGCTCCTCAGGGCCGAAGAACTCGTCCAGCAGGCGGGCATGGTCAGGCTCAGGCGCGACCACCTGGTCCTCCAGGCTACGCCGCAGACCTCTGCGCTGCTTTCGTCGCGCCTTCGTCGAGTTGACGGAGGCGACCAGCAGCAAGGCCACGACAAAGCCGAGCCCCGCCGAGATCGCCAGCAGCCAGCCCTCCGGATAGCCGCCAACGGTGTGATCGAAGACCGTGACCTGGCCGGTTGCGGGATTCTCCCAAGCCAGGTCGGCTACCACGACACCGCCGGCCACCGCCAGCGCGAACAGAACGAATGCGGCCATTGGCCATCCTCCAACACCAGGCTCTTAGTCCGGATCCTTCAATAGGCGGAAGGGGCATCACCTCCCCGGGGTGGGGAGGTAGGAGTTGTGGCCGGTGCTGGCTGTTGGGGGGAACAGCACAGCACCAAGAGAACCGGAGGGCGTTTCCTGTTAAGAGCGCTGGAGAAGCCGTCGGCGTTACGGCACGCCAGCTGATCCTGCCCTCCCGGTCGTCGTCCAGGGCCTCGGCATGGGCCGCTTGCCGCCACCGGCGGTGGGCGCCTGCGTGCTGGCAAGTCCGGGTCGGGATTCGCCGGTTCGTGGCCCTGCCAGTGGGTAGGCGGCCAGCATGGCAGTAGGTGCAGCCGATCGTGTCATCGCCGATCGCTACGTCCTCAAGACCGGCCTTGGACCAAGTGCGCTGGGGACGGTCTGGCATGCCCAGGACACGCTGCTTGGGCGGGAGGTCGTGGTCAGAGAGATTGTGTTTCCGCCTTGGCTGGCTGACCCGGAGCGTCGCGCAACCCAGGCATCGGTGGTCGATCAGGCCGGAGCGGTCGCGCGCCTCGACCATCCTGGTGGGCTCACCGTGTTCGACGTGATCACCGACCACCATGGGATCTTCATCGTCACCGAGCTCGTCCAGGCCCCTACCCTGGCCGATCTGGTGCAGGCCGAGGGGCCGCTACCGCCGCTGCGAGTGGCCAAGCTCGGCGCTGAGGTGGCGAGTGTGCTGGAGGTCGCCCACCGCGCCGGGATCGTCCACCGCGACGTCAAGCCGGCCAACGTGATGGTGCGACAAGACGGTGGTGTGCGGCTGGCCGGGTTTGGCGTCACCCCACTCCGGGGTGTCCCACAGCTGACTGCGGCCGCCCTGGCCCTCGGCTCGCCCTCCTATATGGCGCCGGAGCAGGCGCGAGGGAGGCCAAGCGGTCCTGCGGCCGACGTGTGGGCGCTTGGCGCGACCATGTTCTTTGCCGTCGAGGGAGAGCCGCCGTTCGACAAGGGCAGCCTGGTCCGGACGCTGGCCGCGGTGGTCGACGAGGATCCACGGCCGATGCTGCGGGCCGGCCCGTTGGAGGCGCTGGTCACGGCGCTGCTGGTCAAGAACCCAGAGGACCGGCTCTCCGCCTCCAGGGTCCGGATCTGGCTGCGCTGGCTGGTCACTGTGGCCCATGCGCACAGATCCTCTGGGTTCCGCTCGACCCAGGTACCTGGCGGTGCCATCCCACGCTCACCTACCCGGTCACCTTCTGCTCGTCCACAGCCCGCCACGACGCCGGTGGCGCCCATGGCGACAGCCGGGAGGAGCCCGCTGGACGCGCCAGCATCCGACCCGGCCGAGGCGCCGCCGATGGAGCCTCCAACCGGGATGGCTGCTGCCCACCCGCGAGGGGGTCCGGTCCTGCCGCCGGCCCCGCCGGCCCGCCGCCCGATCCGGGGCCGGACGGCTGGCGTGCTTGCCCTCCTGGTCATGGGTGGCCTGCTGCTGGCCTGGCTGCCCGGTGCCCTTCGACCGGACCCGGCGGGCGAGAACCGGGCGGCTCCGCCGACCACCAGTGCCAGCGCCCGGGCCGAGTCCCACGAGGACCCAGCGGCCTCGGCCAGGGCCACGCGTGGCGGTGGCGGCGCCGGGGTGACCCGGTCGGCCCCGTCCACCAGCAGGGAGCCCGCCGCCACCCGGCCAGCCCCGTCGACTCGCAAGGAACCTGCCACCACCCATGCGCCCACACCCTCCACGAGGGTCGTCTCCCCAGGCGGGCTGCCCACCGGGTGGCGGGTGTTCACCAACCGGGCCGGTAACAACCGGGTCGGCGTCCCGCCCGGGTTCCAGGTCCGGACCCGCGAGCGCTATAACGCCGCGGTCCTGGAGGAGCAGGGCGGTGCCAGGCGGGTCTTCACCGTCCGCTCCCAGAGCCCCTCCGCCCTCCTGCCCCGGGCCTCCCGCGACTATCGCGTCTGGGCGCGGCGCAACTTCGCCGGCTTCCGCGAGGTCGCGTACACCGAGAACCAGACCTACGCCGGCCACCGGCCCGCGGTCGTGTTCGAGTACTTGGCGGACAGGGACGGCCGCCGGGTCCACGTCAGCCACATCAACGTCAAGGGCCGGACCTGGGGCTACAACGTCGAGCTCATCGTGCCGGCCGACCAGTGGGACGCTTCCCAGACCCTGGCCCGCCAGTTTGAGCAAGCCTTCCAGCCGCTCGGCTAGTCCCGAGCCGCTGCTGGACGACCTCCCGGCCGTGCGCACCCCGACTGGACGGCGGCGCTGCCGGCCCGGCAAGGTCCACGCCGACAAGGTCTACGACCACCGCCGCTGCCGCGCCTACCTGCACCGACGCCGGATCAAAGCACGGATCGCCCGGCGTGGGATCGAGTCCTCCGAGCGGCTCGGTCGCCACCGGTGGAAGGTCGAGCGAACCGTCGCGTGGCTGCTGGGCTGCCGGCGCCTCCGGGTCCGCTACGACCGCTGCGACGAGCGCTTCTACGCCTTCGCCCAGCTCGCGAGCGTGCTGGTCTGCTACCGGACCTCGACCACTCGTTTCATTCGAGGGCGCGCTTGAACGCCGGCGACTTTGGCTCTGATCGATGAGTTCGACAGGGGTGGGCCAATGATCGACCCTGTGGACGCGGATCTCCAGACGTCAGCCCGGTTCCCGGTCTGTAGGGAGCGCCCGTAACGGTCTCGGAACGGTGCCGGGCTATCGTGGGGCGTGGACACCGGATGAGAACGAGGGACTGTGATGGGTGGGCGCGGCCCACGCTGGGCTGCCTGGCTAGCCCTGGTGACGTCGGGGCTGACGCTCGGGTTGCTGGTCGCCGCCGTGCTGCTGCCGGCCCGGACCCCCGGCGGGCTGACGCTGCTGCTGCCCCAGGTGCTCTGGGCCGGTGCCAGCGGGGTCGTCGGGGCCGTGGTCGCGGCCCGCCGGCCTCGTCTGCCCATCGGCTGGTTGTTGGTCGGCATCGGCCTGCTCATGGCCTTGGGCGTGGCCGCAGGCCAGTACGCCGTGGTGGCCGTGCTCGACGCGCCCGGCTCGCTGCCGTTCGGATCGGCCGCGGCCTGGCTCTCGGCCTGGCCCTTCGCGGCCGGGTTCCTGCTCCTGCCGTTCCTGTTCCTGCTGTTCCCGACCGGCCGCCTGCCCGGCCCGCGCTGGCGCCCGCTGGCCTGGGCCGGGGCCGCCGTCTATGCCGCCAACGTCTTCGGGGTCGCCTTCCAGCCCGGACCGATCAACCCCGAGGAGCTGGGCCCGCTAGAGAACCCGCTGGCCATCCCGGCCGTTGGCGGAGCCGGCGACCTGCCCGCCCGCATCGTCATCCCGCTCATGCTGCTCGTGGTGCTGGCCTCGGTCGCCTCCCTGCTGGTCCGGCTGCGCAGGTCGGCCGGCGCCGAGCGCCAGCAGCTCAAGTGGTTCGCCTACGCCGCTGGCCTGTTCGGCCTGGCCACCTTCGTCAACGTGGTCGCCTCGCTGCTTGGCGCCGACCAGGCAGGCCTGTTCGTGACCACCGTGCCGGTGGTGGCCCTGCCGGTGGCGATCGGCGTGGCGGTGTTGCGCCACAACCTGTTCGACATCGACCGGGTCATCAACCGCACCCTGGTCTACGCCCTGCTGAGCGCGCTGCTTGGCGCGCTCTACCTTGCCGTCGTATTCCTACTCGGGCGCCTGCTGGTCCCTGTGACCGGGGATGCCGCCCTGGCCGTGGCCGGCTCCACCCTGGCCGTGGCCGCCCTGTTCCAGCCGGCCAGGCGCCGCATCCAGGCGGTGGTGGACCGCCGCTTCAACCGGCGCCGCTACGACGCGGCCCGCGCGGTGGCCGCCTTCAGCACCCGACTGCGCGACCAGCTCGAGCTGGACGCTTTGTCGGGCGAGCTGCTGGCCGTGGTCGACGCGACCGTCCAGCCGGCTAGCGCCTCGCTGTGGCTGCGCCCCAGGCCGCGGCCTGGCGCATAGCTGGTCAGGCCGGCGGCCTCCCGGAACGCTCAAGCCACCGTGAGCTACCAGCTCGACCGAAATCGAAATGTCCTCTAGATAAGGCAGAGGTAGGACGGGGACCGCCCCGCTCGTTGGGGGCGGTCCTCTACTTTGTCGACTACAGGTCGTCGTGCAGCTTCAGCCTCGCGTTCTCGAGGAGCACGCGGACGAAGAACGGACTGACCACCATGACCCGTGCAATCTGCTGACTGGGAGCCCTGGCTCAGCAGCTCCAGCGCTCGACGCTCCTTCGGGGACGGTCTCACGTCCTACTCCTCGTGAGTTCCCTGGCGCCCATGGCCGCGGAGCAGTAGCCACGCCCAGAGCCGAAGCCACCAACCAGACGAGCGCCGAGCCGCCAGTGAGAAGCTCGGTGGTGACTGCGCCGAGAATGACGGCCAGGGTCACGAGCGCCAAGGTCATCAGTGCGCTCATGCCTCACTTCCCCTTCTTCTCGCACCTGCGCCCTTCCCGCGGCACGGCCGGTAGCGGACGGTGATACTCGCCCAACCCTACCCGCTTCATGCCTAAGGTCTCAGGTTGATGACAGCCCGCGTGAGCGTGACCGACTTGAGGGCCTACGTCCCGCTTGTTCTCCCTCGAAACGACCTGAAGTAGGTAGAGGGACCTTTTCTCTCTGGCCCTCCCGAGTAGCCAAGGGGTCACTTCCCCCATCACTGCGGAGCGGTCGGTTCCGCACCCAGAGTCAATCAGGCTCGGACGCGCCCTCGAGGCGAGGAAGGAACCACCCCATGGCAAGGCAACGTCATGTGCTGAACCCTGGCGGCGCCGGCCCCGGGCTTCCCTGCACGTCGCACCCGCTGGTCAGGGTCCGGAGGGTTAGAATCCACCGCTGGCTGCAGCCGTTGGCCGGCGGACACCCGACCGGGAACGGCCCGTCGCCCATAGGATCCTGGCCGCGTCCGCGTCGACCAGCCTCAGACACCTGGAGCCACCGATGCGCACCCTGGTCTTCGTCCACGGCCGCGGCCAGCAGGGCCGCGAACCCGACGCGTTGCGGCAGCGGTGGGCCGCCGGCCTCAACAAGGAACTCACGGCGGCAGGCCGAGACGCCATGGTCAGCGCCGCCATCGACGCGATCCGATTCCCGTTCTACGGCGACGTGCTGTGGGCCGCGGTGGTCCAGGGCAGGGCCGCGGTCCCCGACGTCGCCGCCCTGGACGCCGTGCAGCAGGTGGATCCCGGGCTGCCAGACGTGGTCAACCGCCGCCAGGTCGCCGTGCTCCAGGCCATGGCCGCCGAGCTCGGCGCCCAACCCGACATGGTCCCGGAGGCGGCGTTCGCGGTTCCCAGCTCGGTGCTGCTGCGCGCCCTGCTGGAATGGGTGGCCAACCATTCCGGGGTCGACGAGGCCGTGATCCGCGCCTGGTTGCGCGACGTTGCCGCCTACCTGGAGCTGCCCGGCTGCCGGCCCGCGGTCCAGGAGGTGGTCCGCCCGGCGCTGCTCGCCGACCCGGACTGGGTGCTGGTCGGCCACAGCCTCGGCGCGGTCGTCTGCGCCGAGCTCCTGACCGAGGCCGAGGTCCGCGCCCGGGCCGGCGTGTTCGTTGCCGTCGGGGCGCCCCTGGGGCTGGACGCGGTCACCGACGGGATGCGGCCCACGGGCTCGGCCAGGCCGACTTCGCCCTGGGTCAACGTCTATGACCCCAGGGACTGGGTGGCGCTGGGCTCACCGCTGCCCCGGGGAGGTGGGCTGCGCGTGCAGCTCGCCGTCGCCAATCCCCGCTCCTATGAACACTCCATCGAGCACTACCTCGCCCATCCCCAAGTCGCCACGACCATCGCCGACGCCCTCGACGCAGAGAACTGATCCCGGGGCGCGCCGACCCGCCGACGCACCGAACCCGAGAACACCGCCAACGACGCCACCAACACCGACTGCTGCGCCCTTGAGGGACGTGAACCCCCAACCTGCCGTTCACAAGACACCCGCCAACCGTCCGTGGTGCGCTGGCGCGTGCTGTCCTTTCAGCTCACGTCGGGTGGATGATCCGGCGAGTGCGGTCCTGTCCCGTGGCGTAACCCGTGGTGGAATGACTAGGGAATGACCTGCCGGCCACTCAGACTAGCTCGGTGGGCGCGCTCGACCGATGCTTTGGGGCCGCCCCGCCCCGACACCGCGGGCTTGTTGTTGAGGGTGCGATCGCCCTTGGGGGGCATATCCATGGGCTACTCGAGTTCAGCGGCGCGACACTCTCGAATCTCGGCGGGCACGCCCTTGCAGCCGATGGGCTCAGGGTAGAGCGAGCGGCGTTGTTCCGTAGATTCAGGGCTGAAGGTGAGGTCCGTCTGCCCGCAGGCCACATCGGTGGACGGCTGTATCTCGATACCGCGACGCTCAAGAACCCTGGCGGCAGGGTGCTGAATGCCAACCGGCTCACCGTGGGCCAGGATCTGTACCTGCGCAGGGGCTTCACTGCTGAGGGCGAGGTTGACCTGCGGGGTGCCCACATCGGCGGAACCATTGATTTCTCCGGCGCGTCCCTCGCCAACCCGAGCGGATCCGCGCTCGATGCCGGTGGGCTGCGCGTCGGGCAGGATGTCAGCTGCACTGAGGGATTCACGGCCCATGGTCGAGTGGGCCTGCACAGCGCTGATATTGGCGGCCGGCTCGACTTCAGGGGCGCGACCCTGACCAACCCTGAGGGGGACGCCCTTCTGGCCGATGCGATCTCTGTCCACCACAGCATGTTCTGCTTCGACGGGTTCACCGCCCTGGGGCGGGTGAGTGTGGGTGGCGCCCACATCGGCGGCCGACTGAGCTTCACGAGCGCGACTCTGACCAACCCTGACGGCTTGGCCATGTACGCCGACGGGCTCACCGTCGACCAGGACATGTCTTGCTCAGACGGGTTCGCCGCTCAGGGCGAGGTCCGCATGGTCGGCGCCCACATCGGTGGCACCCTCGACTTCGACGCCGCGGCCCTGACCAACCCCGATGGGTTCGCCCTGGCTGCCCAACGGCTCACTGTCGACCAGGACATGTCCTTGCGGGAGGGGTTCACAGCTCATGGCAAGGTCCACCTTCTTCTCGCGCATATCGGCGGCCAACTCAACCTCTTCGGCGCCACCCTCACCGACCTAGACCTAGAGGTTGCCCAGCTCGGAGCCCTGTGGCTGCGTCCCGCCGCCCCACCCAGCCGGGTCAACCTCACGAACGCAAAGATTGGGCTTCTCGCCGACGATCAGGCCACGTGGCCGAAGGAGCTACGCCTGGACGGGCTTATATATGACGCGCTGGCCGAGCGCCCGGTGCTCAGCGCCTCTCAGCGACTTGGATGGCTGCGTCGTAACCCCCGCGGCTACAGCCCACAACCCTATGAGCAGCTGGCTGCGGTCTACCGGCGTTCTGGCCGCGAGGAGGACGCCCGCCGGATCGCCATCGCCAAGCAGCAGCAGCGTCGCCGGGAGCTGTCGTGGCCCGGCAGGCTGTGGAGTCTGCTACTGGGCGCGCTGGTCGGCCACGGGTACAGGACCTGGTATGCCGCGGGCTGGCTGCTGGGATGGCTGGCGGTCGGCACGTTGGTGTACCACCACGCGTACCCGACACACATGCGCCCAGCCATGCCGGACGATCAGGTGCCGGCCTTCCAGCCGGTCATCTATGCACTTGACGTGCTGCTGCCCGTGGTCGACCTCGACCAGCAAGCCCATTGGATCCCCCAAGGGACGGCGCTCTGGTGGACGTGGGCGTCGATCTTGGTCGGCTGGATACTCACCACGGCCGTCGTCGCCGCGCTCACCGGCCTACTCCAACGAGATTGAGGACCATCAGATCCGTAGTCTGACGCCGGCCTGAAGGCCAGCGTCGTCCTGGAAAGGCAGCGCAGCTCAGGAAAGCCGGTCGTTAAGGTAAGCGCAGGTAGCACAGGTAGAACGTTGACCGCGTCGTTGAGCGAGCAGAGCAAGCTCACAGTGTGAGAGCACCAGATTGCGATCTAGTGCTCTTGGTT
>Ga0081538_10001972_pt1 | contig 20525 bp, 17 predicted proteins | sample TabmetS5T2R1_FD_71022 | JGI IMG/M metagenome (GOLD analysis project Ga0081538, IMG submission 71022) | Tabebuia heterophylla rhizosphere microbial communities from the University of Puerto Rico - S5T2R1 | ecosystem: Host-associated > Plants > Roots > Rhizosphere ...
AGGGGCCGTTCGGTGCGCGCCTACTGCGACACGGCCACCCTCGCCTATATCGCGCGCAAGAGCGGCCCCGCCACGGTGCGGATCACGCAGACGGCACGCTACCTGATATTTGCTTCGTTTCCCGGCGACCGCACGGCTGAGCTCGCCGAACGCATTCGCGCGGTCTATCCGTCGATCCAGCCCAGCCAGAACCTGCTGGAGACGGTGTTCCCCTATACCAACGCTATCCATCATCCGCCCGCGATCCTGTGCAATGCGGGCCGGGTCGAGGCGACCGGCGGAGATTACTACCACTACTACGACGGCATCAGCCCGGCGGTCGGCCGGTTGATCGACGCGCTCGATCGGGAGCGCCTCGCGATCGCTGAGGCGCTCGGCGTCCGGGCGCTTCCTTTTGTCGAACAGTTCTATCGCAATGGCTATACGACACAGGCCGCGCGCGACACCGGGCTTGCCTTCGAGGCGTTTCACCAGAGCGAGCCGGATCGCTGGATCAGGGCGCCCTCATCTCTGGACCACCGGTTTCTGAACGAGGACGTTCCGTTCGGGCTGGTCCTACTTTCGGAGCTCGGTCGGCTTGCGAAGGTCGCAACGGCGACCATCGACCACATGATCCACCTCGCCAGCGCAGCCATCGGCAAGGACTTTCGCGCCCACGGCCTGACCCTCGAGCGCCTCGGGCTCGGCGAGCACGATCCGGCGAGCGCCATCGCGCTGCTCAACCACGGCTACGTGAACTGAAGGCACGCCATGACGGTGCGCATCGGAGTGGCATTCGACGGCTTCGTGACGACGGGGGAAGCCATCGCGCTCGCGAAGCATGCCGTGCAAGCCGGCGCGCAGAGCCTGTGGGTCGCCGAGCATCTCGGCTATCGCGAGGCGATCACCACATGCGCGGCATTCGCGCTGGCGGCGCCGGAACCGATGCTGGTGCCAACCGCGGTGAGCCCCTACCTGTGGCACCCGACGCCGACCGCGATGGCGCTCGCAACTCTGGACGAACTGGCGCCGGGCCGTGCCGCGGTCGCGCTCGGAGTCGGCAATCCGATGTTCCTGCAGGAGTCCGGCCAGAAGCTCGAGAAGCCTCTTCGCGCTATGCGCGAGTTCATCGAGGCGATGCGCCTGCTGTGGAGCACGGAGCCTGCGCACATGGACGGCGAGTTCGTTCGGCTCGCCGGCGCGCGGCTCGCATTCAAGCCCAATCCGATCCCGATCTACGTCGCTGCGATGGGACCAGAGATGCTGCAGCTTGCCGGCCGCATCGCCGAGGGCGTCGCGCTTTCGGCCGGGCTTTCGACCGACTCGGTACGCAAGTCGCTCGCCCTGTGCGCCCAAGGCGCGGCCAAGGACGAGCGCGACCAAAAGGATTTCCGGCGCGCTGGCTACATCTTCTTCGGCACCTCCAATGATGCGCGCGAGGCGGTGGACACCGTTCGCGCAAAGCTCGCGTTCGTCATGCGCAACAAATTCCTGGCCCAGAACATCAAGGACAGCGGCATTCCGGTCGACCATGAGGCGGTGATCGCGGCCATCGCCAAGCGCGACATGCAAGGTGCCGCCGCCCTGGTGCCCGACGAGGCCGTCGAGGCGTTCGCCGTCGCTGGCTCGCCGGACCACTGCCTGCGGCGGCTGCGCGATTTTATCGATGCCGGCATCGACGAACCCGTGCTCAGCCTGGTCGGGTCGCCCGAGAAATGCGCCTTCGCCATCGACGTCATGCGCAGGTTCGCCGCCTAGCAAGGGGAAGAGCCGGATGCTCGCCAAGAACACGGATTTGGGTAGCAATGAACAAAGCGTGCGCTTGCCTGAGTTTCGCCGTGGACTGGAGATTTCACGTTGAAGGTGGAGGAGACTGGCAATGAATCGTAGATCTATCCTGAAACTGGCCGGCGCCGGCGCGCTCTCGGTTGCGTTTCCTGCTATCCATGTGAGGGCACAGACCTACCCGTCGGGCCCGATTACCCTGATCGTCGCGTGGCCGGCCGGCGGCGGCAGCGACATCTCGATGCGTCTGGTGGCGGACGCGCTGAGCAAGAAGATCAACGTTCCCGTCGTGGTGCTCAACAAGCCGGGAGCCGGCGGCGCTATCGGCCATCGCGAAATCGTCACGGCGAAGCCCGATGGCTACACCATCGGCATGTTCAGCTCGGGCGGCATCGCGTTGCCGTATCTCAATGCCCAGGCGAACACGATCGATGAACTGGAGCCCCTCGCTTTCTTCGGCGAGGATCCCAACGCGCTGCAAGTGAGCATCGCCAGCGGCATCAACTCGCTCAAGGAATATGTCGAACGCGCCCGCGCCAATCCCGGCAAGCTGCGCAACGGCAATGATCAGCCCGGAGGCTCGTCCTACCTCGCCATCGCCCAGTACGAGAAGGCGATGAACTTCAAGGTCACACGAGTCTCCTATGCGGGGTTTGCGCCGACGGTCACGGCACTGCTGGGCGGCGAGATCGATTCCGCGACGGTCCCGATCCCCGACACGATCGAGCACCACAAGAGCGGCAAGCTGAAGATCCTCGGCGTGTCAGCCAAGGAGCGCCATTATCTCGCACCCGACATCCCGACCTTCCACGAACAGGGCTTCGACGTCATCGTCGGGTCATGGCGCTGCCTGGCCGGACCGAAGGGAATGCCGGCGGAGCGCATCGCCTTCCTCGAATCGAACCTGCTTGCCGTCTTGAAGGATCCGGAATTCCAAGCGAAGGCGAAGCAGGCCGGTTTCCTGGTCGGACCGAGCGATGCCAACACGACGGCAGCACGCTGGAAGTCGGATGACGCCACGCTCTATCCGATCCTGCTTGAGGCGGGCGTCGTCAAGGCACGCCAGAGGTAGGTACGCTGGCAATCCCGTCGGCCGCCAGCTGTCGGGATTGCGCCTAAGGCCAAAATGACCGCCATGCCAGCCTTTCGCCCGACCAAGAACCTTCTTGCGGCGCTGATGTTCATCGTGTTCGCCTTGTTCGGGCTCTGGCTCGCCCGCGACTTGGAGGGCGGCGGCGCAAGCGACATGGGGCCGGGATATTTCCCGCGCATCGTCTGCATTGTGCTGATCGCGCTCGGCGGGACCTTGGCGGTCATCGACCTGATGCGTCAAGGCGAGCCGCCGGAAGGCTGGGCCTGGAAGCCGATGCTGCTTGTCACGACTTCCGCGATCGCGTTTGCGTTTCTGCTGCGTCCGATCGGCCTCGTTGGGACCATCGCGGCTACGACAGTGCTCGCGAGCGCAGCCGGCACGTTGCTGCGCCCGCTCGCGCTTGCGCTGCTCGTCGCGGTGCTCATCGCCGTCAATGTCGGCATCTTCGTCGTCGCGCTGAAGATGCCCATTCCGCTATGGCCGTCGGTGCTGTGACGTGGACAGTTTCCTCGACCTCGGCAATGCGGTCGCAGGCTTCCTCGGCAATATCGGGATAGGCTTCGGGGTCGCGCTCTCGTGGCAGAACATCCTGCTCTGCCTGCTCGGGTGCCTGCTCGGAACGATGATCGGCGTGTTGCCCGGCATCGGCCCGCTGACCACGATGGCGATGGTGCTCCCGTTCACGTTCTGGCTCGGGCCGGTCGGGGCCATGATCATGCTGGCCGGTGTTTTCTACGGCGCGCAGTACGGGGGCTCGACCACGGCAATCCTCGTCAAGATTCCAGGCGAGACTTCTTCGGTGGTCACTATTCTCGACGGGCACGCGATGGCACAGCAAGGGCGCGCAGGACCCGCCCTCGCCATCGCGGCAACCGCCTCGCTGTTCGCCGGGTCGATCGTGACGGCGTTGATCGCCGCCGTCGGCCCTCCGCTTGCCGCGATCGCGCTCCTGTTCCACTCCGCCGATTACGTATCGGTGATGCTGCTGGGGCTGGTCTCGGCAGTCGTGCTCGCGCACGGCTCGGTGCTGAAAGCCATCGCGATGATCGTGCTCGGCATTCTGTTCGGTCTGGTCGGCACGGACACCCAGAGCGGCGCCTACCGACTGACCATGGGGATCGACGCGCTGTTCGACGGCCTGGGATTCGTGCCGATCTCGATGGGCATCTTCGGTCTGGCTGAGATCATGTACAACATCGAGCATCAGGCGAGGGCCGGACGGATCTCCGGCACGATCAGCGGACTGATGCCCTCAATCAAGGATCTCCTCGCCTGCCTGCCGTCAATGGCGCGCGGCACCGCGGTCGGGACCGCGTTCGGGATCCTTCCCGGCGGCGGTCCGACCATTGCGGCTTTTTCCGCCTACAGCCTGGAGAAGAAGGTCTCACGCACGCCCGAGCGCTTCGGCAAGGGCGCGATCCACGGTGTGGCGGCGCCGGAAGCCGCCAACAACGCGGCCGCGCAGGCCTGCTTCATCCCCATGCTCAGCCTTGGTATCCCGCCCAACGCCCTAATGGCGCTGATGATCGGTGCCCTGATGATCCATGGCATCCAGCCGGGACCAAACATCATTGCCAAGCAGCCGGAGCTGTTCTGGGGCCTGATCGCGAGCATGTGGATCGGCAACGTGATGCTCGTGATTCTCAACCTGCCGCTGATCGGCCTGTGGGTGCGCCTGCTGCAGGTGCCGTACGCCTACCTGTTTCCCACCATTCTGGTGTTCTGCTGCATCGGCACCTACGCGCTCAACAGCAGCACCAGCGACGTTCTGATCATGACAGCGTTCGGCATCATTGGGTACATCTTCCGCAAGCTTGACTGCGAGCCGGCGCCGCTGCTGCTCGGTCTCGTGCTGGGGCCGATGTTGGAAGAGAATTTTCGTCGCGCCATGCAGGTCGCCGAAGGCGACTGGTCAGTGTTCGTTACGCGGCCGCTCAGCGCCGCGTTCCTTGCCGTCTCGCTCGTCCTGCTGATCGCCGTCGTGGTGCCGGGTATTCGCCGCGGACGCGAGCGGGCGTTCCGGGAGTAATTTCAGGTGCGCCCTTCAGAGTTCCTTGCCAACCAGCATAGGGCGCGAGATGGTCGTCGTTCCGAACGAAAGCACGAACGCTCCGCGACATGACGGCGGCCGAGGAGCTACTGGCGGAGGCGGCCTCCGCAAGATCCTACTGATTTGTCTGCGGATTCAACAACGCCCAGTCGTCGCCATGTCCCGCCCATGCAGCGAGGCGGGGCACCGCCCCGCTTGGTAGCTATGTGGTTGCTAGCAGCCCGGTTGGGTTAGGGGAGGATAAGCTTAAGTTTTTGTTGTTGTTGGCGCGCCAGCCCGAATAAAACTGCGAACACGTATGTTATTGATATCTCGCTATAAATCCTCATTCGCCTTGCTCGGCTCGATCGCGGCGCTCTGGCCGGAAACGGTCGAGGCTGCGGTCCCGGCAGGTCATCGGCGAGCCTTCCGATGGTTGCGGGGGCTCGCAACCCCCTTTATCGAACCACCGTTCGATGGCCGTGAGGGCAAGATTTGTTCAAGGACGTACCTCGGCGGAATTGAGAAAGTTCGTCTGAGATTGGCTGCGGGGCCTCGCCAACCACCCATGCCGAACTCGATTTCACTGGACGAAACCGCGAAAGTAAGCCTGGTTGCTCTGCACCTGTACTCCGCGTTCCAATCCCGCGCTTCGGTCTCCCGGGATCACGGTCCATTCATTCCAAATTGCGTGAGTTTTTCCGTCGAAGGGCTTCGGCCTCCCGACCATGGTCCTGCCCGCCCCAGTCGGAAGCTGAAGCGTGTTTCCCGGGTGCTCTTGCGTTGGGCCTCTCGCAACTGTGATAGCACTCCTTCCTCATAGTCAAAGAGTTCCACGGTCGGTTCTCGCGTGGCGCGCACGCTTGCGCTGTGCCTTCGTCTTTTTGGCAAGCCGCTGTAGATCACGCGCTGTGGGATATTTTTGCTTAGCGAGCTTTCTTTGGCCGCTTTCTTGGATCGAACAGTTGCCGCAGGCGCTTTCGCTCGCTGTCTGTCAAAAATCGCTTGGCGGCTTCTCTCTCTTTCCGCGCTCGCTCCGTTGCCCTCGCTGTAGGCCCAACCAGGCGCCAGCCGAGAAGTGCGATCGTACGAGTGCGGGCAGAAGCGTAAGCGATAGCCGTCCTAGCTGCCGTCACCGCCGAGCAGACTGTCGAGCGTCACGATCCTCTCGATCCCGCCAACTTTTTCACCGATGCCGTCGGCACGCAGCAGGTCGCGCACCCGTCCACGTGCCCCGACGATGCGCAGCGCGATGCCGCGCGCGGCAAGTTCGCCGTGCAGCTCATGCAGCAGACGCGAGCCTGCGAGGTCAATGTACGGCGATGCCGAGAGGTCGCAGACCACTAGGCGAATGTCGGATGGACCAGCTGGATCCAGGCGGTTCAAGACAGATTCAAGGACAGCGTCGGCATTGACGTAGATCAGCGACGCTTCGGGACGGAACGCGATTACGCCGGGCAGCGCCTCGTTTTCGGGATGACGGGCGAGATCGGAGTAGCTGTTGGTGCCGGGAATGCGGCCGAGAAACGCCACGTGCGGTTGCGACGCACGGATCAGCAACATCACTATGGAGGCCAGTGCAGCGAGCAGAATGCCCTGCAGGATGCCCAGAAGCAGCACGGCGCCAAGGGCGATCGCCGCGGCATAGAAGTCGATCCGGCTCACGCGCCACATGCGGAGCAGCGCCGGAAAATCCAACAGTCCGAGTATCGCGGTCAGCACCACCGCCGCCAGCACCGCTTTCGGCAGGTTCTCCAACAGGCCGGTGAGGAAGATCAGGCACAGCGCGAGCGTCAGCGAGGCGAAGACAAGCGCCAGCGGGGTACGCGCTCCCGCCTTGTCGTTCACGGCCGATTGCGACAGTCCGCCGGCGACCGGATAGCCGTGTCCCAGCGCCGCCGCGAGATTTGCCGCGCCGAGGCCAAGAAACTCCTGCCGCGGGTCCAGGGCATATCCGTGCTTTGCCGCGAAGGTGCGGGCGGCAGAGACGCTTTCGATATAGGCGAGCAGCAGGCATCCGGCAGCCAGCGGAACAATCCCCTCGACGTCGCGCAGGCGCAGCGCTGGTCCCTCCAGGGTGGGCAGCCCGGCCGGGATCTCTCCTGTCGTCGGCACCCCAAGCGCGGGAAGACCCAAAGCGGTTGCGGCGACAATCGACAGTGCAACGACGCCGAGCGCGACCGGTCTTCCCGGCAGCAGGCGCTCGCCCAGCATGAGCAGCACGATCGCGATGACACCGACAACAAGGACGAGAAACTGCATCTGGCCGAGTTGCGCGGCGAACAACACCGCCCGCTCGAAAAAATTGTGCCCGCCACCCGGCACGCCAATCAGGCTTGGCAGCTGGGTCATGGCGATGGTCAGCCCGGCGCCGGCCTTGAAGCCCACAAGGATGCTGTCGCTGATCAGCTTCACGAGCGCGCTCAGTCGCAACAGCCAGGCGATCAGGCAGAGCGCGGCGACAGTGAAGCCTGCGAGGCTGGCGATCTGCGCGTAGTGCTGGGCGTCTCCGCCTGCCATCTGCCCCACTGTGCCGGCAATCATGAGTGAGATGGCGGAGGTCGGTCCGATCGCCAGCTGGCGTGACGACCCGAGCAGGGCGTAGCCGAGCCCGCCCAGCAGGTAGCCGTACACGCCGACCTGCGGCGGCAGGCCTGCAAGTCCCGCATAGGCGAGAGAAACCGGGATTGCGTACGCCGCCAGCGTGATGCCGGCGACAGCATCGCCCGGCAACCAGGCCGCGCGGTATTCTGCCAGCCAACGTGCCGGCGGCACGCGCCGCAGCCACGCCAATGGACCCCCGCGTTCCGTCCCATCCATCATGCGTGGCCCGCTATCCTTGAACTGGTCGCGCTAGTACCTGCGAGCGACCACCTTGAATCTTCGCTCCCAAAGGCCCTCGAACCAGAACAACGATGGCCGAATGGTCCGGAGGAAGTCTTTCTGCGATCTTATGAATGTCGCCGGCGGATAGGCCGAAGTCTCCTTCTGCTGCCCGAGCCGCTGCTTGCGCCTTGGATAGCGCCAATTCGAGACCACCACGACTCTCGGCCGCGATCTTCATCGCAGCCCTCATTGACTGCGTCGGATTCGGATCTGCTCAACCCCATTTCAAGGTTATGCCGATATCTCCCGGTACTCCGCCGGAGAAGTCGACGACCTGAAATTTTATCTTGTAGCCGCGCGGCTTCAGCTGCCGCTCCCAGAATTCATACAGCTCCTTCGGCAGCCCCGTCAGCGTCTTTTCCCAGCCCGGCTCCAGGTTGTTGTTGATGGCGCGCCCGCGGTCGGTGCACATCACGTTGGGGAAACGCGTCACTTCGACTTCGGTGAGGCCGTTCTTCACGGCCCGCTGGATGATCGTCGCCGCACGCTTGAGCCTCTCCTCTTCGGAAACGCCCGATGGCTTGGTGAGCCGGTCGATCAGCGCCTTTTTCTCGGCGTCCGCTTTCGCCTTCTGACGCATCGCCTCGGACGCCTTCTCGGACTCGGCCAACGCGACCTGCTCCATCAGCTGCTTTGCAGTGGGCAGGAGCGTGGACAGTTTATCGGCAGCCGTGCTCATGGTGATCTCCTTCTGTGCTGGCGTTCTGTGGATCCAATTGGCGATCGTATTGGTCAACTTTGGCCGTGCCTTTGATTTAGCGCAAAATCATTCCAGCCTGATCGGCCCATCGCCAAAGTGCGCGACACGGAACTGCTTCATGACGATGCCTTCCCGCGTGTGCCAGTGGCGGTCACGATCACTGCATTTTTCGGATGGATTCGACGAGAAGTCTTAGCCGCGAAATCCAGCAGCAGCAGCTCATAGACCCCTGTCAACGCCGCCTCGAGTGGCTTCCGATCGATTTCTACTACGCTCACTCCCAAGTCGGGCGCTTGCTTGCGGAAGCCATCCTGCCACTTTTTCCATTGGCTGCGCATGAATTTTCTCATTGCGATGAATGCCAAGACCACGGCCGCCTGACCCGTGCCCGGGATCACGTCCTGGTGCCGTCGCATCCGTGCGCGCCACGAAGATGTGAGAGGCATTGACGGGCACATTACTCGATCCCGTTGTCTTGCTACGCACGCCGAGAGTTGCACTCAACAGCGCAGATCATTGCGACCTTCTCCTCGACGACACTGGTACCCAAGAATTGTCCGGTCTCGATGTGACGTTGGCCGACAGCGTTAGGCGCGCTAACAGTAGTGCGGCGGTTGCCGACCGCGGCCAGGACGCAGTGCCCAGGGAGTCGCTTCGCTCATCCGGGCTCTGCTAACGCTTCAGCCGCGCTAGTTTTGTGCGGATCGTTTTCTTATTGGTGCGGGCCTTGGCGTATTTCTCCTTGGCCTTGCCCTTCCTGGCGCTCCTTCTTTCGGCGGCCCTTGCCTTCCGGGCGCCCAGAGATGCGGCGTGGCGCGTGCATGCGTCGAATTCGGCTTGCGACAGCTCCTTGAGCTCGGAGGCGGTCGGCTCGCGAAAGAATTCATGGCGTCCGGCCTTGATCACCGGGACGAACTCCCTCCGGAACCGGCACACGTTGCGAAGCGACGTCAGCTGCGCGTTCATGTAGTAGCGGATCGAGCGATCGGGTCCTTCGTTTTCGCCCTCGATCTCGTCACGCGCGATCTCGGCAGAGATGTCCCACAGCGGGCCTTCGCGCGGGGTTCGCCGAGCGAGCGGAAGGCATGCGAAGGAGAACTGGCACACCCCTTTTGCGCGATGGAACACGACGCCGCAAATGGTCGGACCGCCCCACTCACGCCGGTTGGCCCTGGCGCGCTCCCCGACGACGCGGGCGATGTGGCGCAGCCCCTCTTCCGGCTCCCCGGTGGAACCGCCTTCGAAAAAGATGGCGAGCGTCATGCACTGCAGCTCGCTCGCCGCAACCATGTCCCGTCGCGACGGCGACTGGTCCACCTCCGGTCGCTGGCTTTCCGGCGGCTCGATGGCGGCTTGAACAGGCGCGATCAGGAGGATATTGACGGCTATGCCGATGCCGATGAGATACGCACGCACCATCCCCTCACCGCCGTATGACACCACCCGCTCTGGATCGCGGGCAGTCCGAGGATCGCGGTCAGCACACTCAACAGCGCAGATCATTGCGACCTTCTCCTCGACGACGCTTGCCATCAGTTCGACGCCGCGACAGGGATCGGAGCAAGAAGCTACGCGATCAGTTGCTTCAGCACCGCACGGTTGCGCAGTACGATCCGCTTGCACGTAGGTAGGGCGATCGCCGACGCGTTCTCGAACTGCGTCAGCATGCGCGAGACGGTTTCGATCGTGAGGCCCAGATAGTCGGCGATGTCCCGGCGCGACATGGGCAGCTCCACTTCATCGCTGTCTTGGATGCGCTCGGCCATTTCGAGCAGGAAGCTGGCCACCCGCTGCGGCGCGGTCTTGATGAGCAAAAGAACATGATTTTGCGTGCGTTGCAGCTCGCGGCCGGTAAGTGTCCACAGCTGGCGAGCCATGTCGGTGTCCCATGCGGCGAGGGAGAGGACGACGCTGCGTTTGATGACCAAGACCCTCGAATCGACGACCGCCTCCGCCGAGAATGCGTGCTCCTCTCCGGTTCCCAGACCGAATATGTCGCCCGGCAGATAGAAGGCTCCGATCTGGCGCCGGCCGTCGAGGAGCACCTTGTAGGTGCGTACTGCCCCGCTGATGACCTTGTAGAGGTAATCGGCGGGCTCCTCTTCCCCATAGATCTCCATGTTCCGGGCAAACGACATCGACGCGCCCATTAGCTCGATCGGACCAGTCAGCGCCTGAGGACCAACCGACGGCTCCGGCATTGTGCGGGCAAACAGATGCCCAGAAAGACCATTCTGAACTGCCGTTTCAGTCAACATGGCCGACTTCTCTCGCTTACTGATGACGGCAACCTATGCAGAACGGGCACCCTGCGGACCATCTGGCTCCACGGGGATCTTCCTCTTGCTGCGGGGGTCGATGGCGTTGAACGGTCATGATCAACCTCTGGCGTCAGTTGTGCCTCTGAAGAAGCGCCGGCCATCGCTCGGAGTTGGCGCTGATCGCTGGTTGTCGCGCTCAGGTGGATCGCACGTCGAAAACGTGGTACGCCCAGGGTGTCAGATCGAGATACAGCCCTCGCGACGCAACCTCGCTTCCCGCGCGGTCGTAAATAATGTCGGCCATCAGATCCTTGAACCGCACCGAACGGCCAGCCAGATCAGCGAACGGCAGCCGGACGTAGCACTGGCCCTGATTGCTGGCATAGTTGACCGCCACGATCAGCCGCTCCCCACCGGTGCCGTGCCAGGCAAAGGCCACGAACCCGTCCCACGTCCAGTTGCCGTCCCACGCCGGCACGCATTCCAGCAATTGCCACTGGCCGTCTCGAACCGTCGCGCGCCCGAGTACGGACAGGAGTCGATCGTAGAACCGCTGTAACGCCTCGTCTCGCGACTCCTGTGGCGCGCGAACAAGGTGCGGCGAAATGCGCTTTCGTCGTCCCTCGAACTGACCCTGGTGGAAGAACCGCAGCCCCGGTGAGAGAAATGTGATGGCCGCTGCGGCCTCGTGCACGTCTCGACTGAAGGTCGCGGCCGCACGTGGCTCGTCATGGTTTTCCAGGAAACGCGCGAGCTTATCCTGATAGTCCAGCCCCGCGTGGAAGTGCTCACGAACGGGTCGCGTGTGCCCCTCGCGCAGGCGGTCGTACAACCGCTTGTCGTAGGCGTAATCGAATCCTTCCTGCTGCGTGGTCCACTCGCGATCCCAATAGACCTCGGCCATGAAGCAGAAGCCCGGGACCTTGTCGCGAACCTGCGGAATCACCCGTGACCAGAACGGCTCGGGCCGGCGTCCCCACGTTCGTTCGAAGACGTCGGGCAGCACGAGCATCGCCATGTCGCAGCGCACGCCGTCACATTGACCAGCGATTCTCGTCAGCTCGTCGCGCATGGCCTGCTGCGTGGCGGGATTGCCGTAGTCGAGCTGCAACGTATCGGGCCAACCTGAAAAATAAGGATCGCGCCCGTAGGCAAGAATCCGCTGGCCCATGCGTCCGACGCGCGTGTAGTTCTGCGGCTCCCGCTTGAGGTCGGCCTCGGTGCCCGCGACGAAATACTCTGGCTGGTCCTCGACCCAAGGGTGATCCAGCGCGGTGTGATTGGGGACGAAATCGAGCATCAATCGCCGACCGCGCGCGTGCAACCGCGTGCGCAAGCGGGCCAGCGCAGCGTCGCCACCCAGCTTCGGGTCCACTGTGTAGCCAGTTATGGCAAAACCCGACCCGGCGATGTCGTCTTCCTGGAGATCGGCCAGCGTGTGCTGGAACTCGGCCCGCCACTCCGGGTTGTTACGGGACACTTGCTGGCCCGCCGGACCCGTCTGCCACACGCTCAACAGCCAGATCCAGTCGAACCCCAAATCCGCAAGACGATCCAGTTCCTCGTCCGGAATGTCGTCCAGCGTGACCGGCCGGCCGAGGCGCCGTGCGAGATCGGTCAGCCAGACTCTCGTGTTGATCTGAAAGAGCGAGGGGTAACGTACTCCGGCGATCGTCGTCGCCTCGCCGATAACCGCTGCCGACTTCGTACGTTCAGACACCGGCCACCTCCAGTCGACCGGGCTGCGTCGCGGGTGGCTCTACAGCGACTGAGGCCTTGCCCAACTCCAGTGCCTGCTCGGGCGTCGTGGTGGCAAACAGGTGCATCAGGCGCGCCACGACCCCGGTCCATCCGGTCTGATGGCTGGCACCAAGCCCGGCGCCGTTGTCACCATGGAAGTATTCATAGAACAGGATCAGATCGCGCCAGTGCGGGTCCTGCTGGAACTTCTCGGTGCCCGCGTACACCGGCCGCCGTCCTTCCGCGTTTCGCAGGAAGATCCCGGCGAGGCGGCTGCTGATCTCCTCGGCCACTTGATACAGCGTCATCAGGCGTCCTGACCCGGTCGGGCACTCCACTTTGAAGTCGTTGCCGTAATAGGCGTAGTAGTGGAGCAGCGCCCGGACGATCAGAGCATTCACCGGCATCCAGACGGGGCCGCGCCAGTTCGAGTTGCCGCCGAACATCCCGCTGTCGGATTCGGCAGGAAGGTACCCGACGCCGTACTCCTGTTGTCCCACTCGAAAGACGAAGGGATGCTCGGCGTGGACTCGGGACAACGCTCGAATCCCATAGGGGCTCAGGAACTCGGCTTCGTCGAGCATCCGCGCCAGCACTCGGCGCAGCTTGTCTTCGTTGAGCACCGACGACAGGCGGCGGTTCGCGCACCCTTTGGCAAAGGGATCGTGGATGACGTGCCTCAGCTCCGGCCGCGCCTCGATAAACGCCCGCACGCGGTTCTCGACCTCGGGGAACTTCGTCATAGGGCGTTCCTGGAACACGGTCGTGGCGCAAAACGGAAGCAAGCCGACCATCGATCGCACCTTCAGCCTCGTGGAACGCCCATCGGGAAGCTGGAGCACGTCGTAGAAAAAGCCGTCCTCTTCATCCCACATTCCCGTTCCATGGCCCGCCCGGGTCATCGCTGACGCGATCCACAGATAGTGCGCGAAGAACTTGTCGCACATCTCCGCGTAGGCAGGCTTGTGGTCCGCCAGCTCCATGGCAATCTCGAGCATGTTCTGACAGAAGAAGACCATCCACGCCGTGCCATCCGCCTGTTCGAGATGGCCGCCGGTCGGCAGCGGCGAACTGCGGTCGAACACGCCGATGTTGTCGAGGCCCAGGAATCCCCCCTCGAACGCGTTGCGCCCGGAGGGGTCCTTGCGGTTCACCCACCAGGTGAAATTGAGCATCAGCTTGTGAAACGACCGCTCCAGCCACTCCACGTCGGCCGCCTGCCTGCTCTTCAACATGCGATGGGTGAAGATCGTCGACCAGGCGTGCACCGGCGGGTTCACGTCGCCGAAGTTCCATTCGTACGCGGGGATCTGACCGTTCGGGTGCAGGTAGTCCTCCCGCAGCATGAGATCGAGCTGATGCTTGCCGAACTCCTCGTCGACCAGCGTCAGCGCCAGCACGTGAAACGCCAGATCCCACGCCGCATACCAGGGATACTCCCATTTGTCGGGCATCGAGATGATGTCGGCGTTGTGCATGTGATGCCAGTGGGTGTTGCGCGGCGCGCTCCGTGCGGGGTCGAAGGGGTCAGCGCCACGCTCCTTCAGCCACTTGTCCACGTCGTAGTGGAAGAACTGCTTCGTCCAGAGCATGCCGGCCAGCGCCTGGCGCATGACGCGCGCCTGATCCTCATCAAGCGATGCCGGGATGACCGTGCCGTAGAATTCGTCGGCTTCGCGACGCCGAGCGTCCATCACGGCGGCGAAATCTGTCTTGAATGGTGCCTGCGATCGTTTCTTCGTCGATCCGTCCACCGCCGGCGCGACGTCGTTCAGTCGCAGCCGCACGACCTCGGACGACCCGGCCGCAATCGTCAGGGGGTAGTGCGCCGCTGCCTTGGTTCCAGTCTTGTTCGGATTCACCGTCTCCTGGCGGCCGTGGACGATGTGTTCGTTGATGCCGTCCTTGACATAGGGGGACGGGTTCGTTCCCTGGAACAAGCGCTCGTTGTTCGTATCGTTCTCGGTGAAGAGAAGGGTTGTCGCGCCCTCTGCATGGAGGTAGTGGCGACCGAGCTCGGGATGCGAGACCGTCACCACGCCGCGGGCCTCGCTGTGCTGAGAGAGCTCGGGCCGAAGGTCGTCGCCTCCCCACGACCACGTGTTGCGAAACCAGATCGTGGGCAGGACGTGAAGCGTCGCCTCCTCCGGTCCGCGATTGTGAACCGTAATCTCGATCAGGATGTCCTCGGCCGACGCTTTCGCGTACTCGACGAACACGTCGAAGTAGCGGTCGTCGTTGAAGGCGCCGGTGTCGAGCAGCTCGTACTCGAAATCATGCCGCCCCCGACGGCGGTTGCCGTCGATGAGATCCTCATACGGGAAGGCGCCCTGCGGATACTTGTACAAGTACTTCATGTACGAGTGGGTCGGCGTCGAATCGAGGTAGAAGTAGTACTCCTTCACGTCTTCGCCGTGGTTGCCCTGGCCGTTGGTGAGGCCGAACAGACGCTCCTTCAGGATCGGATCCCGGCCATTCCACAGCGCGAGCGCGAAACAGACCAGCTGCTTGTCGTCGGAGACTCCGGCCAGTCCGTCTTCGCCCCACCGGTAGGCGCGTGAACGCGCCTGATCGTGGCTGAAGTAGTCCCACGCATTTCCGTCGGCGCTGTAGTCCTCGCGGACGGTGCCCCACTGCCGCTCGCTCAAGTACGGTCCCCATTTTTTCCAGGGGACCTTGTTGAGTCGGGCTTCTTCCAGGCGAAGCTGTTCGGCGTCCATTTCTCACCTCACCATGCTTCAAATATCAAATCCCGCGCGCCTGAAATCCCGCAACGGCGAAGGCGATGCATATGAGTGAGGCTACAAGAGCGATGGCAATCAGCTCCATCAGGCCGCTCCCATGCTTGCGCTGCGAGGTAATCTTCCGCAATTAGGAGATCCAATTTGCGACTCGCGCAATTGTCCCAGCGAACAATTGGATATCTAAAGGTTTAGTTCGATACGGGTACGATCCCGCACTTGCTCATGTGGCCGGCTCGGGATTGAAAGCGCATCAGCCGGAGTCTTCATCCAACATCTTTTGCTAAACCAAGGTATATCTCCTCATACGTATCGTGCTAAACCAAGGTATATCTCCTCATATGTATCAATATGCGTGCTGTCCCGAGGTACAGTAGCGAGCATTCAGCTCGACATTGGTAACTCGCGCCTGCCATTTGGAACAGCGAATGTGCAGGGGAGGCGGACAATCCAAATCGATCTCCTGCAGGCAGGAATAGCTCACGCGGCATACAGTCGGCTCGGCGGGCCGCACGCGGCGAGCCGGCGGACTGGAGGAGCGCTCTACTGGCTATTCGGGTGGAGGAGGAGTCGACATGATGGACGTAGCAGCGAGCCCCATCGTTAATCTGAAGGATTACACCGCCCCCGCGTTCCTCATCACCAGGGTCGAGCTGGATACCGCGTTGTTTGAGGACGATGCCGTGGTCCGGGCGACACTTGCTGTTGAGCGGAACCGCGAGGCGGCCGAAGCGGCGGCCGCCCTGCAACTTGATGTCGACGAGCTCACCCTTGAAACGGTCAGCGTCAACGGGATTGCCTTACACCCTGGACCAGCTCCATCTGAGCATTCCGAGTGTGCCGGACCGTTTCGAGCTCGCGACGGTGTGCCGCATTCGCCCTGCGCAATCCCATGCCGCGCAGCCTGCCGACCGCCCTTCGTGGGGCCAGACCTTCAACGTCGGCATCGACACCGGCACGCCAGTGGACGATCAAGACTATCAAGTGCCGTTCCGCTTCACCGACAAGATCGGCAAGCTGACGGTGAAGCTCGGACGGGAGGAGCTGTAAGCGGCGCAAGCGGCGACGGTCGGACGGATTCTCAAGGGAGCCAGGCCGACCGACCTGTCTGTTCAGCTTCCTACCGCGGTCAACCTGGTCATCAATCTGCAAACCGCCAAGGCCTTCGGCCTCGAAGTGCCTCCGACGCCTGCTCGCCCGCGCCGATGAGGTGATCGAATGAGTGCGCTAGGCAAGCTGGCGCGATCGAGCCGGTGGAAGACCGTCCCAAGTAAGGCAGCGCCCGCTTGGTAGCAAGTGTTGCGTGGCCACTGGCGACAGTGGTTGCGAAGCGTACACAGCGATTGCATTGGGTGTGGGATTGAGCCGCGAAAGATCAGACATTGCAGGGGCCGACACTTGGTAGCTCTCCAAGCACTTCATCCGCACCTTTCTGCAAACAACAGCAGCAGGACTCCGCAGCCAGTTTCCTGTTCAAATTACGGATCCATGTGTAAAATAGTCGGGCCGAGCCCTCTGAAGCGACACGCGTTGTCATTTTGCCCCACGCGATTCAACGCATGATTGTCTGGTCAAACGTTCTCCGTATCTGTCCGGCGGCGGCATTTGTTCTCCTCCTGCTGGCGCCGCCTTTGGCTTGCTCGGGAGCGGGTGCGGCCGAGGCCAAGCGGGTGATGCTCCTTCATTCCTTCGGACGGGATTTCAAGCCCTGGAGCGACCACGCCAAGTCCATCCGCGCGGAGCTGGATCGGCAATCATCCTGGCCTTTGGACATCACCGACCATTCGCTGGTGAGCGCCCGTTCCAGCGACGAGGACCCGGAGGCTCCGTTCGTGGAGTATCTGCGTGCTCTCCATGTCAAGCAACCGCCCGACCTGATTGTAAGTATCGGCGCGCCCGCGGCGGCCTTCCTCCAGCGCCGCCGGCAGCGGCTCTTTGCCGATACTCCCGTGGTGTTTACTGTCGTCGAACAACGACGGGTTCCGTATTCCACCCTGACGGCCAATGACGCGGTTGTCGCGGTCTGGCTCAATTTTTTTGCTGTCATGGAGAATATCTTGCGAGTGCTGCCGGACACCAAAAGTGTGATCGTGGTGGTTGGTGCTTCTCCGATTGAACAATTTTGGAAGGAAGCGATAGCAAAGGAGGTGGAGCCGCTTTCCAGCCGGGTCCGGTTTTCATGGACCAATCATTTGTCGTTCAACGAGTTGCTCAAGCACGCTGCGGCGCTGCCGCCACACTCCGCGATCTTCTGGGGGCAGATGGCTGTCGATGCGGCTGGTGTCGTGCATGAAGGCGGCACACCATTGGCAAAGCTTCACGCCGTCGCCAAGGCACCGATTTTTTCCTATGACGAATCCTTCTTCGGCCGCGAGATCGTGGGCGGGCCGTTGCTCTTGCCGGCTGATACCGGCCGCCAGACAGCTGCCGTTGCCGTTCGCATACTTGGCGGAGAGAAGCCAGGCGACATCAACACGCCGCCCGTTCCATTTGGAAGGCCGATGTTCGACTGGAGGGAGATGCAGCGCTGGGGCATCAGCGAGAGCCGCCTGCCGCCCGGGAGCGAGATTTTCTTTCGCGATCCGACTGCATGGGACAAGTATCGGTTACAGATTTTGGCGGTCTTTGCCATGCTCCTAGTGCAGGGTGCGCTGATTTCCTGGCTGATCTATGAGCATCGCCGCCGCAGTCGGGCCGAGGTTCTCGCTCGCACCTCGATGTCCGAGCTGAGCCAAATGAACCGCGTGGCCACGGCGGGTGAGTTGTCGGCGTCGATCGCCCACGAGGTCAATCAGCCCTTGACCGGAATCGTGGCAAAGGCTGGCGCTGCACGACGCTGGCTCGCGACCGAAAGGCCGGATCTGGACAAGGTGCGCACGGCCTTGGACCAAATCATGAGCGCCGGCCATCGTGCAAGCGACATTATTGCGAACGTCAGATCGATGTTTCAAAGGGACACGCAGGACAGGGCGTCGATCGACATCAACAGGCTGATCTGGACGGTGCTGGGCCTCGTCAACATCGACCTGCGCAAGCAACAGATCGACCTCAAGATGGAGCTCGACGATCAGCTGCCCGCCGTGCTCGGCAATCGGGTCCAGTTGCAGCAGGTGGTTCTCAACCTGATCATGAACGCCATCGATGCCATGCGCTCGGTGCCAGAGCGCGTGCTGTCGGTAAAGACCGCTTTGAACGGGCGCGATGGTGTGCATATCTCGATCGCGGACACCGGCATCGGCATTGCTGCATCCGACGTCGAACAGGTGTTCAAACCGCTTTTCACAACCAAGAAGCACGGGATGGGGATGGGCCTTTCCATCTGCCGTTCGATCATCGAGAGTCACAACGGTCGGATTTCGGTGTCGGCGGGCCACGAACGCGGCTGCGTCTTCCACGTGATCCTGCCAACGAATGGGCGCGGGACCTGATCATGTCCTCCGAAGTGGAGCAGACCGTCTATGTCGTGGATGACGACGCCGATGTGCGGGAAGGGGTGAGTGTGCTGCTTGAATCCGTCGGATTAAAGGCTGTGGCACTAAGTTCGGCGGCGGAATTTCTGACCCACAAGCGCTCGGAGGGACCGAGCTGCCTGGTGCTGGATGTCAGATTGCCGGGATTGAGCGGGCTCGATTTCCAGGCCGAGTTGGCCAAGGCGCAAAGCGACATTCCGATCATCTTCATCACCGGGCACGGCGACATCCCGATGACCGTGAAGGCCATGAAGGCGGGGGCGGTCGAGTTCCTGACCAAGCCGTTACGTGAGCAGGATCTACTGGACGCGGTCCGTATCGGGCTGGAGCGCGATCGTGCAAGGCTTGAGCAGCAGATGCAGTCGCTGTCGCTGCGGTCCCGCTACGAGGCGCTCAGCGATCGCGAGCGGCAGGTCATGAGCCTGGTGTGTGCGGGGTTGATGAACAAGCAGGTCGCGGCCGAAATCGGCCTGAGCGAGGCCACCGTGAAGGTCCATCGCCACAACCTGATGAAGAAGCTCAACGCACGGTCGTTCGCCGACTTGATGAGACTGGCCGACACCCTGCGAATTCCTCGCAGGACGTGATCGCCTAAACCTAAGTATATTTGATGAGCCTCTTTGTCCCGCGGAGACTCGCAGGTATAATTTCGCCGTCCTTGTCGATCGGCTACAGCCATGCTCGAAGACAAAAAGCACATGTCGAAAATGGCTATGATCTCTATTATTGATGACGATCCGTTGGTGCGGGAGTCCACTGGCGATCTCATCTCCTCGTTGGGGCACGAGCCGCTGATCTTCGACTCGGGGGAGCAATTCCTCGCATCCGGACGTCTGGCGGATACAGCGTGCGTCATCACCGATCTGCAGATGCCTGGGCTGAGCGGGCTCGAGTTGCAGGCCCGTCTGCGGGCGGACGGCCACCTAACGCCGATCATATTCATCACGGCCTACCCGAAAGAGGCGGCGAGAGCACGCGCGCTTGATGCCGGCGCGGTGGCGTTCTTGACCAAGCCGTACGAGGAGAGCGCTTTGATAGGCTCGCTCGAGATCGCCTTGAGACGATGGGAGAAGTGCTAGCGAAGGTTTCGGAAGAAGGAGGCCGGCTTTCTGGTATGGACGGCCAGTCTCGACGCATCCTGAGGCACGTCGGGGTTCCATTGGTCGGGATCTGAAGCCGCTGATCAAAATCAATGAAGCGAGTCGAAATCGATGCCTCTCGTACCGTCACTGCCCTTGCTGCGGTTGCCGTCCTCGGCATCATGTGCGTTTCGAGTGATGCGCTGGCCCATGTCCGGGCGTCAACTATGATCTGGACGGACGCGTCAACCGCGCTCAACGCCATGCCGCATTCAGGACCTCGCGGACCTGGACCCGGGATTGCGCGGTGACCACGGTCCGGTCCGGTGCGAGCTTTGGGGCCGTCGAGCGTTGCCACCAGGTGGACCGCGACGTCCGTTGCGCCGAATGGCCGTGTGGTGAGGGCGCGCGGCACCGAAGTTTTCCCGCGCATCTGAGGAGGAGCCAGCGTCGAGCACAGGATGACGAATCGAAATCGTCATCCGCCCTCTGGCCGGATCGTTGCTCGCCGGCGCCGGCGCACGCCGGGCGCAACAACAGCCTGTTGTCACGCGGTAAGACAGTATGAGCTTGGGCGCACTCTTGCGTCATGGCCGGGCTATCCAGGCTGTCCGAGCAATGTGCACGTCCGCAACAAGCGCGGGCATGTCGGCTCCAGCCTGATCCATCTAAACTAGAGGATAGTTGCTCTATCTATATCGATAGGCGCGCCGGCCCCACGGACAATTCCCAGCGATCCGCTCGTCATCGTAACTCGTGCCC